>WBZL01004978.1_pt1 | contig 11219 bp, 10 predicted proteins | sample 5204291 | NCBI WGS metagenome assembly WBZL01 (sample SAMN12344345, study PRJNA552823) | activated sludge metagenome | biome: Activated sludge suspended growth; feature: Nitrification reactor; material: Wastewater; isolation source: activated sludge from nitrification reactor of wastewater...
GGTACGCAAAGCACAAGGCCCGAACCGTCGCCAGTTCGGGCCTTGTCAGGGTAGCTTGGCTGCGGACTTACTTGCGCGCAGGCGGCACATCCGTGCAGCTGCCATGCGCCACTTCCGCCGCCATGCCAATGGATTCGCCAAGGGTTGGATGCGGGTGGATGGTCTTGCCGATGTCCACTGCGTCGGCACCCATCTCGATAGCCAGCGCGATCTCTCCGATCATGTCGCCCGCGTGGGTGCCGACCATGCCACCGCCCAAGATCTTGCCGTGGCCCCGGCCAGCATGGCCGTCTCCTGATCCTGCTTCGGGGCTGTCGTCGAACAGCAGCTTGGTGAAGCCTTCGTCGCGCCCGTTGGCAATGGCACGGCCGGAGGCGGCCCAGGGGAACAGGCCTTTCTTGACCTTGACGCCCTGGGCCTTGGCCTGGTCTTGGGGTCTCGGGCGTCCAGGTGTCCACGGGGCGCGGGGTGCCATGTTCGTCAGGCGAGACGAACACCGCCACGCAGTGCGTTACCTCCTGGTAGGCCTCGCTGATCTGCGGGCCGCTGCGCACTTCAATGAAGATGTTCATGCTGGTGGTGCCCGTGTAGGCCAGGCGGGCTTCCACCTCCACCAGGGCACCAGCCACCACGGGGTGCGCGAAGCGGATCTTGCCAAAGCTGGCCGCCACGCAGGGGCTCTTGGCCCACTGGTGGGCCACCACGGCAGCGGCTTCGTCAATCCACTTCATGACGGTGCCTGCGGCCACGCGGCCGCCGGGGCTGTCGGCAGAGGCTTCTGCCACAAAACGCAAGATGGTCGAGGTGGTGGTCATGGGCTGCTGCGGGGCCACGCTGGCCCGCAAAAGTTCTTCATGCGTCCCATTATTCATGAGAGCCGCGACAGGGTGGCCGCCGTTGCCCGCCTGAATGTGACCGTTTGTAGGGGCGAGGCAGCCCGCCGCACTGGCAGTCTTGCCAGCGTGGCGGGGCTTGTTTGCTATTGTATTGATAGCTAGTTACGCTTGCTGGATAAGCGCTGGAGGGCTATTTCTTCTCAAGCCCCACAGATCAAGGCACAGGCGGCTGGATGCCCAGGGCCACCAGTTCTTCGGGGCTGAACACCCGCGAGCGGGTGTGAAAGGCCTTGCCCTCGGGCCCCTCCAGCGAGAAGGTGCCGCCACCATGCCCGTCGATCACATCGATGATGAGCTGCGTGTGCTTCCAGGTCTCGTACTGGGCCTTGCCCATGTAGAAGCGGCAGCCGCCAATGTCGCCCAGGTACACATCGCCCGCACCCATGGTGATCTCGCCGGGCAGGTAGCAGTTGGCGGCGCTGTTGTCGCAGCAGCCCCCGCTTTGGTGAAACATCAGGTCCTGGCCGTGCTTGGCTTGCAGCAAGGCCAGCAGCTCCAGCGCGGCGGGCGTGGCCACCACCCGTGGGGGTGGCGGGGTGCCGTTGGGGTGTGCGGAATCCACAGCCATGGTGTCAGGCCGTCATGGCCCCACGGAAGATGCCTTCAATATCCACCTGCGTGGCGGTGCGCGGGTTGGTCAGGCCGCAGGCGTCCTTCAATGCATTGGCGGCCAGCAGCGGAATGTCCGCTTCCTTCACGCCCAGGTCTGCCAGGCACTTGGGAATGCCCACATCCAGCGCCAGCTGGCGGATGGCGGCCAGGCAGGCCTGCGCGCCGGCTTCGGCGTCCAGCCCCGCCACATCCACGCCCATGGCGTGCGCCACATCGCGCAGGCGCGCGGCCGACGTGGGCACGTTGAACGCCTCCACATGCGGCAGCAGCAGCGCATTGCACACGCCGTGGGGCAGGTCATAAAAGCCGCCCAGCTGGTGCGCCATGGCATGCACATAGCCCAGCGATGCGTTGTTGAACGCCATACCGGCCAGGAACTGCGCATACGCCATCTGCTCGCGGGCGTTCAGGTCGTCGCCATGGTTCACGGCGGTGCGCAGGTGGCGGGCAATCAGCTCCACCGCCTTCAGCGCGCACGCATCGGTGATGGGTGTGGCGGCGGTGGACACATAGGCCTCCACCGCGTGGGTCAGCGCGTCCATGCCGGTTGCCGCCGTCAGGCCCTTGGGCTTGGCCAGCATCAGCTCGGGGTCGTTGACGGACAGGATGGGCGTGACGTTGCGGTCCACGATGGCCATCTTGATGTGGCGTGTCTCGTCGGTGATGATGCAAAAGCGCGTCATCTCGCTGGCGGTGCCCGCCGTGGTGTTGATGGCCACCAGGGGCAGTTGCGGCTTGGCAGAGCGGTCCACCCCCTCGTAGTCGGCAATCTCGCCGCCGTTGGTGGCGCACAGGGCAATGCCTTTGGCGCAGTCGTGCGGCGAGCCGCCGCCCAGCGAGATCACGAAGTCGCACTGCTCGGCCTTCAACTGCGCCAGCCCGGCGCGCACATTGCCCACGGTGGGGTTGGGCTGGGTGCCGTCAAACACCACCGAGGCAATCTGCTGCCCGGCCAGCTGGGCCTGGATGCGCGCCGCCACGCCGAGCTTGCTGAGCACGGCGTCGGTAACGATCAGCGCCTTGCGAAAGCCGTGACCCTTCAGGGCCACCATGGCTTCTTGCAGGCAGCCTGCGCCCATGATGTTGACACTGGGCATGAAGAACGTACTGGTCATCGTGAAACTCCTTGGTAAGGTATGGGGAAAGGGTTGGGTCGGTGTGTCGCAGCAGGGCGGGGCTGCCCTTGCCTTGGGGTGCTGCGGGTCGATCCGGGTCCGCCATGCGAGTGGCGGGGCGGTCGGCCCGGGGCGTGAGAAGCAGGTCTCAGCGCCCAAGGCAGGGGGTTGCTTTGCCAAAATCGTACGCCCGCTGCGGCTTGGCAAAGCGGGGGGCTCAGGCCATCCGTTGACCCCCGTCAAATGGGCTTAAAAGAAGCCCAGCTTGTTCTCGCTGTAGCTCACCAGCAGGTTCTTTGTTTGCTGGTAGTGGTCCAGCATCATCTTGTGGTTTTCGCGGCCAATGCCCGATTCCTTGTAGCCGCCAAACGCGGCGTGCGCGGGGTAGGCGTGGTAGCAGTTGGTCCACACGCGCCCGGCCTTGATGGCGCGGCCCATGCGGTAGGCCACGTTGCCGTTGCGGCTCCACACACCGGCGCCCAGGCCGTACAGCGTGTCGTTGGCAATCGCCAGCGCTTCGGCCTCGTCCTTGAATGTGGTCACGGCCAGCACGGGGCCGAAGATTTCTTCCTGGAAGATGCGCATCTTGTTGTGGCCCTTGAACAGCGTGGGCTGCACGTAGTAACCGCCTTCCAGGTCGCCGCCCAGGTGGGCCTGGCCGCCACCGGCCAGCACTTCGGCGCCTTCCTGCTTGCCCAGCTCCAAGTACGACAGGATCTTGGTGAGCTGCTCTTTGCTGGCCTGCGCGCCCATCATGCTGTCGGTGTCCAGCGGATTCTGGTGCTTGATGGCGGCCACGCGCTTTAAGACGCGCTCCATGAACTTGTCGTAGATGCTTTCCTGGATCAGCGCACGCGATGGGCAGGTGCAGACCTCGCCCTGGTTGAAAGCAAACAGCACCAGGCCTTCAACGGCCTTGTCCAGAAACGCATCGTCCTTGTCCATCACATCGGCAAAGAAGATGTTGGGGCTCTTGCCGCCCAGCTCCAGCGTGGCAGGGATGAGGTTGTTGGCGGCCGCCTGCGCAATCACGCGGCCGGTGCTGGTCGAGCCGGTGAACGCGATCTTGGCAATGCGCTTGCTGGTGGCCAGTGGCATACCGGCTTCACGGCCAAAGCCGTTGACGATGTTCAGCACGCCGGGGGGCAGCAGGTCGGCAATCAGCTCGGCCAGGATGAGGATGGAAATCGGTGTGCTCTCTGCGGGTTTGAGTACCACGCAGTTGCCCGCGCCCAGTGCGGGGGCCAGCTTCCATGCGGCCATCAGGATGGGGAAGTTCCACGGAATGATCTGGCCCACCACGCCCAGCGGTTCCTGGATGTGGTACGCCACCGTGTTCTCGTCGATGTTCGACAGGGCGCCTTCTTGCGCGCGCACACAGCCCGCAAAGTAGCGGAAGTGATCGACGGTGAGCGGGATGTCGGCGTTCAGCGTCTCGCGGATCGCCTTGCCGTTGTCCACGGTTTCGGCGTAGGCCAGCAGTTCCAGGTTCTGCTCAATGCGGTCGGCGATTTTCAGCAGGATGTTGCCGCGTGTGGCGGCGTCGGTCTTGCCCCAGGCGTCCGCGGCGGCGTGGGCTGCGTCCAGCGCCAGCTCGATGTCTTCGGCGGTGGAGCGGGCGGCCTGGGTGTAGACCTTGCCGTTGACGGGCGAGATCACATCAAAGTACTGGCCCTTGACCGGGGGCACGAACTTGCCGCCGATGAAGTTGTTGTACTGGGGCTTGTAGGCGATCTTGGCGCCAGCGGCGCCGGGGGCTGCGTAAACGGTCATGTGTTGTCTCCTGTCAGTGTTTTGGACATCTGCTGCGCGTGTTGCGGCGGCAGTTGATAGCACCTATACAAGACCCATGCCAGCCCTTGAGTGCCTGCTGGGCAAGGGCTGCTTCCGCGCTAAGTGGCTGATTTGTTTGGGTTTTGGTGTGTGAGGGCTCGGAGTTGTGACGCGTTGGTGCCATGCGTTACGTTCCAACACAGAACACCTGTCACGAAATGGAACAGTTGGACAGTTCCCCTGTGCAAACGCTATTGCCCCGCCTTTCGCACCCGGCCAAAATCGCCGCTGGCCCAGGTCGCCTGCTGGCGCTCCTTGATGGCGGCGTAGTCGGGGGTCTTGGGGGGCATTGCGAGGATCGTTTCCATGAGGGTCTCCATTGGTGGGTTGGGTTGGGCGCCGCTTGCAAGGACGGCGTGTGCTCATTTTCCCCATCTGGAGAAAATCCACTTCGCCCGGCGTCGTAGAATCTTGATCAGGAATCCGGATTCGTCGGGCAGCTTGTCCGCAACTCCGCCCGGATTGATTCGAACACCTTCAAGGAGACGCCATGCAACATGATCCCCTGTCGGATGTCCTGTCCAGCGTCCGTCTGCGCGGCGCCATTTTTTATTACGTGAGTTGCGCGCGCATCTGGGTTGCCGAGACGCCGCCTTCTCCCGAACTGGCCGATGCCCTGAGCCCCGGCGCCGAGCATGTGATCGCCTACCACATGATCCTGCGCGGCCAGGGTTGGGCGGGAGTGGATGGCGAGCCTCCGCTGCGTTTCGCAGCCGGCGACATCGTCATGTTCCCGCGGGGAGACACCCACGCGCTGTCGAGCGCACCCGGCATGCGCGCCGAAGGCGGCGACCAGAGCTGGCGCGCCACCACCCGCGACCACCCCAAGCCGATTCTGGTGGCCTTGCATGACGGCGTCTGCGAACTCGACGCCGAGGTGCCCACCGCGCAGGCCGAGACGGTCCTGGTCTGCGGTTTCATCAGCTGCGACCTGCGCCCCTTCAACCCCTTGATCGGCGCCCTGCCGCGGGTCCTCCACCTGCCCGCCGCCGATGTCGGCGCCTGGGTGACGCCCATGCTCGGCCAGGCCGTTGCCGAATCGCGCCATCGGCGGGCCGGGAGCGCCGCGGTGCTCGAGCGCGTCAGCGAAATGGTCTTCGTCGACGCCGCCCGCCGCTACCTGGAATCCCTGCCCGAAGACGGCGGCAGCGGCTGGCTGGCCGCCCTGCGCGACCGCTATGTCGGGCGCGCCATCACCTGTCTGCACGCGCGCCCCTCCGACCCCTGGACCGTCGACCTGCTGGGGCAGGAAGTCGGCCTCTCGCGATCGGCCCTGCACGAGCGCTTCGTCGAGCGCGTCGGCATGCCCCCGATGCAATACCTCGCCCACTGGCGCATGCAGCTCGGCGCCAGGATGCTGCGCGAAGGCAATGCCCCGGTCGCCGCCATCGCCCTGGAGACCGGCTACGACTCCGAGGCGGCGTTCTGCAGGGCGTTCAAACGGCTGACCGGACAACCGCCCGCCGCCTGGCGGCGGGCGAATCGCGAAGGAATGCGGCGGTGACTTCCCGGGCCAGGCGCTGATCGAGAGTCACGCCTGCCAAAATCGGCGTACGCGGGGAGCGAATCGAAGTAGAGGCTGTTGCCGGATTTGCGGGAGATCGCTTGGCGGCAGGTATCTGAATCGACCAGACCCGAACCGCCGAACGGCAGCGAGTTTGGCGTAGAGCCTGGCAGCAGAACGCAGAGACGGCCGTCGCAAACCAAGCTACCGGAAAGTTCATTCACTGCGCAGCGAATATGGCATTTATGCCGAATATTCTGTATAGTGCGGTTATTCGCTGAACAGGAAATAATGGCCGTCATGACCGAATCTAACTTCGTGGAACATTCTCTGATCGAACAGCTCTTGGATTTACTCCGGAAGTTGCCGGATGTGCAAGCCGAGCTGACTCTGTCGGAACCGGCTGTTCAAGCCGCTCGTCGCGTCGATGCGAAGATTGATCTGCACGTCGCCGGCAAATCGATGGTCTTGCTGGTCGAGGCAAAGAAGTCCGTCTATCCCCGAGATGTGCGCCAGGCGTTGTGGCAGTTGAAGTCGCTGCAGCATGTTCCTTCCACCGAGGTTCAGCAGCTGCTGATCGCCGAGTCGCTCTCGCCAGGGGCGAAAGAATTGCTCAGAGCCGAGCGCATCGGCTACTTCGATAGCGGTGGCAGCTTGTTCCTGCCGGCCGCTGGCGCCTACGTCTACATCGACAAGCCGGCTCCGAAGACTTTGGAAAAGTCGGTGCGATCACTCTTCTCCGGGCGGCGCGCCCAGGTTTTGTACGCGCTCTTGGTCAATCACGAAGAATGGTTTGGTGTTACCGAAGTGGCCGAACGGGCGCAGGTGGCTCCATCCACGGCCTCGGACGTACTAAGCGAGCTGGAGAGGTTCGACTGGTTGATATCGCGAGGACAGGGGCCGAGCAAGGAGCGGCATCTGCGCGAACCAAGTGCGATGCTCGATGCATGGGCGAAGCAGGTCGCCGCGCAGCGCGCGCCAGTGCTGCGCCGGTACTTCGTGCCCGGATTGAAATCTGATGCACTGATCGAACGGCTCGGCCAGATGTTCGATGCGCATCAGGTCGCTTACGCGGTGAGCTACGAAGCCGCTGCACAGCGCTATGCCCCCTTCTTGTCCGGCATCTCACAGGTGCGAGTTCGACTGCTACCCAGCACCAGTGCCGAGACTGCGATGGCTGAGCTGGGTGCGCGCGTCGTCAATGAAGGGGCGAACCTCGCGGTAATCGAGACAAAGTCCGCGGGAGAACTGCTGTTCCGGCAAAACGTCGGGGGCGTTTGGTTGGGCAGTCCGGTCCAGGTCTATCTCGACCTCTTGCGCGGTGAAGGCCGCGCCAAGGAAATGGCCGAGCACCTGCGCAAGGAAAGGATCGGGTTCTGATGGCAAAACCCGCAACACTCGACGGCTACAGCGACCAGTACACGCTGGACTGTGAACGCGTCCTTGTCACGCTGCTGCGCGGACTCGGACCGTGGAAAGATTCGGTCTACCTGATCGGCGGGCTCACGCCGCGATATCTTGTTGCCGCACGGCCTCCGGTCGTGCCGGCCCACGCAGGCACTCTGGACGTGGACATTGTGATCGACCTGGAAATCCTGGCTGATACCGAGGCTTATCACACGCTCGAAGACAACCTCAGGAAGATGGGGTTCGAGCGAGCCGAGAACAGCGCTGGTGCAAAGCTCTCCTGGCGTTGGCAGACCCGCACTGAACATGGTGCGTTGATGGTCCTGGAACTGCTGGCGGATGCACCGGATATCGCTGGTGGCAAGGTACAACCATTGCCGACCGAAGGCACGATCTCAGCACTGAATATCCCCTATTCGTCCATCGTTTTTGATCTCCACCAAGTTACCGAGATCCAGGCTGAGCTCCTCGGAGGCAACGGAATCGCAACGGAACACATCAAGCACGCCAACCTCGTCAGCTTTACCTGCCTGAAGTCGTTCGCCTTCGATCAGCGCTTTGAACGCAAGGACGCGCACGATCTGATCTATTGCATTGAATACGCATCCGAAGGACTGGACGCAGTGGCTGCAGCTTTTCAGAAGGAGCGCAACGGCAAGCACGGTGCCGTCGTCGAGGCCTCACTGACAATCCTGCGCAGCCGCTTCGCAAGCGGCGAGAAAGGCGAAGGCTATCGCAAGGACGGTCCTGTGTCGGTCGCCAAGTTCGAGCTGGGCGAGGGCGATGAACCAGAGCAACGTGAGATGAGGTTGTTGCGGCAGCGGCAGGCCTGCGACGTGATTGAACAACTCCTCGCTCGAATCGGATAAGGAATGCGTATGGCGATCAAGGCGATATTCGTAGGCATCAACAAGCATCTTGATACCTCCATACCCGAGCTGGGCGGAGCGCGCCGCGATGCTACGGCCCTTTGGGCATTGTTCACCGATACGATCGAAGGCCGGAGTGGTCGCCTGCTCGTAGACGAAGCCGCCACCCACTCGGAAGTGTCAGGGGCTATGCTCGGTACCTTGACTGCCGCGAGTGCAGATGACGTGGTGGTTATCGCGTTCGCGGGACACGGATCTCCAGATGGCAACTTGGTGTTATTCGACACGAACGCGGGCGACCTTGCTGGGACGGCCTTATCGATGGCCGGCTTGGCGGACGCCTTCAAGGCGACCAAGGCCCGCGCTGTCCTGTGTATCCTCGATTGCTGTTTCAGCGGCCAGGCACCGGCGCGCGTACTGGAGACGGTGGCACGCCCGCGCAACGCGTTTGCACTTACGGGCATCTATGGAGAAGGCCGTATCCTTCTGGCGGCTTGTGCGACGAACGAATCCGCGTGGGAACAGCCAGGCACCGGGCATGGCTTGCTCACTTACGCCGTGATTGAGGCTTTGACAGGCACGGTAGGCGACTCAGTCAGCTTTCCTGAGATCGCCGGGGAGATCATCCGACTGGCGCGAGTGGAGGCCGAGCGAATCAGCGTCACGCAAACCCCCGTATTCTTGGGCAGTGTGCAAGGCGGTCTGACGTTCCCGACGCTCAAGCGCGGCGACAACTACGCCGAGGCTTTTCCTACGAGAGCTGTCCATCAAATGTCGGGATCGTTCGCGGAGTTTTCCGCCCACGGCTTCCCGCTCGAGATTGTCGAGCGGTGGGCCGCCGACTTTCCTCAAGGTCTCAACGCCCTGCAACTCAAAGCGGTCAACGAGTTCGGCGTGCTCAGCGGAAACTCCTTGTTGGTTGTTGCGCCGACGAGTTCCGGCAAGACGATGGTCGGCGAGGTGGCGGCGATTCAGGCGGTCACGTCCGGCAAGAAGGTGGCATTCCTATTGCCCTATCGAGCGCTGGTCAACGAGAAATTCGAGGAGTTCACTGAGCGCTACTCGGCTGCAGGACTGCGCGTCGTCCGCTGCAGTGGGGATGCAACTGACGGCATCGGGCCCGTTTTGGCTGGGCGCTATGACCTGGGCTTCTTTACCTATGAGACCTTCCTCAACCTAGCGTTGGGCTCACCTCGCCTGCTGAGTCAGCTCGGTCTCGTTGTACTGGACGAAGGGCAGTTCATCACGGACCCTCAGCGCGGCATAACGGTTGAGCTGATCTTTTCTCTGCTCTTGCGGGCCCGGGCGCACGGCATCGAGCCGCAGCTCGTGATCCTGTCCGCAGTTATTGGCAATCTGAATAGTTTCGATCGCTGGCTCGGTGTTCCGCTGCTGTCGTCCCGCGGGCGGCCCGTGCCGTTGATGGAAGGCGTTCTCGACCGGCGAGGAACATTCCAATACGTCGATACCGACGGGACTACGAAGACCGAGGCTTTACTGCCTTCGCACCGCATCGTGCAGCGTCGCGACAAACCCAGTTCGCAGGATGTGATTGTGCCTCTAGTGTCTAATTGCATTATTGGCTACTAGTAATATGATACCTCCCCATGCTTTTCTGGTGGGGGAAGGAAATGGGACGTGTGGCGGTAGCGCTGTCCTGCACAGCAGAGGTAAAGAGGGAGTTGGAACGAATGTCACGCAGTCGCAGCGGCGAGGTTCGTTTGGCCGAGCGAGCGAGGATCGTCCTGGGCTGTTTGCAGGGTCTGCAAAACGAGGAGGTCGCCCGCGAAGTCGGGGTACGGCCGAACACCGTGGGGTTGTGGCGTCGGCGCTTTGCCGAGCAGGGCTTGTCCGGGTTGCGTGATGCGGCTCGGTCGGGCAAGCCGGCGAAGTACGGGAAGGATCTGCGCGACCGTATCCTGACGCAGCTGGCACTGACTCCTCCGGAGGGGAGGGCGAGTTGGGATGGGGGGTCATTGGCGAAGGTGCTGGCGGTGTCGGACGACGCCGTGTGGCGCGTATTGCGTCGGGAGGGCATCCAACTGCAGCGCCATCGCTCCTGGTGTGTCAGCACGGACCCCGATTTCGCGGCCAAAGCCGCGAATGTCATTGGACTGTACCTGAACCCACCGGAAAAGGCGATGGTTCTGAGCGTCGACGAGAAGCCCTCGATCCAGGCTCTGGAGCGCCGTCGCGGCTATGTCCAGACCAGTAGCGGGAAGGTGGTCCAGGGACTCAAGAGCACATACAAGCGCCATGGCACCGTTAATCTGTTCGCCGCCCTGGAAGTAGCCACCGGCGTCATCCGCGGCAAGACCACGCCAACCAAGAAGCGCGCCGACTTCCAGGCCTTCATGGCGGAGGTTGTCGCTGACGAACCCGCCGACCGTGAAATCCACGTCATCCTGGACAACCTCAATATGCACCAGAAGAACGACGAGTGGCTGGCTGCCCACCCCAACGTCACCTTCCACTTCACACCCACCAGCGCCAGTTGGCTTAACCAAGTGGAGATCTGGTTCGGCATCTTCCAACGCACGACGCTGCGAAATGCCAGCTTTTCAAGTGTCGATCAACTCGTTGAGGCCATTCACCAATTCACCACCGCTTACAACCAGAACGCCGCTCCCTTCGTCTGGCGAAAGCGCGAGGTCAAAGGCACGCAGTTACGGAATACTATTGTTAACCTATGCAATTAAACACTAGGTACCCAAAACAATGCTACCCTCGTTTCCGGCGAGATCAGGAAGTCTGAATTTACTCACTTTCGGCAGTCAGCAGCTATGCACAGATAACTTCGAAAGTCGGGGCGATTCAGAGCGTTAGCCTCGTAACGATCAAGTCTTGCAAGGGTATTGTCAGTGGCGGTCAAAACCCGCCGATAGCTGGCGGAGAAGCGTAGGAGAGGCTCCCGGCGAGGGATGGTCCGTAGTCGAGACGGATTGGGGTTTCGGAGCGGCCGGGTCACCGATGATGCGGCAGG
>WBZL01001481.1_pt1 | contig 11216 bp, 6 predicted proteins | sample 5204291 | NCBI WGS metagenome assembly WBZL01 (sample SAMN12344345, study PRJNA552823) | activated sludge metagenome | biome: Activated sludge suspended growth; feature: Nitrification reactor; material: Wastewater; isolation source: activated sludge from nitrification reactor of wastewater treatment...
GCGCCTTTTGCGCCCATTACGGCGATCTCGGCAGAAGGCCAGGCATAATTCAGGTCGGCGCCGATATGTTTGGAGTTCATCACGTCATAAGCGCCGCCGTAGGCCTTCCGGGTGATGAGCGTAACCCGGGGCACGGTAGCCTCGCTGAAGGCATACAGCAGTTTGGCGCCGTTGGTGATGATCCCGTTCCACTCCTGGTCGGTACCCGGCAGGAAACCCGGTACGTCCACCAGGACGAAGAGGGGAATATTGAAAGAATCGCAGAAACGGACAAACCGGGCTGCTTTCCGCGAGCTGTTCACATCCAGGACGCCGGCCAGGCTCATGGGCTGGTTGCCGACAATGCCGATGGAGCGGCCTGCCAGGCGAGCAAACCCGACGATGATGTTCTCGGCAAAATCCGGGTGGATTTCCAGGAACGACCCTTCATCCGTTATGCCGTTGACCACCTCGCGCATGTCGTAGGGCGACTGCGGGTTGGGCGGGATGATCTCCCGCAGGCCGGGCCTGAATTCATCCCCGGTTTCAAAAGGCCGGTGATCGGGTTTTTCTTCACAATTCTGGGGCAGGTAAGCCAGCAGCCTTTTGACTTTCTCAATGCAATCCAGGTCGTTATCGGCCGTCAGGTGGGTCACCCCCGACTTGGAGGCGTGGGTTTGCGCCCCGCCCAATTCCTCAGCCGAAACCTCCTCATTGGTGACGGTTTTGACCACATTCGGGCCGGTGACGAACATATAGGAGGTGTGTTCGACCATGATGGTGAAATCGGTCATGGCCGGCGAATAGACCGCGCCGCCCGCACAAGGCCCCATGATGGCGGATATCTGCGGGATGACGCCGGATGCCATTACATTCCGGTAAAAGATATCGGCGTATCCGCCCAGGGAGCGCACACCTTCCTGGATGCGGGCGCCGCCGGAGTCGTTGAGCCCGATCAGGGGGGCGCCGTTTTGCATGGCCAGGTCCATGATCTTGCAGATCTTTTCGGCGTGGGTTTCGGACAGGGAGCCGCCGAAGACGGTAAAATCCTGGGAAAAGACGTAAACGAGGCGGCCGTTGACCGTCCCGTAACCGGTCACTACGCCGTCGCCGAGGACTTTTTGTTTGTCCATGCCGAAGTCGCTGGTCCGGTGCACCACCAGGCCGCCGATCTCTTCAAACGATCCCTCATCGAGCAGCAACCGGACGCGCTCATGGGCGGTCAGTTTCCCTTTCTTGTGCTGGGACTCGATGCGATCAGTTCCGCCGCCCAGTTTCGATTCAGCTATTTTGTGCCTGAGTTTGTCCAGTTTGCCGTTCATATTGTGGATTATTCCGTTTTACCAGGCCGTTCAGGCCCATGGTCGTCATGTCGGGATCATTTCAATTTAGCCGCCGCGTCCCTGTACCGGGTGGCATTGCCGGAGTCGCCCAGGAGGTCGTAGATGGTAGCGGTCAATTCATACCCTGCCTTGAACTTGGGGTTGTACTGTACCGATTGCTGGGCGTATTTCAGGGCCAGGGTAAGGTCGTTCCTGCGTTGATACAGCAGCGCCAGATAATAATGTGCAATGCTGATCTCTTCGTTCACCTCGATGATGCGCTGGAAGGAGGCCAGGGCTTCCGGTTCCTTGCCCTGGTTGAGTTGGGCAATGCCCAGCGCGTAAAGCCCTTTTTCATCGTCGGGCGCTATTTTAAGGGCTTCATTGGCTGCGGATTCGGCCAGCGGATATTTGGCCTGGCTGTTATAGGCATTTGCCAATCCGATCCATCCCAGTTCGTCATCCGGGTGATCGGCGGTCGCCGCCTGAAAATGCTGAGTGGCCCCGGCCCAATCCTGTTTGGCCAGTGCAGCTTCGCCGGCTGCAGCATCCTTGGTTTCATCGCGTTCGATTACGGTCAGCGGTACGCCGTTGGCGGTAATTTCGCCGATTGTCCTGCTGGTCGGCCACTTGCCGCTTCTCAGGTGGGGGCCGCGAATGAAGCGGGTCGGGAAAATGCCGTAATCCCAGGCTTTGGTATACCGGCTGCCGAAGCGGACGTATTCCACTTTGACCTTGCCCGAATAAGCCGGATCAAGGCTTCGAATGACATTGTAATAAAAGTGCGTACCGATGGTGATGGTATCGGTCATCCCGGGGCTGAGGATTTTCTGGTCTTCCATCCACTCCACAGCCTGTTTGACGCTCACGCCCCAGTAATCCGATTCATATTCACCGAAAGCGCCTTTTTCTCCACCGGCAAGCGGGTTGAAATAGGTATAGGAATAAAAGGGATTCCGGACTACAAACAGCGTTGCATCCAGCAGGCTCAGGCCGAGCACGGCCCAAACGGCAATTGCGGCGATCTGTTTGCCTGCTGTCCGCCTGACCAGCATTTCCCAGAAAAGGGCAGCAGCGATGAGCAGCAACGGATACACGAACAGAAGGTGACGCCATCCGTCATAGAGCGGGGCGTGTTTGGCCACAATGTAGACAACCGGAAAGAGCCCGGCGAAAAGGACCACGATCACGTTCATCGGTCCGAATCGTTTCATCAGGCTTCTGATCAGCGCCAGCGAGCCCAGGATGCCCGCCAGCACGCCCAATGCGATGGTAATGGACATCCACCTGGGTGCGTAGTACGCCGGCACGACGTTGGACATGATATTCGACCCTTCAAACAGCACCCGAATCCGAACGTCGAATTTGGAGAACAGGGCCAGCGCTTCCAGGGTATGTTTGACCGGCGATTGGAGGGCGTACGGCCAGAACAAAATGGCCAAAACAAAAGCGACAATACCGGCGCCGAGGCCGAAAACCGCATATCGCAACAGGTTATTCCGCCATTCGCGGTCAAAGCTCAGCCGGTTGCGGAGCAGGAAATCGATCCCCAGGAACATGGCCGTATAGATCAGCACGAGCAAGCCGCCTGCACGGGTGCCGATGGCCAATGCGGCGCCCAATATAAAACCGATGATCTCTTTATTTGAAGGTCTGGGCATGGCTTTAAGGCAGCGGTACAGGTAATACATGGAGATCACGTAGCCTGCCGCAAAGGGGATATCCTTGGGATTCATGGCCGCATGCCCCAGCAGCCGCGGCGAGGCCAGGAGCAGCAAAAAGCCGATAAAACCGGCGCGGTATCCGCCCAGATCCCGGATAAACAAGCCGGAAAAGAGCAGGATCAGGATCCCCAGGCCCGCGTTGAAGAGGTGCCTGACATGCTGATACCCGGGGTCTTTGGGTTCAAAACCAAGGGACCGGTTGATCAGCCCGGTGGTCAGGTCAAAAAAACCGCCGTAATACTTGACGTATTTTTGGTAACTCTCTTCTTTTTCATAAAGGACTGCCGTATTCTTCCCGAAAGAGAGGTAATAGTCGACCAGCTTTTCCGAATACTCATCGTGGAATTTCTCATCGCCGTTGATGCCGGTTTGAGGGGCCGTAAACAACAGGAATGCCGAAAGGAAGACGAACATGCCCCAGAACAGGCGTTTGAACAGGAGCTGGTCTTCAGCGGGTTCGGCGCCGTAAAGCTGTTCGGCGGATACCCCCTGCACGGCTTTGGCAGGAGCGGCCTGCGCCGCCTTCGGGCGTTTCGCTGATGAAGATCCTTTTTTCCTGGCGGGCTTATTGGACATAGAAATCGGTTTAAACTTCGGCGTCTCCCCTACCCTTCCTTCCCGGCAATGCAGTAGACGCTGACGCCGAAGGGAAACCGGAGATACCGGGTGAGTACGTTTTCAGTGCGGAGCAGCCCCAACAAAACGCGGTTGACGATGGCCGGCGACGGCTTGAGATCGGCATCCGGCGATTCCAGCCGGCCGAGTTTTTGCAGGGCTTTCCGGAGCAAACGGTAAAACAGTATCGGCAAAAATAACGTAAAGTTCCAATACCCCTGGCGTTGAACGGTAAAATGTGCGTCCAAAACCTTACCCGTCAGTTCTTTTGACGTATATCGCCTGAAATGATGGTTGACCACGTCATGCGGGCTCCAGAGGAACATATAGGCCGGAACAAAGAGGATGAGCCGCCCTCCGGGTTTGAGCAGTTTTTGCCAATTGTCCAAGGCCCGGCGGTCCTCATTGAGGTGTTCCAGGCAATCGGAAGCGACGATATAATCGAAGTGGTTTTCCGGCAGTTCGATCCGGGTTGCATCCATTTTATAGACGTGGTCCAACCCTTTGGCCTTGCAGGCCGCTATGGCTTCATCGCTGATGTCTACCCCGTAGACCTGCCCGGGTTCGGCGCCGCTGGCGATCAGTTCACTCAACAGGAAGCCGGAGGAACAGCCGATGTCGAGGTATTTTTTCCCGGGGCCAATTTCCATCAGGCTGATCACTTTCTTTCTCCGGGCCACAAACCAGAAATGCGTTCGTTCGAGTTGGTGGTACTGTTTTTCGTAGGTTTTATCCATTTCAACGCGTTACTGGGGGCAAATATAGGGATTGTTCAATTGAATCAATTGATTGGATTGATTGGATTGATTCGATTGGGTCGATTGATTCGATTGATCCGATTGAGTCGATTGATTCGATTGATTCGATTGATTCGATTGGGCCGATTGGGTCGATTGATTCGATTGGGCCGATTGGGTCGATTGATTCGATTTTAAATGTCCGTCGGTTGGTCAGGTCAATCCAAACATTCGATTCAATCGGCTTAATCGATTCAATTCCCCGGTTCCTCAATTCTTCTCCAAAGGAGTCCCTTCGGGGCAGTTCCTCGGTTCCTCAATAAATGATTGATTCGATTGGGTCGATTGATTCGATTGAGTCGATTGATTGGATTGATCCGATTGGTCTTGCTCTCAGTTCCTCCCCCGACCGCCGTAGCTCATCAAGAGCGAAGGAGGTAGTTCCTCACCAAAAAAAGCTCCGGAGGAAAATCCCGCCGGAGCCATATTTTGAGCTAATCCAATTTTGGGGCTATTCGAAGATTAGAGCTTACTGATCTGTTGGCCCCCCAGGAACTTGCCGGCCTTGTCGTAGATGTACACGAACAGCAGGCCTGACGGGGTATCCGCCGGGATATGGAGGTCGAACCGGTTTTCACCAGGAGCGATGGATTCGGACTGGGCGCTGACCAGTTGGCCGGAGGCATTCCAGACCCGGATCAAACCGTCAATCCCGACATTGGAATTCACCCGGATTTGGGCTTGCTGATCGCCGGTAAGGGGGTTGGGGAAAACGGCGATATCCTGAAGCAGATTCAAGTCTCTGGTCCCGGTCAGGTTGCCGCGCATCAGGGTCACATCCGACCCGTCGGCGGGGGTTTGGTTGCAACCGTCGGAGACAACGACGCGATGGTAGAGGGTGACGGAAGCGCCGACCGATACGCCGTTGGCAGCCAGCAGAGCATCGACCGTAGCGAAATCGGTGATGAAAGTCTGGGCATTGCCGACATTGGTCTGGAACAGGATCGTATTGAATTCCGCATCCAGGGCCAATTGCCAGATGTAGACCACTTCGTTGCCGTCGGGATCGGCGGCGGGCAGCCAGGTGGCCGCAAATTCGGTGGTCGGCAGACCCTCGATGGCAATGGCCGAACCGGCTACCGGGGTCTGGATCAGGGCGTCAGCTGCGGGAAAACGATTGAGGTCTTGCAGGACCTGGCTCCGGATCTCACCCGGGTTATTGGTGGTTGAATGGATATTGGCGTAGAAATTGCCGCTGTACAGCGCATCAAGCTGATCGGAGGTCAGGGCAAAGGAATTGTCGGCCGCGGCATAAACCCCGGCTTTCAGGTCGCCCGAGACCGTTGTATTCAGCGGTACGGAGATGCCGCCTGTACCGCCGGGGCCGCCGGTATGGAGGTGCGCACCGCCGCCGATATTGGCTGCAAAATCGCCCTGGAGGCCGGCAAAGCTGCCGGTTACGGTCAATTTATCCCCGATCAGTTCGAGTTTGAGCGCGCCTCTGGCGGAGGAAGCCGTGGGTTGCACCTCATTCAGGCCTGCGAGTGATGCCGTAAAGTAGGAATTGGCCAGGGGCAGGACCTGCCCGCGCAGTTCTCCGCCCGCATGGGAAGCCGAATGGATGTTCACATAAAACAGCCGTTGACGGAGGGTGTCCAAAATGCCGGATGTGATCGGGAAGGTATTATTAGCGGCCATGAACGTACCTGCTCTTAGGGAGCCGTCCACGGTAGCTGCTATCGGGATCTTGATCCCTCCGTTGGTGCCGGCCAGGCCGGTATGGATATGAGCGCCGCCGGCTACATTAGCCGCGAAATCGCTTTCCAACCCGGAGAACGACCCCGATCCGATGACCTGTTGCCCGTTGACCTCCAACATAACGAGGCCTTTTGCACCGGTCCGTATGGGATTGCTTTCACCGGCCCCTGAAATGATGCTGGAAAAATAGGTCATGGCATCCGGCAGCAATTGCCCGCGGATTTCCCCGCCTGCATGGGTAAGGGTATGCAGGTTGACATAACAACCTCTGGTCATCAAAGCCGCGCGCTGGTCGGCGGTCAGCGTAAAGGTATTGAGGTCCGCCATAAAGGCGCCGCCGAGCGAATCGGCATCCAGGGTCGAGACCAACGGCAGGGCAATAGGGCCGTTCGTGCCTGCCATCCCGATGTGAATATGGGCTCCACCCGCCAGCGCGAGGTTGATCAGGCTGGTCAGGTTGTCATAGGAACCCGAAACCGTCAGCCGGTTGCCGGTCAATTCCGCCTTGACCAGGCCCCTGGCCCGGGTTGAGAAACCAGCCAATTCAAAATTGCTGGACATGAATGCCGTAAATACCGCCTGGCTTTCCGGCAGCAGTTGCCCGCGGATCTCGCCGGCAGCAAAATTCATAGAATGGACATTGGCGTAAAACCGCCTGTCGTACAGGGCAGCTTTCTGTTCCGAGGTCAGGACATACCTGTTGGAGGTCGCCTGGAACTTCCCGCCCAAATTATTGGCATCCAGATCGATGTCCAACGGGATGCTGATACCGCCGTTGGCGCCTGCAATGCCGGTATGCAGGTGTGCGCCGCCGGAAATGGCGGTATTGACTTCAGTTCCCAGGTTCCCGAAAGACCCGGAGACGATCAGGGTATCGTCAATGACTTCGGCCACCAGCAATCCCCTGCCGGTGGTTGTCACGACGCTTGATTCGTCTGAGCCCGCGATATGGGCCCTGAAGACCGTTTGCGCCCTGCCGAGCACCTGACCGCGGATCTCTCCGCCGGCATTTGTTGAGGAGTGAATATTGGCATACATATTCCTGGCCTCCAAAGCCGCCCTTTGCTGAGAGGTCAGGACAAATTTGTTATCCGCGGCCTCAAAAGTACCGCTCTTCAAATCGGCATTTATGGTGGAAGTCAGACTGATGGAAATGCCGCCGTTTTGTCCGGCGATCCCCGTATGCAGGTGGGCGCCGCCGGCTACATTGGCCGCAAAATCACCGGTTAGTTCGGCAAATGATCCGGACACCACAAGGGTGTCTTCATGGACCTCCAGCACCAGGGCGCCGTGGCCGTTCGTAAGGTTGGTAGGCAATTCGTTGTTGCCAAAGAAATTGACGGTGTAGTAATCGTCCGAATCCGGCAAAAGCTGCCCGCGGATCTCGCCGCCCGCATACAGTGTTGTATGAATATTGACATACATTCTGCGCTCCTGCAAAGCAGTGATCTGGTCCGTCGAAAGGGTAAACGTATTCAGGACAGCCAGGTAATTGCCGCCGTGAAGGTCGGCGTCGGGTGTGGCTACCAAAGGGATCTGGATCCCGCCGTTCTGCCCGGCCAATCCGAGGTGGATATGGGATCCGCCGGCAACGGTAGCGTCAAAAAGGCCTTTCAGCCCGGAAAACTCGCCGGTAACCACCAGCGTATTGCCGGTCAGCACCGCCTCAATTTCACCTTTGGCTGCGGTTACCGTCGGCATTACTTCGCTGCGACCGGTGAGGTGCGCTTTGAAAGTCTGTTGCCCGAAAGCCGTTGAAAAAATCAAAAGGGAGACAAGTAATAATGTTGGTCTCATGTGAGGATATTTTAGGTTAAGTAAGAAATCGCTGCCCGTCCAACAGGTGCTGGACAGTAAAAAGGGTCCCTTTTGGGCTGATCAAGGCAGGTAAAAAATCGAGCGAGGCTTCGACTTAAAGATATGTCACTATCGAGTCAAGATAAACAACCCCAATATAGCGAAGTTGTTCACTCGGTGGGTTGGAAAAGTGATTATGGTCGGGGATTTGGCTTATTGTTGTTTGTTGTTGTTTGTTTTGGTTTGTTGTTGTTTGTTTTGGTTTGTTGTTGTTTGCTTTGGTTTATTGTTGTTTGTTTTGGTTTGTTCTGGTTTATTGTTGTTCGCGTCACAACCGCCATAAACAATCATAAACAATCATAAACAATCATAAACAATCATAAACAATCATAAACAATCATAAACAATCATAAACAATCATAAACAATCATAAACAATCATAAAACCGGGGTTTAGCAAAGGGGTAATCAGTTATTAACCGAAGGGGTCTGGATCAGGGAGCGGTCATTTTCAAAATCATATAATGTGAGTCGCCGCAGGTCGTAGTAAGCCAGCCAGAAATTGCGCAAGGCGGCTGTATACCCCTGGCGGGCCGAGGCTTCTTCCAGGATAGCCAGGTTGAGGTCGGTGATCAGGATATTGCCGATCAGGTAACGCTTGCGGGTCATATCCAGCCTTTTCAGGGCGATCTCATGGGATCTTTCGGCGATTCTCACCTGGCTGCGGACGAGGTCGAACTGCTGGACCTTCACCAGGATCTCCCGTTCGAAGTTCACGCGTTGCTGATCGACCTGGAGGCGGGTCAGGTTGGCGTTGGCCACTGCGGTTTCGACGGTAGCCTTTGATTTCCCCCAATCTACGATCGGCACGTTCATGCCCAGGGTGACCAGTTCCTGATCAAGCGGGTTGCGCAGGGCCTCATTGAAGGTCGGCGCTGTTTGGGACAGGCCGAAGGACAGGTAAAAATCCATGTTGAACCCGCGATTGGCGCGGGCCTGCGCTACGTTGCGCTCCGCTTCTTCCAATTGGCGTTGGAAGTTGATGGTCTGGGAACGGTTGGCGCGTCCGGAGGTCAGGGCTTCTTCGGCATCGATCTGGAAGGTCGGGATCTCGGCCGGCGGGTCAAGCTTGAAATAAACGGCCTCGCGGATGCCCAGGAAATCCCGGAGGCGCTCGGTACTGGTCTGCAGCGCCAGCATATTCGATGACAGGTCGGCGTCGGCGCTCATGACCCGGAGTTCGATTTGCAGCAGTTCGGTTTCCGCGATCCGGCCTACTTCGAAGCGGCCTTTGGAAATGGCGTACAGCGTATCGGCGTTCGCTTTGTCCCGGCGGGCGGCTTCCAGGTTCAATTGGGCGATCAGTACGTCAAAAAACAGGTTCGCTGTTTGGTAGGATACCTCTTCCATATCTTCGGAGTAGCCCTTTTGGGATTCTTCATACCGCAAAGGCTCAATTCGTTTGTTCCATTTCAGGGAGTTGAATCCGAATATCGGTTGGATAAAGCCGAAAGAAATGGGGTTGACCAGGTAGGAAACCTGGCCGCCGGCGGTCCCGGAGGAAAAAATGTCCAGTCGCTGCAATTGGGTACGGGCAAAAATGCGTCCGCCGGTCAGGCCGATCCCTTGTTGCACGCTGACCCCCAGGCTGTTGTTCATCAGGGAGCGCGGAATGAATTTCTCCTGTCCGTCAGGCAGGATAATGGACTGGATGGAGCGGTTGATGTTGGGAAAATCGCCCTCCAACTGGATGATCGGCTTATAATCGGCCTGGAAGGACCGGAAGCGCCAATAACTGCCGACAAAGGCCGTTTTGGCGATTTGGACGTCGGGCGCGTCTTTGTGGGCCAGGGCAATGGTTTGCTCAAGGCTCAGAAAAAGCGTATCGCTGGCGGCCTGTTGCGCCGATAGCGATACCAGGCTGCAAACGAATAAAAGGGCTAAGATCAATCGCATAAGTCAGGTTGTTGTGGTTTGGTGATGTGTTTGTTTATTGGTTTATTGGTTTATTGGTTTATTGGTTTATTGGTTTATTGGTTTATTGGTTTATTGGTTTATTGGTTTATTGGTTTATTGGTTGGTTGGTTGGTTTATTGGTTTATTTACCGCCTTCGCCGAGGCTTCAGCCTCCGGACGACGAAGTCGCCTATGGCTGACGGAGTCGGCGGTCGGAGGTTGATTTGATGGCCGGTTCCTCAGTTCCTCAGTTCCTCGATTCCTCAATTCCTCAATTCCTCGATTCCTCAATTCCTCCCCGACCGCCGTAGCTCATCAAGAGCGAAGGCGGTAGTTCTTCGATTCCTCCCCTTCCGATTAATCCGACCGAAGGGCCTTGATCGGGTCCTGAATCGCGGCTTTTCGGGCCGGGAAGATGCCGAATACCAGGCCGATGGTTGCGGACACGCCGAAAGCCAGGGCAATGGACCAGAACGAAACGATGGTCGGGATGCCGGAGGAGGCGGATACCGTTTTAGCGGCGCCGACGCCCAGCAAAACGCCGATCAGACCGCCGATCAGGCTGATGAAAACGGCTTCAAAGAGAAATTGCAGGATAATATCCCGCTGGTTAGCGCCGAGGGACCGGCGCACGCCGATTTCCTTGATCCGTTCCAGCACGGAAGCCAGCATGATGTTCATGATGCCGATGCCGCCGACCAGCAGGGAGATGCCTGCGATGGCGGCGAGCACCATATTGAAGGTTTCCTGTGTTTTTTGTTCCTGTTCGAGGAGCAGTTCCGGCACTTCGATCTCAAAGTCGATGACATCGAGGTGGCGACGTTTGAGTATGCGGGCCACCAGGTCGGCGGTAGCCTGCATGGTTTTGCTGTCGTTCACGCGCACCACAAACCGGTCGATCTGGTGGTAGTTATCGTCCGATTTATTGTTATTGTCATCATCGTTGTTGTTGCCGATCTTGTCCTTGGTGATCTTGGCCCGGTCCTTGAACCGGATCAGGGAGGTGGAAACGGGGATGTAGATGTCGTCGTTGTAGTCGCGGATACCCAGGTTTTGCAGGCTTTCCTTGGAGGCCTTGCGCTTTTTGAGGATGCCGATGATCGTCAGCCAGGTATTGCCGCATTTGATCTGTTTACCGACGGGGTCGTCATTGGGGAAGAACTTGGTCTGGATGTTCTTGCCGATGATGCAAACGGGTCGTCCGTATTCGATATGTTCGTGATGGAAATACTGGCCTTTTTCCAGTTTCATCACATTCAATTCAAAAAAGGCATTGGTCACCCCCACGCAACGGGCCTTTTCCTGTTTGGCGGATTGGATCACGGTAGT
>WBZL01004980.1_pt1 | contig 11210 bp, 8 predicted proteins | sample 5204291 | NCBI WGS metagenome assembly WBZL01 (sample SAMN12344345, study PRJNA552823) | activated sludge metagenome | biome: Activated sludge suspended growth; feature: Nitrification reactor; material: Wastewater; isolation source: activated sludge from nitrification reactor of wastewater treatment...
CCAGTTGCACGGGCAGCACCGGCGGCGGCCCGGGCGGCATCACGAACGGCGGGGCCAGGCCCTCGGTGCGCCCCTCGGCCAGGCGCTGCCGGTACTGCGCCGGCGACAGCAGGGCGCGGTAGCGCGCGATGCCGGCCTCGCGGTCGACCGGGAAGGCCACCGGGTACGGCGGCGGCATGCGGTCGGCCGGGTAGACGGCCAGCGTCTGGTCCTCGGCGCGCAGGCGCAGGCTCTTCTGCAGGCCGCGGCGGTGCGTCTGCGCGGCCCGCACGTAGCGGCCCGTCCGACGGTCGAGCTCGATGTCCCACCACCAGGTCTTCACCGGGTTGATCGTGCCGCGGTCGAGCCGGTCGTCGAGCGCGGCGATCCACGGTGCCAGGCCCGGCGCGTGCATCGCCAGCGTCCGCACGGCGTGCTCGGCGAGCAGGCCCTCGAGGTTCCACGGGCAGGTCTTCATGCAGCGGCCGCACATGCCGCCGCCGGCATTGGTGATGCGGTAGCGCGCGCACTTCTCGGCGTCGGATTTCCAGATCTCGTAGCCGTTGTAGACCACCTTGGGCCCGGCGGTGATGGCGCCCGACGGGCACTCGCGCGCGCACTTGCTGCAGCCTTCGCAGAAGCGCTGCAGGCCGAAGTCGATCGGCCGGTCGAAGGCCATCGGCATGTCGGTGGTCACCGTGCCGCTCTTCAGCCGCGGGCCCAGGTAGGGATGCAGGATCACCTCGCCGATGCGGCTGACCTCGCCCAGGCCCGACAGCAGCAGCAGCGGCGGCTGCAGCACGTCGCCGTCGAGCACCGAGTGCACCCGCGCCGACCAGCCCAGGCGGCGGATCTGCTCGGCCACGATGCCGCCGATGAGCGAGAAGCGCAGGTAGGCCCGCATGCTCTGGGCCACCGAGATCCAGTCGTCGCCGCTGGCCCCCTCCATGGTCTCGAAGCCCTGGTCGATCAGCAGGTTCAGCGCATGCGGGTGGTAGGCCGGCATCGGGTTGCCGCCGGCATCGTGCGAGTACCAGGCCCACTCGGGCACGCGGCAGGCGCCCACGGCATCGGCGCCCAGCCAGTACGACGCGGCCTTCAGGCGCTGGGCGTTGGCCTGCGGGTCGGCAGGTCCGGGATGCACCGGACCACGCGCGTCGCCGAACTGGAGCAGCAGCAGCGCACCCAGCGCCCGGCGCGCACAGGCCCCGATCGGGCTCTTCATCACGTAGTGCGCGTTCTTGGCCTGGTCCTGCACGTCGCGCCCGAGGTCGCCGAACAGCGCGCGCGCGAAGAAGTCGGCGCGCTTCGGAAAGCGCGGCACCCGGGCGTGATCGATCAGCGTCGTCGGCTCGTCGCGATGCGGCAGCGACTCCACCGGGTGCGGCCCCTGGTGAAAGCCGCGGCGCGCGTACGGATCGGCCGGTGCGCGCGCGGCGGCCCGCAGCGCCGTGCCGGCCAGCGGCCGGTCGGGCGCCATCTCGAAGGTCGTGCTCACCGCGGCCAGGCCGAAGCGCGTGCCGACGAAGGGGTTGACGAGCGCCACGCCGCCGGCACCGGCGCGCGGCAGCGCCAGCCCGGCGGCGACGGCCAGCCGGCCCAGGTGCAAGTCGCTGCAACGGGCGCTGTGCGCGCGCGCCTCGTGGCCCAGCAGGCGCAGGTAGCTGGCCAGCAGCACCGCCGTCTGCGAGGCCAGCACCGCGGCACGCGCGTCCTCGGCGCCGTGCAGCCAATCGGTGCCCGGCTCGCCGGCGCGCAGCGGCCGCGGGTGCGCGACGAGCACGACGAGGGCGTGCGTGTGGTGCGGCACCGGCCCGTGCTGCAGCCGTGCCGCGTCGAGCACGTCGGCCAGGATCGTGTCCATGCCGGCGGCGAAGCTCCTCGGCTGGCTGCGCTCGAGCTCCTCGCCGAGTGCCCGCACCCGCGGGTTGCGCAGCGGCTCGGCCAGCCACGCCTCCGGCGCGATGCGCGCGATGCCCATCATCGAGGCGTCGAAGTACAGCCCGGCCGCCTTGAGGTGGCGCGACCGCTCGGCCGGGTCGTCGCTGACCTCGGCCGGCAGCGCCTGGACGGCACCGTCGCGCACCAGGTCGAACATCGCCTGGTAGCGGGCGATCGGGTGCACCAGCGAGCCCGGTGGCGCCGTCTCGGAATCGAGCGGCTGCATCGGCGGCAAGGTGTCCAGCGGCGGCGGGGCGTCGGCGCGCGGCAGGTCCTCGAGCCCGTACGCCCCCAGGTGGTACGGCCGGTCGCGGTTGGAGCGCAGCCGCACGATGCCCGCCGGAGCTCAGGCCGCCGCGCGCTGGCGCGACAGCGTCTGCACGTAGTCGTGCTGGGCGGTGTGGATGGTCGACACGCGCAGCTCGACCGGCTTGTCGCCGAAGGTCAGCGCCGTGCGCCGCACGCGCAGCACCGGCGCGCCGACGGCCAGGCCGAGCACGCGCGCCGCGCCGCGCTCGGCCCCCACCGCGCGCGCCCGCTCGACCGCGCGCAGCACCGTGATGCCGAACTCCGACTGGTAGAGCTGGTAGATGGTGCCCGGCCGCTCGCGCAGGCGCTTCTCGGTCAGCCCCTTGAACAGCGCCGCGGGCAGGCAGATCTGGTCGTGCACCACCGGTCGCCCCTGCAGCGTGAGGCGGTTCTCGAACAGCAGCGCGGGCTCGCCGGCGCGCTGGCCCAGCGCCGCGGCGGCCTCGTCGTCCAGGCGCCCGCGCTCGAAGGCCAGCAGCTCCACGCGTGGCGCCTCGCGCAGCCCGTCGGCGCGCTCGACGTGGAAGAACTGGAACAGGAAGCGGTCCTCGTTGTGCGTGGCCACGAAGGTGCCGCGCCCCTGGCGCCGCACCAGGATGTGCTCGGCCACCAGCTCGTCGACCGCCCGGCGCAGCGTGCCCACCGACACGCCCAGCGAGGCCGCCAGCGTGGCCTCGTTGGGCAGCGTCTGGCCCGGCGCCAGGCGCCCGCCCTCGATGGCCGCCAGCAGCGCGCGCTTGGCGGCGCGGAACAGCGGCATGCCGGCGGCCTCGGGGGCGATGGCGTCGAAGGCGGGGGCCGCGGGCATGGCGCGCGATTCTGCCGCGCCGGACCGATGTCCTGCAAGTCATCTAGATGACCTGATTGACACCGCCGCCCGCGTGGCTAGGATGCGCCCTCGTCCGCCACCGGCGGCCCTCGACGGGCCGGCCGCCGCGGGCTCCAGAGGAGACCCCCCAGATGAACCATTTCGTGTTGCACGACGCCAAGGACACCGTGGCCGTGGTCGTCGTCGAAGGCGTGAAGGCCGGCATGACGCTCAACGGCTGGATCATGGACGAGGATCGGCAGATCACCGTCGAATGCCGGCAGGACATCCCGATCGGCCACAAGGTGGCGCTCAAGGACATGGCCATCGGTGACACCGTCTGGAAGTACGGCATCGACATGGGCAAGGTCGTGGCCCCCATCCAGGCCGGCCAGCACGCCCACGTGCACAACATCAAGACCAAGCGCTGGTAAGCCGCCACAGCCATACCGCAAAAACTCCTCTTCACCGAAATCGGAAACATCCCATGTCCATCATCGACAAAGACACCACCTTCCTCGGCTACCGGCGCGAGAACGGCCGCGTCGGCGTGCGCAACCACGTCATCATCCTGCCGCTGGACGACCTGTCCAACGCCGCCGCCGAGGCCGTCGCCCACAACATCAAGGGCACGCTGGCCATCCCGCACCCCTACGGCCGGCTGCAGTTCGGTGCCGACCTCGAGCTGCACTTCCGCACCCTGATCGGCGCCGGCTGCAACCCCAACGTGGCCGCGGTGGTGGTCATCGGCATCGAGGACGGCTGGACGCAGAAGGTGGTCGACGGCATCAAGGCCACCGGCAAGCCGGTGGTCGGCTTCGGCATCGAGCTGCACGGCGACCACGACACCATCATGCGCGCCAGCAAGGCGGCGCGCGAGTTCGTGCAGTGGGCCAGCGAGAAGCAGCGCGAGGCCTGCCCGATCAGCGAGCTGTGGGTCAGCACCAAGTGCGGCGAGAGCGACACCACCAGCGGCTGTGGCGCCAACCCCGCGGTGGGCAACGCCTTCGACAAGCTGCACGGCCTGGACACCTACCTGTGCTTCGGCGAAACCACCGAGCTGACCGGCGGCGAGCACATCGTGGCCGCGCGCTGCGCCAACGACGCGGTGCGCGAGAAGTTCATGTTCATGTTCAACCGCTACCAGGACGTGATCAACCGCCACAAGACCAGCGACCTGTCCGACAGCCAGCCGACCAAGGGCAACATCGCCGGCGGCCTGACGACGATCGAGGAGAAGGCGCTGGGCAACATCCAGAAGATCGGCAAGAAGTGCACCGTCGACGGCGTGATCGACAAGGCCGAGATGCCCACCCATCCGGGCCTGTGGTTCATGGACTCGTCCAGCGCCGCGGCCGAGATGGTGACGCTGTGCGCGGCGTCGGGTTACGCGGTGCACTTCTTCCCCACCGGACAGGGCAACGTGATCGGCAACCCGATCGTGCCGGTCATCAAGATCTGCGCCAACCCGCGCACCGTGCGCACGATGAGCGAGCACGTCGACGTCGACGTCACCGGGCTGCTGCAGCGCGAGATCACGCTCGACCAGGCCGGTGACAAGCTGCTCGAGTGCATGCTGCGCACCGCCAACGGCCGCCTCACCGCTGCCGAGGCGCTGGGGCACCGCGAGTTCGTGCTGACGCGGCTGTACGAATCGGCCTGATGCCCCGCGCCGCCGGTCGCGAAGCCCGCGGCGACGCTCGCTGCACCGGTGTGCCGCCGGCGTGACAATCCGGCCCCTGACCACGGACTGCGCACCCATGGCCCAAGTCGTCATCACCGAATTCATGGACGAGCGTGCCGTCGCACAGCTGCGCACCGCGCACGACGTGCTCTACGACGCCACGCTGGTCGACGACGCCCGGCGCCTGCACGCCGAGGCGCGACGCGCCGACGCGCTGATCGTGCGCAACCGCACCCAGGTTCGCGGTGAGCTGCTGGCGGCGCTCGGGCGCTGCAAGCTCGTCGGCCGGCTCGGCGTGGGGCTGGACAACATCGACGTCGCAGGCTGCGAGCAGCGCGGCATCCGCGTCATCCCGGCCACCGGCGCCAACGCGCTGTCGGTGGCCGAGTACGTGGTGGCCACCGCGATGCTGCTGCTGCGCGGCGCCTACGCGTCCACCGATGCGGTGGCGTCGGGGGCCTGGCCGCGCCAGGCCCTGTCGTCCGGGCGCGAGGCCGGCGGCAAGATCCTCGGCCTTGTGGGCTTCGGCTCGATCGGCCAGCTCACCGCCAGGCTGGCGCGCGGCATCGGCATGGACGTGACGGCCTTCGACCCGATGATGGACGACGACCACCCGGTGTGGGGCCAGACGCTGGTGCGCTGCGCCGGGCTGGACGAGGTGATCCGCATGTCCGACGTCGTCAGCCTGCACGTGCCGCTGACCGAGGCCACGCGCGGCCTGTTCAGCGCCGAGCGCATCGGATCGATGAAGAGGGGCGCGGTGCTGATCAACACCGCGCGCGGCGGCATCGTCGACGAGGCCGCGCTGGCCGCCGCACTGCGCAGTGGCCACCTGGGCGGCGCGGCGGTCGACGTCTTCGGCACCGAGCCGCTGCCGGCGTCGCCGCACTTCCAGGGTTGCCCCAATCTCGTGCTGACGCCGCACGTCGCCGGCGTCACCGCCGAGTCCAACGAGCGCGTGAGCTTCCTGATCGCGCAGCAGGTGCTGGAGGCCTTGCGCTGATGGCCGTGCTGTCGTTGCCGCAGGCCGAGGACCGTGTCGCCGACGCGCTGCAGCGCGCCGGTGCCGGCGTGGCCATGGCGCGTTCGACCGCACGCGCGCTGGTGCTGGCCGAAGCCCAGGGGCTGGGCTCGCACGGCCTGTCGCGGGTGGCGCAGTACACCACCCACCTGCGCAACGGCCGCGCCGACGGCGCCGCGCAGCCGCGCGTCGTGCAGCGCCGCGGCGGCGCGCTGCTGGTCGACGCCGCCGAGGGACTGGCCTTCCCGGCCTGCGACCTGGCGGTGGCCGAGGCCGCGGCGGCGGCGCGCGAGCACGGCGTGAGCGTGGCCGGAGTCACGCGCAGCCACCATGCCGGCGTGATCGTCGACCACCTGCGTCCGCTGGCGGCGGCAGGCCTGGTGGGCCTGGGGTTCGCCAACTCGCCGGCCGCGATGCCGGCCGCCGGCGGGCGCCACGCGATCTTCGGCACCAACCCGGTGGCGGCGATCTTCCCGCGCCGCGGGTCCGACCCCTTGATGATCGACCTCAGCCTGTCGGAGGTGGCACGCGGCAAGGTGATGGTCGCCGCCAAGGCGGGCCAGCCCATCCCGCCGGGCTGGGCCCTCGACGCCGACGGCAAGCCCACCACCGATGCACAAGCGGCCCTGAAGGGTTCGATGCTGCCGGTGGGCGCGGCCACCAGCCCCAAGGGAGCGATGCTGGCGTTGATGGTCGAACTGCTGGTCACCGCGCTGATCGGTGCCCGCTTCGGCTTCGAGGCCGACAGCTTCTTCGTCGACGAGGGCAACCGGCCACAGATCGGCCAGCTGTTCGTCGCGATCGACCCGGGTGCACTGGCCGGCTCCGAGGCCTATCTCGACCGCGTCGAGGTCCTGGTGACCGAGATGCTGCGCGACGACGGCGTGCGCCTGCCGGGCGCCCGGCGCGAGACGCTGCGGCGGCGCGCGGCCGCCGAAGGCCTGGTGGTGCCCGACGCGATGCTGGCGTCGTGGGCGGGCTGAGCAGGTTCGGCCGCCGCCCGGCCGCCGTCGCGCCCGGGCGGCGGATCTGCCGGGCAGGCCTATCGATGCCGTCACCTCGTCCGACCAAGCCGCCAAGGCCCGGCCCAGGATGACCGCGCCGACCCTCGTCTGCCTGGGTCATGCCGCGCTGGACCATGTCTGGCACGTCGAGGCGTTTCCGTCCGCGCCGACCAAGACCCCGGCCACCGCCTACCGCATGCAGGGCGGTGGCATGGCCTTCAACGCTGCCGTGGCAGCGGCCCGCCTGGGGTCGGCGGTGCGATTCGTCGGGCGGGTCGGCGACGATGCCGCGGGCAGCTTCCTGCGCGACAGCCTGGTCGCCGAAGGCATCGACGTCGGCGCGCTGCAGCGCTCGACCGGCCGGTCGACTTCGGTCTCGGCGGTGGTCGTCGACGCGCAGGGCCAGCGGCAGATCTTCAACCACCGAGGTGACGCGCTGCTGCACGCCGCACCGCTGGATCCGGTGGTGCTCGACGGCGCCGCCCTGGTGCTGGTCGACCCGCGCTGGCCCGACGGCGCCGAGGCGGCGCTGCGCTGGGCCCGAGGGCAGGGCGTGCCGTCGATGCTCGATGCCGACATCGCGCCGACCGAGGATCTGCGGCGCCTGGTTCCCCTGGCCGACTGGGCGGCGTTCTCCGAGCCGGGCCTGGCCTGCTGGGCGCCGGACCTCGATCGCGAGACCGCGCTGCGCCAGGCCGTGGCGCAAGGCGCGCGCCGCGCGCTGGTGACGCTGGGCGAACACGGCAGCCTGCGCACCGCCGGCGGCGCCCTGCTCGCCTGCCCCGCGCCGCGCGTGCGTTCGCGCGACACCACCGGTGCCGGCGACGTCTTCCACGGGGCGCTGGCCTCGGCCCTGGCCGAAGGGCTGGACGAGGAGGCCGCGGTGCAGCGCGCCAGCGCGGCCGCGGCCTTCAAGTGCCAGCGCGGGATGGGTGCGCTGGGGGCTCCGACGCGCGCCGAGCTGCTGGCCTGGATGGCGCGCTGAGCGCGCCCGGCACGACCTGCGCCCGGCAGGCCGAGCCATACCCCGCGCGGCGGCTCAGCGCCCCGCTGCCGTCGACGCCGCAGCGGCAGCGGCCGGCAGCACGATGCCCACCGCGGTGCCCGAGAGGTCGAGCCGCGCGCCCAGGTCCGCGACACGGCGGCGCACCCGCTCGAAGCGCGGATCGCGCACGACATAGCCGATGTCCAGCGCCTCGCCGGTGGCCGGGCAGTAGCCGCCGACCTCGATGCGCACCGCGCCGTCCTGCAGGCTCGAGCGCACGCGGATGCCACGCACCGCGTCGGCGGCCTCCTCGACGTCGGCGCTGGCCTGCAGCAGGTTCATCATCACCTCGTTGAGGTGGTCGGGCACCACCTCGCAGGCCGGCAGGTCCGATCCGGCGACGAAGTCGATCGGCCGGCGGCGGAAGCGCCGGTCGAAGGTGTGGAACTCGCAGACGGCTTCGAGCAGCGGGTTGACTTCGATCCACTCGGGCGAGCCGCTGCGCGCCACCGCGAAGTCGGAGATCTTGCGCATCATGCGGGCGATGCGCTGGGTCTGCTCGAGGATCTGGCGCCGCGCGCCGGGCTCGCTGCGGTCCGGCGCCGGTCCGTCGGGCAGGTCCTGCGCCAGTCCCGCGATCACCGCCAGCGGGTTGCCCACCTCGTGCGCCACGTTGGCCGCCATGGCCGCCAGCGCGGCCATCTTCTCGCGATGCCACAGCTCTTCGCGGCGCGCCGCCTGCTCCTGCGCCAGCGTCTGGCGGTCGATGATGCGCTGGCCGATGCGCACGATGACCAGCGACACCCCATACAGCAGCACCAGCAGGCCGCCGACGATGACCAGGAAGCGGTCGGAGCTCTGGTTCACCTCGCGCTGGTTGGCGTCGGCGACCCGCGCGACGCTGGCCTCGTTGGATGCACTGATGTCGGCGAAGGCCTGCGAGGCCGACTTGATCTGCGACAGGAACGGCGTGACGTCGCTGTACAGCTCGAACACGCCGACCAGCTCGTCGGCCGGGCCGACACGCACCGGCACGTACGACGAGATGAGATCGCGGTTCTCGACCACGTGCTCGAAGGCGCTGAAGCGGTCGCGGTGGGTCAGCTCGCTGGCCGGCTCGCCGGCGGCGGCGAGCTTCCAGCCCTGGTTGTCCGAGCCGTCCTCGCCGACCTGGGCAGGCTCCGACGAGTACACCGTGACCCCACGCAGGTCGAAGACCTTGATCTTGAAGACGGTGCTGGCGCGCATCGCCGCATAGGCCTTGCGGTCGATGTCGGCAAAACCCGGCAGGGCACGGATGCGCCGGCCGAGGGCCGCGAAGCAGGCCTTGCGCGGCTCGCTGCCGGCCGGCAGGGCCCGGCAGTCCGCCACCGGCAGGCGCTGGACGGCAGCGACGAAGGGGCCGAAGTCCTTCTCCCACATCAGGTTGCCGACCAGGCGCGTCAGGTTGACATGGCTGGCCTCGTGCACCGCCAGCAGGCTGCTGCGCGCGGCACTCTCGTGCTGGCGTGCCAGCTCGGACTGGGCCTGGGCGAAGAAGCGCCGCTGTTCGGCCTGCACGCCGGCGAAGAAGTCCTCCTCCATGCGCTGCAGCACGAACAGCGCCGCCCCCGCCGCGGCAAACACCAGCAGCGTGGTCAGCGTGAAGAAGCGCATCAGGCGGAACCGGCGCCCCGGAGGGGCCCGGTCCGGCCCGGCGTCCGTGGCCGGGGACGCCGCGCGCGCCGGAAACAGCATGCCGTCGACTCGTCGTGGGTCGCACCGCGTGACGAGCGGTGACTTCATCATCGTAGCTCGCCCCGCGGCGCGCGGCGCGTCCCGGAGGTCGACGGCCGCCCAGGGCGCGTGACGGCCGCACGGCCCCCGGCGCCGGCCGATGGCCACCGGTCCGCGCGCCGGCCCACCGAGGCCGACGACGGGCGCCGCGACGGCGCCGGCCGCAGCGGGGCGCGGAGAAGCCCCTGGATTCCGTGTTCGTCACTGGCGGCAACGGCTTCATCGGACGCAACCGGGTGAGCGGCCTGGTCGCACGCGACCATCGCGTCAGGAGCGCGCACGATCCGCTCGTGCTTCGTCGGGGGCGCGATGACGGCAGCGCGCTGCCGCATCGGGTGCAGGCGGCCCGCAACGGCCGCCGGAAGTGGATCGAAGGTGGCCACGACCTGACGCGCACGACCCTCGAGGCCCACGGGGTGGCGGGCGACGGCCGCCGCGACGACGCGGGGCCCGGACCCGGCTAACGCCCGAGACGCTCCGGTGCCAGGTAGGCCTGGCGGTACATCTCGAAGGGCATGCTGTCGGAGGCCTCGATCTTCTTCTGCGCCTCGATCGATGCCAGCGCCAGGTTGTCGAAGCGCATCTGCAGCTCGGGGGGATAGGGCAGGCCCGCGAGTTGCTGCTGCGTGACCCGCGACTGCGCGTGCACGAAGCGCGTGTATTCGCCGCCGAAGTCGCGCCGGATGACGTCCAGCGCACGCGCCGAGGGCAGGGTGTCGGGCTGGGCCAGGCGCCGGCGCACGGCGTCCAGCGCCTGCACGTAGCGCTCGTCCCGCAGGGCGTGGGCCAGCGACTCGGCGATCGGCACGCACTCGGCCAGCAGTTCGCCGGCCCAGTCGACCAGACTCACCTCGGCACCGCGCCGCTCGAGCGTGATGCCCGGCTCTCGTCCGCGCGCCGCGGCCCGGTGCTGGTTCTGCGACAGCGCGACGCACTCCTGCGGCGAGTCGGGCGGGCTGGGCGAGAGCAGGCAGTGCAGCAGGAAGACGTCGAGCACGCGCATCGTGTCGGCCTCGATGCCCACCGGCACGAACGGGTCGAGGTCCATGCAGCGCACCTCGACGTACTCGACGCCGCGCTCGCGCAGCGCGTGCAGCGGACGCTCGCCGGGACGGATCACGCGCTTGGGCCGGATCGTGCCGTAGAACTCGTTCTCGATCTGCAGCAGGCTGGTGGCGAGCTGGATGTACTCGCCACCGGGGTTGCGGATGCCCAGGTGCTCGTAGGGCGGGTGCGGCCGCGTCAGCGCCCCATGCAGCGAGTAGGCGTAACTGGCCAGGCTGTTGTAGCTGACCGCCAGCGCCGCCTGCGCGTCGCTCTGGTAGCCCAGGCGTCCCATGCGCAGCGAGGTCGCGTAGGGCAGATGGAAGGTCTGCTCGCCCAGGGGCTGCAGCTCGTGGTCGCGGCCGGCGACGAAGTTGGCGCAGACCGCCGGCGACGCGCCGAACAGCGCCAGCAGCACGAACGAGTGGCGCCGGAAGTTGCGAATCAGCGCGAAGTACTGGTCGTTGTCCAGCCCGGGCAGCGACCAGTTGTAGTGGATGCCCGAGATGGTCTGCATGCGCCGCCCGTAGCGCAGGCCCAGGCCCATGCGGTAGATGCTCTTGGCGCGGCCGACGTTGGAGGTGCCGTAGCGGCCGAGCGGGATGGTCTCGTCGGTGGGCAGCGCGCAGGGCATGCTGCCCACCCACAGCAGCTCGTCG
>WBZL01004981.1_pt1 | contig 11210 bp, 8 predicted proteins | sample 5204291 | NCBI WGS metagenome assembly WBZL01 (sample SAMN12344345, study PRJNA552823) | activated sludge metagenome | biome: Activated sludge suspended growth; feature: Nitrification reactor; material: Wastewater; isolation source: activated sludge from nitrification reactor of wastewater treatment...
CTCCTCGCTGTGGGGACATGGCCTCACCGCCAGCAGCATCCGGAACAGCCTCCACTATTCAAGCCTCAGCGCCTTGGTAGACCTGGTCCTGGGAGTTTCAATCGCCTGGCTGCTCACCCGCCGGCGCCGCGCCCAACACCTGCCGACGCGGCTGCAGCGGCGCCTTGCGTTGCGCCGCCTGCAGTTCGGTTCGAAGGCGGGCACGGCGATCCTCGGGGCGGGCACGCTCGCCCTCGGGGTGTCGGTGTTCGGGCTGGCGATGAACTCCTCGCTCGAACGCACCGGCGTGGCCAAGAGTTCCGTGTACGTCGGCAGCGACATCCGCGTGCTGATCGCCGGCAGCCTGCCGGCCGATGTGCCCGGCGCCACGGAGGTGTGGCAGCGCAGCGAGATGGAGTACGCAGGAATGTCGGTCGACCTCGTGGCCGTCGACCCGGCTTCGTTCGAGCAGGCGGCGTTCTGGGACGACGCGTTCGCCGACACCTCGCTCGCTGCGCTCTTGGCCAGCCTCGAGGGCGGATCCACGTCGCCGGTGCCGGCGATCCTCGTGGGCGAGGCCCCCGACACCGGTGGGGTCGTGAACCCCAACCACCCCTCCGACCCGTGGGCCGTGGAGGTGGTCGCCAGGGCGAAGGCCTTCCCCGGTGCCGGCAGTGCCCGGCCGACGCTGGTGGTGCCGCTGTCGGCGGCCCAGGCCGGGCCGATCAACTACTTCCACTTCGTGTTCGCGAGGGGCGACTACGGCGAGTGGCGCGGCACCCTGCAGGATCTCGGTGCGCAGCCGATGCTGGCCATTTCGCGGCAGGGCGCGGTGGACTCCTCCGTGCTGCAGTTCGCCGCCTGGTCGTTCGATTTCGTGAAGGCGCTCGGCGTGTTCGTCGGTGGCCTCGTGGTGGCCGCGCTGCTGCTGCACCTCTCCGTGCGCCAGCGTCAGCAGGCACTCGGGTTCGCGTTCCTGCGCCGTATGGGGTTCACCCGCCGCCGGCACTGGGCGGCACTGGTGGCCGAGGTGGGGGCGATGATGCTCGGGGTGGTGCTGTTGGGCACCGCGCTGGCGCTGGCCTGCGTGAAGATCGTCAGCCCGCACGTCGACCCGCTGCCGGTGATCCCTCCGACGCCGCTGATGGTGGTGCCGTGGATCGCGCTCGTCGTGCTCTGGGGCGTGGGGCTGGCCGTCGTCGTGCTCGGTACTGCGTTCGCCCAGCTCGTCGGTGGTCGTGTGGATGTCGCGGAGGTGCTGCGCGATGGATCCTGAAGTGACCGTGCTCGTGGGGCGCGACCTCAATGTGTCGTACCGCGCCGTCGACGGAGCGGTGCCCGCTGTCGTCGACGTGTCGTTGGAGGTGCGCTCCGGTTCGCTCGTGGTGCTCGCCGGGCCGTCGGGTTCGGGCAAGAGCAGCCTGCTGCGCGTGCTCGGCCTCATCGATCGGCCGACGAGCGGGGCGCTGTCGCTCGCCGGTCGCGACGTGCTCGCGCTCGGGGATAGGGGTCGTCGCCGCCTGCGGCGCACCCATCTCGCCTATGTGCACCAGCGGCCGGTGACGAACCTCGTCGACGATCTGCGCGCGGACGAGCAGGTGGCGTTCGCGCTCGCGGCACGCGGGCGCAGGGCGGCACCGGCCACGGCCGGCGCGGCGCTCGATCGCTACGGCCTCGCCGAGCGCTCGCGCTCGCGCCCCGCTCACCTCAGCGGTGGCGAGCAACAGCGACTGGCGATCGCGATGGCGACCGCGGTGACGCCGGTGGTGCTGTTCGCCGACGAGCCCACGGCGGAGCTCGACCGCCACCACGCACACGAAGTGATCGACGCGCTCACCCGCGCCGCGGCCGACGGACAAGCCGTCGTGGTCGCCAGCCACGACCACGATCTGATCGCCGCGGCCGGCGAGGTGGTTCGTCTGCGTGAGGGACGGCGCGAGTCATGAGCGCCGTGCTCACCGCCACCGCGCTGCGCAAGTGGTTCACCTCTGGCGACGAACGGATCGTGCCGGTGGACGGCATCGACCTCGCGTTGCACGAGGGCGAGATCGTGTTGGTCACCGGCCCGTCGGGTTCGGGCAAGACCACGCTGATGCAGATGCTCACCGGCTTCCAGCGCCCCGACGAGGGGCGTGTGGAGTGGCCGGGCGGGGGTGCCGTGCCGTCGTGGTCGGCGGTGGCCGTCGTGCCCCAGTCGTTGGGATTGCTGCCCGAGCTGACCGTCGCGGAGAACATCGCCCTGCCGCTCACCACCGTGGGCCGCACGGAGGTGGCGCGTGTGGCGCCACGGGTGGCGGCCGCGCTCACCCTGCTCGGGGTCGAGCAGCTCGCCGAACGGCTGGCGGGCGAGACGTCGCTCGGCCAACAGCAGCGCGTCGCCGTGGCGCGTGCACTCGTCGTGGGTCCAAGGGTGCTCGTCGCCGATGAGCCCACCAGCCACCAGGACCGTGAGCACGCCGAGGTTGTGCTGCGGGCCGTCGCCGCCGTCGCCCATCGCGGCACCGCGTGCCTCATCGCCGGTCACGATCCGCTGCTGTCGTCGGTGGCCACCCGGGTGCTACGGATGGAATCGGGTCGCCTGGCCTGAGGTCCGGGCGTGCAGGCGTCGGTTCACTGGGCGCGATTCATCCCACACGCCGGCAGGAATCACACCCGTGGGGGCTGGGGCGGTCAGAAACGGGACAAATCGCGCCCGACTGGGGGGTCGGAGACGGCAGGATGGTCGGCCGTGAGCAGGGTCTGATGAGCAGGGTCGTATGAGCAGCATTTCGGTGTCCGAGTTGGAGTACGCGCCCCCCGGGGCCGACTCGCTGTTCTTCGATGTCAGCTTCGGCGTCGCCCCGGGCGAGCACGCCGCGATCGTGGGTGCCAACGGGGTGGGCAAGAGCACGATCCTGCGCATCCTCTCCGGAGAGCTCGATGCCGACGAGGGCGAGTTCGCGCTCGGCGGCACGATGCTGCGCATGACCCAGGACGTGGGGATGAGCCGCCCCGACGACACCTTGCGGGAGATGCTCATCGAGGTGGCGCCCACAGCGTTGCGCGAGGCGGGCAGGGCGATGGTGATCGCCGAGAACGCGATGTACGCGGGGGAGGACGACGGCACGAAGTACGCCGAGGCGCTCACCCACTGGGGCGACCTCGGCGGGTACGAGCTGGAGTCGCAGTGGGCGGCCGCTGCCAAGCGCAGCGTGAAGACCGACGTCGACGACTTCCACACCCGCAAGGTCGGTGAGCTGTCGGGCGGCGAACGCAAGCGGCTGGTGCTCGACCTGTTGTTGAACTCCGGGGCCGACATCCTTCTGCTCGACGAGCCCGACAACTACCTCGACATCCCCACACGCGTGTGGCTGGAGGAGCAGATCAAGGCGTGCAAGAGCACGATCCTGATGGTCAGCCACGACCGCACCCTGCTCGAGCGGGTGACCACCAAGATCGTCATCATCGAGGGTGCGGGTTGTTGGGTGCACGGCGGCTCGTACACCACCTTCCCCGAGGCGCGGGCCAAGCGCCAGGAACTTCTGGGCGACGCACTGAAGCGCTGGCAGGACGAGGAGCGTCGCCTCTTCCAACACATGAAGATCATGAAGCAGCGTGCCGCGCAGAACTTCAAGAACGCCACGAAGGCGAACGCGGCCGAGACCCGGTGGGAGAAGTTCGTCGCCGCCGGCCCACCACCGCCGCCGGTGCCCGACCAGAACATCTACGTGAACCTGCGCGGCGCGGACAGTGCACGACGGGTGCTGATCCTGAACCAGGTGTCGTGCAACGACCTGTTCATGCCGTTCAGCGACGAGGTGCACTTCGGTGAGCGAGTCGGGCTGATCGGCCCCAACGGCACCGGCAAGAGCCACCTCATGCGCGCGCTGGCGGGAACCGAGCAGCCCAGCGAGGGCACGGTGGGATACGGCCCGCGCACCAGCATCGGCACGTTCACCCAGATCAACGACCGGCCCGACTTCCTCGGCAGGCAGTGCTTCGACATCGTGCGCGAGCGGGTGTTCGACGACGAGAAGTCGATGAAGGCACTCGCCCGCTACGGCCTGGCGAACAACGCCAAGCAGACCTTCGACACCCTCTCGGGCGGGCAGAAGGCGCGGCTGGAGATCCTGTGCCTCGAACTCGAGGGCCACAACGTGTTGCTGCTCGACGAGCCCACCGACAACCTCGACATCGAGTCGTCGGAGGCCTTGGAGCGCGCGCTCGACGGATTCCAGGGCACCGTGGTGGCGGTCAGCCACGACCGCACCTTCCTCGCCAGGCTCGATCGCTTCGTGATGGTCAACGACGACGGCGAGGTGTACTCGCTGCCCGACTACGAGTTGGCGATGACGGCGCTCGCCGCACCGGCGGCGGTGGGGAAGCTGAGGCTGGCCAAGCCGCTGTCGTGATGTGCGAGCGTGGCGAGCGTGGATGATCGGATCTCGACGGCGACGCGGCGCCATTACGGCGCGGCAGACATCACGGAACGCTCACACCTGGTCGACACGATGGGTTCATGAAGCATGGTGTGGTTGCAGTGCTGGTGGCCCCGGTGCTGCTGGTCTCCGGCGGGTGTGTGCGCCACGAGAGCGCCGAGCAGTCGGGTGAGAGCACGCCGTCGACCGCGAGTGTCGCCTCCTCGGCGCAATCGCTCGACGGCCGATTGGTGACCGCCGACGGGCGGGCGCGCACCTACCACCTCCATGTGCCCGGTGGGCTCTCCGAGCAGGCGGTGCCGTTGGTGATCGCCCTCCACGGCGGCACCGGCTCGGGCGACCAGTTCCGGCGCAACTCGGGGCTCGATGAACTGGCCGATGAACACGGGTTCGTCGTCGTCTACCCCGATGGGGTCGGCGTGGGGCGCACCGACGCACTGCGCACCTGGAACGGCGGCTACTGCTGCGGGCAGGCCGCACGCGACGACGTGGACGACGTGAGCTTCGTGCGCGAACTCATCGACGCGATCGCGGCCCATTACCCGATCGATCCACAACGGGTGTTCGCCGTCGGGCACTCGAACGGTGGGATCATGGCCTACCGCTTGGCCTGTGAGCTGTCCGACCGCATCGCGGCGGTGGCGTTGCAGGCGGGCAGCCTGGGTGTGGACGACTGCGCGCCCGAGCACCCGGTGTCGCTGCTGCACCTGCACGGCACGGCCGACACGAACCACCCGATCGACGGTGGTCGCGGGAGCACGAGCATCTCCGGGGTGGACTTCCACTCGGCGCGCACGTCGGTGCGCGACTTCGCCGCGGCCGATGGCTGCCCCGCCACCCCGACCTTCACGGCCGACCCCTCCAACCCTGATCTCACCATCTCGACGTGGACGCCGTGTGGCGGCGGCAGCGAGGTGCGGTTCGTGGAAGTGGCGGGCGCAGAGCACGCATGGATGGGCCACACCAGCGGGGCGCCCCGCTTGACCGGTGAGTGGTACGCCGATCTCGACGCGAGTGTGATGGTGGTGGAGTTCGTGCTCGCGCACCCTCGGCAGGGGTGAGCGCCGGCGGGGAAAACGGGAGCCGGCGCGCGCGTTAACCTGCGCAACACGGGGAGTTTCCGAGAGGAGACGCGCGCAGATGGCCACACACATCCTGGGTGTCGACGCGAGCATGCTCACCTTTGCCGCGCCGATGGTCGTGTTGGGTGCCGTGGGCATCTCCTTGGGTCTGCGCACCCGGCGGGCGCGGTCGGTGCGCTCGTTGGCAGCCGGCTGGCCCATCACCCGTGGCACGGTGATGAGCGCCACGGTGCAGGTCAGCCACAACGGCGGGTCGCGCCACGAAGCGCCGCTCGTGCTCTACACGTATCAGGTGAACGGTCAGGTGTACCAGGGGCAGAGGGTGCGGGTCGGCGATGAGTACGGGCGCACGCGGGTGAACGGGGCGGCGAGCAGCGCAGCGAACACCGTCGCCCGCTATCCCGCGGGCTCGTGCGTGGAGGTGTTCTACGACCCGACGAACCCCGCCCGATCGGCTCTCGAACGCTGACGCGGCCGTCTGCCGGGTTGGCCGAAACTTGGACGGACTCTCACCCTTCTCTCACCGATTCGCGTGGGGGGTCGGGCGTACCGTTCGGGCATGGAACTGGAAACGCTCTTCGGCCTGCCGGCACATCCGCTCTTGGTCCACCTTCCGGTGGTGCTCATCCCGCTCGCCGGGGTGATCGCCGTCGTGCTCGCCTTCAGGCCTGCGTGGCTCGACCGGCTCGGCTGGTGGCTGGTCGGTATCACCGGGCTGGGCATGGTCGGTGCGATCCTTGCCGCCGGCAGCGGCGAGGGACTGGAGGAACTGCAGCGCGAGGGCGAGACCGCAGCCCGCGAGGACCACTTCGAGCTCGGCGAGCTGGCACGCACCCTCTCGATCGTGTTCTTCCTGGTGGTGCTCGCCGTGGTGGCACTGCGCTGGTACGCCAAGCGCAACGGTGCCGACGGTGGTGTGTGGGCATTCGCCCGCTCGAAGGTCGGCGCGATCGTGGCCGCCGTCGTACTCGTGCTGAGCGCGGGCGGCGCCACGTGGACGATGGCCGCCGCAGGGCACCAGGGCGCCAAGCTCGCCTGGTGCGAGGAGACGCACAACTGCTCGAGCGGTGGCGGTGAGGGCGACGACCACGAGGAGCACGAGGACGAGGAGAACGAAGGCGGCTGACCCGTCGGCCGCCGGGCCGGGCCGGACTGGAGCCGGGTCGAGGGGTGCGCCGGTCAGCCGGCGGTGAAGCGATCGAGGCGGGCGGCGAGTTCCTTGCGGTACGCCGCCGCCCGCTCGAGCTTGAGGTGTTCGTAGCCGCGCACGGTGTCGGGGAGGGAGGCGATGGCGACGGCCTCGGAGCGGTTGGCGTCGGTGACGTGTGCGACGAGGGCATCGACGGCGGCGATGTACTCGGGCACCATCGCCCTCTCCACCCTGCGCACCTTTGCCCAGCCGAACACGTCGAGCGGGGTGCCGCGCAGGCGGCGCATGGCCCGCAACACTCGGAACGCCGGGCGCGACCAGCGGCCGAACTCGATCTTGCGCTTCCAGCCGACCGCACGCAGGGCCGGCGGGTGCAACAGCCACACCGTCTTCGCTGCCTTGCCGCCGACAGCCCGGGCCTGTGCCTTCGTGGAAGGCAGCAGGAGCAGGCGGGCCACCTCGTACTCGTCCTTGTACGCCATCAGCTTGTGCAAGTGCCGGGCGACCGCGTCGGTGAGGTCGTCGTGGCCCAGTGCAGCCACCCGCCCCACCACCTCGTCGAAGCGGGCCGCGTACCGCGCTGACTGGTACCCGACCAGATCGGCGCGCAGCCGGTCGCGCAAGGGCGTCGCATCGGCCGCAGGATCGGGTGTCGGCGCGAAGCCGGCTTCGGCTTCCACCGCCTCCCGGTCGGCCGCCCACGCCCGACCCCAGGTGAACGCAGCGAGGTTCTTGGCCACGGCCGTTCCGTTGAGGTCGATCACCCGCTCCACCACTGCGGGCGGCAGCGGCACCATCCCAAGCTGCACAGCGACACCGAGCATGAACACGTTCACCGTGCTGTCGTCGCCGAGCAACGCCTTGACGATGCGGTGGGCATCGACGCGGGTGATGCTGCCCGCGCCGTGATCCAGCCGGTCGGCCACCTCGGCCGCGGGGTACGGGCGCTCGGGGTGGGTGACCATGCCGCCGGTGGGCACCGCGGCGGTGTTCACCAACGCCTTGGTGTGGTTCGCTGACAGGGTGGCGATGGTGGCGTCGGCGCTGCCCACGAGTTGATCGAACGCCAGCAGCACGTCGACCGAACCCGTCTTGGCCTTGTTCGACGACAGCGGCTCGGACACCAGCAGGCGAAGGTCGCTCACCACCGGGCCGGCCTTCTGCGACAGGCCGGTCTGGTCGAGGCCGCGCACGTGGAAGCCATGGAGCATCGCGGCCGTGCCGATGATCTGCGACGCGGTCACCACGCCGGTGCCCCCGATCCCGGCCATGCGGATGGTGAGGTCGGCCGTCATCCCCTCGGCGTCGGCGTCGGCGGCCCGGAGTGGTGGAGGGACTGTGGGGAGGCGGTGGTCGGGGGACGCCGTCCCTCGACGAGGTGTCGCGGTGTCGACGGCCACCTTCATGAATGCCGGGCAGTCGCCTTCCATGCAGGTGAAGTCGAAGTTGCACGAGTCCTGGTCGATGCGTGTCTTGCGGCCGAACTCGGTGTCCACCGGCTGCACCGACAGGCAGTTGCTCTTGTCGGCGCAGTCGCCGCAGCCCTCGCACACCCGCTCGTTGATCACCACGCGGAACGAAGGCGTCTCGATGCGGCCGCGCTTGCGGTCGCGGCGCTTCTCCGCGGCGCAGCGCTGGTCGTGGATCAGGATCGTGCACCCTGGCTCGCGAGCCAGCTCTGCCTGTGCTTCCTGCAGACGGGTGCGGCCCCACACCTTCACCCCGTTGGGCACGTCCACCATCCGGTAGCGGTGCAGCTCGTCGGTGGTGATGATGATTCGCGCCACGCCCTCGGCCTGCAGCACCTTGCACAGTTCGAGGACGGAGAGCTGACCGAACGGCTTCTGCCCACCGGTCATCGACACGGCGCCGTTGTAGAGGATCTTGTAGGTGATGTTCGCCCCGTTGGCGACGGCGGCACGGATGGCGGTGAGACCACTGTGGAACAGGGTGCCGTCGCCGAGGTTCTGCACCAGGTGTTCGTCGTCGACGAACGGAGCCATCCCGAACCACTGGGCGCCCTCGTTGCCCATCGCGGTGAGGCCCACGAGGTGGCCGTGGGCGCCCGGTTCGACGATCATCACCAGGCTGTGACAGCCGATCCCAGCGCCCACCAGGGTGTCGGGCGAGGCCTTCGTGCTGCGGTTGTGGGGGCAACCCGAGCAGTAGTACGGGGTGCGGCTGACGCTGAGCGGGATCAGCTGGCGCGGCGCGGGCGGCGCGGGCGTCATCCGCTCGCCGAGGCGGGCCTGCAGGCGGCGGCGCAGTATGGGTGCGATCGTGTCGGCCTCCATCGAGCCGATGAGTGGGAACAGCGGCGCATCGTCAGGGGTGCGCTTGCCGTACACCACCGGCGCGTTGGCCCGACCGTAGAGCGCATCCTTCACCAACCATTCGAGGTTCTGCGCCTTCTCCTCGACCACCACCACCTCTTGCAGGCCCTCGGCGAACTCGCGGATCTGGCCGGGGTCGATCGGGATCGGCATGTCGAGGTGGAACAGGCGGATACCGGCGGCGCGCAGTTCGTCGTGGGTGCCCAAGCCGAGGGTGCGCAGCGCCTCCACGGTCTCGTGGAACGTGTAGCCGGGCGAGACGATGCCGATCCAGTCGCTGGGGCCGCGCACCTCGATGCGGTTGAGCTTGTTGAGCACCCCGTACTCGCGGGCCAGTTCCAGGCGTACCTCGATGAACTCGCGCTCGAGTTCGCGGGTGCTGGGCGTGATCACGTTGCCGTTCGGCCGCGGCACCCACAGCTTGCCGTTCACCTCGATCGTGGGGATCACCGGTGTGATCGCGTCGGTGTGCAGCTCCACCGAGCCGGTGCCGTCGGCCACGCCCTCCACCACCTTGATGCCCGGCCACACGCCGCACGCCCTCGACATCGCGATCGCGTGGCGGCCGAGGTCGATCGCCTCCTGCACGTCGCCGGGGTAGATGATCGGCATGTTGAGATCGACCAGTGTCGCCCCGCTGGAGGAGGGCAAGGTGCTGCTCTTGGCGGTGGGATCGTCGCCCACGATGGCCACCGCGCCGCCCTTGGGCGAGGTGCCGGCGAACACTGCGTGACGCAACGCATCGCTGGCCCGGTCGAGGCCGGGCGACTTGCCGTACCAGATGCCGATGATGCCGTCGTAGCGGCAGGAGTCGAGGGTGACGGCGAGCTGCGATCCCATGACGGCCGTTGCGGCCAGCTCCTCGTTCATCCCCGGCTGGAACACCATGTGCAGGCCGTCGGCAGCGGCGAGCTTGGCGGCGGCCTGCACATCGCGGTCGTAGCCCGCCAGCGGGCTGCCGGGATACCCGCTGATGTACGCCGCGGTCACCAGGCCGGCGCGCCGATCGGCGCGCAACTGCTCGTAGGGCAGGCGGGCGAGGGCTTGGGCGCCGCTGAGGAACACCCTGCCCTCATCGAGTCGGTAGCGGTCGTTCAGCTCGTAGGTGTCGATCGATGCCACCCCTCGATGCTGCCAGCTTTCGAGAGGGGGTGCACACCAACGCTCGTTAAGTTGCCGCGCGGCGGTCGACCGGGTGCGTCGGGCCGCCGGGCAGACTGGTGGCCATGGCAGCGCACAAGGGTGGGACACCGGCGATCGCCCTGCTCACCGACCTGGGTGTGCACTTCACCGTCCACGAGTTCCATCACGAGGCGGGTGAACGCAACTACGGGCAGGTGGCCGCCGAAGCGCTCGGCGTGGAACCCGAGCGGGTGTTCAAGACCCTGCTGGCCGAACTCGCGTCAGAGGGGCGTGCCGAACAGGTGGTGGGCATCGTGCCCGTGGCCGGGCAGCTCTCGTTGCGCGAACTTGCCACCGCAATGGGCGCCAAGCGGGCGGAGATGTGCCGGCCCGACCTCGCGGAGCGGCTCACCGGATACGTCGTGGGCGGGATCAGCCCGTTCGGGCAGAAGAAGCGGTTGCGCACCGCGATCGACGAGACGTGCATCCTGTACGACACGATCTTCGTCAGCGGTGGCAAGCGCGGCCTCGACATCGAGATCGCCCCCGACGTGCTGGTGCAGGTGCTCGACGCGGTCGTCGCCCCGATCTCCGCCGAGCGCTGAGGCCCACCTACCCGCGATCCACGCGCCCGCGCAGCGAGCGGAAGGCGAGCGTGAACGACAGCGCCCCCATACCCCCGACGGCGGCCACACCCTGGCCGATCGTGCCCCACTCCCAGCCCTCCTGCAGCAGCGCCCTCATTGCCGCGAGCAAGTAGGTGGTGGGGTTGAACTTCGCCGCGGTGGAGAGCCAGCCGGTCATGGCCTCTTCGGGAAGGTAGGCGGTGGTGAGGAACGCGAACGGGAAGAACAGCAAGAACGCGTTGTTCACGGCGGTGGGGTTACCGGTGCGCAGCGCGATGGAGTACGGGAAGCCGGTGAAGGCGAGGCCCCACAGGCCGGCGATGAGCACGAACGCGAGGCAGCCGAGCAACCCGGTGGCGACGTCGATACCCAGCACCAGACCGAGGATGGTGACCGGAACCGCCAGGCTGACGATGAGCACGAAGTCGGCCGTCATCAGCCCCAGCAGCAGGGTGCCGCGGCGCACCGGGGTGAGCAGCAGGCGGTCGAAGTAGCCGTCG
>WBZL01004982.1_pt1 | contig 11205 bp, 10 predicted proteins | sample 5204291 | NCBI WGS metagenome assembly WBZL01 (sample SAMN12344345, study PRJNA552823) | activated sludge metagenome | biome: Activated sludge suspended growth; feature: Nitrification reactor; material: Wastewater; isolation source: activated sludge from nitrification reactor of wastewater...
GGAAAAGTTAAAAAAAGAAGCTGCCTCTAAGGGGTGCCATATAGTTTTATTACTTACAACAACCGGCAAAGGTGGTCATTATGGTATCAGTGGTGGTACCAAGGCAAGTGTAACCGGTATAGCCTATAAATATTAATCTGAAACAGTATTCTTTTAAATCCGGGAATCACTGAGAAATCCCTATAGCGATGGTCTTGATTTTTCAGGTATGCGCTTGCAAAATTTTCATGAAACCGCGGGTTCGGTAATGAATAAAACCATAGAGCGCTGACCGCTCATTCCGGATAATACAATTACAACATGCCTATCCCCTACTCCTTCAAAGCTGCACCCTGGAAGTACGCCGGCGCCGGTGGCTGGTATTTTGTATCACTGCCGGTGAAGATGTCGAAGGAGATCCGGGCAGCATTGCGGAAGGAAGAAGAAGGCTGGGGACGGCTGAAGGCTACTGCCTGCATTGGAAACAGCGAGTGGAAGACCGCCATCTGGTTTGACACCAAATCGAATACCTACCTGCTCCCGCTCAAAGCAGAAATCCGCAAAAAGGAAAACCTGGAAGAGGGAAAAATGGTGAAGGTGGTCGTGAGGTTGTGATCAGCGGCCGGGTATGAGGAATTGAAGCAGATCCTGCAGTGACCCATTTTGCTTAGTAGCCGAGAATAACTTCAACCTCCCCTTAAAGCAACTTTTAAATGATAGTATCAAATGATAGTATCAATGAACCCTCTATACGAGGTTTCTCCGTAACATTTAAAGATCATCAGTGCCATCTCTGAGAAAATACAAGGGCTGAAAGTTTCTGTGAAGCGAAACACCCTCCTATTAGTGATGTGTTGCAGGAAGGATATATGAGTGGAAATTGATGAGGTTCTACTGTTTACTGCCGGTTCGCAACCGGGTTAGTCTTGCAGGGCTTTCGCAGTCAATTGTATCAGCCGATTAACACAATCAAAGTGCATCTTTTCTGTCTCAATGCGGATAATTTAATGAAGGACCTGCCACCGGTTACATTACACCCTATTAAAAAACGGGCACGTTTTATATCAGTATCGTAACTCCAACCCTAAAAAAAACTCCGAATACATCAGTTTTATGTCTTTACTTTTTACTGTCAAATTTAATCCTGTATATTTACCCATGCAGTTCAGTTAACCTGCACGAAAGCTGCCGTATAAAATCCCGAACGGTGCAAACATCAACACCAAAGGCAACCAAACTTCTGCCAGTGTATCATCTCATCTTAATCACCTTATGAAAAATATTCTACTCGCTCTTCCCTTCATTTTTCCCGCTGTTTCTGGTTTCGGTCAGGGCTTTGCTCCTACTGCACAAAACAGGGATGTACCCAACGTTGAAGTCATCTCCGAAGACATGGATCAGATTTCGAGTACCAATTACGCACTATTCGATATCACCGGCGATCACTATCCGGATCTGATCGACACCGAAGACAATGCCACCGACAGTACCTGGCAGAGCGGTACACAGCGATACTGGAAAGTGTATTCCGGAAATGGTACTTCGTTCAGTCCGGCTGCACTCAACTGGAATGTGCCGAACATAGAAGTGATCTCTGAAGACATGGATCAGATTGCAGGAACCAACTATGCGGTGCTTGATATCGACGGAGACGGATTTCCCGATCTGATCGATACCGAAGACAACGCTACAGACAGCACCTGGCAAAATGGGGTGCAACGCTATTGGAAAGTATATCCGGGCAATGGAACTTCATTCAGTGCAACGGCAATCATCTGGGATGTTCCGAATGTGGAAGTACTCTCAGAAGATATGGATGAGCCCTCCGGTACCAACTACGGTTTATTGGACATGAACAGCGACGGCAAACCCGATCTGATCGACATGGAAGACAATGCCACCGACAGCACCTGGCAAAATGGAACGCAACGCTTCTGGAAAATATATCTTAATACCGGCACTGCTTTCAGCGCGAATGCGCAAGACTGGAATGTACCAATCGTTGAAGTTAGTTCAGAAAATATGGATGAGATTTCCGCACTAAACTATGCCATACTCGACTTTAACGGCGATCACCTCCCCGACCTGATCGACACGGAAGACAACAACACCGACAGCACATGGCAAAATGGCGCACAGCGTTACTGGAAAGTTTACCTCAGCAACGGCTCATCCTTTGCAACAACGGCAGTCAACTGGAATGTACCGGACGTAGAAAATTTATCCGAAGATATGGATCAGGTTTTCGGCACCAGTTACAGTGTAATAGATCTTGATGGTGATGGCAGAATTGACCTCGTGGATACAGAAGACAATGCCACCGACAGCACCTGGCAAAACGGAACACAGCGTTATTGGAAAATGTACACCGGTATTGCAGGATCCTTTAATGCGACAGCGATCGACTGGAACGTACCGAATGTAGAAGTGCTGTCTGAAGACATGGATCAGATTGCAGGTATTAGTTTTATGGTGATCGACATGAATGCCAACGGAAAACCGGATCTGCTCGACACGGAAGATAATGTTACCGACAGCACCTGGCAAAACGGAACGCAGCGTTTCTGGAAAGTGTACCTCAATACTTCTAACGTTGGCTTGGACAATATCAGCTCTCAAGCTTCACTCGTCACAGTATTCCCCAATCCGTTTACCGATGCATTCACGTTTGAAACGACTGCTGTAGGTCCACAATCTCTCACAATTTATGATTTAACCGGACAACAAATTATAACAGAAACATTCACTCACCGCGTCACAATCCGTGGAGCGAATTTTGCAAATGGTATGTACCTGTACCAACTACGCAGTTCAGATGGTTCAGTCAGCAGTGGCAAGCTGATACGTCAATAAGAAATCTATCCTTCTCCGCTGTTACGGTTTCGCTTTGCTGCGGACCCGTATAACGCTCGTCCTTTCTTTACTCTTCCGGCGTACAAGTTCGAGTGCAACAACCATGATGATTAGGAAATTATAATCCGGCAGAGATCAAAAAACTTATATTTGTATTGGTCATAATTGCATCCGGCCCGATAAATCTGTACAGGGAAACTGAGAATAAGATCTCCGTCAAACCTCTGAAACAAGTATGCAGGTATCTGCGTATAACGACCTTGTGCTAGTAAGAACTGATACCACAGCCATAGCCGAACGAACCCATGCGCTGCTGAGAGACATCAAACGCGCTGCTAACTACCAACCAGACCGCAACTATGCTGTTTAACTCCATCGAATTCGCGATTTTTCTGCCCATCGTGTTTTTGCTGTACTGGCTGGTCACCGCTAAAAACCTGAAGCTGCAGAATGCGTTGTTGCTCGTTTCCAGTTATTACTTCTATGCCTGCTGGGACTGGCGGTTTATGTTCCTGCTGCTGTTCTCCACCCTGCTCGATTATTTCACCGGGCTCAAAATGCAGGAAGCCGGAGATAAAAATGGGAAACGCTTCTGGTTCTGGCTGAGTGTGATCATTAACCTGGGTTTTCTGGCCGTCTTCAAGTACTTCAATTTCTTCGCTGCATCCTTTGCCGATGCAATGTCGAACTTCGGTGTACAGGTGAACCCCTGGTCGCTGAACGTAATTCTTCCCGTTGGAATTTCTTTCTATACGTTTCATGGATTGTCGTATGTGATCGACATCTACAAAGACCGGATCAAAGCGGAAAAGAACTTCGTGGATTATGCTGTCTTCGTGAGCTTCTTTCCCTTGCTGGTTGCAGGGCCGATCGAACGGGCCACGCATTTGCTTCCGCAGATAAAAAAGCCGAGAACCTTCGATTACGCCAAAGCGGTTGACGGGATGCGGCAGATCCTCTGGGGATTGTTCAAGAAAATTGTGATCGCCGATAATTGCGCCACCTATGCCAATCAGATTTTCAATCACTCAGCGGACATGAGTGGCAGTACGCTCGTGATGGGGGCACTCTTTTTCACGTTTCAGATTTACGGAGACTTCTCCGGCTATTCAGACATCGCATTAGGCGTAGCCCGATTGATGGGAATTGAACTGCTGCGGAATTTTGCGTTTCCCTATTTCTCGAGAGATATAGCAGAGTTCTGGCGTCGCTGGCATATCTCCTTGTCAACCTGGTTCAGAGATTATCTCTACTTCCCGCTGGGAGGGAGTCGCGGAAACATGTGGCTGAAGGTGCGGAACACGTTCATCATTTTCATCGTGAGCGGATTCTGGCACGGCGCCAACTGGACCTTCATCGCCTGGGGTGCTCTGAATGCAATTTATTTCCTGCCCCTGCTGCTCACCAACAACAATCGCGTTCACATCGAAACCGTCGCACAGGGAAAACATCTTCCCGATCTGAAAGAAATAGCACAAATGCTTCTCACCTTCAGCATGACGGTATTGGCATGGATTTTTTTCAGAGCAAACAACATCGGACACGCGCTGAGTTATATCCGCGAAATTTTTTCCTCGTCGCTGTTCACCGTCCCAAGTATCCTTCCCGGAACCACGCTGCTACTGGTAACAATATTTATGGTAATTGAGTGGATCGGAAGAGGTGAACAGTTTGCGTTGGCGCATATCGGTTTAACATGGAAGCGTCCCGTACGCTATCTCCTGTACTATATTCTCATCGCAGCCATCTTCTGGTTTGGTGGTAAAGAACAACAGTTTATCTACTTTCAGTTTTAGCCATGAGAAAATTCTTCATCCGTTTCATCGTGTTCCTGTTCTTTCCGAGTTTTTACTTCGGAATAAACATGATCATCAATCACTATCTGTTCACGCATCAGGAGGTGAAGATGGAAAAGAAGCAGGTGATGATCGCCGGCGATTCGCATGCAATGAAAGGACTGGATCCACAGTATTTCGCAAGTGCTGCCAACATCGCACAAACAGCGGAGCCGTATGTACTCACCTACTGGAAGCTGAAGAAAATATTCAAAACGGTAGTGCCGGACACACTCATCCTAAGCTGCTCGCCACACAACATCTCTGACTTCAACGATACGAAATTCTCGAATGATAACTGGTCGGCAGAAATGTTCAGGAGATGTTATCCCATTCAGGAACTCGATATTGTATCGAAATATGTGGAAGTAGATTACAAAACCTACTACAAAGTACTGTGGAAGCAGACCGCTTTCTATCCGAAAAAAAATCACATCATCTACATCGGGCACTATACCAACACTACAAAAAGTACATTTGCCGATTGCGACTCCACCGTCAGACGACATTTCTACCAGGAAGGAACAGCAGCCGGAGTCTCAACGCTCGCCATACAGTACCTCGACTCAATCATACAACTTTGTACCATTAAAAAGATCGAAGTCATTCTTACCGGCACACCCTTACATCCACAATATTTATCACGCATACCTTCCGGCATACTGAACGCCTACCATGAACTGATGACATCATACAGCCAACAACATTTCGTGTACGATCGCACCATCACCACCTATCCCGACTCCCTCTACCTCAACTGCGATCACCTCAACACCTATGGAGCAACACGGTTTACGCAGGAGTTTTTGGAAGCACTGCAAGCCCGTCGCGACACGCTGCGATAGGTTTGCGGGTATTCAATTCTGCAGCAATTAACATAAACAACGCATGAACGATCTCTTCAGACTTGAGTATTTCTATTTAGCATTCAGGATCTGGACCATCATTTCATTGTGTCTGGGCTTAACTGGAATAGTGATTTTTCTCTATCAGCGACTAAAAAAAGAAAGCAGGAAGAAATTCATTGGAGCAATACTTTTTGGACAAATGTGGTTATCGGTGCTAATTTTTATGCTCATTAACAATACTATTCAATGGAAAGCAAAAAGTGAATTATTGCATAAGATAAACCTGTCAACGAGCAGCATTCAACTATGCGACCATGAACTGAACGAACAACTGACTCCAGGCTACAAGCAGTTATTACTGAACATAGGAGAAATTCCAAGACATCATTCCAGCGCAACTTATTGCGGCTATATAAAACTCAACTCGGGCAACGAAACAATAAAGCTCAGGTTTGAAAGAGATAATAATATCAAAACGGAATATTGGGTGTATTGGGATAAATACACAGTTACAAAAGACAATGCTATCGGATATCTGAGAACAGATAAACTGGATGAAATGAACTGCCGGTAAAATAACTTTTACGCCAAACGATACAGGCAGGCTGTTATTTTATAAGACTGCATTTACCTCAGCGCAAAGCCTAAAAACCGTTTCCGTCCTAATCAGCACAACCACATTCCCGCAGATAAATCATACCTTTACGCACCCAAACAAAATTTCCGATGCGCAAACTCATTTACTTCATGCATGCTTCTCTCGATGGTTTCGTTGGTGGTCCTAACGGAGAGATGAACTGGATTCAGATCAACGACGAAATCTTCGAATACGTTGACACCATCACTGCCAAAGCTGATACGGCGGTCTATGGCCGTGTCACCTACGAAATGATGGAAGCCTACTGGCCCACGGCGGCCGACAAGCCCAACGCAACGCAGCACGATAAAAACCATTCGGTATGGTATAAGAACGTAGAGAAGATCGTACTCTCCACCACACTCAGTGCTGAAGGTCGAGAAAACACTACGATTATCAGGAACCAACTGAAAGAACAGATCAACGCACATAAAAACAAAGACGGAAAGAATATTCTGATTTTTGGGAGTCCGCGGGCCTCACATGCGTTGCTGGCAGCAGGACTCATCGACGAATTCTGGATTTTCCTGAATCCGGTATTAATTGGCCAGGGCATGCCGCTTTTCAAAAACATCAATGAAATTACGAAGCTCACGCTCCTCGAATCGAAGGTATTTTCAGGAGGAGTGATCGCTTTACATTACGCGAAGCAGTAAATCCCCTTTAGCCCGAAGGGCGAAACAAACTCCTCATTCCGGAGGCATACATACTCGATTAACTGGCGCCCCTTCGGGGCTTACATGGCCTTCATCACTTCGCGGGCCGGCGATGCCAAGCCCGCGATCTATGATGCCCCTTCGGGGCGAGGGGTTCTTCTCGCTCCCGCAGCAAGGGCTACGCCCATGCTGCGGGATGGCGCCCCTTCTTTGAGATGGCGCCCCTTCAGGGCTATTTTACAGTGCGGTCTACGCCCGCACAAGATGAAGCCCCTTTGGGGCTTGTATTTTTTAGATTTTTTCTATGTTTGCGTTGATGAGAAAGTCACTCATCGTACAAAACCCTTCTTCATAATTCCTTCGGGACTTTATAAACGTTTAAATTATTTATAAATGAATCCATCTGCCTTCACGCCCTGAAAGGGCGCCATTCCATCCGAGGAGCGAAGCTCCTCGAAGAAAAGCTATTTGCCATCACGCCCTGAAGGGGCGTAATCTCTGCCGCGCGGGGCAACGCCCCTCGCGAAAAAAAAGCTCTCTGCCTTTACGCCCTGAAAGGGCGTAATCTCTGCCGCGCGGGGCAACGCCCCGCGCGCTATGAAGAATTTCCGGCGAAGCCCTCTTACAATGTCTGATTAACTATCAATTTATATGGGACAATCTCTTATTAAAAACTATCTACACTTAGTGTTTAGCACTAAACACCGCGCGCCACTTATCGACGCAGCCATCGAAGAGGAACTACATGCTTACATCGGAGGAATCTGCAGCCGGCTTGGATGCACTCCGATAAGAGTAGGAGGATACAAAGATCATATTCATATCCTCTGCATTCTCTCTGCGAAAATTCCGTTGATGAAACTGATGGAAGAAGTGAAAGGACATTCTTCGAAATGGATTAAGACGAAGGGCGAAGCGTATAAATATTTTTACTGGCAGAATGGTTACGCAGCATTCTCCGTAAACCCAAGAGGTGTTGAACGGGTAACGAAGTATATCGAAAACCAGCATGCTCATCATGGGAAAAACACTTTTAAGGAGGAGTTGATTGCTTTTTTAAGAGAGTATCAGATAAAATTCGAAGAACGTTATCTCTGGGATTAAGCAATTATCTTAAATCGGCGTCGCTTCGCGACTGTGCATGCCCATCACTTCGCGGGCCGGCTTTGCCAAGCCCGCGATCTATGATGCCCCTTCGGGGCGTTTGGCATTTGTCGCCCCTCAAGCAAGGGCAAAGCCCTTGCTTGAGGATGGCGCCCCTTTGGGGCTTACATTGTCGTTAAAGTCGCGGGCCGGCGATGCCAAGCCCGCGGGTTATGATGCCCCTTCGGGGCGAGGCATTTGTCGCCCCTCAAGCAAGGGCAAAGCCCTTGCTTGAGGATGGCGCCCCTTCGGGGCTTACATTGTCGTTAACGTCGCGTGCCGGCGATGCCAAGCCCGCGGGTTATGATGCCCCTTCGGGGCGTTTGGCATTTGTCGCCCCTCAAGCAAGGGCAAAGCCCTTGCTTGAGGATGGCGCCCCTTCGGGGCTTACATTGTCGTTAACACCGCGGGCCGGCGACGCCAAGCCCGCGGGTTATGATGCCCCTTCGGAGCGAGGCATTCTTCTCGCTCCCGCAGCAAGAGCTACGCCCATGCTGCGGGATGCCGCCCCGCCGGGGCTTGCATGCAACATTCTCGTTTTTCGGGAGGGCTTTGCCCTTCCCGCTTTTGATGTGGCCCCGATGGGGCTTACTTGCTCATTCTTTAACATCGCGGGCCGGCGATGCCAAGCCCGCTTTTGATGTGACCCCTACGGGGCGAGGGTAATTGGGAATCAGGCAACTTTCGTATCTTACATCGTCTTAAAATCATGAGAGCGCTGGGGGTAATTGTATTGGTGTTGGTTTCCGGGTTTTGCTGGGGACAAAATCTCTTTCCCAATCCGGGTTTCGAACAGTATTCGCTCTGTCCTACTTATACTTCGCAAATTGAACGGTGTACAGGATGGGATTCTATCAACGGTACAGCGGATTATTATAATTGCGGGTACTATGCCAACTCTACAATCGGTGATTATGGGGTGCCTCATACTGGTACAGGCGCTGTGGGAATTATCTGTTCAGCACCTTCGGTCTGGAATCCATCAGGATATTGGTACGGTGAAATTTTTGGTGCTTCCTTACTGCAAACACTTGTGCCGGGTGCTACCTATCGGTTATCTTCCTGGTGGTTGAGCCCGACGACGTGTTTGCCGGTAACTCCAATCGATTGTTATGACGTTGGATTTTACTTCTATAAATCGTCGCATCCGCCAACAATTCCTCTTCAGGGATGTTCCGGACTACGACCACAGGTGCGTATTGCTCCCAATCAGATTCAGGTTAGTTCATATACCCAGTTTACAAGCGACTTTATTGCGGACTCCTGCTACGACAGAGTTATGATTGGACTTTTCTGCAGTGATTCTACCCTGAGCCCTTCCTGCATGCAGATCAATGAAACCGACTACTTCGATGTAGATGATATCTCTCTGACAAAAATCGCGGATCCACCTCCTACGCAGAGCAGCTTTACGCAGGATAAAACATCCGTCTGCGAAGGAGATACAATTACGTTTACAAATACGTGCAGCCCTGACCGTTATGCTTTCGAGTGGACGTTTAACGGAGGAATCCCCTCCGCTGCGACCGGTGCCGGACCTCATGTTGTATTTTACAACAATACCGGTGCCTACGATGTAACAATGATCACTACCTACGAGTGCGGTCAAGATACGACCTCCCACCCTGCTTCTGTAAAAGTTCTGGAATTACCAACGCTAGAAATTTCGGCTGACACCGCATTGCTCTGCGTGGGTATTCCGAGAGTGATTACCGCACAGAGTAATGCGAATGTCTCCTGGTCAAATGGAGAACAAGGAAACGAAATCACGGTAAGGAATACCGGCCAGTACATAGCTCTCGCAGAAAATGGTTGCGGCTCCACCAGCGACACTGTTTTTGTGCCGTATAAAAACTGCCCCTGCGCTGTTTGGATTCCGGATGCATTCACTCCGAATAATGACGGAAAAAACGAATTCTTTAAAGCCTATTCAGAATGTGTGCTTGAAAAATACAGAATGAGTATCTACAACCGGTTCGGACAACAGGTGTTTTCAGAAACAGATATTCAAAAAGGCTGGAACGGAGATAATGGATCTCCAGCTCCGGAGGGTATATACGTAGCCGTTATACAATATGAGGGATGGGAAGAAGGAAAACTGAAAAATCATGTTCGATTGGAAAAAGTGACGTTGGTGCGATAATACCAAAGAAATGACAGTCCACTGATTATCTAGTGCAGATATTCCTTATTTCCTGACCTGGTTCTTTCTTTAAGGTTCCTCGTATTTTCTTTCAATTGCAACCAGAAGGTTCCGACTAACATGACCCAACAACTGCTCAGCCATAGCCAGTAACCGGACTTATACGAAACGATTTCACGGACATGCCCAGCTTCCGTATCCACAATTCCGTCGAACATCAGAAAGGCAAGGGAGAGCAGACCGGCAAGGACACTGAAAAGCATTGACGCTTTCAGATTTTTCTCCAGCAATATCCACGACATCACAAGGAATGGATTCGCAAGCCAGGTTAGCGTTGCACCTCCGGAGAAAAGTCCCAGCCAGCCGATCAATACCACTATAATAGAATCACCGCATGTACTGGTTGTACAATAACATTTCTGTGTCAGTGAAATCGCAAACAGAGCGATACTGAAGAGACGGAGGTTTCGGTTTGACATGTAAAAATGTTAGAAGAGAGGTAAGAGGGGCAAGAATTGGTAGTGGCCGGTCGCGACCGGCATGAACGGACTCTTCACGGAGTGAAAGAGAGGTAAGAGGGGCAAGTGGGGCAAGAAGCGAAGTTTCTAAGTTACTAAGTTGCGGAGCTAAGGGGCTTCAGAGGGGCAAGAATTGGTAGTGGCCGGTCGCGACCGGCATGAACGGACTCTTCACGGAGTGGAAGAGAGGTAAGAGGGGCAAGTGGGGCAAGAGGCGAAGTTTCTGAGTTATTAAGATGCGGAGCTAAGGGACTTCGGAGGGGCAAGAATTGGTAGTGGCCGGTCGCGACCGTACTGAAGATAGATTTAATCCGCGATTCGCCGGACGGCGGATCCGCGTTCCCACCACGTCAGCATAGTTACTCGTAAATGGATAAGAGAAGTAACAGGGGATGAGGGGAAGAGGGGAACAGGGGCAAGAGGTGTGTAAGAAATAGTCTCTCATTCCAGTTTGAAGGTTAAGGGCAAGCGGTAATTCATCTTCACTTTTCGTCCGCCTTGTGAGGCAGGAATCCACATCTGATCGAGCAAGCGCACCAGTCGTTCTCCCTCCTGGTCGAATCCGTGTCCTGCGGGATTGAGACTTCTCACTT
>WBZL01004985.1_pt1 | contig 11201 bp, 11 predicted proteins | sample 5204291 | NCBI WGS metagenome assembly WBZL01 (sample SAMN12344345, study PRJNA552823) | activated sludge metagenome | biome: Activated sludge suspended growth; feature: Nitrification reactor; material: Wastewater; isolation source: activated sludge from nitrification reactor of wastewater...
CACGAGCAGGCGCGGCGCCTCGAAACGATCCGGTAGCGGCAGCAGCATCGCGCTCAACTGAGCCAGGTGGCGACCGCGCGGCCCAGCGAGCCCGGCACGGCGAGCGCCATGAACACCAGCCCGGCCCGCATCATCCGGATGGACCAGACCAGGCGCTTCGCTCGGGACTGGCGCCGGCCGAGGCGGTGGAACGCGGTCGGCGCGACGAAGAAGACGATCGCCAGCATGCCGCTCAGGAGGGCGACGCAGTAGGCGCGCTTCTCGAGGGCGTCCAGCCCGTCGAAGCCGGACGCGAACGGCGCGGTCAACAGGAAGGCGACCAACACCTGGACGCCGGGCAACAGCACACGCAGTTCCTGGAGGAGGCCGTAGTAGCGGCGGCGCAGCTCCGGTCGGTCGGCCTCGTCGTCGAGCTCCTCGGGCGGGCGGTCGTCCCAGGTGACCGGGTCCTCGTCGCCCGCCTCGTACGCGTCGTAGGCCTCCACCGGCCCTCCCTCGCTGCGGCCCGAACTCGGTCTCCGAATCTCGCGCCCGGACCTTAGTGGTAAATCTTTGCGCTCGCGTCGCTCGACCGGGCACCGCTGGGTGAACAGTGTTAACCTGCGGGCCCATGACGCCGCGCACCGTGTCCCCTCGCCGCCTCACCGCCGCCGTCGCGACCCTCGCGCTCGTCGCCGCCCTGCTGGTCTCGATCGTCGGCGCCACACCGGCGTCGGCCGCCACGACGGTGAAGGTGACGAACAACACCACCATCCGGTGTGCCTTCGCGAACTACTCGACACCCACCGACTGGTACTTCCCGGCCACCGGCACGCCGCGAGGCCTGATCTGGCTCCAGCACGGGTTCAGCGAGAACAAGGGCCACTGGTCGACCTACGCCCCCAAGCTGGCGGCCGCCGGCTACGTCGTGTTCGCGACCACGCTGCCCACGGCCGACATCTTCGGCTGCACGGTGCAGAACGTCGGCAACAACCGGGGCTACCTCAACAACATCGCCTCGATGTTCGGCTCGGCCGCCGGCGGGTCGGGTGCGCTGGTGTCGAGCTTCAACAACGCCGCCGGTCGGGCCGGCCGCAGCGGCCTCACCCTGCCGCGCCGGTGGGCGTTCGTCGGCCACAGCGCGGGCGGCGAGGCCGTCGCCTACGTGACGAACCGGATCCGCACCAACCACGCCGGCGCCTACGCCCGCCTCGGCGGCATCGTGCTGGAGGACCCGGTCAACTCGTTCATCGGGTCGAACCTGTCCGACGCCCTCGGCGGCCTCGCCACCTCCAACCTCTCGGTGCTGACGCTGGCCTCGCCCCCGAACTCCTGCAACAACAACCAGTCGGGCATCGCGCTGGTCACCCAGAAGCTCGCCAACCGGTCGTTCCGGGGCGCCCAGGTGACCACGGGCACGCACATCGACGTGTTCGGCGCCGGCGCCGGGCCGCTCCTGCGCACGGCCTGCGGTACCCCCCAGACCAAGAACGTGAACGCCGTGCAGACGCTCACCACGGCCTGGCTGTCCGACCAGATCGCCGGCACCCGCCGGGCGGCCTTCTACCCCGGCGGTGCGACCTATGACGGTCTGGTCGCCGCCGGCACCATCGCGACGCTGCCCTAGCGGCGTCGACGAGCCCGGCCCCGATGGGCGGGGGCGGCGCCTCCCGGGGCGCCGCCCGGCCGGCGCGCCCGCGCGGGCGGACGAGGGTGCCGCCCCCGTGCGCTAGAACACGTTCCATGAGTGACGACGCCACGGGGGGCGGCGCCGAGCCCTCCTTCGCCGAGCGGCTGGCCGACCTGGTCGGCGCGCCGATGGGCACGCACACCCCGTCCGAGGGGCCCGACCCGGTCAACCAGCCGATGATGCGGCACTGGGCAGCGGCCTTCGAGGACCACAACCCGGTCTACGTCGACCCCGAGTTCGCCGCCGGCACCCGCTTCGGCGGGGTCGTGGCGCCGCCCCTGATGCTGCAGACCTGGACGATGGCGACGCCCAAGATCACGGGCATCCGGGAGCGGGGCGGGTCGCCGGTGGAGCGTGACGACGGCGGGCCGCTGGCGGTCTTCGACGACGCCGGGTTCACCGCGACGCTGGCCTCCAACTCGGAGTTCGAGATCGTGCGCTACCTGTGCCCGGGCGACACCGTGTCGAGCCAGACCGTCGTCGAGTCGATCTCCGACGAGAAGCAGACCCGCCTCGGCACCGGCTACTTCGTCACCTGGCTGACCACCTACACCGACCAGGACGGCGAGGTCGTGGGCCGCCAGCGGTTCCGCATCCTGAAGTTCCGCCCGCCGGCCGCCGAGCCGTCCGAGACCGCCGAGGGCGACGGCTGATGGCCTCCCGGCTGGCCCCGACGATCACGCCCGACACCGCCTTCTTCTGGGACGGGCTGAAGGAGCACAAGCTGCTCATCCAGCGCTGCGCCGCCTGCGGCGTGCTCCGCCACCCGCCCCGCCCCATGTGCCCGCGGTGCAACTCGCTCGACTGGAACACGGTGGCGGCATCGGGCCGCGGCGAGCTCTACAGCTTCGTGCAGCCCCAGCACCCGCCCCTGCCGTGGTTCGAGCCCGGCTACATCGTGGCCCTCGTCGAGCTCGAGGAGGGCACCCGCCTGGTGTCGAACCTGATCGACGTCGACCCCGCCGACGCGGAGATCGGCATGGCGGTCGACGTGGTCTTCGAGACCTTCGACGACGGGCTCGTCCTGCCCCTGTTCCGCCCCGCCGCCGAGGAGGCCTCCGCATGACCCGGCCGCCCACCGAGACCCTCGCCTTCGAGGACGTGGCCGCCGGCGACGTCCTGCCCAGCATGGTGATCGACATGGACGCCACCCGGATCGTGGCCGGCGCCATCGCCAGCCGGGACTTCATGCCCGTGCACCACGACCGGGACTACGCCAACCACCAGGGCGCCCCCGACATCTTCATGAACATCCTCTCGGACACCGGCTACTCGAGCCGGTTCCTCACGGACTGGGCGGGACCCGAGGCGATGGTCAAGCACCTGGCCATCCGCCTCGGCGTGCCGGTCTTCCCAGGGCACACCCTCACCTACGAGGGGTCGGTCACCGGCACCCGGGTGGAGGACGGCGCCGGCCTCGTCGACGTCGAGTTCCGCGCCGTGGGCGACCTCGGCGACCACGTCACCGGCACCGCCGTGGTCGACCTCCCCCGCCGCGAGGGCGACGGGTGAGCAGCCCGCTGAAGGACCGGGCCGCGATCGTCGGCATCGGCCAGACCGAGTTCTCCAAGGAGTCCGGGCGCACCGAGCTGCAGCTCGCCTGCGAGGCGGTCAAGGCCGCCCTCGACGACGCCGGCCTCACCGCCGCCGACGTCGACGGCCTGATCACCTTCACCATGGACACGAGCGACGAGACCGAGGTGGCCCGCAACCTCGGCATCCCGGCGCTGTCGGTGTTCGCCCAGGTCCCCTACGGCGGCGGCGCCGCCTGCGGCACGGTGCTCCAGGCCGCCATGGCCGTCGCCACCGGCACCGCCGACGTGGTCGTCTGCTACCGGGCCTTCAACGAGCGCTCGGGGATGCGCTTCGGTGGGGCGGCCGGCCTCGGCGGCGGGGGGCTGCCCCCGTGGCTCTCCTGGTACGCGCCCTTCGGGCTCATGACGCCGGCGTCCTGGGTGGCCCTGCACTCCCGCCGCTACATGCACCGCTACGGCGTCACCAACGCGGACTTCGGCGTGATCTCGGTGGTGGACCGCCACCACGCCGCCACCAACCCCGACGCCTGGTTCTACGAGAAGCCGATCACCCTCGAGGACCACCAGGCGTCGCGCTGGATCATCGAGCCGGTGCTGCGCCTGCTCGACTGCTGCCAGGAGAGCGACGGCGGCGTCGCCCTCGTCGTCACCTCGGCAGAGCGGGCGCGCGATCTTCGTCAGACCCCGGCGGTGATCCGTGCGGCGGTGCAGGGCGCCGCCTACGACGCCGAGACCACCACCGCCTACTACCGCGACGACCTCACCGGCCTGTCCGACATGGCGGTCGCCGCCGAGCGGCTGTGGGCGGCGGCCGACCTCACGCCCGACGACATCGACACCGCCTTCCTCTACGACCACTTCACCCCCCTGGTCTTCCTGCAACTCGAGGAGCTGGGGTTCTGCGGGCGAGGCGAGGCCAAGGACTTCGCCACGTTCGAGAACCTGACCCTCGGTGGGCGCCTGCCCATCAACACCAACGGCGGCCTGCTCGGCGAGGCCTACATCCACGGCATGAACGGCATCACCGAGTCCGTGCGCCAGATCCGGGGCACGGCGGTCAACCAGGTGCCCGACGCCGAGCACGTCCTGGTGACCGCCGGCACCGGCGTCCCCACCAGCGCCCTCATCCTCGGTCGCCCCTAGGACTGCCCGACCGACCCGGCCGCTCCCACTTCCCCCTGGACTGGAAGGGTCGAGGGCGCGGGGCGCCGGCCGCGGTGATACTCGTGTCGTGCCCGAGGATCTGCCGGCGGTGCCGGCGCCTGTCACCGGTGTGTCCCACCTCCAGCTCGCCGTCGCCGACGTCGCCGCCTGCCGGGCGTGGTGGACCAGCGTGCTGGGCCTCGAGGTGCTCTACGAGGACGGCGACTCGGTGGTCGCCCTGCGCCACCGGCCCGCTCGCTTCGTCATCGTCCTCTCCGCCCGTCCCGAGGGTGGGGCCGCCGGCGACCGGCTCGACCACGTGGCCTTCGCGGTGCCCGACCGGGCCACCCTCGACACCTGGGTCGCCCGGCTCGACGAGCTGGGGATCGGGCACCCCGGCGTGGTCGACGAGCTCGGCAACCACTCGCTGCAGCTCGTCGACCCCGACGGCACCCAGGTCGAGCTCGTCGCGCCCCCCGACCGGCACTGACCGCCGTCGCTCCCCCGACCCGGCGCCACGAGCCGCGCCGCCGGCGCGGTCGCCCGCGGGGACCGGGGGCGCGTCAGGCGATCCGGGCCACCGAGCTGACCGAGCCCGTGGGGGTCAGGCCCAGCCGCCGGCGTAGGCCACGAATTGGCCGGTGGTGAACCCGCTCGTGCCGTCGATGAAGGGCATGCAGAAGGCGGCGAACTCCTCCATGGTGCCGAGCCGGCGCATGGGCACCTGGGACTCGACCTTCGCCCGCACCTCGGGGTCGGTGGCGCCGGTCGCCCGCAGGAACTCGGGGAAGTCCATGAAGTTGGTGCCCACGGCGTTCACCTGAACGCCGGTCCGGGCCACCTCGTCGGCGACGTTGCGCACGAGCATCGTCGCGCCCGCCCGAGCCGAGCTGTAGAGGGGCGCCCCCGGCGTGGGGCGGGCCGCCGAGGCGCTGGTGATGACCAGGATCTGGCCACCGCCGGCCTCGATCATGGGGGCGACGGTCGCCTTGAGGAAGTGGTACGGCGCCTCGAGGCAGCCGCTGATGACCTTGTGGAGGTCGTCGAGGCTCGAGTTCACGAACCGGCCCGTCACGATCTGGCCCGAGGCAGCGGCCGCCGCATCGATGCGACCGAAGCGCTCCAGGCCCGCAACGACCAGCTTCGGGGCCGACTCCGGGTCGGCCAGGTTGCGGACGCCGGTGACGACCTCGACCTGCGCGCCCTCGGCCTCGAGCTCCTCGACGAGCCCCTCGGCGGGGTCGCCGACCACCAGGTGGTGGCCCCGGCGGACGAGCTCGCGGCACAGTGCCGGCCCGACGTAGAAGCCGGCGTCCGCGACGAGCGCCACCCGCCGTCCGCTCTGGTCCTGGTCGTCGCTCATGGCTCCCCCTCGTCCGTCGATCGAATTGGGGCGCAGCCTATGTTGTGACACTCAGTGTGTCGATTGTTGTCGACGCCCGCCGGCGCTCAGGCCATCCCGTAGGCCCGGGTGGGGCGGATCCGCAGCACGAGACGCCGGTCGGCGACCATCGCCTGGCGGTACTCGTCCCAGTCCGGGTGCTCCCCCTGGATCGCCCGGTAGAGCTCGACGAGCTCGTCGACGGTGGGGTCGTCGGGCGCCGCCGCGGTCGGCAGCACCTCGGCATCGCCCTCGATCACGACGTAGGACCAGAAGTCGTCCGCCGTGACGTGCAACGAGACCCGCCCGTCCCGTGCGGCGTTCCTGGTCTTCGCCCGATCCGCCGTCACCGAGATCCGGATGACGCCGTCGTCGCCCAACGAGTAGGCGATGTTCGACAGCTGCGGCCGCCCATCCGCCTTCAGCGTGACCAGCACCCCCCGGCGCCGCCCCCGCACGTACTCGAGCCCCGTCTCCAGTTCCATGCCGGCGCCAACCCCACCGCACCCACGACGATTCCCTACGCCGACGCCTCCGGGACCTCTTGCGCCGTGAACATGGGATCACGATGGCCGCGCGGCGTGATGAGGCCTACGAACTCCGCAGCGGGAACAGGGCGGGAGAATAGGTAGCCCTGACCGAGATCGCATCCGAGATCATGCAGAGCAGCCAACTCGGACCCTTCCTCGATGCCTTCAGCGACCGTGGTGGCGCCGATCTGGCGGGCGATGTCGAGGATCGCTCGGACGACTGTGGTGTCTCGCTCATCGGACCCGAGTCCCTGGACGAAGCTTCGATCGATCTTGATGACGTCGATTGGGAACCGCTCGATGTAGCTCAACGAGGAGTAACCGGTGCCGAAGTCGTCGACGGCCATCTTGATGCCTAGCGCCCGAAGTTGCGCTAGGCGCTCCCGGCAGCCGCTTCCGTCCTCGACCAGCAAGCTCTCCGTGATCTCGATGACGAGGTTCTCGGGTGGTACGTCATGGCGCGCCAAGGCGTCGGCCACGACGTCGACGATCGCTGGCTCCCGGAGCTGCAACGGCGAGAGGTTGACGTCCAGGGTGAAGTCATGGGTGACCAGTCCCCGCCTCAGCCAGACACCCAGCTGACGAACGGACTCGTCGATGACCCACGCGCCGAGGGGCACGATGAGTCCGGATTCCTCGGCCAGTCCGATGAACGCACCAGGAGCCAGGACTCCTCTGTCCGGGTGACGCCAGCGGATCAAGGCCTCCGCTCCGTGAAGTGCCTGCCCATTCATCCCGACGATTGGTTGGTAGTAGAGGACGAATTCCTTGCGTTCGATGGCACGGACTAGCGCCGCGTGGAGCTCCATTCGCTCCGCCGCCGACTGGTGCATCTGCTCCCGGAACACGGCCAGTCGGCCCTTGCCCTGTGACTTAGCGGTGTGCATCGCCATGTCCGCGTTGCGGATGACCACTCGCGACGAGCGCTGATCGCCATCCCCAAGCGCGATGCCAGCGCATGCGGTCACGACAAGCCGGCGTCCAAGAATGAGGACCGGCTCAGCCAAAGAGGCGAGCACTCGCTCACAGATCGCCGATGCCTCATCCTCGGTTCCCGCAGGATCGAGCAGGACTGCGAACGCATCCGCTCCCAAGCGCGCCGCTACATCCGAAAGCCGGAGGCAGTTGCGGATCCGCTCGGCGACGACCACCAGCACCTGGTCGCCGACGTCATGCCCAAGACTGTCGTTGATGGTCTTGAAGTCGTCGAGGTCGACGACAACGACAGCGACGCCGTCCGTTCGGCTCCGCCGGTTGAGCGCCTCACCCACGGCATTCGCGAAGGCCTCCCGATTCGGCAGGCCGGTGAGCGCGTCGTGCAGAGCCTGGTGACGAAGGCTGCGCTCCAGCTCCTTGTTGTCGGACACATCGCGAGCGTTAACGACGACCCCCTCGACCGCCGGCTCCGTGCGCAGATCGGTGAGCGTCACGTCGAGCGTGTGGAGCCGGTCGTACCGGTCAGGGATCCGGAGTTCCAGGCGGCGCTGCGTGAACTGGCTTGTCTCCCAAAGGCGTTCGTACTCATCCGCCCGCGCCTCTGGCTCATCGAGCAAGTCGAACATCGTGTGGCCGAGCAACTCCTCTGGGCGGTAGCCCAACGTCGTAACGATGGCTGGGCTGAGGTAGGTGAACCGGCCCTCGCGGTCGAGGACGCCAACAACGTCGGTCGAGTTCTGGACGAGCGCACGGAACCGTGCCTCGCTCGTAGCCAACCGCGCTTCGGCAGACCTTCGATCGGTCACGTCGCGCGCCGTCACGACGAGGCCCTGGACCTGTTCCTCACCACGAAGGTCGCGCACCACCATCTCTGCCCAGAGCGTCTTCTCTCGCTTGCCTTCGAGACGAAGCTCTACAGGCTCGCTGTCGAAACGGCCCCGCTCGACCGCCCGAACGAGTGCCAGCGCCTTCGCCCTGTCACGTTCGTTGATGACATCCGTCAGTGGACGACCGACGAGAGCATCAGCCTCGATGCCCACGAGGTGTCGGGCGGCGGGGCTGGAGAAGGTGATCCTGCCCGCCGCGTCGACAACGCACACAAGGTCGGAGGACCGCTCGAACATCGCCTGGTACCGGCGCTCGCTCTGTTGGCGGGCCAGATCGCGTCGTAGCTCTGCGCTCTGCAGGGCGAGAGCCGCCTCCCAGGCAATCGAGTCGATCACCCGCTCTGTCGCGCGGTCGACGTGGCCTTCGGCCGAGATGATGGTCAGGCCACGCATTGAGCCATCGACGATGAAAGGCAGCAGCAGCGCTTCCTGTTCGCTGGGAAGCAGTTCGACCGTGCCGTGCTCGATCGCAAGGGTCCCTGATGATCTACAGAGGTGCCCGGCGCGCAAGGCCTGAAGCGTGCTCGCATCGAGGTTGACCGAGACGATCGCTGACCCGGACCGGTCGCTTCGAGTGACCCAACCAGGCTCACTCGCGGCCGTCACCTCCAACCCGGCCACTCCATCCAGCAGGACGGCACCGCGGCTCGCCCGACTCTTCGACGCAACTCGCATGACGCCACTGAGCACCGCCTTCGCGATCTCATCAGAGGTCGTCGCACTGACCAGGCGTTCAGCTGTGGCAGCTCGAATCCGTTCGCGCGAGACGCTCCGCTCGTTGGCACGCACGAGATCGGTCATGCGGGCCAGTACCAGCAGGGCGACGATGGCAGAGCCAACGGACGTGAGAACGATCTCAAGGTCGTGCTCGGCACGCACCTCGATGAAGAGAAGAAGGGGCACGACGAGCACAGCTGCAACCGAGATTGCGATACGACGTCGCGTGAGCACTGGTTCTTGGAGCTCTGGTCGATCCGTCAGTCGGCGGACCTCCGGATGCAGTACACCGGCTGCGTACGCGATGAATGCCACGGGGAAGACGTACGACGTGACCCAACCCGCCTGTTCGACACCCATGTCGTGCAGGATCGCTCCCGTGTCGATCACGAACAGGACGAACATGCTGAAGGCAAGCAGGTAGTAGCTCGGGTTGCGCTTTCCCGGGCCGACCGCGAGCAGGGCGGTTGCCACGACGAGAGCGATGGTGATTGCCGAGTACGCACCGTCGAGAGCCCGGACAGCGACTGGAACGGTGCTGTCAACGAGGAACGGGGTCACGCCAAGGGCCCAGAAGGGCAAGCCGATCAGGGCTCCGACCAGCAGCGCGTCTAGAAGGTCGGCACGGTTGTTCTCGTGACGGCGGGCTCGGGCGAGTTCGAGTTGCCCGAAGAGGATGAAGATGTACCCCGCCATGACCACCATGTCCGCTGGCGAGGGAAAGGGGAAGGGGTCGTCGACAACGAGGCCATGGATCCCTCGCACGAGCACCCCGACGACGAAGCACACCAGCCCCAGGTAGAGAGAGAGCCAAACACGCAGTTGCCGTCGGTCGATGTTCTTCCGCAGACCGAGGCCGGCCAGGACGGTGCACGCGAACGCAATCAGCAAACCCAGGCTCAGCCGCTCGGCCTCGGCGAGGAACGGCAGCAGCAAGCACGCGCCAAGTCCTGCCGTCAGCGTGGCGCGCGCGCTCGGGAGCCTCATTGCACATGACGTCGGCGCGATCGCACTGTCGATGAGGTTCGGGGCCAATTGCAGCCCACCCCTGTGACCCATTGGATACAGCGGTTGCGCCGGTCTTCGCGCCGACGCTGGCGGTCGACTACGCGGGTGCGACCTTCAAACGGTGATGGTCGGCGTCACCGCCGTCGCCAGCTTCACCTCGTCGCCCAGAACATCGTCCGTCAGGAGCAGCGGCGGCAGCGACACGCTCCCGCTGACGCCGCGCCCGCGGAGAATCTCAGCCATTGGGTTGGCCTCGGGGTTTCGGACGAGGGCCCGCATCTTGTCGACGTTGATGGTCAGCGGTCGGCTGAGGGGTGAGTCGAGGTACGAGAGCGCCGGAAGATCGCAGATCACCTCGCATGGCGTGTTCATCGCCCAGCACAACTCGATGAAGTTGACGTCACCGATCCCGACGACGTTCTCGATGCCCTTCTGGAGGCAGAACCAGTAGAGCCCGTGGAACAACGCAGGGCTCACCACGCCTTGTCGATAGTCCTGGCGGACAGCAATCGTTGCCTGATCCAGTGTCGTCGCAGGATCGAGCCGGACGCCGTGGAACTTCTCGATCTCCTCGACTGGGACGTTCCACTCGGGCCGTAGAGCCATGTCGGCCAGCGACTTGAATCCATGGTCGGAGTGAGTGATCAGCCGAGTGCTTCCGACAGGCATGCAGGTCTCGTGATCGATGATCACGATGTGTGTTGACGCCGAGTCGAAGGCGTCGTACTCGTTCGACAGCAGCGCTGCGTCGTTGCCGAAGAACTCAGAGAACACCTCGAGCTCCGTATAGCGGCCGAGATCAGCGAAGGCGCTCTGCCCATCGATGAGATAACTACCGAACGGGCGCTCCTGCCGGTCCGGGCGCGCCTGTACGTCGAGGAAGAGTTCCGTCAGGCCCCTGATCTCGCTGTGGTGGAGATACGCGTGCTGACTGGAGACGGGGAACTCCTCGAACTCCAGGTCGGTCGCAGAGAAGTACTCGGCAGTGAAGGCCGCCGCTCTGACTGGGTCGAACTCCTTGCAGGTGTAGATGTCGACACTGAAGAAGGGCCGAGGGGTGTCCCAGGCGTAGAAGTGCGCACCGGACGTCTCCCAATGGATCCAGCCCGCCCAGCCATACCGATCGGACTGGTGAGTGACCGGAGCCAGCAGTGTCGTCATGTCGAGGACGCCTGACAGCTCTTCGAGGTACGCCTCGATCTCATCAGCGGAGATCGGAGCGTCGACGTGACCTTCGACGACCATTCGCTGACGATGGATGGTGGGGGCTAGCCACGATCTTTCGTAGCGGGTCCGTCTGAACTCGCGAAAAGCCCTCCGACCTGGGAAAATGCTTGTCGCTGAACACGCATTCGATCCCAGAGTGGGAGGGCTTTCACGATGGACGCTATCAGG
>WBZL01004986.1_pt1 | contig 11200 bp, 12 predicted proteins | sample 5204291 | NCBI WGS metagenome assembly WBZL01 (sample SAMN12344345, study PRJNA552823) | activated sludge metagenome | biome: Activated sludge suspended growth; feature: Nitrification reactor; material: Wastewater; isolation source: activated sludge from nitrification reactor of wastewater...
TGGGCCCGCGCCGCGTTGAGGGCCGTCTCCGACAGCGTGGTGCTGTCGGTTCGCATGTAGGTGATGTAGCCGTTCTGGTAGAGGCTCTGGGCGACGCGCATCACCTGGGCAGCGCTCATGCGCAGCTTGCGCCCACCCTCTTGTTGAAGGGTGGAGGTCATGAACGGGGCCTTGGGCTTGGATGTGAAGGGCTTCTCCTCCACCGACCGCACCGAGAACGATGCGTCGGCCAGGGCGTCGACCAGGCCCCGGGCCGTGGACTCGTCGACCACAACCACGTCGCGGGTGAGGTTGCCGGCATCGTCGAAGTCCTTACCGGTGGCCAGCCGCCGACCGTCGACGGCGACCAGGGTGGCCGGGAAGCCGGGGTCGGTGGGGAAGGAAGCCTCCACGTCCCAGTAGTCGGCGGAGCGGAAGGCGATCCGCTCACGTTCGCGCTCCACCACCAGCCTCACCGCCGGCGTCTGCACCCGTCCCGAGGACAGTCCGCCCCCGACCTTGCGCCACAGGACCTCCGAAACCGGGTAGCCCCACAGGCGGTCGACAATGCGCCGGGTCTCCTGGGCGTCGACCAAGCCCTCGTCGATCTCTCGCCAGTTCTCCACCGCGTGTTCGATGGCGCCGCGGGTGATCTCGTGGAACACCATCCGCTTGACCGGCACCTTGGGCTGAAGCACCTGGAGGAGGTGCCAGCTGATGGCCTCACCCTCGCGATCCTCATCGGTGGCGAGATAGAGCTCGTCGGCCTCCTTGAGAGCCTGTTTGAGCCGCCGGATCACGTCCTTCTTGGAGGCGTGGACCTCGTAGGTGGGCTCGAAGTGGTTCTCCACATCGATGCTCAACCCCTTGGACGGCAGGTCACGGATGTGACCTACCGACGACTCGACGTTGAACTCACCCCCGAGGAACCCCGCGATGGTGCGGGCTTTGGCCGGGGATTCGACGATGACCAGTGGCTTGGGCACGGGCTGAAACTAAGGCCATCACCGCGCCTCGTGTCAACACAACAGATTTCATCCGGTCACCGTTCAGGATCGGACGAGACGCTCGATGGCCTTGGTGGCTTCGGCGACCTTGGCCCGCGCCGCGGCCTCGTCGCCCTGTTGGGCGGCGTTCATCACGCAGTGGTTGACGTGCTCCTCGAGGAGGCCGATGCCCACGCTCTGAAGGGCCTTGGTGACCGCTGAGATCTGGGTGAGGACGTCGATGCAGTAGGTGTCCTCGTCGATCATGCGCTGTATGCCGCGGACCTGCCCCTCTATGCGGCGGAGCCGCTTGAGGTAGTCGTCCTTCTCCATGGTGTAGCCACGGCTCACTTGGTGCCTCCCGGCGAGATGGTGGAGCGGAACCGGCGGAGCCGGAGGCTGTTGGACACCACGAACACACTGGAGAAGGCCATGGCCGCTCCGGCGATCATCGGGTTCAACAACCCGGCTGCAGCCAACGGGATGGCCGCCACGTTGTAGGCGAAGGCCCAGAACAGGTTGCCCTTGATGCTGGCCAGCGTCCGACGAGAGAGCGCGATGGCGTCGACGGCCACCAGCAGGTCACCGCGAACCAGCGTGAGGTCGGAAGCCTCGATTGCCACGTCGGTGCCGGTGCCCATGGCCAGGCCCAGATCGGCGGTGGCCAGGGCCGCGGCGTCGTTGACCCCGTCACCCACCATGGCCACCACCCGCCCCTCACCCTGGAGGCGGGTGACCTCGCGGACCTTGTCTTCGGGCAGCACCTCGGCGATGACGTCGTCGGGCTCGATGCCTACCTCGGCGGCCACCGCTTCGGCCGCCGCCCGGTTGTCGCCGGTCAGCAGCACCGGTCGCAGCCCCAGCTCACGAAGTCGGCGGATTGCCTCGGCCGAAGTGGGCTTGATGGTGTCCGACACCACCAGCGCTCCCCGCACCGCACCGTCCCAGGCCACGTAGACCACGGTCCGGCCCTCGGCGGTGGCCCGGTCCCGGGCTTCGGCCAGCTCGGCGGGGAGGGCGGCCTGGCCCACCTGTTCGAGCACGAAACGCTCGCGACCGGCGGCCACGCCCCGGCCCTCCACCCCGGCGGTCACGCCCAAGCCCTGGTGGTTGACGAAGTCGTGGGCCGGTGCCAGTTGGTGCCCGGCGTCACGAGCGGCGGCGGCGATGGCCGCGGCGATCGGGTGTTCGGATGCGTCCTCGATGGATCCGGCCACCCGGATGACCACATCGTCGTCCTCGGAGGCGGCGGGGGTCATCGAGACGAGCGCCATGCGCCCCGTGGTGACGGTGCCGGTCTTGTCCAACACGATGGTGTCGACGGCCCGCGTCGACTCCAGCACCTCGGGGCCCTTGATGAGGACTCCGAGTTGTGCTCCCCGGCCGGTACCCACCAGCAGGGCGGTGGGGGTGGCGAGGCCGAGCGCGCAGGGGCAGGCGATGATCAACACCGCCACCGCGGCGGTGAAGGCCTCGGCGGCGGGGGCACCGGTGCCGAGCCAGAAGCCGAGGGTCGCCACCGACAGGGCGATGACCACCGGTACGAACACGGCCGAGACCCGGTCGGCGAGACGCTGGACCTTGGCCTTGCCCGATTGGGCGTCCTGCACCATGCGGGCAATTCGGGCCAGGGCGGTGTCGGCACCAACCCGGGTGGCCTCGACCACCAGGCGACCTCCGGCGTTGACGGTGGCCCCGACCACGTGGTCGCCGACCCCCACCTCGACCGGCACCGGCTCTCCGGTGAGCAGCGAGGTGTCGAGCGCGGAGCGGCCCTCGACCACCGTTCCGTCGGTGGCGACCTTCTCGCCGGGGCGCACCACGAACCGGTCGCCGACCACCAGTTGATCGACAGGGATCTGCACCTCCGCTCCGTGGCGCATGACGGCCACCTCCTTGGCCCCCAACTCCAAAAGGGCCCGCAGGGCGGCACCCGATCGCCGCTTGGCCCGGGCTTCGAACCACCGCCCGCCCAGGATCAACACTATGACGACCGAGGCGACCTCGAGGTAGATCTCGTGTGCCCCGCTCCCCCGACTGGGGATCAGGTCGAAGCCCATCCGCATGCCCGGGTCGCCGGCGGGGGTGAACAACAGCGCGTACAGCGACCAGCCGAAGGCGGCCAGGGTGCCGACCGATATCAGCGTGTCCATGGTGGCGGCACCGTGACGGAGGTTGACCCAAGCGGCCTTGTGAAACGGCCAACCACCCCAGGCCACCACCGGGGCGGCCAGGGTCAGCGAGATCCACTGCCAGTGGTCGAACTGGAGGGGCGGCACCATGGCCAACAGGAACACCGGCAAGGTGAGTGCACCCGAGATCAGAACCCGCTGACGCAGGTCACGGTCTTCCAACTCGGCGTGGTGGGATTGAGGGTCGGCGGCGACGTCACCGGCCGTCGGGCTGGCTGCACCTCCATGGCCTGGGTGGGTGTGAGCGGCTCCACCCACGGGGGGCGGGGGAGGGATCACCTGGTAGCCGGTGGCCTCCACCTCCCGGGTCAGGTCGTCGATCGAGATGGCCAGGGGGGCGGTGACCCGGGCCAGTTCGGTGGCGTAGTTCACCGAAGCCTCGACACCGTCGAGCTTGTTGAGGCGGCGTTCCACCCGGGCCGCGCACGACGCGCATGTCATCCCGCCGATCTGGAGGTCGGCCGACCAATAGGTGGGGGTCTCATCGTGTTCGTGGTTGGTTGCAGACCCCGATGTGTTCACGACCCCATCTCCCCGTGGCCTGCCTCGACGGGGTGCTCCACCCCGGCGGGGTGCCGGCCAGTCGGCGACGGGTCGGTACCGACCGGTCCCACCGCCCGCCCCAGGCCGAAGCCGGCCCCGAAGATCATCACCAAAACCACGGCGAACGCGGCGAGGCGAAGCCCCGGCGACACGGCGGTCACCCCTCCGTCGTAGCCAGGTCGAACCCGGCCTCGTCCACTGCCGCCCGTACCGCCTCCACGTCCAGGGGTGAGGCGCTGGTGACGGCCACCGACCCGGCCGCCAGGTCCACCTGAACGCCGGTCACTCCGGCGAGCTTGGAGACCTCCTTGGTCACCGAGTCGACGCAGTGCTGGCAGTTCATCCCGGTTACGGCGTAGCTGGCGGTGGTGGACATGGCTGACTCCTCGGGTGGTCTGATCAACTACCCAAACCCTATACCCCTATGAGGTATATGCCAACCCTGGTTCTCGGAGAGTTCGACCCTCTCAGGGCAAAGCCAAGCGAACGATCTTGCGGACCACCGAGCCGAACTGACGGACCAGGCCGCCGGAGTTGTAGGTCAGTCCGTAGCGCTCGCAGATCTCCCGCACCTCCACCGACATCTCGGCGTAACGGTGGGCCGGCAGGTCGGGGAACAGGTGGTGCTCGATCTGGTAGCTGAGGTTGCCGCTCATCACGTCGAAGATCTGACTGCCCTCGATGTTGGCGGAACCGAGCATCTGACGCAGGTACCACTGGCCGCGGGTCTCGCCCTCGGCTTCCTCCTCGGTGAAAGTGGACACACCGTCGGGGAAGTGACCGCAGAAGATGATGGTGAACGCCCACACGTTGCGAACGAAGTTGGCGGTGAGGTTGGCGCCGAAGGTGAACGGCGCCGATGGGCCGGTGAGGAGTGGGAACAGGACGTAGTCCTTTAGCGACTGCCCCGAGAACTTGCGGCCCACCTCGAGAAGTTGGGAGATGAGGTCGGTCCGGTCCTTGTCGCCCTTCGTGATCTTCTCGACCTCGATCCCGTGCAGCATCACCCCGTACTGGAACAGGGTGGCCAGGGCCGCGGCGTACAGCGGGTTGGCCAGGTTGTGGAGCTTCCACGGCTGTTCGGGCGTCACCCGGATGATGGCGTAACCGACGTCGCGGTCCTTGCCCAAGACGTTGGTGAAGGTGTGGTGCTCGTAGTTGTGGGTGTGGCGCCACTGCTCGGCCGGGCACGCCGTGTCCCATTCGAAGTGGTTGCCGACCAGTTCGGGGTCACCGAGGAAGTCGTACTGCCCGTGCATGACGTTGTGACCCACCTCCATGTTGTCGAGGATCTTCGACAACGAGAGGGCGACGGTTCCCGCCAGCCACGCCGGCGGCAGGAAGCCAGCGAACAACAGCGCTCGGCCAGCCAATTCCAGGCGTCGCTGGGCACCGACAACACCGTCGATGTAGTCACGGTCACGCTGGCCGAGGTCGCCCACCGTGCGCCGACGAAGGTCGTCGAGCTCAGCGCCGAGAGCCTCGACCTGTTCGGGGGTCAGGTGCTCGGCCGAACGCAGCGGCCGGGGCGAGCGGGCCGCCTGGTTGCGGCTGGCTGGACTCTGCGGGTCCGGCTCGTGGGCTTGGGCGGATGCGACGGGTTCGGCGTTCGATTCCGCGGGGCTTGGTTTCAAGGTCATCGGGTCACTCCTGGATCATGCGGGGCTCGGCGGCCCCGCTTCGTCACGTTGCTGGGGTCGTCTACCCCGGGGTCAGAGGTCGAGCACGACCGGTCCTTCGGCCACCGACACGCACAGGCGCACCGGGGCCGGCCCTTCCACAAGGTCACCGGTCCGGCTGTCACAGACCGTGCCGCTCACCAAGACGGTGGTGCAGGTGGCACACACCCCACGTCGACACCGGTTGGGCGGCGTGAGTCCGGCGGCCTCGGCCACCTCGAGCAAGGTCCCGTCGTGGTCGGAGGTGACCCCCGATCGGGCGAAGGTGGTCCCCTCGGTCGACACGGTGTCGACCGAAGACTCCGCAGCCGGTCGCGGGTTTCGGGGAGGGGCGACGGCAACACCCGAGTACACGGCGCGGGCCGAGCGAGGGGTGAGCCAGCGCAGGTATGCGTCGGCGCCGTGGGGGGCGAAGAGTCGATCCACCAGTGCTGTCAAGACATCTCTCCTTGGTTCAAGTCCTGGGCGATCCGACCCGGCGACCAGGCCGCCGCCTTCGACAAACCGAGACCGGCCCACCTGACCAACGCATTACCGGCAGACGGCAGGCCGACTTCGTACGAGTTCAGTATACACTTGTTTACCGTATAGATCACCACTCCACTCGCCAACCCCATGCCTTCCTTGGACCCTCATGCCCAAATCGTGAACATACGTACACCGAGGGAGGTCCGGTCTACGCTCGTCCCGATGCCGTCCACCGAACGACCAGCCTCGGGACCAGCCCACCGGGGTCGATCCTCCAGCGGCTCGAGCCACCCCCGGTCCCACGACAAGGCCCGGACCCGGCGCGCTCTGCTCGACGGCGCCCTCGAGCTGCTGGCCGACCGCAGCCTCGACAACGTCGGCATACGCGAAGTCACCCGGGCCGCGGGCGTGACCCCCGCCGCCTTCTACCGTCACTTCGACCGAATGGACGACCTCGGCGTGGTCCTGGTCGACGAGGCCTTCGCCACCCTGCGCCAGCTCATGCGCGACGCCCGTGACGACGTGGTCGCCGCCGACGACATTGCCCAGCGATCGGTTGGCGTGCTGGTCCGCCACATTCACGATCACCGGCCCCACTATCGGTTCCTGGTCCGCGAGCAGTACAGCGCTCTACCCGAGGTCCGAACCCGGATCCGCACCGAGATCAGGTTGTTCTCCACCGAACTGGCCACCGACCTGGCCCGCCTCCCCGTGGTGAACGGATGGCCGGTGCGCGATCTGGTGATGTTGGCCGACCTCATCGTGGACCTGATGGTCCGCACCGCCCAGCGGATCCTCGAGGCGGTCGAGGAAGCCCCCGAACGAGAACCGGTCCTGGTCGAAGAGACCGTCCGCCAGCTCCGCTACCTCACCCTGGGCGCCACAGTCTGGCAACCCCGCCGCACCTGAAGAACCGGGCGAGCCCGACCCCGCCGTGGCTCCGGTCTACGCCTTTGCTGCCATGACCCACGCGGCCATCAGGTCAGAGCGGGTCCAGTTGGAAGACCCGAATGTTGCGACCGCTCACCTCGACGTAGTCGTCATAGGCCGGCCACACCGCCACCAGAACCGGCCACACCGTGGCCTTCTCATCGTCGTCGAGGAGCCGGGCAGTGACCTCGGTGGTCTTGCGTCGGACGACCACGGTCGCCTTGGGATTGGCGATCAAGTTGCCCGTCCACGCCGGATGCTTCTCGCGGCCGAAGTTGGAGCCCACCACGTACCACCCGCCCTCGGGTCGGGGCACGCAAGCCAACGGTGACTCCCTCGGAAGGCCGGACTTGGCGCCGGTGGTGGTCAACACCAAGCTGGGCACGATCGCCCCGCTGACCGACCACCGGCCACCCGAAACGCGGTGGACGAAGCGGTCCAGCGGCGGAACCACCTTGGGGCCGACCTTGCGGAAGGCCGAGCTGGTGGCGACCTTCTGGACCGCTCGACTCATTGAACTGGACGGCGCGAAGGTGGGCATCGCAGCAGAGTACCCAGATCGGTGACCGGGCCCGCTAGGCCCCGACGCGGTCGTTGTACTCCTGGATCACTATGTCGGCCTCGGCCTTGGCATCTCGGGCCGCCTTCTCGGGATCGACGTTCTGACGCAAGGTGCGGATCAGGCCGTCTCGCACCGCGTTGCGCAGGCCCTGGTACTCCCCCAACAGGGTGCCCACGTTGGCGTCGCTCATCTCGCCGCCCAACAGTTGGTCATGGGCGACGCGGAACATCGGGAACTCCTTCCACTTGGCCTGGAGCACCGGCTGGTCCACCGCGGAGAGGCGCGTGGGCACGTATCCGCCGGCCGCGGCCATCTCGGCCTGACGCTCGGGCGAGTTCAGCCAGGTCATGAACTGCCAGGCCGCGGCCCGATGGGCGGGATCGGAGGCCTTGGGCATCCACAGGGCCCCGTCACCCACCGGCACCCCGCCGCCGGGGGTTAGGGCCGGAAGCGGTGCCACGTCGGGCTTGACGTGGGGGAAGGCCCCGGTGGCCAAGATCCCGGCGATGGGACCGATCGATGCCGAGGATTCGAGCGTCATGGCCGCACCCTCGGTCTCGTTGGCCAGGGCCAGGATGTGATCGATGTTGGCCGGGTCCTCACCGGCGGTATCCAGAGCCAACCCGTCGGCCACCATGTCGTGCCACCACTGCCAGATTGCCAACGCCTCGGGTGAGTCCAAGTTGGCGTGCACGGCCCGTGCCTGGCGGCCGTTGCCGTTGTCTACGTACTCCCCGCCGCTCTTGGCCAGCAGGAACTCGAAGATGAACGGTGCCGGCTTCAGGGCGATCCCGAACTTCGCTGCACCGGACTCAACGATCTTCTCGGAAACCTCCCGGACCTCGTCCAGGGTCTCAGGCGGATCGTCGGGGTCGAGCCCGGCCTTCTCGAAGGCGACGCGGTTCATGAGCAGCACAGGGCTGGAGATGACCCACGGCATGGCCCGCTGAACGCCTCCCGAGGAGTAATAGGCCAGGCCTCGGGGCAGGTAGTCGGACAGATCGGTCTTGGTGGCGTCGATGCAAGCCTGGGCCGGCACCGTGGAACGGCTGTCGATCATCTGCTGGACGACGGTCTCTTCGGCCTGGATCAGGTCGGGTAGATCCCCACTGGCCAGGCCGGCCTTGTACTTGGTGAACATGTCCTCGTAGTTGGGCTGCCGGCGCAGGACCACCTTCACCTTGTCCTGAGATGCGTTGAACTCCTTGGTGGAGGAGATCAACCAGTCCAACGAGGTTTCGGCCAGGGCGTGCCAGAACACGATCTCCACCGGGCCGTCTTCGGCCTCAAGCGCTTCGATCCCGCAGTCGGCAGGGTCGACGGTGGTGTCGAAGGTGCCGCCCACCCGGTCGTCGGCCGTGCAACCAGCCAGCAACGATCCGACCAGGGCCAGGGACACCAACCCCCGGGCTCCGATGCGACCAGCGGCCCCACTGATGGCTCTCATCCCTTCACCGCCCCGGCCGTGAGGCCTCGCACCAGCTGCTTCTGGAAGAAGATCAGCAGGATGAACAGCGGCAGCGCGGCCAGGATGGTTCCGGCAAAGGTCACGTTGATCTGATCCACCTGGGTGTTCTGTAGGTACTTGAGCCCGATCTGAACGGTTCGTAGCCGTTCGTCCTTGGTGACGATCAGTGGCCACAGGTATTGGTTGAACGCACCGAAGAAGCTGAACAGCGCCAACGCCGCGATCCCGGGTCGGGCCAGCGGCACCGCCACCTTGGTCATGAACCGCCAGTGGCCGGCCCCGTCGAGTTCGGCGGCATCGCGCAACTGGGGAGGAAGGGCAAGGAACGACTGGCGTATCAGGAACGCCCCGAACCCGGTGGCCAAGAACGGCACGGTCAATGCCAGGTAGGTGTCGTACCAACCGAGGTGGACGATGGTGGTTTGGTTGGTGAAGAAGGTGACCTCGAAGGGAACCATCATGGTGGCCAGGAAGAACACGAACAGCGCTCGTCGCCCGGGAAAGTCCAAGAAGGCGAAGGCGTAGGCAGCAAGGACCGATGTGATCACCTGGCCGACCACGATCACCGCGGTGACCAGGAAGCTGTTCATCAGATAGCGCCCCAGGTGCCCCTTGGTCCACGCCGTCGAGTAGGTGGACCAGTCGGGATCGGTGGGGAACAACGTCGGCGGCCGTTTGGCAATCTGCTCGGGTTGAAGCAGCGAGTTCACCACCGTGATGTAGATCGGGAACAAGATGATCGCGGCCAACACCGTGAGCAGCAGGTAGCGCCCGATCAGCACCGCGGTGCGGCGAGCCCGGCGGCGAGAGGCGGCCTGTTTGACCGAAGGGGAATCGACCACGGGAGTCGGCAGTTCATCGCTCATAGGACACCCGCCGTTCGATGAGGCGAATCTGCACCAGGGTCAGGATCAGGGTCAGTCCGAACAGGGCTACCGACAGAACCGCGGCCTTTCCTTCGTTGTTCTGGCGGAACACCGCGTCGTACATGGCGTACACCAGGACGTTGGTCTTCTTGAGGGGTCCGCCGTTGGTGAGGATGTCGATCTGCCCGAAGGCTTGAAGTGACATGATCCCGCCGACCACCGCGGCAAAGAACAGCGTGGGCGACAGCATCGGCAAGGTCACGTTGCGAAGCCGGGACCAGGCCCCGGCGCCATCGATCTCGGCAGCCTCCAACAGGTCGTCGGGCACCGCCTGGAGCCCGGCCGACATCAGGATGAACGACAGGCCCAGGTTCTGCCACACCGTCACCACGGCGACTGCCACCAGCGCCCACTGCGGGTCGGCCAGCAGAGACGGCCGACCCTGGAGACCCAGCCAGTAGCTGAGCAGGCCGACCTGGGGGTTGAGCAAGGTGAAGAAGATGACCGAGGCCACCGCCACCGAGGTGGCCACGGTGGAGGAGAAGATCGTCCTATAGATGCCAATGCCTCGTAGTTGCTGGTGGGCGACAACCGCCAGCAACAGCCCCAGGAACAGTCCTGTCGGCACGGTCATGACCAGGAACAGGGCGGTGGTCCGCAGGCTGGCCACGAACTCGGGCGAGGTGAGGATCTGCTGGTACTGCTCGTAGGCGGCGTACCGGCGGGGCAGCCCGGGGAAGGGAGGGGTCCGGTACAGACCGAGCCAGATGTTGCGGGCGAACGGGTAGACCACGAAGGCCATGAACACCACGAGCGAAGGCGACAGCAACAGGTAGGCGAAGAGCGTCTCCCGTCGCTTCCGGGACTTGACCGTGCGAGGACGACGGCCAGCAGCAGCAACCGGCACGGTCATGGGTCGAGCCGATCGCCGCTGGCCCGATCGAAGATGTGCACGGCATCGGGATCCCACACCACGTGCACGGTCTCGTCGTCGGCCGGCACCGGGTCGTCGTGATCGATCCTGACGGTGATGCCCTGCCCGTCCGGGGTGGTGCAGACGACGTGGCGCTCATGGCCGAGTGACTCGATCACGGTGACCTTGGCCGTTATCCCCCCCGAGGAGGCCAGGCTGAGGTGCTCAGGTCTCACCCCCACCACCGCTTCGCCTCCGCTGGCCTGGGCCGCGGCGGCGGTCAGGTGACCGGGGAGCTCGAGTCGGTCGGACCCGATGGTCACCGAAGCGGCCTGCTCGGTGCCGGTCGAGATCTTGCCGTCCAACAGGTTCATGGGGGGATTGCCGATGAACCCAGCCACGAAGACGTTGGCCGGGCGGTCATAGACCTCGCCGGGGGGACCGACCTGTTGGAGCACGCCGGCCACCATGACGGCGATCCGGTGACCCATGGTCATGGCCTCGACCTGATCATGGGTGACGTAGACGACGGTGGTTTCCAGTCGACGCTGGAGGTCGATCAGCTCGGCCCGGGTCTGGACCCGAAGCTTGGCGTCGAGGTTGGACAGCGGTTC
>WBZL01003486.1_pt1 | contig 11198 bp, 7 predicted proteins | sample 5204291 | NCBI WGS metagenome assembly WBZL01 (sample SAMN12344345, study PRJNA552823) | activated sludge metagenome | biome: Activated sludge suspended growth; feature: Nitrification reactor; material: Wastewater; isolation source: activated sludge from nitrification reactor of wastewater treatment...
ATCGTCCTATCAATATTGACGAAAGGTGCCTCCTACCTCGATTTTAAAATGAATGAATCTTATCGGGAATTAGAAAAATTGGTTGAAGCAAAGAAAGCAAAATGGTCGGACCAGAATATTGGATTCATTCATCTCAATCAGTTCTATTTGCAGGCTTTATGGGATAGAGTGGGGCTGAAATACAATGAAGAAATGACCAAGAAGGCGCGATCCTATTATTTGGATCAAATCAATACTTATTGGAGAAATTCAAATATTTTCTGGGAGGGATTGTGTGCATTGGTACTCAATCATAAGGGTGGATCTCAAGCAAAAACAGCTCAATTGATCGTAGAGTCATTGAGACAAAGAGCATTGGTCGACGATGAACTGGGCATGTATTGGAGAAATGCATGGAGTTGCTATTGGTATAATGCTCCGGTAGAATCACAGGCATTGATGATCGAAGTTTTCAACAATGTAGCACAAGACAAAAAATCGGTTGCTGATCTTAAAACCTGGTTGCTGAAAAATAAACAAACCAATCATTGGGCTACCACAAAATCGACGACAAATGCTATCTATGCATTACTCAGATTTGGCGACGATTGGGCAGAAGAGCTGAAAGATTGTGTGGTGAAACTGAACGATGAAACAATCAAGTTTGATGAATCTGAAATCGGTACGGCTTATGTTAAAAGAGAATTTTCTAAATCAGAAATTAAACCGGGTTTTTCACGAATCGAAGTTACCAATCCAAATAAAAGTGTGAGTTGGGGAGCCGCGTATATTCAGTATTTTGAACGTCTGGACAAAGTTCCGGTGGCAGGAGATAATCCATTGAATATTAAAAAGGAAATTTACCGGAAAAAGAGCACTGACAAAGGACCGGTTTTGACAGCTATTACCGACAATGAGAAAATTCGGCGTGGCGATATCATGACCTCCAGAATTATCATCAGAACTGACCGAGATATGGAGTATGTACATCTGAAGGATATGAGAGCAGCCGGTTTTGAACCTATCAATCAATTGTCCGGGTACAAATGGAAATCAGGATTGGGATATTATGAAAGTCCGGCAGATTTGGCCACGCATTTTTTTATTCAATGGCTCCCAAAGGGAACTTATGTTTTTGAATACGATACTCGCGCTTCCCAAACAGGTGAATTCTCAAATGGAATTTCAAGCATCCAAAGTATGTACGCTTCTGAATTTGCAGGTAGGAGTGCGGGAATAAGGGTGATGATCGATAAATAGTTCGGATTGATCGAAATCTGAGATGAGCAGAAGATGGATATGATTAATTTTGAAAAAAAATAAAAATGGATAACGAATCAAATTCTTATAAGGCAGATCAAATCATACGAAATCACATGTTGTGGTCGATGGGAGCGGGGTTGATATGGGTACCTATTGTTGATTTTCTGGCTGTTTCTGCCATACAGTTGGACATGGTCAGACAATTGGCAGCTCTTTATGGCAAAGACTTCAAAGAAGCACAAGGCAAAGCAATTATTTCTGCATTGGGTTCTTCAGGTGTAAGCCGTATCGCTGCCAGAGCAGTCAAATTTATTCCTGGAGTAGGTACCATTTTAGGTGGAATCACTATGTCCACCATGAGCGGTGCTTCGACTTTTGCGATTGGTGAATTGTTCAAAAAACACTTCGAGTCCGGTGGAACAGTTTTGGATTTTGATCCTGAGGCCATAAAATCTAAATATAACGACCTCTTCGAAAAAGGGAAGGAATATGCGAGCCAGTTGAAGAAACAACCTGCACCATCTCCGGATCCGTCCGCTCAAGCTAAATCTGATCAGGCTGAACCAGATCAGCCGTCTTCTTCTCGTTCAATGATAGACCAACTTAAAGACATCGCGGAATTGAAAGAAAAAGGTTTGTTATCTGAGGAAGAATATCTGGATTTTAAGCGTAAAATTTTGGGAAAATAATGTCATTTTTGCAAGGCATTATTAAGCTCAAGCATCTTGAGCTCTCATCTTTTTACAAAGGATTTGGAGAGAATGACTTTATTATTATCGTGAACTTGAACGAAATACATTCCTGACACGAAATGAGAGATGTCAACCTGGTGCTGTCTACTAAATCCCGATGATTTGTATAAAAATTGTCCTTGCGAGTTTGTGATATGAAGATGCATGAAATTTTCTTCCTGACTATGGACGACCAATTGATCGTCTTCTTCCCGGAACATCATTTTCACAGGTGATATCATGCTTTCTTTGCTGGAAACAGTAACGTGATCGCAATCTTGCATCGGATTCCAATTGAAAAAACCTATTTGGCTGTCACTGTAACAATTGATACCTGTTGGATAATCCCCATCACAAATCAGTTCACCATTTGCATTCCAGTTGAACATATAAATTAAATCACCAATTTTTTCCAGAATGGTAGATTGGGAGGTATATTCATAGTTATTGACATTTTGGGAATAAGTCACATGCAAAGCTCTCAATGCATGTCCATTGATATTCATTGCAGAAATGGAATCCACATACACGTTGATGGAATCGAGTATTTGATTTGCACCCATGAATTTGATTGTCCAGCTTTCATTTAAATCTGCATTGAAAACATACATCAATCCAAAATCCTTCAATCTCCAATCATAAAGAAATACCGAGTCGCCATTAGAAAAGACATATTCAACATCTGGTCTGTTGTTGCAGATGATATTATTTATCTTTTCCAATCTTTGACATAGTTTCCCATTGATCAGAATTGTGTCATTACAAATAATTTTTACATAGTCGACATCACCTCTGAAGGCGAATCTTTTTTCAAAATGCCACTCAGCACCTATCGGGGCAAAATTTTGTGCACTTGAGTAAACAATGGAAACTAATATTAGTCCGGCAGTTTTACCTGCAACTAAAAGATCAAGCCTTGATCTGATCAAAGACACCAATTTTTTAAAAAGAGATTTCAAATCTATCATATTGTTCAGTGTTGCGGATTGAAGAAAATGTCCATTGAGTTAAAAAAAAAGAGCTGTATTCAAAATATGAAATCAAAAAATAACAAGTCTCTAAAAAAACAAACGATCCAAATCCGAAAATGTAAATGTTGAGTCTGGTTTTTTTGAAAAGTTCAGGTTCATTACTCTGCAAATTAAGAAAAGCGACCTGAGAACTTTCTGGCCTGGAAAGCAAATCATGATGAGAAAGGGTCTCTCCTAAACTTTTCTTAATTTTGGACCGAATTGAGAAACGAATTGCGCTTTTTGCTTAAAATTGCGTTCTGAAAGCATGAAGAAAGTACTGATCTCCATTTTCATTTTATATACTTTGAATGCCACTCAAGCTCAAAAGATGGTTTCTTACAAAGGCAGCATTACGGCCCTGAATTCACAATCAGAGATGTTGAAACTTGTGAATGAAGTGAGGAAACGCGGCTGTAATTGCGGAGGAGTTAAAATGCCCCCTGTTGCAGATTTGACTTGGGATGAAAAATTAGAAAAAGCAGCCTCCATGCATGCCAGGGACATCTATCAGCGAAACGAACTTTCACATTCAAGTCGCAACGGATTACCGACTTACAAGCGGTTTGAACTCCAGAACTATATCTGGAAATCTTATGCTGAAAACGTTGCTGGTGGGTATGATACTTTCCTCGATGTACTTCAGGCATGGCTGGAGAGTCCGGGGCACTGCAAGAACCTCATGGGAAACTATCAAGACTTAGGCATTGCGAGATATCAGGACTTTTGGGTGATGGACTTTGGCACTAAAAAATCTGCACTAAAATAGTTCATATTACGAAAGACTTCGTACTTTTGTAGCTTGTTCTAAAATCATGAATATGAAAAATCAACTTTTACTGCTATGGATGGTAGCCTCTGCATCGATGGTTTTTGCTCAGGAGGCTCGACTGCTCCGTTTTCCGGCACAGTCAGGTCAGCAAATTGCATTTAGTTATGCAGGAGATTTGTACTCTGTATCATTGCAGGGTGGCGTAGCACGCAAATTGACCAATCATCCGGGTCAAGAACTATTTGCCAGATTCTCTCCGGATGGAAGAAACATTGCCTTCACAGGACAATATGATGGCAACAGCGAAATTTACCTTATGCCTTCATCAGGAGGTGTTCCAAAAAGGCTGACTTATACAGCGACCTTAGATCGGGATGATGTCTCAGACAGAATGGGCCCAAACAATCTTTGTATGACATGGAGGGACAATGAGAATATCGTATTTAGATCCAGAGGTCGTGAATGGAATGACTGGAGAGGTCAACTATATTTAGCCAAAACAGATGCAACAACTCCGGAGCAGTTGCCTTTGATACATGGTGGCTTTTGTTCATATTCTCCGGACAAAAAACAAATGGCTTACAACCGGGTATTCAGAGAATTCAGGACATGGAAAAGATATCGTGGTGGCCAGGCAGATGAAATCTGGATATTCGATTTTAACACTAAACAAACGACAAAAATTACGGACAATCCGGCTCAGGATATTATCCCAATGTGGGCGGGCAACAAAATTTACTTCCTTTCTGACAGGGATGCACGGATGAATTTGTTTTGCTATGATCTCAACACCAAGCAAACCAAGAAAGTAACAGATTTCAAGGAGTTTGATGTGAAATTTCCATCATTGGGAGACCAATATATCGTGTTCGAAAATGGAGGTTGGATTTATAAACTAAACCTGGCCAACGATCAGGTGGATAAAGTTCCTATTCAATTGCAGGAAGACTTCGCTTCAGGCAGAAACAAGTTTGTCAATGCAAAGGATTATATTGAAAATTGGGACATAGGATCTGACGGAAATCGTGCAGTATTTGCTGCAAGAGGAGATATATTCACTGTTCCTTTGAAAAATGGTCCTACGAGAAATCTGTCAAATTCTTCTTCGTCTCATGAACGAGACCCTCAATGGTCTCCCGATGGCAAGTATATTGCATATATTTCCGATGCCTCCGGAGAAGATGAGATTTATATGACTGATGCTTCCGGTGGTTCAAAACCAATTCAGCTCACTTCAAATGGAGACAATTACAAATATGGTTTGGAATGGTCTCCGGATTCAAAAAAAGTAGCCTACAGTGATCGCAAACAAAACCTGTATTTCGTTGACATCCAATCCAGGGATAATGTCAAAGTACTCTACAGCGATCACGGCGAATTGAACGACTATTCATGGTCACCGGACAGTAAATATCTCAGTTATACCAAGCAGGTAAAAAAAGCGAATTCCGTCATTCAGGTATATTCACTTTCTGAAAGAAAAAATTATACGATAACGGAAAGTTGGTTTGATTCTTATTCTCCTGAGTTTAGCGCAGATGGAAAGTATTTATTTTTCGTTTCTCAGCGCACATATTCGCCTTCATACAACAACGTGGAGTGGAACTATGCATACTTTGATCTGGCGAAAATATATTTTGTCACATTGAGAAATGATGTTAAGAATATTTTTGAATTAAAATCAGACGAAGTCGCCGTAAAGGAAGAGCCATCCGGAGAAAAGAAAGATGAATCCAAAGACAAGAAAAAGGAAGAACCGAAGTCCGAAATGGCTGCAATTGATTTCAATGGTATCTCCCAAAGACTAGGAGAAATTCCAACTTCAGCAGGAAATTATTTTGGATTAAGAGCGGTTGACAAAAAACTTTATTACTTCAAAAGTTCAATGGGTAATAAAATGAAATTGTTCGCTTATGATATCGACAGTCAGAAAGAAAGCGAGATAGCTGACGCGAATGGATATTCTATTAGTGCCAATGGTAAGAAAATGATGGCTTCAACGAATGGAAATTATTATATCGTTGACCTTCCTTCAGCTAAGGCAAACTTTGAGTCAGCACTTCAACTGGGTGATATGAAAGTCATGGTTGACAGACAATCCGAATGGAAACAAATATTTTACGAATCTTGGAGACAAATGCGCGACTTTTTCTACGATCCAAACATGCATGGTGTAGATTGGAATAAAATGAAAAAGACCTACGAACAGCTATTACCTTATGTGAATTCCAGGGTAGATTTGACTTACGTGATCGGTGAACTCATCGGTGAATTGAATTGTGGACACGCATATGTTGGCGGTGGTGATTATACCAAAGCCGAAAGAGTACCAATGGGATTGCTAGGTGCGAAACTGACCAAAGATGGATCGGGCTATTATAAAATTGAAGAAATATATAAGGGCCAAAATTGGGACAAATCCACACGATCACCATTGACAGAAATTGGTGTCAATGTAAAGGCAGGCGAGTACATTACTGCGATAAATGGAGTTTCAGTTAAGTCTGTGGGTGATATTTACCAATTGTTGGTTGGCACCGCAGACAAACAAATTAAACTTTCTGTCAATACAAACGCATCCGATAACGGTTCTCGCATCGTGACTGTCGTTCCTACAAATGATGAGCGCAAACTGATGTATTATAATTGGGTTGAATCCAATTACGAAAGAGTAAATAAAGCGACAAACGGACGTGTCGGATATATTCACATTCCAAATATGGGAAGCGATGGATTGAACGAATTTGTCAAGCATTATTATGCTCAGTTGGACAAGGATGCTCTGATTGTAGATGACAGAGGGAACGGTGGAGGAAACGTTTCTCCGCATATTATTGAGCGCCTCCGACGCGAACCTGTGCAAGTAACAATCATGAGAAACAGCCAACCTACTTTCGAGCCACAAGAACAAGTTATAGGGCCAAAAATTGCTTTGATAGATGAATGGTCTGCAAGTGATGGTGATATTTTTGCTTATCGCTTTAGAAAACACAAACTTGGAACAATTGTAGGTAAACGATCCTGGGGTGGTGTAGTTGGGATCAGAGGCTCCTTACCTTTTGTCGATGGTGGATTTCTCAATAGACCTGAGTTTTCAAGATACGATGTAGATGGTAAACAATGGGAAATAGAAGGTCATGGAGTTGATCCGGATATTGTAGTAGACAACGATCCATACAAGGAGTATATGGGTGATGATCAACAATTAGCCAAAGCAATAGAATTGATGAAAGAACAAATAAAAGGAAAAAATTATTCTGAGCCGAAACCTCCTGTGTATCCGGTAAAGTAAAAAGATTATGATGATTTCAGACGCGTTTCTTCATCTTTTAGAAGGACGTGTCTTTTTTATTAATATGATATTTGTACATGAAAATTCAACATTTAAAGCTTTGGGTCCTAATTTTTTTGACATGTATTTTGCAAAGTATGCAGGCACAGCAATTAGGGTCCGGTCAGGGGCAAAATACAGGTATTGGTAAAATTTCAGGAAGGGTAGTTGATTCCGCTAGCCAAAAACCATTGGAGTTTGTCAATGTGGTGCTCCGTGATGCCTTAGAACATCAGGATTTGGATGGTATTTTGACGGATCAAAGTGGCAAGTTTGAATTTGTAAATTTATTGAATAAAAAATATGAAATCGCCTTCGTATTATTAGGTTACAAATCCAAAGTCGTCGGACCCATAAAAGTTAATAAAGAAACACCCGACCATAACTTTGGGAAAATTATTCTGGAAGACGAAGTCAAAAGATTAGATGAGGTGACGATCGCCGGAACAAAAGATATCGTCGAAAATAAGATTGACAGACTGATCTACAATGCAGAGAAAGATGTCACTACCAAAGGGGGAGATGCAGCAGATGTATTGAGAAGGACTCCAATGTTGACTGTGGATCTGGAGGGAAATGTTTCGCTTCAGGGAAGCCAGAACGTAAAAATTCTGATCAATGGAAAACCATCATCTATCATGGCGGGAAATGTGGGAGATGCTTTGAAAATGATCCCTGCAGACATGATTGAAAAAGTTGAAGTGATCACTCAGCCTGGTGCAAAATATGACGCAGAAGGCTCAGGTGGTATAGTGAATATTGTGACTAAAACAAAGAAGATTATAGGTGTGAGTGGTTCAGTGAATGGAAGTATTGGTACAAGAAGTAATTTTCTCGGATCGAACATTTCTATGAGATTTGGCAAATGGGGTCTCACGGGTAATTTGGGTGGGCATATGTGGAGATCAAAGTCAGAATCAAAAATTGTTCGTGAATATTTCGTTCCTGCAGAATACCAAGTATTGAATCAAACCGGATCAGGAAGTAATTTGGGAGGTGGAACATTTATTCAGATCGGTGCAGATTATGATTTCAATGATAAGAATAATGTTTCTTTGAGTTTGCGTACACCTATACATGCCTTTGGAAACAAAAACAAATTAAACTATTATGGTGGTGATCAAATTGATTCTCTGGATTGGTTGTATAGAAGAGAATCCAGTGTCAACAATCTTAATCTTGGATCTGATGTAAATATTGATTACAAGCGAACATTTAAAAAAGATTCTCCCAGAGAATGGGGTATTTCAGGCCAATACAATTACAATAATCGAAAAACAAAATATATCACTTCTCAGTTCGACGAACTTTCAGCTCTTGAATACAAAGAGCTGGGGCCAAACTCAGGAATTAACGCAGAAGCAACGATAGCTACTGATTACCTGCACCCGATTACCTCAAAAATAAATGTAGAGTTAGGTGCAAAAAGCATTTGGAGAGATGTGAAATCTGATATTTATTACGACACTTTGCAAATCTCTAATGATATATATCAGCGCGATCAGTCAAGGTCCAATCTTTTTATTTATCATCAAGATGTTGCAGCGGCTTATACTCAAATTACTTTTCCGATCACGAAGAAAATTCAAGCAAGAACCGGCCTCAGGTATGAAAATACCTCTATCAGTGGCAACCAAAATAATGAAAGCGAATTCAAACGAAATTATTCTTCCTGGATACCTTCAGGTTTAATCAGCTTTACGCTACCTGACAAATCTACTTTGAAGGCAAGCTATAGCCGAAGAATACAAAGACCCTCAATGTTCTATCTCAACCCTTACATTAATTACAATGATCCGACCAACATTTCTTATGGCAATCCTAACCTAAAACCGGAATTGACCGAAAGCTTTGAACTCTCTTATACATTTTCAAAAAACTTTAAGAATATCAATGCGACCTTATACCACAAAGTGACCTCAGACTTGATAGACAATTATCGATTTATTGATTCGCTGGGAAGAATCAATTCTACCTATAATAATGATGCAAGTGGATATTCCAGTGGTCTTAGCCTCACAGGAGGAATTGTTCGAATTGGTAAAATCATTCTGAATTCAACGGTAAATCTCTATTACCAAAAATTAACTAGCGATCAGTACGCATCAGTAAAAAACGATGCTTTCAACTTTAATGTAAATGCCTTTGGAAATATTTATTTTACTAAAAAATGGGGATTTACGATTTTTGGATTTTACAATAGTCCCAAACTGACGACACAAGGTAAGCAGGCAAATTACTTTGTTTACAGTCTTGGTTTCCGTAGAGATTTGTGGGACAAAAAAGGTGGAATTAGTTTTGGTGTAGATAACCCATTTCATCCTAAAATGAAATTATATTCATATTTTGAATCACCACAGTTTAAATATGATCAGAAGAATGATCTTGAAGGCTGGGGTGTCCGGATCAGTATGGATTATCGCTTTGGAAAAATGGAATTTGGCGGACCTCAGAAGAAAAGAAAGGACAGTATCAATGATGATTTGAAGCAAGGAGAAGGTGATAATTCCGGTGGTGGAGGAGGGGGTAATAGATAGAACAATGAGTAAGCCGTCAATTTTTTTTTTGTCGGAGATTGAAATCATCTATATGAGATTTGCGTTTGTGAACATAATATGAAGGTTTATCGCAATTTTTTTTGGATTACTTGCCTTGTGATCACAGTAGAGATGGCCTATTCCCAGAATACTAGAGCAAGTCATGAGGCAGATTCAACTTTCCAAGCCAGAGTGAAGCTAAGTAGAATCAATGACGTCTATATCCCGACAGATACCAAAGATGCGATCAAAGAGTTGTATCGGCTCACCCAGGAAGAGGCAAGACTTAAGATGTTGAAGGTGCCGGAAGACACTATAGCATCGAAGTTGCATTTTAGTTTGGGCAGGTGGATGCAAATCAATTGGGGCTTCGATGAAGGCAGTAGATTAAGTGCTTATTTTATTAAAAACAAAGTAACCTTCGTAGATGACATGGTAGATTTATTGCTCAGAGCTTTCTACAGAGACATCAAAGGCGTTGCTATCGATGAAGCGAATCTGATGATAGCTTATAGTAAGATGAGAAAGCAACAGATGGATCGCGAGTTGCAAAATAAGCCCTTGATACATACTGAAAAAAGGATAAGACTTCCCGGCGCAAAATAATTGAAAGCAGTTTTTATCCATATATTGGCCAGATCATCTTAAAGAAAAACATAATGTATTACAAAAATGTATAGCTTTGCGCCGATCATATAAAATGGATTACCTCTAGCATGGCTAAAAAGTTATTAATTGTAGAGTCACCGGCCAAAGCAAAGACGATAGAAAAATATCTTGGGAAGGACTTCAGGGTGAAGTCTTCGTTTGGGCATATTCGTGACCTTGAAAAAGGAACTAAGGGCATTGATATTAAAGACAATTTCAAGCCAAATTATATCATCTCTCCGGAGAAAGTCAAAGTGGTTTCAGATCTGAAGAAAGAAGTTTCTGTTTCTGACGAAGTATGGCTGGCAACGGATGAAGACCGTGAAGGAGAAGCGATCTCCTGGCACTTGTGTGAAGTGTTGGGTCTTAATCCGAAATCTGTCAAGCGGATAGTGTTCAGAGAGATTACCAAGCCTGCTATTCAGAAAGCCATCGTAGAACCCAGAAATGTGGACCTGAATCTCGTAAACGCGCAACAGGCAAGGCGGGTTCTGGATAGATTGGTTGGCTTCGAACTATCCGAAATTCTTTGGAGAAAAGTAAAAAACAAGCTTTCTGCAGGCAGGGTGCAATCCGTTGCAGTAAAATTGGTGGTGGAAAAAGAAAGGGAAATCCAGGAGTTTGTACCCCGGATGTTCTTTAAAGTAGAAGCCAATTTTCACCATAGGGTCAAATCGACACAAGACAGGTTTAAAGCTGTCTTGAATGAGGAATTTAACAATAAACAAGATGCCCAAACATTTCTTGAACTTTGCAAAAGATCTCAGTTTTCCGTGGCTAATGTTGAGGTAAAGCCAGGGTCAAGAAGCCCGGCGCCACCCTTTATAACTTCAACTTTACAGCAAGAAGCCAGTAGAAAATTAGGATTTAGTGTCAATCGAACCATGGGAGCTGCCCAGAGGCTCTATGAGGCAGGATTTATCTCAT
>WBZL01004987.1_pt1 | contig 11197 bp, 9 predicted proteins | sample 5204291 | NCBI WGS metagenome assembly WBZL01 (sample SAMN12344345, study PRJNA552823) | activated sludge metagenome | biome: Activated sludge suspended growth; feature: Nitrification reactor; material: Wastewater; isolation source: activated sludge from nitrification reactor of wastewater treatment...
AATCAGTGAGCAGTGGACAGTGATCAGTACTGATAACTGATTACTCCCTCACTGGTCTTGGAGCCACTATGTCATATATCCCAATAAGCCCCCACGAACGCGATGAGATGCTTGCAACGGTCGGCGTGAAATCGCTCGATGATCTGTTCGATGCGGTGCCTGCCAAACATCGCTTCCCCAAACTTGACCTGCCTCCCGCGTGGACAGAGATGGAAGCGTTGGAAGAACTTACCAACATTGCCAACGCGAATGAAAATGTGCGCGGCGATTTGATCTCGTTTCTCGGCGCGGGTATGTATCATCACTACATCCCGTCGGTGATCGATCACATGCTAAGGCGCGGAGAATTTTATACCGCGTACACGCCGTACCAGCCAGAAATTTCACAAGGCACGTTACAAGCCATCTTCGAATATCAATCGTTGATGGCGGCGTTGACAGGCATGGACGTGTCGAACGCGTCGCACTACGACGGAGCGACCGCCACTGCCGAAGCGGTGAACTTGGCGAACGCCCAATTCCGCGGTAAACGCAAGAAGGTGGTCATCTCCCCCACTGTGCATCCGCAATACCGCGCGGTGATCCGCACGTACACGCAAGCCATGGACATGCAACTCGTCGGCGATGGAGGGGATGCGGAACTCGATACCGATCCCAGCGACTTGCTTGCACACGTCGGCGAAGATACGTGTCTCGTCATCGTGCAGTATCCCGACTTCTTCGGGCGCGTGTACGATTACAAAAAATTCATTGACGATGTTCACGCGAAGGGCGCATTAGTTTGTGTAGTTGCGAACCCGACCGCGCTGGCGTTATTCAAGACGCCTGGCGAAATGGGCGCGGACATCGTCGTGGGCGATGGTCAGCCGTTGGGCATCCCGATGTGGTTCGGCGGACCCAGCGTCGGCTTCTTCACGACGCGCAAGCAATACGTCCACAAAATGGCGGGACGGTTGATCGGCGAAACGGTGGACAACAAAGGTCAACGCGCGTATGTGCTGACACTCACCGCGCGCGAACAACACATCAAACGCGAACGCGCCACGTCGAACATCTGCACGAATCAAGGTTTGATCGCGCTCGCCTCCGCAATTTATCTCAGCGTGCTTGGCAAAAACGGTTTCAAACAGGTTGCGAATCTTTGTTATCAAAAAGCGCATTACGCCGCGAGCGAATTGAGCAAACTCAACGGCTATAAAGTTTCGTCTGAAACATTCTTCCACGAGTTTGTGTTGGAATGTCCGCAGCCCGCCAGCGAGGTCAACGCGCATTTGCTCGAACACGGCATCCTCGGCGGATACGATCTGAGTCAGGATTATCCCTCGCACAAAAATCATTTGCTGGTTGCCGTCACCGAGATGAATTCAAAAGAAGAAATTGACACGCTCGTTGAGGTGCTGTCGGAGGTGAAACATGGTTAGCAATAGCAGCGCTTCGTCTGCGGGACTGACGAACACAGTCCCTCCGCTCAGCGCGAAGATAGTGGAGCCGACGATCTTCGACTTATCCTCGCCCGGACGAGTCGGCGTGCGGATGCCCGAATCAGACGTCCCTGCGGCTGAATCGCCTCCTCCGCATTTGCTGCGCTCCGAACTGCCGCTTCCCGAACTTGCGGAGGTGGACGTTGTCCGCCATTACGTCCGACTCTCAAAATTTAATTACAGCGTCGACGGCGGATTTTATCCGCTTGGCTCATGCACGATGAAATACAACCCGAAGATCAACGAAGACACGTGCCGACTGCCAGGCTTCGTGTTCACGCATCCACTGCAACCTGTTGAGACCGTGCAAGGCAATCTCGCGTTGATGTATCAGTTGCAGGAAATGTTGAAAGAGATTTCGGGATTCGCGGGCGTGACGTTGCAACCCGCCGCGGGCGCGCACGGAGAATTTACGGGCGTGTTGATGATGCGCGCGTATCATAAATCGCGCGGCGACGATAAGCGCGTGAAGATGCTCATCCCCGACGCGGCGCATGGGACGAACCCCGCGTCTGTTGGAATGATGGGCATGACGGTTGTGACGATCCCCTCCGATGAGCGCGGCAATGTTGATCTGAAAAAATTGGAAGAGGCGTGCGACGATACCGTCGTCGGCATGATGCTCACCAACCCGAACACGCTCGGCATGTTCGATGAACATATCGAGAAGGTGATCGCGCTCGTGCATGGATGCGGCGGTTTGATGTATGGTGACGGCGCGAACTTGAATCCGTTGCTCGGCATCGTCCGCCCTGGCGACTTGGGCTTCGACGTGATGCACTTCAACTTGCATAAAACGTTTGCCGTACCGCATGGCGGCGGCGGACCTGGCGTCGGTCCTGTTGGAGTCGGTCCCAAACTCGTAGACTTTTTGCCTGAGCCTTTGGTTGGAATCGTCGAAGATGGCAATGATGAAATGCCTCCGCTGTATGGATTCGTCAAGCCTGCGAAGACGATCGGTCGCATGAAAGCCTTCCACGGACATTTCGGCGGCGGCTTCGTCCGTTCGTTCACCTACATCGCCATGCACGGACCCGATGGACTCAAAGACATCGCGCAATACGCCGTGTTGAACGCCAACTATCTGCAAGCAAGGTTGCGCGACCATTATCACATCCCGTTTGACCGCATCTGCATGCACGAGTTCGTGGCAGAGGGACAATTTGAAGGAAGCGATGTGCGCGCGCTGGACATCTCCAAACGACTGATGGATTACAACTTCCACCCGCCCACAAACTACTTCCCGCTCATCGTCCACGAAGCGTTGATGATTGAGCCGACCGAGACCGAGAACAAAGACACGCTCGATGCCTTCGCCGACGCGATGATCCAGATCGCCAAGGAAGCGAAGTCTACGCCTGAGATCGTCAGGTCCGCGCCGAATAATACGCAGTTCGGGCGCATGGATGAGGTCAAAGCGGCGAGGGAGTTGGTGTTGTGTTGCTGGTTGCCTGAGGGGTATGATTTGAGCGCGTGAAGTAAATTAGAAAAGCCTCGGAGAATAATGTCTCCGAGGCTTTTAATATACTTGGCTAAGTTGTACAGTTGTATAATTTAAGAAGCGTAAAACACGATTCAATCCCTATACAGGAAAGAAGACAAAATGACTGAAACAGGCGAAATCACAATCTTTGAAGATGATAAGGTAAAAATAACCAACCTAAGGGCCATCATTGGAACGAAAACTTATGCAATATCTAATGTTACATCTGTAAGCAAAAGCCAGAAGGCGGCAAGTAACATACCCTTCTTGCTGGTCATTGTTGGGGCGTTTTTTATATTTTTAGGTATAGTCGGTATTCGAGAGTTTTGGGGATTCTTGATTATCGGTTTGATAATTGCCATTTTGGGAATACGTGCCGTTAATACTAAGCCTGCATACATTGTAAAAATAGGAAGCGCGTCGGGAGAAACTAATATTTTGGTATCAGAAGACGGAGCATATATAAAGAGAATTGTTGATGCGATGAACGATGCAATTGTTCGAAGAGGATGAATATATTTAGCGCGGCGGGATACCGCAGGGCTAAAGCCCGTTGCTCAGTACGTGGAAGCCGTTTCGACAAGCTCAACGTGTCACCTTCGGGCTGACGAGCGAGTCGGCTTCCAGCCGACTTTCATGAACTGAGGCAGGGATTTATCCCGCCGAAACGTGGAATTGAACGAGCATTGGGTATAGTATTCAAGCCGCTTTCTAAAGTAAAATCGGAAATCCTTTAGATTGGATGAAGGAGAATATCTAATGAACGCACAAATGATGACGCCTCAACAAATTCGTGTCGCTGGTTTGGCGGCGCTTTCCTGCGAACTGGGTCTGGTTGGGATGATTCGTTTTATGCAACAATTCGAACTGGGACAGGGCGATTACTCCAAAGACCGACACGAGTGGCTGGATAAATTCACAGTTGACGATATTGCCAAAATGGTTCGCGAGAAAAAAGGGACATATAAAACTGGCAAAAAGAAGAAGTGAAAAGGTGAACGACATCGAGAGAGACCTCGGAGTTCTTGAAGAACGCCGAGGTCTTTTCAAATTCCCTGTTACGATTCAAGCCTCTACTGGCACTTCCTACTGTGCGCACAACACAGCAGGAGACGCCTCACACGTTTATGACCATCCCTCACTACCCGTCTATGGACGATGCTCACCTTGCGCGGCTGGCGCGCGCCGAGCCAGAGGCGTTTGCCGAGTTATATCGCCGTCACGTTGCGAGCGTCTATCGCTATCATATGGCGCACACGGGAAACGTCCACGATGCGGAGGATCTCACTTCGCAGACGTTCATGGCGGCGTTGGAGGGGATACGATCCTATCGCGGCGCGGCTCCGTATATTGCGTGGCTGATGGGAATCGCGTCGAGGCTTCGCAGACGCTTGTTTCGGCGCACCAAGCCTGAGGTCCCGTTGAATGCGGCGCTTCACATCCCGACTCCCAGCCTGCCTACCGACAAGTCGGCTTTTCAACGCCTCGAGCGGACTCAGATCATCAACGCGATCAAACAACTCAGCAGTGACCGCGCCGAAGCGTTGATCCTATGTTTCTTCAGCGGACTCAGTTTCGCCGAAGCGGGGTCGGCGCTGGGCAAAAGTGAAGCCGCCGTCAAAATGCTCGTCTCGCGCGGACTGCAAGACCTGCGCGCGCGTTCTTCCATTGCATTGGAGATGGACTATGAATAAAGAACTCTTCGACCAACTCCCCGCCGACGAACAATCCGTCGCCGCGAAATTAAATTCAGTAGCAGACAACATGAAAGTTTCTCAAGACTTTCAATGGACATTGGAGACTCGATTAATGGACGCATATAAAAACAAATCACAGCCTGCAACAGGCTGGTTTGCAAAACTCGTCGTGCCTGTCGCATGGACAGTTGCCGCCGTGCTCGGATTCGTTTTGTTCCACTGGACGATCCGCTCGCTCGTCCCATCCGAACAAGTGCCTGGCTCATCTAGCACTGAAATTTCTTCTGATACATTCGAATCGAATGTAAGGCAGGGAATTATTTGCGAAGGTCCGCTCGCGCTCGCGCATGGCTTTTCGGCATTTATAAGCAACTCAGAGAAAACAGAGTTTATCGATCTTGACCCACAGCGAACAATCGGAGAGTTGCGCTCTTTGTCGTGGTTGGCGAACGGCGAACAATTGGCTCTTGTTGGGAATACAACAGGCACAGGCAATATCTATCTAACCGACTCTACTGGCAGTCAACTTCAACCTGTTCTCTCAAACTCAGAATTAGGATACCTAATGGATGTTGCCTGGTCGCGTGATGGGAAAAGAGTTCTGACATGGTCGGTTGCAAATCCTACTGTGATCTATCTTATCAATAACGCTGAATCTACAGTTACCGAATTTCAACGCGATCAACAGATCGGATCCACTCCGCAATTCTCGCCTAATGACCAGAGTATTATTTTTTATGGTCTAGGTCCAAGTACTGGCCTCTTCGAGGCAAATTTAGAAAGCGGGCTGGTAAGATTAATCAGCGCGCTTGTTGAGTACGACAATAGTTTCGCATGGTCGCCAGATGGCTCAAGACTTGCCTATTTTGAAATGAGAAGAACTTCAGGAGAAGCAGTCTTGATCCTTCAAAATCCAGACGGAAGCAACAAATCTATCATTGCCTCATTGCCTATCCCGAAAGGACACAGTTCGACTATTCCCGATGTTGCTCACCTCAGCTGGTCATCAGATGGAAAATTCCTTGTCTTTGAATTTGGCATGAGCGCGTCCGACCGCGCGATCTATCTGGCATATGCGGACGGCTTAGGGTTAATCAAATTAGCTGACTCAGCCCATGCACCGACAGTTTCATCAGACGGAAATTGCCTTGCATACATCAGTGACAAACAAGTCTTTCTCCTGGATTTGTCGGATATATCTCTGACTTCCGATATACCTGCACCAATCGTATTAGCAGACTTGCCCGCCGGGCGATCCACGTCCGATTTTCGATTGGATAAATTACAGTGGAAGCCGTGAGTACGTTGAAATTACGGCAAGAAATCTCACCAACGCGTCTGACCCCGAAGTTTCGCCCACCGAAAGAATTTTGCTCATCGGAAGATAAATATTTTCACCATCAAGCAAAGCGTCAAACAATTCACGCCACAACTCCCCCGCCTCGCCTTTCAACCTCTACTCTCTACTCTCTATTCTCTATTCTCTATTCTCTATTCTCCAACTGACTACTCCCGCCTCCCCTTCGTCACAATCCGTATTGGCGTACCTAAAAACCCATATTCCTCGCGGATCTGATTTTCCAAATACCTCAAGTAAGTAAAGTGCATCAACTTCGGGTCGTTGACGTAGATCATAAACGTCGGCGGGTCGGAACGGACTTGCGTGCCGTAGAACATTTTCAACGCGCGCCCCGCATGTGTGGGATGCGGATGAGCGTCCTGCGCTTTGTGAATCACCGCGTTAATCTTCGAGGTGGTCAAACGCGCGAGGCGTTCCTCCTGCACGCGCAACGCCATCGGCAAGACAGTATCCACGCGTTGACCGGTTTTCGCCGAGATGAATAACAGCGGAACGTAATCCATAAAGTTCAAATCGGAGCGAATCTTGCGCGTGTACTCCTCCATCGTGAACGAATCTTTTTCGATGGCGTCCCACTTGTTGACGATCACCACACACGATTTCCATTGCTCGAGGATAAAGCCCGCAATGTGCGCGTCCTGCGCAGTGATGCCCGTTGTGGCGTCGATCATCAGCAGGGCAACGTCGGCGCGTTCGATGGCTTTGAACGAACGCAACACGCTAAACTGCTCCACGCCGCGCTCGATCTTGCCGCGCTTGCGGATGCCCGCCGTGTCGATGAGCGTAACCTGCAACCCTTCCATTTCGATGAGCGTATCGGTCGCATCGCGCGTGGTGCCGGGGATCGGGCTGACGATGGCGCGTTCCTCGCCCACGAGTTTGTTGAGCAGGCTGGACTTGCCCGCGTTCGGCTTGCCGACGATGGCGATCTTGATGCTCTCATCCTCCTCCGCCGCTTCCTCCGCAGGGAAGTTTGCCACAACCGCGTCGAGCAGGTCGCCGGTGTCGCTTCCATGCACGGCAGAGACCGGGTGAGGCTCGCCCAGCCCCAACTCGTAGAATTGACTCGCCGCATCCCGTGTTTCGCGCGCCTCGCATTTGTTCGCCACCACAAGGATCGGCGGGAAGAACGAACCGTCCGGCAATTTCTTCTGCGAGCGGCGCAGGATGTCTGCCACCTCCAAGTCTGCGCCGGTCACGCCGCTTTGCCCATCGTTGACGAACAGCACCACATCCGCTTCGTCGATCGCGGCTTGCGCTTGCGCGCGGATATCCTCGATAAAATCCGCCGAGCCGACCGAGAGCGGTGTTTTGCCGCCATGCGTCGGGTCGATGCCGCCAGTGTCGATCACATGGAAGGCGCGCCCGTTCCATTCCGCTTCGCCAAACAGGCGGTCGCGCGTGGTGCCGGGCGTATCGTCCACGATCGCCATGCGTTCACCGACGAGGCGATTGAATAAAGTTGATTTTCCAACATTGGGTCTGCCGACGAGGGCAACAATAGGTTTAGGCATGTATGATTTCCGATTTCCGATTTACGATTTACGATTTACGATTTACGATTTACGATTTGCGATTTGCGATTTCAACTAGCACTATTCCCTGCCGCAACCTACGGGCTTGGCGTTCCGGTGCCGGGGACAGAGATGACCACCTCCACGGCGCCGGGCAAAATCGATTCGACCAGCACATTTTCGACAAGGATTTCGATGGTGGGTGTGAGTTGATACGTGCCAGCCTCCAGCCCGGTCACATCGATATTTACGATAATATCCTGCGGCGTCAGCGCGTCGAGCACAGGCAACGGACCCGAGATGATCACATCCACCGTTTGCGGCGAAACCTGCGCGGCTAGCCCATCGCTCAAGCCGGTCACATGGATGGGTTGATTCAACAGCGTTACACTGGTCTGGATCGGCGAAACTTCAACCGTTACTTGCACGGTTTGCGCCCCAACAATGCTGATGTTGGCCGGCAATAACAGCGCGAGCCGCGTAGAGATGGCTTCTTTCGCCTCCTGCAAATTGAGCGTTTCGGTTTCGATCACGCCGGGCAACGCATTCACCAATTGTGGGTCGGAGGCAAACACCGTGATCACCGGCGGGACGACCGAAATATTTTCAAGCCGGTACCCCGCCGCCACCTGTCCGCTGACGATAACTTTTACCGCCACATCGCGGAAACCGCCTTGTTGCGTGACGGGAATGGTGACATGAATCGACGAAGGATTAATCGACACGCCATCCACGACGGCGTTTTGCGCATCGAGCGCCAGCACAGGCAAAGCTTGATCGATACTTTCGCGCGTGCCGGAGAAACTCAACAGGATGCGCGCTCGTTGCACCTGCTCGACCAGCGACTCGGGACCGGAGATCACCACCTCGTTCGCATCAGCCTGCGGATCTCCGGCTTGATAGCCCACCGCCGGCTGTCCGCTCAGGGAGAGGTCGATGGGCAGGGCGCGGGTGGCGAGTCGCTCGAGGGTGACAGAAACAGAAGCAGGGTCCGAAAGAACGAGTTGGATCGGTCGCGCCGCGATCTGAATCTGGATATCCTTTGTATGTTCGCCCGCGCTCAAGTTGGAAATATCCAGGATGGCGCGGATGGAATTTTCCTGCGCGGAGATCCGTTCCCAAACCGAACGAGGCGCGCGCAAGGTGACGTTCACTTTGGCTGGGATTTCACTGGTGATGACGAGCGACGGCTCCTGCCCGACGATTTCAAGCGGCACCGCAATGGGCGCGCGGATCTCATCCGGGTCGGCGGCAGTGACGGCAGAAATCCAGACCGCGACGGCAAGGACAAAGGCGAGGAGGATCGTGCGGATATTGGTAGCGAGCCAGCGCATGTTATTTATCCCTGCGGAAGAATCGTTGGAACCAGACTTTGCGCGGCGTGGAAACATCGGTTTGGTAAAACGCAATGAGGATGTTTTCAAGCCGCTCCGGGTCGATGCGGCGAATCATGCGCCCGGCATGCGCGATGGAGATCGAACCGCTTTGTTCAGAAACGACGACTGCGACCGCGTCGCTCACTTCGGAGGAGCCGAGCGCGGCGCGATGGCGTAATCCCATTTGTCGTTCGGGGTTGCGGGTGAGAATACCGCTTGACGAGAGCGGCATGACGCACGCCGCCGCAAGCACCTTCCCGTCGGCGATAATGGCGCCGCCATCGTGCAGGGGCGTATCTGGGTAAAAGATCTGCAAGAGCAATTCGGGCGTCACTTGCGCGTACATTTGAACGCCGGTCTCGGCGTATTGCGCGAGGCTATCGGTGCGTTGCATGACGATCAAGGCGCCGTGTTGCCGCGCCGAGAGGCGGCGCGACGCTTCGACCACCGCATGGATCACTTTGACGATATCGGCTTGTTGCGGTTGTCCGCTTCCGGTGACGAAGTTGCCAGCTCGTCCCAGCCGTTCGAGCGCGCGGCGTATCTCGGGGGCAAAGATAACCGGGATGGCGAGGAGCAGGGCGGGCAGGGTGCTTTGCACCAACCACGAGAACGCCGGCAATTCAACAAGCGAGGTGAGCAAGATCAGGGCAATGATGAGGAAAATCGCGCCGCGCAACAACACCATTGCCTGCGTATCGCGCAAGGTATAGAGCAATGCAAAAAAGATCAACGTGACCAGCGCAATATCCAGAACGCTGAGCCAGTTGAGACGCTCGAAAATGAAGAAGATGTTATCGAAAAAGTTCGCCATCGGGTGGAAGTGTAATTCGTAATTGGGGATTGGTAAATGGGGCGGGAACATTTACACATGGCTTTCGCGCAACCCGGGTCGACGACTCTTGCGCGCGCGAATATCGTGGAACACGCGGAGGTTTTCCCATTTTGGCACTACCGTTTTTAACGGGAAACCTTTTTCAAACATAGGACTTACGCGGTTGAACCTGTTACGCCGTAGTTGCCCTGGGGCAGATGTGGCACAACTGCCCGCCAACTGCGTAAGTCCTGAAACATAAAGGACACGAGGGTCATAAAGGAAAACACAAGGAATCCGGGTCCTTTTCCCCTTGGTGTCGCTTCGATAGACTCAGTGCAAGCCTGCGTGGCGAGGTATTTTCCTGTTAACTACGGGAGACCCTTAAAGGGTAAGGAATCAGGGGTCTCCCGTAATTAACGGGAAAGAGCTTCACCACGAAGGGCACAAAGTACACAAAGGCAAAAAAAGAGCCTAGATTCCTTGGGTTTTCCTTTGTGACCGTCGTGTCCTTTGTGTTTGAAAAAAAGGTTTCCCGTTAAAACCGGTAGAGCCGGAATCAGTCAAGCGGCCGTGAGAAAGCCTGAAACGCCGGCAAGCTTCGTGTTCGGGCGCAGGCGAGGTATTTTGATTCCCCTTCTTTACAAATTACCCTGTTAGATCGGTCGCAGAACGCGGTCGGCGCGTAGTTGTTTGAAGAACAGCGCCGCGCCGCGCGGCATCGATTCGCTGGCGGCTTCCATCCAAGCCTGTGAGCCGAGGGTTTCCGGCGCGCGGCGCGAATAGCCGAGTCGTTTCCAAACCGTGTCGAAACCCACCAAGTCCATCGGCGGGAAGACGAGTGAGGCTTCGCATTGCAGGGCATTGGAGGCTTCCTCCACTTCATTGAGCATAAGCGGCAGTGATTTCTCTGCGGGTACTTTTGGGTCGATGAAGAGGTCGTCGGTGCGCGCCACCAGGTTTTCCACTTGCCAGCCTGCCACGCCCACCAGTTCGCTCCCGCTAAAGAGCATGAGGAATGCTTTCTCGCCGAAGGACTCCATCACATCGTCAGCATGCATGACGCGCCGTCCCTTGCTCTGGCGCGAGATGAACTCGGCGATCCTTTGCGCGTCGCGGGGGCGGCCGCGCAGGAGTAAATACGTTCCGGGTTGGGTGTTGGATGAGGGAAGTGGACCAGTTTCCGGCTTGGGCGCGAAGCGTTTCCACTCCGCAGTCACCTGTTTCCACAGTTCGTCGTACGAACCGGTGTTTCGGATGATGACCGTCGCCGCGGCGAGTTTGTCGCTTTGCGGAGCCTGCGCGCCGATTCGTTGCAACGCGTCTTCACGAGTTAGGTTGCGCTTGCGCATCAGCCGTTCGACCTGAACTTCCTGCGGCGCGTCGGTGACCCAGATAGAATCGCATTGCTCGCGCATACCCGATTCGATCAACTTGATCGCTTCCACCACCACCACGCGCTGGTTCGCCCG
>WBZL01004988.1_pt1 | contig 11197 bp, 9 predicted proteins | sample 5204291 | NCBI WGS metagenome assembly WBZL01 (sample SAMN12344345, study PRJNA552823) | activated sludge metagenome | biome: Activated sludge suspended growth; feature: Nitrification reactor; material: Wastewater; isolation source: activated sludge from nitrification reactor of wastewater treatment...
TCGCGTTGGAACTGTTCGCCCGTGGGCGACTCGAAGTCGGCGACGGCGACATGCCACACATAGCCCTGGTGCACCAGGCGATCACCGAGGTGCCGAAACCCGTGTGAGGCGTCGGCCGCGGCCATCAGGCCACCGACGGCGCGACCGCGGCGGCCTCGTCGACCACGCGCAGCACGGGCTGGCGTGCTTCGCGGCGGGCGATCGCGGCGGCCGTGAGTTCGCGGAACAACGGGTGGGGCCGATCGGGGCGGCTCTTGAACTCGGGGTGTGCCTGGGTGGCCACCCAGAACGGGTGGTCGTCGAGTTCGATGAACTCCACCAAGCGACGGTCGGGCGACAGCCCGCTGCAGCGCAGGCCGGCAGCCTCGAGGCGCGGCTTCCACTGGGCGTTGAGTTCGTAGCGGTGACGGTGGCGCTCGCTGACCACCGGCTCGCCGTACGCCTGGTGCACACGGGTGCCGGGTTCGAGGATCGCGTAGTACGCACCGAGGCGCTGGGTGCCGCCCTTGTCGGCGACATCGCGCTGGTCGTGCATGAGGTCGATGATCGGGTGCGGCGTGTCGGCATCCATCTCGGTGCTGTTCGCGCCGGCGAGGTTCATCACGTTGCGGGCGAAATCGACCGTCATCGCCTGCAACCCGAGGCAGATGCCCAGGCACGGGATGTCGTGCTCGCGGGCGTACCCGGCCGCGGCGATCTTGCCCTCGAAACCACGGTCGCCGAAGCCTCCGGGGATGAGGATGCCGTCCAGCTCGGCCAGCCGTCCGGCGGCGAGCAGGCCCTCCACGTCCTCGGCCTGGATCCAGTCGATCTCCACCTTGGCGCCGTGGTGGAACCCGGCATGGCGCAGGCTCTCGGCCACCGACAGGTAGGCGTCCTGGTAGTCGACGTACTTGCCGACCAACCCGATCGTCACCGGCGTCGTGGCAGCCTCCACCTTCGCGACCACGTCCTGCCATGGGGAGAGGTCGATCGGGGCGTCGATGCGCAGGCGCTCGCACACCACCGTGTCGAGCCCTTCCTCGTGGAGGATCAGTGGCAGCTCGTAGATGTTGCGGGCGTCGGCCGCGTTCACCACGGCGTCGTCATCGACGTTGCACAGGTTGGAGATCTTGCGCTTCAGGTTCGCGCTGAGCGGGGCCTCGCTGCGGCAGACGATGATGTCGGGCTGGATGCCACGGCTGCGCAGTTCCGTCACCGAGTGCTGCGTGGGCTTGGTCTTCTGCTCGCCCGACGGCCCGATGAACGGCACCAGGGTGACGTGGATGTAGCAGATGTTGTCGCGGCCGACGTCCTTGCGGTACTGGCGCAGCGCCTCCAGGAACGGGAGGATCTCGATGTCGCCGACGGTGCCGCCGACCTCGGTGATCACCACGTCGACATCATCGGTGGCCAGGCGCTGGATGCGCCGCTTGATCTCGTCGGTGATGTGCGGGATGACCTGCACCGTCTTGCCCAGGTAGTCGCCACGGCGCTCGGCCGCGAGCACCGCCTGGTAGATGCTGCCGGTGGTGGCATTGGAGTTACGGGTGAGCGGCTCGTCGATGAAGCGCTCGTAGTGGCCGAGGTCAAGGTCGGTCTCGCCGCCGTCGTCGGTGACGAACACCTCGCCGTGCTCGAACGGGTTCATCGTGCCCGGGTCGACGTTGATGTACGGGTCGAGCTTCTGCATCGTGACCTTCAGGCCACGCAACTTCAGCAGGCGACCGAGCGACGACGCGGTGAGACCCTTGCCGAGGGAGCTGGCAACGCCTCCGGTCACGAAAATGTGCTTCGGCATGGCGCTGACCCTCCGCTTCAGGCGAACTGATAACGGGATTGCAGCGTACCTCGTCGCGCGCCGAACGCGCGGATGGTCGCGCCCTGTTCAGCAATCTCCGTCGCGGTCGAACGCCCGCGAAAGCGACAACGACGCCTCGACCGTGATCCTGCCCGCGGAGCGCGCCTCCACGACCACCCACCCGTCGGCACCCTCGCGCACACAGGCATCGCCCGCGTCCACCGCCATCCACGGCGAAAAGCGCACCTTCACCGACACCTCCCCCGCGGCCTCGGCCTCGATCGTGAACGACGACAGGCCGATGTCGGTGACCTCGACACCCGGGCTGGCCAGCGCGGGCGCCGGCTCCACCTCGAACACCCGCCAGGTGTCGTCACGGTAGATCTCGTGCAGGTAGTCGGGCGGATCGGCGAGCAGCGCCTGCTCGGCGCGGCCGCCGTAATCGATCTTCGTGTCCGCGATCGCCACCACCGACACCCCGTTGTCCTCCAACCACGCCAGGTAGGCATCGGGGTCGAGCATCTCCTCGTAGAGCAGGTCGTTGTAGAACAGATCGAGCTGACGGTGCCACCCGCGAGCGAGCAGCGCGTGGCGGGCCACGAAGTTGGCCTCGTCGTGCGACGCGACCGGCACCACCTCCACCCGGGTGAGGCCCTCGCGGGCCTCGAGCACGTCGATGAGCGGTTTGTAGAAGCCGGCTTCCGTCTGCTCACTCGAGCCGGTGATCGCCAGCGAGATCGGGGCCAGCCACAAGAACACCACCGTCTCGGCCATCAGCAGCGGTGTCCACCACGCCTTCCCGAGAGGACACAGCACGAGCACCACCGGCACTGCGATCGCCGCCAGACGCACCGCGTTGCCCCCGATCGGGGTGGGCACGATGCTCACCAGGAGACACATCGCGGCATAGGCCAGGCCCGCCCAGCGCACGGTTGCGTGGCGGCGGCCGGCGATCATGGCCAGCGCGGTGCCGAACAGGGTGTTGAACAGGCCGCCGAAGGGGAACGAGAAGCTGCCGAAATCGGGGAACAGGGCCGACAGCACACCCACGATGCCGAACGACGGCACCGCCAGCGCGAGTGTCACCCTCAGCCGCGCCGAACGGCCGAGCCACATCGCCCCGGCGAGCACCGTGAGGAACAGCGCCGCCACGGGGCTGGAACAGCCCACACCGGCCGCGAGCAGGGCCGTCAGCACAGGCCGGTCGTGCACGGCGGCGGCGAGCGCGGCGAGCGCGAACGCCGTGCCGAGCAGGAAGGCCGTGCGCCCACCGTAGAGCGACATCATGCACCCGAGGGTGGCCACCACGGCGGCGCGCTGGGGCCACCTCAACCCGGGTGTGCGTTCCACGATCGCATGGCACAGCACCGACGAGCCGAGTGCCGCCGTCAACAGGGCGAGCACGCCGACGACCATCGGCCCGAGCAACCACCCCAGCGCGGGCGCGAACGCCGAGTAGTTGAACGTGTGGTGCCCACCGAACCAGTGGTTGTTCACCGGGGTGAACGGGTTCTGCCCGAACAGCCACGACCGGAAATTCTGGTTGGCCAGGTCGTTGGTGGGCGGCTGCCACACCAGGTAGCCCACACAGCCCACAACGGCGGTGGCGAGGGCCGCACGATGGCGGCGGAGGGTCGACAGGCGAAGGGTGGGCATACGGGCCCTCACGGGCCGAGGCAACGTACCAGACCCTGCCCACAGTGGTCGGACACGCGCTCCGCCGGTGGGCCGAGGGGCGACTGGACACTAACCTCGCAGGGATGAGTTCGCCGGTCGACACCGAGGCGGCGCCCGAGGCGGGCGACGAGGCACCCCTCGCGCCGTCGGCCGCGCGCCCCACCCGGTACGGCTGGATCCGCGAAGCGGCGATCATCCTGGGCTTCTACTACGTGTACCAGACGATCCGCAGCCTGGCCGACCACGGCAACACCACCACCCGCGCCCACCGCAACGCGGTGTGGGTGGTGTCGTGGGAGAAGCACCTCGCGATGTACCACGAGCAGACGATCCAGCAGGCCTTCCTCGGGGCCGAATGGTTCATCCGGCTGATGAACATCTACTACGGCACCCTCCACTTCGTGGTCACCATCGGCCTCTTGCTGTGGCTGTACCTTCGCCGCCATGGCGTGTACCGCCAGATGCGCAACCTGCTCGGCGCCACCACCGCGCTCGCGCTCATCGGCTACTGGACGTTCCCGCTCGCCCCTCCCCGCCTGCTCGCCACGTGCGGCGGCAAGATCCCCGTGCTCGGCCCCGGGGGCGGCCTGTTCAAGCCCACCTGCTTCGTCGACACGCTCGCCGACATCGGCGGCCTGTGGAGCTACGAGTCGCCGGCGGCCAAGGCAGTGGCCAACCAGTACGCGGCGATGCCTAGCCTCCACTTCGGCTGGGCCCTGTGGTGCGGGGTCGTGTTCTGGAGGTTCGCCTCACACCGCCGCACCAAGTCGCTCGGCGTGCTCTACCCCCTGCTCACCCTGTTCTCGATCGTGGTCACCGCCAACCACTACTTCCTCGATGCCGCGGGCGGGGCGATCATCCTCATCACCGCGGCGGTGCTGTTGAGGGTGACGGCCATCCGCCGTTGGCGCCGCGATGCACCCGCACCCGGCCCTGCTACCGACGCACCCAGCCCCACAGATCACGCCCTCGCGCCAGCGTCATCACCGCGGTGAACGCGGCCACCCCGGCCACGCCGCCGAGGAAGAAGCCGAGCACCGGCGAGGGGTCGGTTGGCGCCAGCAGCGCCTCCACCAGGTACATCGCCCCGGCCGCGGCGGCCCCGGCCAGGAGCGCTTCCAGCAGCAGGCCCGCCGAGCGGCTGAGGCTCATCGCCCTGGTCAACCGGTGCAGCCGCACCGACAACAGGACGGCGCCCACCACCTGCGACGAGCCGTAACCGATCGCCAGGGCGGCAGCGCGATCACCCGGCGCCATCGTCATCGACAACACCACCATCACGATCACGCCGACAGCCGCACTCACCACCATCAGCAGCGAGGCGGTGCGCACCTCGCCGAGCACGAACAGCACCCTCAGCACCACGAACGCGATCCCGTATCCGATCAACCCCGGGCCGAAGGCAGCCAGCGTGTGCGCGATCGGCGCCTGACCCTGGCTCGCGGTCTGGCCGACGTTGGCCACGAGGCGGGTGAGCGGCCACGCCAGGGCCACCATGCCCGCAGCCGCGAGCGTCAGCAAGGGCACCGCGGCCTTCATCGCGGTGTCGATCGCCGAGCGCACCTCGCGCACCCTTCCGGCCTGCCACCCCTCGGCCACACGCGGACCCAAGGTGGTGGCCAGCGTGAACGCGATGAGCGCGTGCGGCAGCACGAAGAAGGCGAAGGCGTACATGAACACCGCCACGCCACCTTCGGCCCCGTTGCCGAGCGCCAGCGCCGCCGTCGTGGGCACGAGGGTGGACACGATCGACAGGGTCATCCAGCCGAACGAGCCACGCAGGGTGCGCACCGCCGGGTGGTGCGGGTTCCAGGAGGGGAACCAGGAGACGCCGACGGCATTGAGCGCGAGCGCCGGCGTGAGGCTGAACGCCACCACACCCAGGGTGGTGCCGCCCGCCACCAGCAGGAACTGCCAGGTGGTGAGGTGCAGGCCCACCACACCGTCGCCCTCGCGGGTGGCGCGGAAGGCGATGCACGCGGCGACGACGACGACATTGTTGACCGCCGGCGCCAGCGCCGCGGCCACGAAACGACCACGCGCGTTCAACGCCGCCTGGGTGACGGTGGCGAATCCGTAGCACAGCAGCTGGGGCACGAAGGTGAGCACCATCGGCACCATCAGACCGATCTTGTCCTCGGCCAGGGCCGAGTCCGGTTCGGACAGCACCATCAAGCGCGAGATCACCGGGGCGAGCAGCATCCCGGCCATCGTCAAGAGCGCGAGGCCGCCGACGACGATGCCACACATCGCCCGCGTCGCCTCGGTGAGTCCGCGGTCGCCGCCCTCGCGGCGGGCCGCCACGAACGAGGGCACCAGCACCGCCTGCAGCACCCCGCCGGCAACCAGTTCGAACAGCAGGTTCGGGATCATGTTCGCCGTCTGGTACACGTCGGCGAGCACTCCGGTGCCGAGCACTGCCGCCGTGGCGACGACGCGCACGAACCCGGTGATACGCGAGATGAGGGTGCACACCGACACCAGCACCGCATCGCGGCCCAGCCCGGTGGACACGGTGACGCGGGCCTGCACCGGGGCTTCGGGCGAGACGGCGCTCACGGCTGTGATCGCACCGGGCGTTGGGCGAGGAGGTCGGCGGCGTGGATCCGCGCCGACTCCGCCGCTTGATCACCCGACAGCATGCGGGCGACTTCCTCCACCCGCGCCTCGCCGCTCACCGTGGCAGCCAGTGCCGCGGTCACTGCCCCCGCCTCGCTGTCGATGACGTGTTTGGTGACGACGACATGATGGTCGGCGAGGGCCGCGACCTGCGCCAGATGGGTGACCACCAGCACCTGGTGTCGTCCACCCAATTCTGCGAGCTTGGCGCCGACAGCGACGGCCGCGGCCCCGCCGATGCCGGCGTCGACCTCGTCGAACACCAGGGTGTCGGGCGCCTCGGTGAGCACCAGGCGCAGCGCCAACATCGCCCGCGCCAGCTCACCCCCGCTGGCGACGCGAGCCAGCGGCAGCAGCGGCGAACCCGGGTTCGCGGCCAGGAGGAAGGCCACCTCGTCGCCCGGATCGTGGGTGCCCACCGTCACCGACACCTCGGCGTGAGGCATCGCCAACGCACGGAGGTGGTGCTGCACCGCTTCGCCCAGGGCGCCCGCCCCCGCTCGGCGCGTGGCGGCCACGGCAGCCGCCGCGGCACGCTCGTCGGATTCGGCGCGACCACGCTCGGCCTCCAGCTCGGCCACGCGGTGCTCGTAACCCTCCAGCTCGGCCAGCCGCGACCTCACTTCGTCGTGGAACGCCACGACCTCGGCGAGCGTGTCGCCGTACTTGCGCCGCAGGTCGCGCAACAGTTGCAGCCGCTCGCGCACCGCGGTGAGGCGCTCGGGGTCTTCCTCGATCTCCTCGGCCCTGCTGCGCAGCTCGGCGGCCACGTCGGCCACTTCCGCGGCCAAGCCGCGCAGCCGCTCCTCGGCCTCGGCGAACGGGGCCCGGCCGGCGATCGCCCTCAGCGCCGCGCCGAGCACGTCCTCAGCGCCACCTTCCTCGGCCAGCGCATCGACGGCGCTCATCCCGGCGGCCCGGTGTTCGACGGCCCCGGCGAGCAGATCGAGCTCGCGATCCAGTTGGGCATCCTCGTCGGGGGCGAGGATGCCGGCCGCGCCGAGTTCGCCCTCCTGGAAGCGCAGCAGGTCGAGCTCGCGGGCCCGCGATCGCGAGTCGCCGCCGAGCGCCGCCAACGCGGCATCGATCTCGGTGAGCCGCGCACGCGCCTCGCGCAGTGGCGTGAGGTCGGTGTGGCAGAAGCGATCGAGGGCGTCGCGCTGGTCATGGGCGGCGAGCAGCCCCTGGTGGGAGTGTTGGCCGTGGATGTCGACACAGCGCCGGCCCAGGTCGGCCAGATTTCCGACGGTGGCGAGACGGCCGTTGACATAGGCGCGGGAGCGGCCGTCGGCCGGAATCACGCGAGCGACGACGTACTCCTCGTCGTCGACCACGAAGCGACCCTCCACCCTCGCCTCCACCGCACCGGGCCGCACCATCGACGCGTCCGCGCGCCCGCCCACGAGCAGGCTGATCGCCTCCACGAGCATCGTCTTGCCGGCACCGGTCTCACCGGTCAGCGCAGTGAGCCCCGCCCCGAGGACGAGGTCGAGCCGCTCGATCACCCCGAGCGCTTCGATGTGCAGCTCCTGCAGCATTCAGCGATCCGTCAACCCGAACTTGGCCTTGAGAATTTGGTGGAAGCGCCGCCCTCCGAACCGCACGAACCGCGCCACCTGGGCGGAGGGAGCGACCGCCACCCTATCCCCCTCCACCAATGTGGCCGCGGGCTGTCCGTCGATGGACAAGGTGGCCGGGCGATGGCCGATGAGTTCCACCAGCACCTCTTCGGAAGGGTCGAGCACGAGCGAGCGGTCGAACAGCATGTGCGGCGACACCGGCGTGAGCAGCAAGGCGCGCATCCGGGGCGACAGGACCGGGCCGCGCGCCGACAGCGAGTAGGCGGTGGAGCCCGTCGGTGTCGCGAGGATCAAGCCATCGGCGGCGTAGGAAGTGAACGGCGCGCCGTCGATGAACACCTGCAGCCTCACCGTGTGGCCCGACTCCTGCTTCTCCACCACCCCTTCGTTCAACGCGGTCCAGGTGCCTGCCCGAGAGCCGTCGGCGCGGGTGAGCGACACCTCGAGCAGCATCCGCTCCTCGATCTCCCACTGGCCCTGCTGAGGCCCCTCGAACCACCGGTCGAGTGCGGCGCACAGGGCGTCGGGCTCCACCTCGGTGAGGTACCCCAACAGCCCGACGTTCACGCCGATCACCGGCACCGGCGATCCGCTCAACAATTGGACGGAACGCAACATCGTGCCGTCGCCGCCCAGGCTCACCACCAGGTCGGCGGAGCTGATCTCGGTGTCCGCGGTGAGCTGCTGCAGCCCGTGTGCCGCGCCGTCCACCTCGGTGAGCCACACATGGTGGCCACGCGCGGCCAGCCAGTCGGCAGCCGTGCGAGCGAGAGCGCCCGCCTCCGCCCGTTCATGGTGGGCCACCAGGAGCACAGAACTCACGCGGGGAATCCTGGCCGCTGGACGGTCGCATGCACAAGGAATTCCCGATTGCCGTCGCCACCGGTGATCGGGGAATCCACCCAACCGAGCACCCTGCAACCCGCTGCCTCGAGGGCCGTGTGCACCTCCGCCCGGACCCTGTCGTGGATCGCCGGGTCGGTGATCACCCCGTGCCCGCGCGACACCTCCACCCGGCCGGCCTCGAACTGAGGTTTCACCAGTGCCACGAGATGACCACCGGGGCGGCACACCCCCACGAGCGCGCTGAGCACTCTGGTGAGCGAGATGAACGACAGGTCGGCGGTGACGAGATCCACCGCTCCCCCGATCGCCTCGGCAGTGACGTCGCGCACATGGAAGCGTTCGATCGCCGTCACCCGCTCGTCGGCGCGGATGCGCGGGTGCAACTGGCCGTGACCGACATCGAGGGCCACCACGTGGGCCGCGCCGCGCTGCAGCAGGCAGTCGGTGAACCCACCCGTGCTCGCGCCGGCGTCGAGCACCCGCATGCCGCCCACGTCGAGCGCGAACGCTTCGAGCGCAGCCTCCAACTTCTCGCCGCCTCGGCTCACGAAGCGGGCGGGCTCGGTGACCACCACGGCGTCGCCGGCGTGCACCTGCCGCGCCGCCTTGTCGGCCACCGCGCCGTTCACCAGGACATGACCAGCCTCGATCGCCCGGGCCGCGTCGGTACGACTGGTGGCGAGGCCACGGCGCACCATCTCTGCATCGAGCCGCCGACGCGGCGGCGTGCTCACGCCGAGGGGGCGGCCTTCTTCGCCGGAGCCTTCTTGGCGGGGGCCTTCTTCGCCGGAGCCTTCTTGGCGGGGGCCTTCTTGGCGGGGGCCTTCTTGGCGGGGGCCTTCTTGGCGGGGGCCTTCTTCGCCGGGGCCGCGGCCTTGGCGGGGGCCTTCTTCACTGCCGGCTTGGCTGCCGCCTTTTTCGCCGGCTTGCTCGGCAGGCCCAGCTTCTTGGCGATCTCCTCCACGCGGCCCTCGAGCTCGTCGAGGCGGCCGGCGACACGGTTCATCTGCCGGTTGACCTCGGCCTGCACCGTGGCGACGAGGTGCTCGGTGGCGGTGCGACCGCGCTCGACCACCTGGCGCACGAGGTCTTCAGTGTCCTTGCGCCGGGCCTGGCCGGCCTTGACGAACTCCTTGACGAGCTTCTCGGCCTGGTCCTGCGACGTTCCGGTGAACTGCATTCCGGCGTCGAGCATGCGCTTGAGGAGGGGTGTTCCAGTCATGGTGTCAGCCTACCCCTTGTCCGTACCCGCCGGTAACAAGTGCCTCGGCCACTGCCGCGAGATCATCGACGGCAAGATCGGGGCGCGGGTCGAAGGCTGTCCCCCGCGGCGTCACCCCACTCCACACATGCGCATAGCCGCACCCGAGCGTGAGCGCGAACAACCCGTCGGTGGAGGGCCGGTCGCCCACCATCAGTGCGGTGCGTGCCGCGGCGGCACCGATGGTTTCGCGGACGAGCGCAGCCATCGGCTCGTGCGGCTTCCCGGCGATGACAGCCTGCATCCCGGCCGCGGTCTGCACCGCCGCCAGGATCGAGCCGCCACCCGGAATCGGCCCGTGCGGCGTGGGATAGGTGGCGTCGTCGTTGGTGCCCACCAGTCGAGCGCCACGGTGGATCGCCGTCGCCGCGCGTGTCAGCCCGGCATAGTCGAACGAGCGGTGCAGGCCGACGACGACCGCATCCACGTGCTCGCCGTCGTCGACGGCCGCCGCCGGCACGCACACCACGCCGCGGCGCTCCATTGCCTGCACCACCCCTTCGCCGCCGGCCACGAGCACGCGCTCGCCCGGCTGCAACAACAGCGCCGCCGCCATCGACGAGGTGAGCACGTCGCCCTCTGCGGGAATCCCGATGTGGCCGAGCGCCGCCTCCTGATCCTCCACCTTCGCCGCCGAGTTGTTGGTGACGAACAGCACACGATGGCCGGCGGCGCGCAGCCGGGCGATGGCCTCCACCGAGCCGGGGATCGGCTGGTGGGCCAGCCACACGACCCCGTCGAGGTCGCAGAGCACGGTGCGCGAGGTCGGGTCGGCGGTGGTGGCACGGGTCATGATCTGGCCATGTTGGCACGGGAGATGCCAACCTGTGCAGGTGCCCCGCTTCGAACCCTTCGCCGCCCTGCGCTACGCGCCCTCGTTCCCCCTCGACGATGTCGCCGCTCCCCCCTACGACGTGCTCTCCGATGCCGACGTGGAGGCGCTCCTTGCTCGCCATCCGCGCAACATCGTGGCGGTCGACGTGCCCCGCGAGGCCGATGGCCCTCAGCGCTACGAGGCCGCCGCCCAGCGGCTGGCGACGTGGGTGCAGGAGGGCACGATCGTGCGCGACGCGACACCCACCTTCACCCTCTATCGCATGCGCTTCACCGACGAGGCCGGCACCGAGCGCGAGACCGTGGGCGTGCTCGGCGGGCTGGAGGTGGTCGATGAAGGGGCGGGCGGGGTGCTGCCCCACGAGCGCACCACCCCCAAGGCCAAGACCGACCGCCTCGACCTCACCCGCGCCACCGGCACCAACCTGTCGCCCGTGTGGGGCCTGTCGCTGACGGCCGGCCTCACCGAGCTGCTGCGTGAGCCGGCCGAGGTGGTCGGGGTGTGTCGCGACGAGAACGGGGTGGTGCACACCGTCGAACGGGTGAGCGACGCCGACCGCGTCGCAGCGATCTCCGCGGCGGCCGCCTCGGCGCAGGCGT
>WBZL01004989.1_pt1 | contig 11195 bp, 7 predicted proteins | sample 5204291 | NCBI WGS metagenome assembly WBZL01 (sample SAMN12344345, study PRJNA552823) | activated sludge metagenome | biome: Activated sludge suspended growth; feature: Nitrification reactor; material: Wastewater; isolation source: activated sludge from nitrification reactor of wastewater treatment...
CGACCAGCGCAGCACCGCCGACCTCGCCGAGGTGCACGTCTTCCCCGCCCGCGAGCTGATCCCGTCCGACGAGGTGCGCGCCCGCGCGGCCGAACTCGTGTCGGCCGAGCCGTGGGGGCGCGAGCAGTGGGAGCGCCTGGCCGACGGCGCGCTGTTCGACGGGATGGAAAGCTGGCTGCCGTGGTTGGTCGGCGAGGGGCTGGTCGAGTCGGGCCGCGAGCAGTTGCTCACCGACGTGCTCCCCGCCACCGCGAAGGTGGCGCTCGTGGAGCCGCGGCGCATGCGCGACAGGGCGAACGACCTCCTCGCCGAAGAAGACGACCTCGCCCGCGCGCTCGCCGGCACGTGGGCGCGCAACCCCGACCTCGAGTTCCCGCGCCTGCACGCCGACACCGACCGCCTGCTCGCCAGCGGGCAGGCGATGTGGACGATCAGCAGCATGCCCGAGACGCCCGACTCGCCGATGGTGACCGCCACCGGCTGGGGGCCGGTCGTCGGCGACGGTGAGGGCCTCACCGCCCGCCTGCGCGAACTGCTCGCGAACGGCTACCGCGTCATCGTCGCCGCCGACGGCGAGGGCTCGGCCGAGCGCATGTCGAGCCTGATGCTCGACCGCGGCCTGTCCTTCCCCGTCGTCGGGGCCAAGGCCGACCTCACGAAACCGGGCGGCTACGTCACCGTCGCGCCGCTGCACCGCGGCTGCACCGTGAGCGCGGCGAAGCTCGCCATCGTCGCCGAGGCCGATCTCACCGGCCGTCGGCGCGCCCACCGCCAGGCCCGCCCGCGCAAGCGCCAGGGCGTCGGTCTGTTCGAGGATCTCAAGCCGGGCAACTATGTCGTGCACCACCAGCACGGCGTCGGCCAGTACCAGGGCATGGTGAAGCGCACGATCGGCGGCGTCGAGCGCGACTACCTGCTGCTCGCGTACAAGGGCGGCGACAAGCTGTACGTGCCGAGCGACCAGATCGACGCGCTGCGCCAGTACGTCGGCGGCGAGACGCCCGTGCTCAACCGGCTCGGCGGCGCCGACTTCGCAAAGGCGAAGAGCCGTGTGCGCAGCGCGGTGCGCGAGATCGCGCAGGAACTCGTCGTGCTCTACCAGAAGCGGGTGAACGCGCCGGGCTTCTCGTTCGGGCAGGACACCCCGTGGCAGCACGAGATGGAGCAGGCGTTCCCCTACGTGGAGACACCCGACCAGCGCACGGCCATCGACGACATCAAGCGCGACATGGAGCGCGCCTACCCGATGGATCGCCTCGTGTGCGGCGATGTCGGGTTCGGCAAGACGGAGGTCGCGATCCGCGCCGCGTTCAAGGCGATCCAGGACGGCAAGCAGGTCGCGGTGCTCGCGCCCACCACGTTGTTGGCAACCCAACACGGCAACACGTTCGCCGACCGCTTCGCCGGCTACCCGATCCGTGTGGAGGTGCTGAGTCGCTTCCTCACCGCGAAGGAGGCGAAGAAGGTGATCGCCGGCCTCGCGACGGGCGAGATCGACTGTGTCATCGGCACCCACCGGCTGCTGCAGGAAGGCGTGAAGTTCAAGGACCTCGGCCTGCTCGTGGTGGACGAGGAGCAGCGCTTCGGCGTGCAGGCGAAGGAGGCGATGAAGCAGCTGAAGCACAACGTGGATGTGCTCACGCTCTCTGCAACACCGATCCCGCGCACGCTGGAGATGAGCCTCGTCGGCATCCGCGACCTCTCGTTGCTGCAGACCCCGCCCGCCGACCGCCAACCGATCCTCACGTTCGTCGGCGGCTACGACGAGCGCGTCGCGGTCGAGGCGATCCGCCGCGAGCTGTTGCGCGAGGGCCAGGTGTTCTGGGTGCACAACCGGGTGCAGTCGATCGACGAGGCGGCGGCCCGACTGCGCGAACTCGTGCCCGAAGCACGAATCGCGATCGCACACGGCCAGATGGACGAGGGCTCGCTCGAGCAGGTTGTCGTCGACTTCTGGGAAGGCCGCTTCGACGTGCTCGTGTGCACCACGATCATCGAGAGCGGCATCGACATGCCCACCGTCAACACGCTCGTGGTGGAGCGCGCCGATCTGCTGGGCCTCGGTCAGATGCACCAGCTGCGCGGTCGCGTCGGCCGCAGCGGGTCGCGCGCGTACGCATACCTGTTCCACCCGCCCGAGGCGCGTCTCAGCGAAGAGGCGTACGAGCGGCTGAAGACGATCGGCGAGGCCACCGAGCTGGGCAGCGGCTTCAAGATCGCGATGCGCGACCTCGAGATCCGTGGCGCCGGCAACCTGCTCGGCGAGGCGCAGAGCGGCCACATCGCGGCCGTCGGCTACGACCTGTACTGCCAGATGGTCACCGAGGCGGTCGGCGAGATGAAGGGCGAGCCGCTGAAGGAACCGTCGGAGGTGAAGCTCGACGTGCCCACGAACGCGTTCCTGCCCACCGACTATGTCGCCAAGGAGGAGCTGCGCCTCGAGGCGTACCGACGCCTCGCCGCCGTCACGAGTGCCGCCGAGGTGGACGACATCCGCGCGGAGTGGGAAGACCGCTACGGCCCGGTGCCCGCACCGGCCGACGCCCTGCTCGCGGTCGGCTCGCTGCGCGCCGAGTGCCATCGCCTCGGCCTGCGCGACGTCCAGATCGTCGGCAACCAGGCCCGCATCGGCCCGCTGGAGCTGAAGGTGAGCGAGGAGATGCGCCTGCGCCGTCTCAGCCGCGACGCGCTCTACAAGCAGGAGCAGCAACAGCTCGTGGTACCGATCCGCCGGGGCGTCGATGCCGCCGTGTTCCTCTCGGGGTTCTTGCGCGAGCTCGTACCTCCGGTGCCGGCCGCCGCCGGGTGAGGTGCCCCTCCCGATAGCCTGGCTGCCCGATGAGCCAGCTCAAGACACGCCTCCACGCCCTCACCCTGCTCGACCGCGCGTTCAACGCGATGACCGACGACGAGCTCGCGACGACGGCGGCCGCGCTGCCCGAGGAGCACCTCACCGCGATCGACGAGCTGTGCGGTGCACGCGAGGGCGGCTTCACCGACCCCGCGGCGCGCACGCTGGCGATGCGCGCCACCGCCGCCCGTGGCCGCATGAACGGGGGACTCGAGCAGTTGTGCACGATGCTCACCGATCCGTGTCTCGCGAAGTGCATCGAGCTGCTCGGTGAGAACAGCGACAACCCCACCCACGACCAGCTGCAGGAAGTGGTGCCGGCGCTGATCGAGGAGTTCTCGATGCCCACCACGCGCCTGATGCTCGCCTGCTCGGTCGCCGGCGAGGCCGCTGCCTCCGAAATGCTCATCCATGTGCTGAAGCAGGACGAGGTGCTCGCGCTCCCGCCCGCACCCAAGGTGGAAGTCGCCGTGCTCCCCGCCCGCAGCGCGGACGAGGAGACGAAGGCCAAGCGCAAGGCCGCCAAGGAGCGCAAGCAGGCCGAAGCCGCCGCCCGTCGCGCCCAGCAGGCCAAGGCCAAGCACCGCTGACCGCGGGGCGCCTCAGGCGAGCGTCATCTGGCCGCCGCGCTCGTGCTGCAGCAGCCACTCCTTCACGTCGACGCCTGCCGCGAAGCCGACGAGCTTGCCCGTGGAGCCCACCACGCGATGGCACGGCACGATGATGCTGATCGGGTTGCGGCCGTTCGCCGCACCGACGGCGCGTGATTTGTTGGCGTCGCCGAGCCGGCGCGCCTGCTCGCCGTAGGAGATCGTCTCCCCGAACGGGATCTTGCGCAGCTCTGCCCACGCAGCCTGCTGGAACTCGGTGCCGACCGGATCGAGCGGCAGCTCGAACTCGCGGCGGGTGCCGGCGAAGTACTCCTCGAGTTGCAGCACCGCTTCGGCGAGGATGGCTGCAGCGCGACCGGTGGGGCGGGCGATGGGCACCTCGCTGCCGATCGGCCACTCACCCGGCCACAGCACCGCGCGCAGGCCGCGGGCCGAGGCGACGAGCACCAACTCCCCCACCGGGGTGGCGATCGAGGTGCGCTCGAGGCCGGCGGCGTTGCCGAGCGAGGGTGGGGTGTCGGTGCGGTGCATGGGTGTCTCCTTCACAAGCTTGCCCACAGATGGTGGAGTGCATACGAACGCCACGGCCGCCAGCGGTCGGCGAGCGCGGCTGCGGCCTTCGGCGTCGAGTCGAGGCCCAACCCACGCAGTGCATTGCGCACGCCGATGTCGGTGGGCAGGAACACGTCGGGATCGCCGAGCGCGCGCATTGCGACGTAACCAGCCGTCCAGGGGCCGATCCCGGGCAGGCGCTCCAACGCTGCCACCGTCTCTGCCCGGTCACTTCCTGCGTCGAGCACGAGCGAGCCGTCGGCGAGGCGTGCGCAAGCGTTGATCAGCGCCGCCCCTCGCGCACGCGGCATGGCGAACTCATCGGGGTTTCGTGCGGCCATGGTGGCGGCCGAGGGGAACGCGTGCGTGACCCCGGCGACCGGGCGCTTCAACGGCTCGCCGTGCGCGGCGGCGATCCGGCGGGCGAGCGTGCGCGCCCCAGCGACGCTCACCTGCTGGCCGAGCACCGCACGCACCAGCAACTCGGTGCCGTCGGGGTGGCCCGGTGCCCGCAACCCGGGACGGGCGGCCACGAGCGGGGCCAGCGCGGGATCAAGGCCGAGGACAGCGCGCACCGAGGTGGGGTCGCAGTCCAGGTCGAGCAGGCGTCGGGTGCGTTGCACAGCGGCCTGCACGTCGGCCAGGTCGTCGAGCACGAGCGAGCACTTCAGCGTCGATGCGCCGAGATCGACCGACACCACCCCGTTGCCGCGAGTGAGGCGCAACGCCCGCCGGTAGACGGTGCCGTCCACCTCCTCCACACCGGGAACGGCCCTCGCGGAAAGAAATGCGAGCAACTGCCCGCCGTCGAACGGTTCGCGGCAGGCGAGGCGCACCGTCACCTCGCCGCCACCAGCCGCGGCGGTGACGCGCCGCGCCCTCAGCTCGCTGGGTGAGGCCGCGTAGATCTCACGCACCGTATCGTTGAACTGGCGCACGCTCTTGAACCCGGCAGCGAACGCGACATCGGTGATCGCGAGGTCGGTGGTCTCGATGAGGATCCGCGCTGTCTGGGCGCGCTGAGCGCGGGCGAGTGCGAGCGGCCCACTGCCGACCTCGGCGACGAGCAGGCGCTGCACCTGGCGCTCGCTGTACCCCAGGCGGGCCGCGAGCGCGCCCACACCGTCGCGATCCACGAGGCCGTCGGCCACGAGCCGCATCGCACGGCCCACGACGTCGGCGCGCGCATTCCACTCCGGCGAGCCGGGTGAGGCATCCGGGCGGCAACGCTTGCAGGCCCGGAAGCCGTTCGCCTGAGCGGTTGCCGCGGCGCGGTAGAACTCCACGTTGGCCCGCTTCGGAGTGATCGCCGGGCACGACGGCCGGCAGTAGATGCCGGTGGTGCGCACGGCGGTGACGAACCAACCGTCGAAACGCTGGTCGCGTGACTGGATGGCCCGGTAGCACTGGTCGTCGTCGAGGTGCAGCGAACTCACGAGGAGAGTGTGCACCGTTCGACGAACATTGACTAGCGGATTTCGGACATCACCGCGAACGGCTCCGACGCCTCAGTCGGTGAGTTCCGCGACGTCGACGCTGACGGAGAGCGACTGGCCGGAGGACGGGCCGATCACGACGCCTCGCACCGGGGCGACATCGTCGTAGTCCCGGCCCCACCCCACGGTGACGTGACGCTGGGGCGGCATCTGATCGTTCGTCGGGTCGAAGTCGAGCCAGCCGAGCACCGGCCCCGCCCAGACGGAACACCAGGCATGCGAGGCGTCCACGCCCACCAACTTGTCGCTGCCGGGCGGCGGCAACGTCTCGATGTACCCGCTGACGTAGCGGGCGGGAAGACCGACTGCACGCAGCGCCGCCGCCGCCACGTGAGCGAAGTCCTGACACACGCCATGTCGACCGGCGAGCACATCGGTGAGCGGTGTCGCGAGATCGGTCGCCTGCGGATCGAACGCGAAGCCGGTGAAGATGTCGCGGCACAGCCCGCGCACGGCGTCGACAACGCCTCGACCGGGAACGAACGTGTGCGCCGTCAGCGACGTGAGTTCAGGCAGCGCCGGCGTCTGCGGAGTGTGCGCGAGGAACGGGCCCACCTCGATCACCGCTGCGCCACGCGCATGCGCCGCGTCTGCCACCACCGACTCCCACGGCGGGTCGAACTTCGGCGGCGGCGGATCGCGCAACTCCACCTCCACCGTCGACACGACGCTCAGCGAGCGGTGCGGATGGTGGACGGCGAAGTGCACGACGCGGTTGCCGAACGCGTCGATGGCGTCCTCCCACTCATCGGGTTCCGGGGCGACGGTGAGCGACATCCGCAGGACGGTCTGTGTCTCCGACTCTCTGGGACGCACGTGGGCGACGGTGAACCCGTCGACCATCGGTCGTACGTACTCGTAGTCGGTGCGGTGCACCACGCGGAACCGTCTCATCCGCCACTGCCCATCATCGTCGGCTTCACCGGATCTGCGAACCAGTGGTCGTGCACGGCGTCGGCCAACTGCAGCAAGGGCCCGCGCACGGAGAGCACGAACCCATCGAGCGAAAGTCGCCGACCGCCGGCGACGACTGCGTCGTCGACGGAGGCGAGCGCAGCAGCGCTCGCGCGGTACACCTGCTCGGTCCCTTCCGCCCACCCGAGCGCGGCAGCATGCTCGCGCAACCGGTCGAGCTGGAACGCGAGCCCGCGTGGGTTCGTGTCATCGCGAAGCAACAGATCGAGTACGGCCTCGAGATCCACGTCGCTGCGATAGCGACGGCGGTAGGCCACGAGGCTCTCGTTGGCGGCGAGCAACGCTTCGGCCAGAGGTTGCACCGAGATCGGCGGCGAGGCGGGTCCCAGCGCGCCCTCCACGAGCCCCAGGAGGGCGAGGGAGCGCTCGATACGGCGTCCGAGGTCGAGGAACCGCCACGCCGGGCCACGCACGATGCTCTCCATCGTGAGACCTGCGAGCGCGGCGAGGTCGACGAGCACGAGGTCGATCTCGTCGGCCGCGGTGTGCTGCTCCACCATGTGCGCATGGGCGGCCGCGAGCCGGCCGAGCAGTCGCCCGGTGGTGGCACTGAGGTATTCGCGCACGGAGGATGCTTCCTGCACCACCGTGGCCAGCTGGCGGGCACCGGCCGCGGTGCAGGCACCCAGCTCGCCGTCGATGCGTTCGCTGGTGGACATCCCGACGGACTCGATCGGCGGTTCGGCGCGCGCAGCACTCAGCAGCCCCACGATCCCCACGGACCATCCGCCCTCGGCGAACGACATCAGCGAAGGATCCTGATCGAGTTGCACACCGACCACGCGCGCGGACCGCAGCACCACCTCCGCCCGTTCCGCCGCACGACCCAGCCAGTAGAGGGCATCCGCCGCACGCTTGGGGACCGACGCCGAGAAATCCACCTGGGGCGGGGCCACGACGCTGGCCGTGCGCCGTTCGCCGACCCCGATCACCCACAAATCCTTGGCCAGATGGGCCTGCGCGTGGTCGAGCGACCCACCGGTGGCCAGCACACGACCGCTGCCCCCCGGCATCACCGAGTGGCCTTCGCCATCGCGCACCACGTGGAAGCGCAGCACCACGGGGCGCGGCACCAGCCCGGGCCGGTCGCCCACCGAACGGAACACCGGGGTCGTGCCCATGGCCTCGCCCGGGGCGAGACGATCGAGCAGGAGGTCCTCGCCCAACAACGCACGGGTGGCGGCCGGCAAGTGGCGCTGCACCACCTCGGACTCGGCGACACCGGACCCGTACGCGTTCGCGAGCACCACGTGCGCCCCACGCGCTCCCCACACCAAGCCGGGCACACCGCTGGAACCGACATGGTCTCGCTCGAGCGGGTCGACGAGTCCGTCTTCCGCGCGGCGGTACACGACGTCCACCGGCTCCAGCCCTTCGAGCGCGCGCAGCCAGAGGCGGCCCTCACGCATCACCAGGTCGGCATTCTCCACGAGGTGGAATCCCAATCGGCTCGCCATGTAGCTGTGTTCGACATAGCTCGGATGGCGGGGGCCGGAGGTGAACACCACGACCCGCGGGCTGGGCCGATCGGGTGGGGCCAGCGCCGTCAGCGCACGACGCAGTCGGTCGGCGGTGTGGTTGATCGAGGCCGCGCCCGAATCGCGCATCCCATCGGGCAGCAGGCGCGCCAGCACGGCGCGCTGCATCAGCGCATACCCGAACCCGCTCGGCGCATCGGTGGCGTCGTGCACGACCCGCCACGCACCCTTGGCGTCGCGAACCACGTCGATCGCGTAATGGGTGAGCCAGCGCGGCGGGTCGGCACCGATCGCCGACGCACGGAAGGCCGGCTGCGAGAACAGGTCGGCCGCTGGAACAACCCCCTCGCGCAGAAGACGCTGGGGGCCGGCAAGATCGGCGAGCAGTGCCTCATGGGCGCGCATTCGTTGGACGGCAGCGCGCGACAACAGCCCGAAGTCCTCTGCGCTCAGCACGTACGGCACCGGGTCGAGTCGCCACGGTCCGGTGCGCTCCGCCCCGAGCCGATCGAGTCCGAGGTCGTGCACCAGGTGCCCCGCCCCCTCCGCGTCGAGCATGCGGTCCGCGTCGCGTTGACGTTCCAGCAGCGTCCCCGGCCACAACGACCCCAGCGCGGGCAACACCGAGCCCCAGGCCGCGCGGGGCGCGCCCGAGGCATCGATCGCCTCGTCAAACCCATTGCGGGGCGCGTGGTACTCGACAGACTCCATTGAGGGAGTCATACCACCCCGCGCACGAACGCGGTGCGCACTGCGTCGTTCACGCCCGCGAGGGCGACCTGGAGGCGGTCCATCGCACTGTCGAGCGCGCGTCCGTCGTCCCACACCTCGGCGACCGACGCCAATTCCTGTGCGAGCGTCTCGATGGACGGCAGCGTCGACGCGCTGCGCGGCAGGCGCTCGAGCGCCCCGCGAATCTGGTTCGCGGCTCCGGCCACCGAGCGCGGGAAGGATTCGTCGAACAAGAGGAAACGAACCACCGAGGCGGAGTCGATCGGGCCACGGTGAGAGCGCTGATACATCTGCAGTGCCGTGAGGCTGCGCAGCACGCCCATCCACTGCACCTCGTCGAAGTCTTCGTAGCCGGCATCGGCCGCATCTGCGGCGAGCAATGAGGCGGCGCGAACGCCGAGCACGCGCGTGGTCATGTCCGCACGCTCCACCGCTTGCCCCAGCCGCCACAGCTCATACGCCTCGTCGCGACGCATCGACGCGGAGAGCACCCCGTCGAGGCGGCGGGCCTCGCTCACCACGCGGTTGAGGAAGCGCACGCGACTCCGTCGGTCGACGCCGGCCTCCCGATCGCGGTCGCTGAACAAGTAGAGGTCGTTGACCGCCTGCCACGCTTCCCGCGGCAGAACCTCCCGCGCGGTGCGGAGGTTCTCGCGGGCCTGGGCAATGCTCGACACCACGCTGCCGAGGTTGGATTCGTCAGCGACGAGGAAGCGCACGATGTCGCTCTCGTCCACGCGCGCATGGCCGGCGGCGTACAGCTCGCGGCTGCCGGCGATCGCCAGCAGCGGCTCCCAACTCGACACGACGCCCATCGGCAGATCGAGGATCAGGTCGGTGAAGCTCTGGACGACGCGGGCGGTGTCCTCCGCCCGCTCGAGATAGCGCGCACCCCAGTACAGATGGTCGGCAACCCGCGACAACAGCATCAGCGAACCATCACTCTTCCACGATCCAGGTGTCCTTGCTGCCCCCACCCTGGCTGGAGTTGACCACCAACGAGCCGCGGCGCAACGCCACGCGGGTGAGCCCACCGGCGCTCACGTAGCTGGTGGCGCCGCTGAGGATGAACGGGCGCAGGTCGACATGGCGCGGCTCGATGCGGCCGTCGCACAACGTGGGCGCAGTGCTGAGTGAGAGGATCGGCTGGGCCACCCAGTTGCGCGGGTCGGCCTCGATCCGCGCCGCGCATTCGGTGAGTTCGGTGTCGGTGGCCCTGTCGCCGATGAGCAGGCCATACCCTCCGCTCTCGTTCGCAGGCTTCACCACCAGTTCCTTCAGGTGAGCGAGCACGTACTCGCGCTCGTCGTCGTAGTGGCAGCGGAAGGTGGGCACGTTCGGCAGCAGCGGCTCCTCGCCGAGGTAGTAGCGGATCATGTCGGGCACCCACGCATAGACCACCTTGTCGTCCGCCACCCCGGCCCCGGGTGCATTCGCGATACCCACATTGCCGGCGCGCCACGCCCGCATCAGGCCAGGAACACCCAACTGGCTGTCCGGACGGAACACCTCGGGATCGAGGAACACGTCGTCGACCCGGCGGTAGATGACGTGCACCCGTTCGAGGCCACCGATCGTGCGCATGAACACACAGTCATCGTCGCCCACCACGAGGTCGGCGCCCTCCACCAGCGCGGCGCCGATGCGCTGCGCGAGGAACGAGTGCTCGAAGTAGGCGCTGTTGTAGATACCCGGCGTGAGCACCGCGATCGTCGGCTCGTCGATGCCTTCGGGGGCGAGCGAGGTGAGCATCCGGTTCAGCTCGTCGGTGTATGCATCCACGGGCAGGATGCTCTGCCGGGCGAAAAGATCGGCGAACGCCCTCTTCGAGATGGCGCGGTTCTCCAGCACGTAGCTCACGCCGGACGGCACCCGCAGATTGTCCTCCAGCACGTAGAACGTGCCGTCCGCATCGCGCACGAGATCACTGCCGCTGATGTGCGCCCACACCCCATGGCGCGGCGAGACGCCGACACACTCGGGGCGGAAGTTCACCGATTCGGCGAGCAGGTCGGCCGGGAACACGCCGTCACGAACGATGCGCTGCTCGTGGTACAGATCGTCGATGAACAGGTTGATGGCCTTCAGCCGCTGCACGAGACCCTGTTCCACCCTGTGCCACTCGCTGGCGGCGATCACCCGCGGGATGACGTCGAAGGGCCACGAGCGGTCGATACCGCGGCCGTCGGAGTACACCGTGAACGTGATGCCCATGCCGACGATGTCGAGTTCGGCCAGATCCTGGCGCTGCTGCAGCTCGGCGAGGCCGAGCTGCTGCAAGTGCTCCACCAGCTGCCCGCACGCCGGGCGGGCGTTGCCGTCCGGGTCCATCATCTCGTCCCAGGCGCCGGTCACCGCGCGCAGTTCGGCCATGCTCATCACCTCACCCTGTCGCCCGGGCATTTCCAAGCCGTCACGCCATCATGACAGGCGCGTGAACTCACGCCCAGGGGAACAGGCAGAACGGATGCCCCTCGGGGTCGATCATCACGGTCACGTC
>WBZL01004990.1_pt1 | contig 11195 bp, 8 predicted proteins | sample 5204291 | NCBI WGS metagenome assembly WBZL01 (sample SAMN12344345, study PRJNA552823) | activated sludge metagenome | biome: Activated sludge suspended growth; feature: Nitrification reactor; material: Wastewater; isolation source: activated sludge from nitrification reactor of wastewater treatment...
GCTCAACTGCGACATCGTGCTGCGCTTCCCGGTGGTCTCCAAGCTGCACGCCCACTTCTCGCTCACCGTCAATGGCCAGCTGCGCCTGACCGATCTCGGCTCGTCCAATGGCACGTGGCACAACGGCCTGCGCCTGGAGGCCGGGCGGCCCGTGCTCGTGGAGGCCCGCGATCGCCTGTCGTTCGGTGGCGTCCACTGCCAGGTCATCGATGCCGACGCGCTCTACGAGCTCGTGAGCGGCGTGCACCAATAGCGGCCTCCAAGGCCTCGCGAGGCCGCGGTCGCGCGGGCTATCGTGGCTCGCCCCATGGCCCTCCTTCGCCACCCGGCCTGGCCCCACGTGCGCGCCGGGCTCGTCGCGCTGCACGTGCTGTCGCTCGTGATGCTGTCCTTGCCCGGTGAGGGTGCGGTGCACGACCCGGCGCGCTGGAAGAGCGCCAACGCCCGCACCGACCTGCGCCAGTGGGCCGCGCGCCTGACCGCGTGGGGCTGGCCCATCGACGAGCACGGGCTCGAGCGCGCGCTGTGGTCGGCCGGCGACGCGTACCTGCGGGTGCAGGCGCCCCTCGCCGCGCCGTTCCAGGCCTACGCCGAGCTCACCGGCTCGCGCCAGGGCTGGTCCATGTTCGCCAGCCCGCAGCGCCACCCCGCGGAGCTGCACGTCGACGTCGAGCAGGACGGCCGCTGGGTGCCGATCTACCGGCCGCAATCCGACGCGCACGCCTGGAACCGCGACCAATTCGAGCACAACCGCTTCCGCAAGTTCCTCGGGCGCTTCGCCCGGGGCTTCCACCGGCGGCACTACGACGAGGCGGCGCGCTGGGTGGCCACCAAGGCCGCGCGCGAGCACCCAGCGGCCACCCGCGTGCGCGTGAGCCTGTGGCGCTACTCCACGCTGCCGCCCGAGCGCGTGCGCGCCGGCGAGGCCCCCGACGACGGCCGCACCGAGCACCCGCGCGTGTTCGAGGCCCGCGACGGCACGCTGCTGCCTCGGGCCTCGCGCGAGCCGGGCCCGGCCGAGCCGAGCGCGAGCGAGCCGAGCGAGCCGAGCGAGCCGAGCGAGCCGGAGGCCTCGCCATGAGGCGCCTGTGGTCGGCGTGGGTGGAGCTGCTGTCGCGTCGCGAGCCGGGCACCACGCTCGCGTGGTTTCGCATCGCCGTCGCGCTCGTCCTCGTCTATGCGCTGCTGTCGATGATCGCGGCCGGGCTCGTCGACGTGATGTGGGTCGACGCCGCGTACGGCGGCCTGCAGACCTTGAGCACCCGGCACTGGCTGGTGGGGCTCTTGGGTGGGCGCACCGCCACCACCGCCTGGACGCTGGTCGTGGGCGGGCTGGGGCTCGGCGTCCTGCTCGCGGTGGGCCTGGGCGGGCGGCTCACCGCGCTGGTCGCCCTGCAGGCGTACTACGCCCTCACCACCGCCCAGGGCACGCTCACCGGCGGCTACGACACGCTGGTGACCAACGGGCTGTGGCTCTTGGTGCTGGCCGAGAGCACCGCCACCCTCTCGCTCGACTGCCGGCTCCGCACCGGTCGCTTCACCTCCGACCGCCCCGTGCCCGCGTGGCCGCGCTACCTCGCCATCCTGCAGATCGTGGTCGTGTACACCACCACGGGGCTGCACAAGCTCAGCCCCGTGTGGACCCCCGGGGGCGACTGCTCGGCGCTCTACTGGGTGTTCCAGGAGCCCACGTGGCGGCGCTTCGACATGGCGTGGACGGCCTGGGCCTTCCCGCTCACCCAGCTCGCCACCGCCCTCACGTGGTGGTGGGAGGTGCTGGCGCCGCTCCTGCTCGTGGTCTACTGGGCGCGCTACACCGCCGCGCGCGGCGGCCGGGTTCGGCGCGTGCTCGGCCGCGTCGACCTGCGCAAGGCCTGGGCCGCCGTCGGCATCGCCCTGCACCTCGGCATCCTGGCCACGCTCGACGTGGGCCCGTTCTCGTGGATCAGCCTGTCGTACTACCTGTGCCTGGTGCCGCCGCGAGCCGGGCCGCCCGAGCCACGGGCGGCCACGGCAGCGCCCGCCGCTACCCCGGCGGCGTGAAGTTGTTGCAGGCCTCCTCGATGATCGCCACCGCCTCGGAGAACACCGGCCCGTAGTCGGGCTCGCAGATGCCGCCCAAGAAGCCGTTGGGGCCGAACATGCTCACGAAGTTGACGATGTTGCCGCCGTCGTAGACGGTGTCGGCAGGCGGGCACGGGCCGCCCCCATAGTTGAGCAGGCCCAGCGCCACTGCGTTCTCGGGGATGCCGAGCTTGGAGGCGACCACGGTGTCGTACCACGAGCCGGGATTGCCCGAGGAGTTGCAGCCCTCGGGATCGCCGGAGCCTTCGTATTCGTCGGTGATGATCACCAGCACGAGCAGCGCGTCGTCGCGCAGGTAGCCGTCGTTGCACTGGCCCGCGCCGCCGAGGTTCTTGTCGAGCACCACCGTCATCGCGTCCATGGGGCGCTCGCACCCGTCGCCGGCGGTGCCCACGTCGGCCGCACAGGCGAACGCGGTGTTGAGGTCGTCGGCCTCGGTCATGTAGTTGTGACCGGCCGCATACGGCCCGCACACGCTGCTGCTCGAGTCGCTGCCGCCGGTGCGCGTGACGAGCCCCCCGAGCTGGTTGCAGCCCGGCACGGCGGTGTTGGGGCCGTACGCGTCGGTCGTGACCACCCCCACCTGGTACTCGTCGACCTGCATCAGCGCGCTCTGGATGCCGGAGATGAAGCCCGGGAAGCTGTTGGTGAGGTTGTCCTGCTCGTCGGCCATGCTGCCGGAGTTGTCGATGACGAACAGGAAGTCGACCTTGGTGCAGCCCTCCTCCGGCGGCGGGCCGGCGTCGGGCTGCACGCCCAGGTCGAACTTGGGGCCCCCCGCGGTGTCGTCGTCGCTGTCGCCGGCGCTGCCCATGCCGCCCGAGGCGGAGGCCTGGGTGCCCGCGCTGCTGCTGACCGAGGTCGAGGCGTCGGTGCCGTCGCCCACCGAGACGGAGACCGAGGCGATGCCCGGGCCCATGCTGGTCTCCCGGTCGTTGGGGTCGCCCCCACAGGCCATCAGCGCGGCCGCTGCGCCCACCATCACGGCAAAGCGCGCCGGGCTCCCCAGTGCATCTCGCTCTTGCATCGTCGTCCCCCCAGGGCTTTCGCCCCACTCCAGGATGCCAGGCTCGGAGGGGCTGGCAAAGCGTGGATCCACGCGGGGGCGCGGAGACGAAAAGGGACGAGCCCCGTCGCCTTGGGGGGCGACGGGGCTCGGATGCTCGCGACCGCTTCGTGGTGGGGGGGTGGTCGCGAGGGTCGTCTGGGACCAGCGGGCGTGACGTTGGGGGGGAGGAGGGGCTCGCTGGGCCTGGAGGACCGGAAGGGAGAGGGCCGGGCTTTGGGGCCGCGGCCCACGGATCGCCGTCGAGCGTGGATGCAGAGGACCGAGAGGGACGCCGAAGCGAGAGGGGGGAGGGTTGCTTCGGCGCCGCTCGGCAGCGACGGAGGATGAGTCGGACGAGGGGGGCGAGTCGATCACGGAATCGTACGGGCGGGGTCCGTGAGCTGACGCGCAGGCTCGCCGGCTGGGCCGCGGGCGCGCGCAAACCAAAGAAGGAGACCCCGCGGCGAGGGCTCGCCGCGGGGTCGAAGGGAAGGACCCGATCGCGTTGGGGCGCGTGGGTCGGAGGTGGCGCGATCGCGTTGGGGGCCGCGGGCGCACCGGGAGAAGGAGCAACCCATGCCGTGTTGGGGGCACGGCAGGGTGCGAGGAGGGTGCCCCGACCGAATCAGAGGGCGCGCATCGGTCGGAGCGGAGATCGGCGCCGCGTTTGGGGGCCGCGGCGTGCATCGCCTCGACGCTGGGGCTTCATCCTCGAATGCCGAGGTCGGCCATGGGGGGCAGCCGTCCCGGCTCCCAGCGCATCAGCGATGCAATGGATGAGTGGAAATGCCGACCGAACCGATCACACGAATTTCGGGGGGCCCCTTCGAATAGTAGGATATTTGCATACATCGACGCGCGGAGGGCCTGCGCGATGCCGAGCGGCCCGGCCACGCCCCGGTGAGCCGCGGGCGCGGCACCCAACCGCGCGCAGCGGTGTGCCATAGTCGCCGCCGATGACGGAGCCCATCCCCACGGTCGACTACGCCTTCGACGTGCAGGGTGGCCCCAATCCCGACTGGAAGGTCCGGCGATTCCACCTCACCGAGGGCATCTCGCAGCCCTACGAGCTGGTCGTCGACCTCCTGACCGAGGACACCGGTGTCGACCCGCAGGCGCTCCTGGGCGCCAGCGCCCGCCTCGACATCGAGCGCGGGGACCTCGTGCGCCACGTGGCGGGCGTCGTCCACCGCGTGGACTACGTGGGCGTCAACGTCGATCGCAAGCTCGCGCTGCGGCTCTACGTGGTGCCCGCGCTGCGCCTGCTGGGCCAGGTGGTGGGCAGCCGCATCTTCCAGGACCAGACGGTGCCCGAGATCCTCGAGACCGTGCTCGCGGAGGGGCTCGCGCCGTTCGAGCGCGAGGCCGATCTCTCGGGGCTGTCGACCTCGACCGACGAGTACCCCAAGCGCGACTACTGCGTGCAGTACCGCGAGACCGTGCTCGACTTCGTCAGCCGCCTCATGGAGGAGGACGGCATCGCCTACGCCTTCAGGGTCGAGGGCGACAAGGAGGTGCTGGTGCTCGTCGACCAGTCCTCGGGCGATCCCAACTCCGCGTACCCCGAGGCCGAGGTCATCGACCCCGACGGGTCGGGCATGGTGCCCATCATCACCGATCGCCCCGACCTCGCCGACCGCGACTCGCTGCGCTACTTCGACTTCATCCAGCCCCTGCGCCCCAACCAGGTGGTGGTGCGCAGCTTCAACTGGAAGGCGTTCGCGCCCGCCGACGAGCCGCTCGAGACCGCGGTGCCCGAGGAGCCGCCCACGCCCGCCCGCCGCATCTACGTCGACTCCCCCGCGCGCAAGATCGTCGACGAGCAGGCCGGCGCCGACCCCAAGTCGAGCTTCGACGGCACCGCCATCGACGAGCCCAAGCTCGAGGCCCAGCGCCGCTTCGAGCTCTACGGCAGCCAGACCCAGCTCGGCCGCGGCCGCTCCAACTGCACGGGCTTCCAGGCCGGCACGCGCTTCACCATCGACGATCGCTCCTTCACCCTCGTCGAGCCGCTGCCGCTGCTCATCACGCACCTGTCGCACCACGGCGAGGCGCCCGGCGTGGAGACCTCCGACGCCGCCGACGGGGCGCGCTACGAGAACGCGTTCGAGTGCATCCCCGTGGGCAACGCCTACCGCCCGCCGCGCACCACCCCGCCGCCGCGCATCCACGGCCCGCAGACGGCCACCGTCACCGGCACCGACGGCGAGGAGATCCACACCGACGTGCACGGCCGCATCAAGGTGCGCTTCCACTGGGACGAGCACCACCCGCTCGACGACACCGCCTCGTGCTGGGTGCGCGTGGCCCAGATGTGGGCGGGGCCCGGCTGGGGCACGTGGTGGCTGCCGCGCGTGGGCATGGAGGTGGTCGTGGAGTTCCTCGACGGCAACCCCGACCGGCCGCTCGTGACCGGCTGCGTCTACAACAGCGCCAACCCGCCGCCCTACCCGCTGCCGGACGAGAAGACCAAGAGCACCATCAAGAGCAACTCGTCCAAGGGCGGCGACGGCTTCAACGAATTCCGCTTCGAGGACGCCAAGGGCTCCGAGCAGGTCTTCCTGCACGCCCAGAAGGACCTCAGCGAGGTGATCCTCAACGACATGAGCACCTCGGTCGGGCACGACCAGTCGCTCTCGGTCGGCAACGATCGCAGCAAGTCGATCAAGGGCTACGAGACCATCACGGTCAACAAGGACCGGATGACCACCATCGACGGCAGCGAGACGATCCACATCAAGGGCAGCCTCGACATGAAGGTCGACGGGGGCAGCAACGCCGGCAAGGCGGCCGACCCCGCCGCGCTCGGCGTGGGCATGAGCGTCACCGGCGAGTACAACATCAAGGCCTCGAGCAAGTTCACCGTGACCGTGGGCGCCAGCAAGCTCGTGATGGACACGAGCACCATCGCGCTCATGACCTCGTCGCAGATGACGCTCACCGTGGGCGGCAGCTCGATCACGCTGGTGCCGGGCCAGATCACCGTGGCCAGCGGCACGGTGGTGGCCGCCGGCGGCGAGGGCGGGGCCAGCACCCTCACGCTCGACGCCAACGCCGACCTCAAGGGCGGCGGCCACGTGCTCGTGCACAAGGGCGGCAGCAAGCTCAAGCTCGACGGCACCGCGGGCCTGCACGGCTCCACCACCAAGATCACCGGCGACGACCTGGCGCACGTGAGCGCCGCGGCGGCCAAGCTCACCGGCGACGGCGTCACCGTGGGCGGCGGCAAGGTCGACATCGCGGGCGACGCCGCGGTCAACGTCGTCGGCGGCGTCATCAAGCTCAACTAGCCCTCGGCTCCCTCGGCCCCTCCCTGCTCCGGCGCTGCGCAAGACCATGCCCCTCGTCGCCTTCATGAACGAGCGCATCGCCGAGGTCCGGGCGTTCCTCGACGATCCCCACGCGGTGATGCTCGAGCTGCGCGCCGCCAACGAGCAGATCCCCGCGCTCGCCAAGATGGTGATCGGCATCGGCGAGGCCGACGAGTCCGAGGACCTCATGATCGGCGCCGACGGGGCGTTCGACGCCGGCGACGACCTGTGCGCCGCGTTGCACCAGACGCTGGTCGAGGCCGCCCAGCAGGCCGCCGAGTCGTTCGCGCTGCGCGAGCTGCCGCTCGAGTGTCCCTCGCCCCCGCCCCCCAGCCCGCCGCACCCCGACCCGGTGCCCGAGCACCGCGTGGCCGAGCACGCCGAGCGCCTCGCCCAGGCGCTCGCGCCGTTCGTGCGCCGCCTCGTGATCGTCGTCAAGCCCGTGCTCGAGGGCGAGGGCCTCGGGGTCACGCTCGCGCTCGGCCGCGTGTGCGAGGCGCTCGAGAGCGGGCGCGTGCGCCTGGTCGTGCTCTCCGACGAGCGCCAGCCGCTCGTGCGCCAGGCCGCCATCCGCCGCCCGCGGCGGCGCGCCTACGTGGAGTCGCTGCCCGGCGCGGGCTCCGACCTCGCGCCCGGGGCCCGCGACCCGGCGCTGCGAGAATTCGTGGCCGATCCGCTCGCGCGCGTGCTCGCCTACGACGCGCCCGTCCGCGGCCAGCGGTGGATGCAGGGCCAGATCGTGCAGCTCGCCCTCGACGGCCGCACCTGGCTCGCCCAGGTCACCGCGCTGCGGTTCTTCGGCCAGACCATGGCCTACTACGGCATGGGCCTGCAGCACGTGCTCGAGCAGCTCCACCCGCACGCCGAGCGCCTGGGCCGGGCCGACCGCAGCGCGCCGCTCTTGGCCGCCGCGCGCATCCCCCGGGGCGAGCGCGAGGCCGAGCGCCACTTCGTGCAGCGCCTGCACGAGTACGTCGAGGCCGTGCTCGCGCCCGAGGAGCGCCTGGTGATCCTGCTGTGCCCCGCCGCCGAGGAGGGCGTGCCGCCCGGCGAGTGGCAGGCGCTCGCCGCCTCGGTGCGCGAGCTGACCCGCGAGCTCACCACCCCGCGGCTCAAGCTCGTGGTGGTGGCCCCCGGCGTGCCCGGCCCCGACGAGGCCACCGGCGCCCAGGCGCTGCGCGTGCATCGCTTCCGCATCGACGACCAGGTGATCGAGGAAGGCCTGCGCCGCAAGCTGGCAGAGCCCGACCTCACCCCGCTCGTGCGCCTGCGCTGCACGTCCACCCTCGCCGGCTTCGCGATGGCGCGCGGCAACCCCGAGGAGGGCATGGACCTGTCGATCAAGGCGCTCGACCTCGCGGTCGAGATGGACGATCCCAACGAGGAGGGCGTGGCCTGGTACGGCCTCGGCAACGCGCTCTACCGCTGCGCCGCGTTCGACAAGGCGCTCGACGCCTACACGCGCGCCACCGACCTCGCCATCGACCAGGACTCGGCCGTGCTCGCCGCCCAGTCGGTCACCGGCATGGGCAACGCGTACTACGTGCTCGGCCGCACCAAGGAGGCGATCGAATTCTACACGATCGCCCGCACCTACTACCGCAAGCTCGACAACCCCCTCATGCAGGCCTACGTGCTCACGTGGCTGGGCGAGAGCCACGCCAAGGCCGGCGCCCCCGCGCTCGCCGAGGAGCAGTACCGGGCCGCGCTCGCGTGCTGCGACGAGGCCGAGCCGGCGCTCGGCGAGGCCGCGCGCAGCAGCAAGTCCGACGTGCTCCAGCGCCTGGCCCGGTTCCACCGCGCGCAGGGCCGCGAGGCGCAGGCCCAGGAGTACCTCGAGCAGGCGCGTGCGCTCGGCCCCGTCGCGCCGCTGGCCGACGAGCCGTGACCTCCCGATCTTCGCGACCCAGGAGACGCGCATGGGCATCCTCGATCACCTCTCCAACCTCCGGTTCACGCGGGCCGCCGATCGCTACGCGCAGATCGGCAGCAAGGGGGCCGGCCAGCGCGCGGGCGGGCTGTCGGCCACCGCGGTGGGCGGCCGCGCGGCGGCCCACGCCGAGCAGACCGATCCGAGCGGAGGCGGCGGCGGTGGTGGCGGCGGCGGCGGCGTGCTGGCCACGGTGGGCAAGGCGATGCTCACCGCGATCGGCTGGGAGCAGGCGCTGTCGCCCTACCTCGGCAAGATCCCGTTCGCCGCCATCCCGGCGCTGCGCATCTGGGACCTCGACGTGGGCCTGCCCCACGCGCACAACCACCCGCCCAACATCACGCCGCCCAACCCCGTGCCGATCCCGCTGCCGAGCTTCGGCCCCGTGATCCCCATCCCCATCCTCTCGGGGGCCACCAAGGTGCTCATCAACGGCACCCCCGCCGCGCGCTGCGGCGACATGGGCCTCGGGGTGTGGTGCGGCGGCTACTTCCCCATGTTCGAGGTGTTCCTCGGCTCGGCCACCGTGTGGATCGAGGCGGCCCGCGCCGGGCGCGTGGCGGTCGACATCACCAAGCACTGCATCTTCACCAGCCCCAAGCCCTCCGATCCGCCGCTCGGCCCCATGGTGGGCACCACGCTGCCGCCGGGCAGCCCCAACGTGCTCATCGGCGGGATCCCGTTCCCGTCGCTGTTCAGCCTCGCGATCGCGCAGGCGTTCAAGGCCGTGTTCAAGATCGGCGGCGCCCTGTTCCGGCGGCTCACCGCGCGCAGCTACATCAGCAAGCTGATGGCCAAGGGCAAGCTCCGCATCAACCCCCACGGCGCGCCGGCCGGCTGGGCCGACGACATCATGAAGGACCTCGAGAAGATCGCCCGCACCCGCTCCGGGCGGCAGGTGCTCAACGCCATCGACAACTCGACCAACGGCGCCGTGAATCTCCGCCACTACAACGGCTCGCACGGCCCGCTCAACGCGCTCGCGGGCCCGCACTCGATGGACGCGATGATGGACATCCCCACCGGCCTGCACATGCCAGGCAGCGCGTCCGACGTGATGCACACGCCCGCCAACTGGGCCAACCACCCCTCGCAGGCCGGCAACGTGGCCCACCCCGCGCCCGGCACCTCCTCCGACGCGATCTTGTTCCACGAGCTCAACCACGCCGCCAACAACGCCCAGGGCGCCAACCGAGCCGCGGGCACCACCAGCCAGCACGGCTGGGATCAGCGCTGGGTCAACCAGGAGGAGTACGCCACCGTCGCCGCCGAGAACGGCTACCGGGCGGAGAACGGCCTGCCCCAGCGCACCGCGTACACCAACCCGTTCCCCTGAGCCGCGTCGCCATGTCTCCTTCCGCCTCCTTGCAGCTCCGCGCCGCCGCGCGCGTAGAGGGCTCGAGCCTCGTCGTCGACTACGCCATCAGTCACCTCGGCGGGCCGCCCGTGCTCGTGTGCCACCTCGACTACTACTATGGCCGCCCGCACGGCGTGGTCGGCTGGCTCGACGGCCGGCTCGGCGCCGACACGGCCGCGCTCTACTTCGGCACCGTGACGCTGCCACCCACCATGAGCGCCCCCATGCCGCCGCGCGTCGGCGCGAGCCCGCTCTTGCCCGGGGGCACGGTGGAGGGCTCGCTGTCGCTGCCGCTGCCGCTCGTCGAGAACGCCGCGGTGGCAGTGCCCATGCCCACCGAGCCGGTGGAGCCCGTGCCGCTGCGGCGCCTCATGGTGATCGTCGAGCACCTCGTCGACGAGGGCGGCCCTGCCCTGCCCAAGGCCCCTGGCGGTGGCCTCGACCCCTTCGGCCGCAAGACCCCGCGCGAGCACCTGCGCGTGCTCGTCGAGCTGCCCCCCGGTGTCACGCTGCTGCCCCTGCCGGGGGGCACGAGCACCATTGCGCACGCGTTGGCGCCAAAGCAGTGAGCGACGTCAGTGGTGGGTCGATTGCGTCGGCGGGGTAACCCGCCTGCGCCCTACACCACGGCCGAGACGATGGAGTGCGGCTGGCCATGGACCGCTCCGCAGCGCGACGACGACCACGTGGGGTACGGGTACTCGAGCCGCCCGAGGCCAAGCTCCGGGGGGTGGAGCTGGCCACGACACTCGTGGGACGCTTGGGGGACAGCTCCCGTGCTGGCGTGCCAGGAGGGCGATCGCATGATCGAGACGACGAGCGAGGGGCAGGTGCAGAGCGAGCGCGACGCGCTCGGGAAGGCGGACACGCTGGCCGACCCGGGAACACGGCGCCAGGGAGACGCGCTCGGCGATGCTGACGCGCAATCGTCCGACGACCGCGAGCCGCTCGGTGCGGCCGCGCAGACGCGGACATACGAGACGCTGTTTCGGCGAGCAGCCGCTCCGCGGCAGCTCGGGCGCTACGTGGTGCTCGACTCCCTCGGTCAGGGTGGCATGGGCGTGGTGCTGCGGGCGTACGATCGCGAGCTCGATCGCCCGGTCGCGCTCAAGGTGCTGCATCGGGAGATCGACCGGCAGCATGCGCAGCGCCTGCGGCGGGAGGCCCAGGCGATGGCCAAGCTGTCGCATCCCAATGTGGTGCAGGTCTACGAGGTGGGGGAGGTCGAGGGCCAGACGTTCGTCGCGATGGAGCTCGTGAAGGGCCAGACCGTGCGGCAATGGATGGATCGGCGGCCGCGACCGGGCTGGCGAGCGTGCGTGGAGCTGTTCGTGCAGCTGGGCGCTGGGCTCTTGGCGGCGCACGAGCAGGGGCTGGTGCACCGCGACTTCAAGCCGGGCAATGCGATCGTCGACGACAAGGGCCGAGCGCGCGTGCTCGACTTCGGGTTGGCGCGGCTGGATG
>WBZL01004991.1_pt1 | contig 11194 bp, 7 predicted proteins | sample 5204291 | NCBI WGS metagenome assembly WBZL01 (sample SAMN12344345, study PRJNA552823) | activated sludge metagenome | biome: Activated sludge suspended growth; feature: Nitrification reactor; material: Wastewater; isolation source: activated sludge from nitrification reactor of wastewater treatment...
CAGGGCCAGGGCCAGGTCTAGACGGCGGCGCATGCCACCGCTGTACGTTCCCACGCGACGCCCTTTGGCGTCTTCTAAGCGAACCAGCTGCAGCAGTTCTTCGGCGCGGTTGGCGGCCTCTTTGCGACTGGCGCCAAACATGCGCCCCTGCATACTGAGCAGTTCTACAGATTTCATCAGCGGGTCAATACCGATCTCTTGCAGGGCAACGCCGGCAATACGGCGCACCTGATCGGCTTGCGAGACGACATCAAAGCCGCCAACGCGGGCGGAGCCTCGAGTGGGCAGGGCCAGAGTAGTTAAAATTTTGATGGTAGTGCTTTTCCCGGCGCCATTGGGGCCGAGAAAGCCAAAGATTTGACCTGAATTCACCTGGAAAGAGACATCGCGCACGGCCGTTACGCCCCCCGCATATTCTTTGCCCAGGTTTTCGACAACAATTTCACGATTAGACATTGATCTTACTCCCATGGCCGACACTGGTATCTTATGTATCGCATCGGTCAACCAGATTGTTTGACATGATAAAACAACTATAACAGGTAAATTCCATGTTGTCAATATATTGTCTATGTATTATTTATATTTTGACCAATTTCTAACACAGCGCATTCTCTGCGCCAAAGTCGGACTTGAAAGGCTGGCCAGTTTTCGTCAAAATACAAGGCAGGCAGAATGCCATACGGCCGTGCAGTTTCTACGGTCAGTCCACATCAAATAGGAGAAAACGATGTCACCCACCACATCCAACGATCAGCCCGAGGTTAGCACGGCCGTTCCCCCGGAAACCATTATCCAAACCCACCACACCATCACCCTCAACGGGCAGGAACTGGCCTACACGGCCACTACCGGCGCGCTCACGCTAAAGGAAGAAACCGAAAAAGAAGACAAGTCTGAAGGCGAAAAAGCGCGGGCGACCATTTTCTTCGTTGCCTACACGAAGGATGGCGCGGAACCCGGCCAACGACCCATCACCTTTGCTTTTAACGGCGGGCCGGGGTCTTCGTCGGTGTGGCTGCATTTAGGGCTGCTGGGGCCAAAACGCGTACTGGCGGAAGCAGATGGCTCGCCCACCCCGCCGCCCTACCAGCTGGTAGACAATGAGTATTCGTTGTTAGACCAGAGCGATCTGGTTTTTATCGATCCGGTGAGTACCGGTTTTAGCCGTGTCGTGCCGGGCGAAAAGCCAAAAGAGTTTCACGGTTTCAAGAAAGACATTGCCTCGGTGGGCGATTTTATCCGCCTGTACACCACCCGATACGGCCGTTGGCTGTCGCCAAAGTTTTTGGCCGGCGAGAGTTATGGCACAACCCGCGCTGCCGGATTGTCCGGCTACTTGCAAGAGCGCCACGGCATGTACCTGAACGGGATTTTTCTGATCTCGTCGATCTTGAATTTCCAGACGGCCTATTTCAAACCGGGTAACGATTTGCCCTATGCCCTGTTTTTGCCCACATATGCCGCGACGGCCTGGTTTCACGGCCGTTTGGCTCCCGAATTACAGGCCAATTTAGCCCACACATTGGCCGAGGTAGAAGAATTCGCCCTGGGCGAGTACACCCTGGCCCTGATGCAAGGCGCGGCGCTGTCGGCGGAAAATCGCACAGCCGTGGCCCAAAAACTGGCTCGGTACACTGGCCTGACCGCCGAATACATCGAGCGCACCGATTTGCGCATTAATATTCACCGCTTTTGCAAAGAACTACTGCGCGACCAGGGACGCACCACCGGGCGGCTGGACAGCCGCTTTACCGGTGTGGATCGGGATTCGGCCGGCGAAACCAACGAATTCGACCCCAGTTACGCGGCCATCCAGGGACCATACACCGCCACCCTGAACGATTACGTGCGGCGCGAGCTCCAATTTGAAAGCGACCTGCCCTATGAAATTCTGACCGGCCGCGTCCAACCCTGGAATTACGGCGAACATCAAAATGCCTTTGTGGATGTGGCCGAGACGCTGCGCAAAGCGATTAGCTTCAACCCGCATCTGAAGGTTTTCATTGCCAACGGCTACTACGATCTGGCGACGCCCTATCTGGCGACGCGGTACACCGTCAACCATTTGGGCCTGGCGGCCGATTTGTATGCCAATATTCACTTGACCTTTTATGAAGCCGGACACATGATGTATTTACACCGCCCATCGCTGGCCCAGCTAAAGCTGGATATGGCGGAATGGTTGGAAACGGCCGTTTCCCGGTCGTATTCCTGAGCGCATACACATTCACAAACTAGAGGCCTCTGACATTTGCCTCTACTGCTAACCATATTTTTATTGCGGAGGAAACGATGGAACAAGAACGAGAAGTGATCATTGTCGGAGCCGGACCGTCCGGGGCTACAGCGGCAACCATGCTGGCGCAACATGGCCACGACGTACTGTTGTTAGACCGGCAGCGCTTCCCGAGAGACAAAATCTGCGGCGATGGCATCCCCACAGGTGTGATTGAAATGATGGGCCACATGGGCATGCAGTCCAAAGTAGCCGCAGCCGAAGCCAAAGGCGACTTTAACCGCATCGACCAGATACGCCTGGTTTCGCCCAAGGGTCATATTTTGGACGCACCGCTGCAAACCGGGCAGCATGGCGAGCATTCCTACGTCGCGCCGCGCATGGTAATCGACGCCATGATTCAGGAACACGCCGTCGCCTCGGGCGCAGAATTCCTGGCCGCCCAGGTGCAGGAACCATTGATCGAGAACGGCCGTGTCGTCGGCGTACGAGCCAAAATGGGCCATAACGGCGGCCAAGCCATCAATATACGCTCCCGGCTGGTTATAGGCGCCGATGGCGTGACCTCCGTTATCGCCCGTGGCCTACGCCCGAAACAGGAGCAGCACGCGCCGGAACACAAAGCCGTCGCCCTACGCGCCTACATCCAAGACATCGAAGAAGTGCCCAACACCGTCGAGTTTTACCTGTACGAAGACATTTCTCCCGGATACGCCTGGATTTTTTCTCTGGGCAACAACCGCGCCAACATTGGCTTGGGCATGCGCCTGGACCAATTCCGCCAATCCAAACGAAAACTGGAAGAACTACTCAAAGACTTCCTGGCGATGCCGGAGATAAAAAAACGGCTCAAAAACGGCGGTCAACTGCAAAACGTAGCCACGTGGCAGCTTAATTTTGGCTCGCAGGCAGGGATGCATTTTGCCTTTGACGGCGCGATGCTGGTGGGCGACGCGGCCGGTTTTATCAATCCAATCACCGGCGGCGGCATTCATAATGGCATGATCTCGGCCGAACTGGCTGCCAAAACAGCCCACGAAGCGCTCACGGCCGGCAGCACCACCCTGGGCCAGTTGAAAGTATACGAGCAGCGCTGCCTCAGAGAGCTTTGGCCCAGCTTGCACCGATCGTATAACTACCAGCGCATCCTGATGCGGTTCCCGATGCTGATCGATTTTCTCATTCAGCGCGGCCGAGAAAACAGTCAGTTGGTAAAAACATTTCTCACAAAGTTGTGACGGCCGTTTTCCGAGGCACAGTTCATGGTTCTTAACCAACAAGAAACGGAAGAGCGCCGATTCGCGCGTATTGAGACGCTGCCGTTTCCGGGTTTACCTATTTGCGCCGTTCAACGTGGCGGCAACAACACATGAGACATGTTCGGCGGTACGCGCTAATTCTGCTGGCGTTGGGCGCACTGGGCGGATTGGCGCTTTGGCAGAGCCTGCCCTGGTGGGTAAACATGGCCCCTGCGCCGGTGCAGCAGCGGCTGCCGCATCAGGTTTTGGCTCTGGCGAGCACACCCTTGCCCACGGCCCTGCCTGCGCCTACCCAGGACCGTTCGGCGATCACGGCCGTCATCATCATCCCCACACTGCCGCCGCCCACCGCCACGCCTACCAGCCAACCAACTCCTCAACCAACCAACCAACCTTCACGCCAGCCCACCCGCCTACCAACGGCCACGCCAACCGCCACGCCGGGACCAACGGCCGTGCGCCTGACCGGCCTGGAAATTACCCCGCAAAAGTTTAACAACTGTGGCCCCACCAACCTGAGCATTGTCCTGAACTATTACGGCGTACCCGATGATCAGTTTGCCGTAGCGGCCGTCGTACGCCCCATTTACGAAGATCGCAACGTCTCGCCGGAGGAATTGGCTGATTATGTTAACAATCAAACCCCACTAAGCGCAGTTGTCTTGCGCGGCGGGCGGCTAGAAACGTTAAAACAATTGTTGGCCGCTGGTTTCCCGGTGATTGTAGAAAAGGGGCTGCTGCCCAGCGAGTGGGAAGGATGGATGGGCCATTATCTGACGGTAATTGGTTATGACGAGGCGGCGCAAGAATTTATCAGCCTGGACACTTTTTTAGGGCCGTGGGACAGCAGCGGCCGCACGGACAGTTATGGGGCAATGGCCGAGTATTGGGCGCAGTTTAACTATGTGTATCTGGTGGTTTATCCGGCGGAACGAGAAACGGCCGTTGCCGCCATCATCGGCGATACACTGACTGATCCGATATTGATGTGGCAGCGCGCCGCCGAACAGGCGCAGCAAGAAACCGCTCGCACACCAGAAAACGGTTTTGCCTGGTTTAATTTAGGCAGCAGTCTGACAAGATTGGGGGAATTAACGGGGGAACAGGCTTATTTTGTCAACGCGGCGGCGGCCTTTGATCGGGCGCTCACAGTTGGGCTGCCGTGGCGCATGTTGTGGTATCAGTTTGAACCGTATGAAGCGTATTTGCGTAACGGCCGTGCCAATGACGTCCTCGCCCTCACAACTGCCACGCTGCAAAGTACGGGGGGGCAATTTGTAGAAGAAACACATTTGTATCGGGGTTTTGCCCTGCTGGCACAGGGCGATGAATCCGGGGCAATAGCCGCCTGGCAGCAAGCCCTAGCCATCAACCCAGACCTGGCTGAAGCAAGTCAGGCGCTCGCAGCTTTAAATGCATCTGGCGATACCAGCCGCTGAGGCCTGACTCGCTTACGCTGCGAATCGCGTCAAACTCGGGCGTTTACCAAGCATACTTGGCATATCGGCTGCGCGCCGATTTCCGTTTGACGTGACCCAAACCACCCTGGCGATTGCGGTACACGGTTAAAATAAGCGGCAAATCGCGGCTTAGTACCACAATCGTTCCTTCCAACCTACCCACCTGCCGACGCTGCGTTTTGGGGATATTACATTTGCCCAGATGAAAAAATACGGCTCCGGCTCGATGCAATTTTTCCCCGTGTTCAAGCACAAAACGAATGTCCTCAAACGATAAGTTGCGCTGCGCCATGCGTTGTTCGGCATGATTAGTCGGAACATACTGCTGGAAATCAGTTGGACCAAACATGATCACCTCCGTTATGGCGAAGGGTAGTACGATAAATCTTCTTCTTCCTGTATACAATGATATGCACGGCCGTTCTATTGACAATAACACATGCGAAGTAAATCGGCCGTCAACCACTAGCCTATTAGTACTACTGCTCCTAAAGAAGGGTTTTGTCAAACCAAAAGGCTATGAAAGATCAAATTCTCGTGGAAAAATTAACCGCCTTTCGATGGCGCGGGCAACCACTTAAAATCCTCAAGAAATCTCGCCGAAAGTCTTTTTGAAAGAAATTCCGTTTATATCCTATTAGGTCAATGGTTTCGTTTAACAGACCGAAGCAATGGTACTGAGATATTCGGCGCCACATTTGGAAGCCACTTTTAGATACCAATAGCGAATTTTTAGGACGTTCAAGCAGTTTTTGCAGCCAACTCTAACATGCTGCTTGATGTCCGTTTTTATAAATGCTGCATCAATTTGAAAGAGGAGCATCATGTATTTAAAATCAATTACCTGGAAAAGTCGTTTCCAATCACTTTGCCTGGTGATTACCTTATTAGGAACACTATGGGGTGCGCCAACTTTAGTTCTGGCTGATAGCGGCGCAGACGGGGACCGAACCATTGCCTCCGGTTCGGTCATCATGAACCGTTACGCGCCAGTCACTGCCATAAACGGAAACACGATCACCGTGGCCGACATCACCGCCCTCAACGATACAGTTGACGATCATTATGCCAACGATGTGTTAGCCGCTGACGATTTAATTCTAATTTATCAGGCGCAAGGGGCCACCTTTACCGACAGTACCGATTTTCCGACTTATGGCGCGTTTGATTATGGGAAGGCTGGTACTTATGAATTTGCGGTGGTAACGGCCGTTTCCGGCAACGACATCACCGTCTCATCTACAACCACCACAGCCTACGCCTGCAGCGGTATCAGCAGCGCTTACGACACAATCAATGGCAACGTCCAGGTCGTCAGAGTTCCGCAGTACAACAACCTAACCATCCAAAATGGGGCCACCGTAACCGCAGCCCCCTGGGATGGCCAAACCGGCGGCATTGTCGCCTTGCACGTTCGCTACAATCTAGTCGTAGACGGAACCATCGACGTCTCCGGGCTTGGCTTCCGCGGCGGCGAGCCGTATCCAACCTTTCACCTCGGGGGTTGGTTAATATCTGGCTATCGAGGGGACACTTATCCTGAGGGTGGTCAGAAAGGGGAAAGCATTTTGGGCAGCCAGGATGATTACCTGCTCGAAGGCGGCGGTTATGGTCGTGGCGCGCCGGCAAACGGCGGCGGTGGGGGCAATGCCCACAATGCCGGCGGCGGCGGTGGAGCCAATGGCTATGCCAGCGGCATCTGGAATGAGGGCCACGGTTTTGTCGCGGTGAATGATATATACGCAAACGCCTGGGACTTAGACGATGAAGTCAACAGCGGCAGCAATATTGTCCCCGATTATTTTCAGGGGGGCGCTGGCGGCGGGCGAGGTGGCTACACATTTTCTGATGCTTTTGAAGATCCGACAGTTTTTGGGCCTGACGCGCAGGTGGATAATGTCCCTGTCTGGCGAGATGTGTTTGGGGAACATCGTCGCCAGGCAGGCGGATTAGGCGGCAGACCTCTCAATAACAATCCAAATGGTCCGAACGGAAGGCTCTTTTTCGGCGGCGGCGGCGGCTCTGGAGACGGGAATAATACCGTGGCGTCAGCCGGCGGTAACGGCGGCGGCCTCGTTTTCCTGATAGCTGAAACCACTTCCGGCAATGGCAGTATCCTGGCCAACGGCGCAACGGCTGCCGATACAACGCCTATTCATGATGACGGCGCTGGCGGCGGTGGCGGCGGTGGCGGAATCATCCTGAAAACGGTCAGTTTGTCTACCAATACCCTGGCAATATCGGCCAATGGGGGCGATGGTGGTAATCAACCTTTAGTGACTGACTATCCGCAAGAAGCGATGGGGCCGGGCGGCGGCGGCGGCGGCGGGTATCTGGCCGTGGCTGCTGGCAGCGGTTCGTTGCTGGCATCAACCGTAGACGGTGGGCTGAACGGCATTACCTTAAGCAAGGCGATGAACGGCGGCTTAACCGACACCACGCCGATTTTCCCGCCCAACGGTGCGACACAAGGATATCCGGGCGGCACGAGCATCACGCTCAACAATGCAAATGCGATTACATTTCCTGGCTGCCAGGGGCCAACGGCCGTTACTCTTCAAACCTTCTCGGTCACCGGCAGCAGCAGTTTGCCAACAGTCGGTCTGGGGCTTATCGGTTTGCTGATGGCCTTCACGTGGAGCCGTCGGCGGCGCGTGGTTCGCAGCCGAACAATGTAAGTTTTTATGTTGCGGCCGCAGATGTGGTGGCCGCAGATGTGGTGGCCACAACAATTTCCACCGGCAGCCCCCACATCGACATCCGCTTGACCTGAACCGGACAAAAGCGGGCTGTTTGCAGCACATCCAGCAATCGAATTGGCCGGCAGTCGATGACTGCCGGCCAATGGGCATGGCACCATTCATACAGGCGAACGGCCGTTCCCCCACCCTCTTGCGCCAAAGAAACCACCCCCAAACGGCCGTTCGTCCGCAGCACCCGCCGAATCTCCGCCAATACCAACGGCATATCTGCCTCAGCAAACAATTCCAGCGTAAAACTCATAAAAACGGCGTCGAAAACGGCCGTGTCATACGGTAAATCAACCGCATCCCCCAGGCGCAAATCCACCCGTTCGCCTGCGCCTGCCTGCGCCAGTCGGTTTTTAGCCACAGCCAACATGCCCGGCGACACATCCAGACCACACACCTGACCAGAATGACCAACGGCCGTCGCCAACGCCAACACATTCTGCCCCGTGCCAAAGCCAATTTCCAGCACCGCTTCGCCAGGCTGCGCAGCCAGACACGCCAGCCCGGCCTCACGGTACCTGGCTTCAGAAGCGGCCAACCAGTCATACCAGCGGCTCAGGCGATCATAATTGGCGCGAGCTTGCACGGCCGTTTGCGAAACAGGTCTTAAAGGAGGAATTATGTTCGTCATCCTAACAGTATACACCCGGTATGCTTCCGCCAGACAAAACAAAAAGCACCGCCTCTTTCGAAGCGGTGCCTTTGTAGACGTATATGTCAGGAGGGAAGCATACACGCCAGCTTTTCGGGCAATGCAGTACGAGGAAAAGGGGAGACACTGCCCTTAATCTGATCAGGGTTCCAGTCGCGTTTCTCGTGCCAGTTTTAGGGGAGGAATTTTTCCCTCGTACTTACCTGATCAAATCGTGTTCAGCATACTCCCAAATTGTGAGCGCGGCATTAATTCGGGCTGTTTGCCGCCTGTTGCTCAGGATTTACTCAGCATCGGGTTTGAAGTCCGCCAGGTTAATTGTCGCCTTGAGCAAGTCGGCTTCTCGTTCAAATTCGAAGCCCAATTTCTGGCTTACATGCCGCATACCCCGGTTTTCCGGCAGCATATAAGCAAGCACCGTTTCAATGCCTTCTTCTTTGCCGATGGTGAGCAGGCGGCGCAATAACTGCGTACCAATGCCAATCCCTTGGAACCCATCACTCACCAAAATGGCGTATTCGGCCTGGTTGTTAACGTGGGAGCGGGTTAGCCGGCCAGCGGCTACAACTTCCGGCTCGCCCGCCTCATTTTTATGCGTCACCACCAAAGCAATGGTACGATCATAGTCTACAAAGCAGATGCGAGTCAGGCGTTCATGTTCCACACGTTGGTCCAGATTGAAGGAGCGGAAATAGCGTAAGTAGACGCTTTTCTCAGACAAGGTTTGGTGGAATTGAACCATAAGCGGCTCATCTTCCGGGCGGATGGGGCGGAAAGTGAATTCTTCGCCGTTTTGCGCCTGGCAGGTGAAGATGTGACGCGTGGGATACGGCCGTATCGCCAAACGCGGCAAGTCTTCCTCTTTCATATCGGCATCATACAACACCACTCTGGCATCCAGGGCAATCAGGTGCTCGGAAGAAGCAAACAGTGGGTTAATATCGATCTCCTTAACCCACCGCTGATCCACCACCAACTGGCTAAAACGCACCATCAAATCTTCCAAACCGGCCAGATCCACCGGATCGCGCCCTCGGATACCTTTCAAGGCCTCGTAAATCTTCGTCCGCTCCATCATGCGGCGCGCCAACGTCGTATTCAACGGCGGCAGCCCCAACGCCCGATCCTTAAAGACTTCTACCAACGTGCCGCCTGTGCCAAATAGCAGCACCGGACCAAACTGCGGGTCTGGGCTGCTGCCCAGAATCAGTTCGTAACCTTCGTTCAGCTTCAACATCGGCTGTACGGTCACACCCTTAAAATCATTGGCGCTAAACTTCTCGGTCACCGACCGTTTCATCGATTCGTAGGCATAGCGCACTTCGTCGGCCGTCACCAGGTCCAATCGCACCCCACCCACATCTGTTTTGTGGGTGATGGTTTCCGAGTTCAATTTAATGACCACCGGATAACCCATTTCCTCGGCCACAGACACGGCTTCGTCGGCGGTGCTGGCCAATCGTGTGGGCACTGTGGGGATGTCATAAGCTGCCAACACCTGCTTCGATTCATACTCGGTGAGAATGGTTCGCCCGCTACTGCGAATATTGTCGAGCATCTCGCCCACCAGAAAACGCTTGTAGGCTTCTTCGTCCAAACCGGAAGGCAGCGAGGGAGTTTCGTACAGGCTTTGCAGCCGGCGGTTATAACGCCACATATAGTTAAAAATGCGTGCGGCCGTGTCTGGATTGGTAAATGTAGGGATGTTAGCCCGGTTCAAAATCGTTTCCCCGGTGGCCACGTCCGCGCCGCCCATCCAACTGGCGAGAATCGGTTTGCCAAAGGGATAACCGGCCGGGCGAGAGAATTTGTCTTTGATGAATTCGGCCGTTTGGGTGGCGTCGGTCATGGCTTGTGGGGTCAAAATAACCAGCAGCCCGTCGCTCTGCGGATCATTGGCAATGATTTCGATGGCATCCGCATACCGGTCCGGTCCGGCGTCGCCTAAAATGTCGATAGGGTTGCCGTGACTCCAGGCCGCGGGCAAGATTTCGTTCAGTTTGGCCATCGTTTCGTCGGAAACGGCCGCCAATTGACCGCCCCCGGTGATCAGGGCATCGGTGGCCAACACGCCAGGACCGCCGGCATTGGTGACGAGGGTCAGACGCGGGCCAAGGGCGCGCGGCTGTTTGGCCAGCACTTCGGCCATGTTAAACAGATCGTCAATCGATTCTACGCGCAGAACGCCGCAGCGCCGGAAGGCGGCGGCGAGTACTTCGTCGCTGCCGGTGAGAGAACCAGTGTGCGATGCGGCCGCCTGAGCTGCGGCTTCGGTGCGCCCGGGTTTGATGACGATAATGGGTTTGGTCAGCGCCACTTCGCGCGCGGCCGACAAGAAAGAACGGGCGTTACCGATTGTTTCCATGTAGATGACAATGCTTTTGGTGCGCGGATCATCGCCTAAATAGGAGATCAGATCGCCCCAATCTACATCGAGCATAGAACCGATGGAGACGAAGGCGCTGAAGCCGACGTTTTCACGGAAGGACCAATCGAGAACGGCCGTACACAAAGCCCCGCTCTGGCTAATAAAGCCAACCGAACCAGGGTTCGCCATCGCGCTAGCAAACGTGGCGTTCAGGCCGGTAATCGGATTCATCACCCCCAGGCAGTTGGGGCCAAACACGCGCATATTGCCCCGCCGCGCTTCGGTCATGATGCGCTTTTCCAATTCCACACCTTCCGGACCAATTTCCTTAAACCCGGCGGAGATGACGATGGCTCCTTTGACGCCCGCGTCCACGCATTGCCCGATAATGTCGGGCACGGTTGGCGCTGGCGTTACAATCACAGCCAGATCAATTTCGTCGGGAATATCGGCCACGCTGGGATAG
>WBZL01004993.1_pt1 | contig 11187 bp, 12 predicted proteins | sample 5204291 | NCBI WGS metagenome assembly WBZL01 (sample SAMN12344345, study PRJNA552823) | activated sludge metagenome | biome: Activated sludge suspended growth; feature: Nitrification reactor; material: Wastewater; isolation source: activated sludge from nitrification reactor of wastewater...
GACCGGCAAGGAATCCGAACCCATGGTCGTCATCCGACTCGCCCGCGGGGGCGCCAAGAAGCGCCCGTTCTACAACGTCGTCGTCACCGACTCGCGCAATCCGCGCGACGGCCGCTTCATCGAGCGCGTCGGGTTCTACAACCCGATCGCGACCGAGCGCGAGGAGGGGCTGCGGCTCGCGATGGACCGCATCGCGTTCTGGAAGGAGCGCGGCGCGAAGCTGTCCGACACCGTCGAGATGCTCGTGAAGCGCTCGGGCGCGAAGGCGCCCGCGCCTGCGGCCTGAGCGAGGCCGGCGACCCGTTCGTCGTCATGGGCCGCGTGGCCGGCCCCTGGGGCGTGCGCGGCTGGGTGAAGGTGGCGGCCTACGGCGAGGGGCCGGAAGGGCTCGCCGTGCAGCGGGACTGGTGGGTGCGGGACGCCGGCGGCGTCTGGCGCAAGCACGCGGTGCAGGAAGCCCGGGTGCACGGCGTCACGGTCGTCGCGGCGATCGAGGGCTTTGCGACGCCCGAGGCCGCGCAGGTGCTGAAAGGCCGGGAAGTGGCGGTGCCGCGGTCGGCGCTGCCTCGGATCGGGCGCGACGAGGTGTACCTGGCCGACGTGGTGGGTCTCGACGTGGTCAACGCCGCGGGAATCGCGCTCGGGACCGTCGTGGCGGTCGAGGATTTCGGTGCGCATCCGGTGATCCGGGTGCGCTCGGAGCGGGGCAAGGGGGAGAGGGACCGGCTGGTGCCCTTCGTGGCACCGATACTCCGGTCGGTGGACCTCGAATCGCGCGAGGTCGTCGTCGACTGGGAGCCGGAGTACTGACCGTGGCCGGTGCGAAGCGCATCGACGTGGTCACGCTGTTCCCGGCGATGGTGGCCGAGGCGGCGAAGGTGGGCGTCACCGGACGCGCCGCAGAGCGCGCCTTGTGGTCGCTGCGGTGCTGGAATCCGCGCGACTACGCGACCGACGCCCACCGCACGGTGGACGACCGGCCCTACGGTGGCGGGCCGGGGATGGTGATGATGGCAGGGCCGCTCGAGGCGGCGCTCGGATCGGCGCGGGAAGCACAGGCAGGCGAGGGGGTGGCGCGCACGCGCACCATCCACCTCACTCCGGCGGGACGGCCGCTCACGCACGCCCGGGTGGCCGAACTCGCGGCGAGTCCCGAGGAGGGCCTCGTGCTGCTGGCCGGCCGCTACGAGGGTATCGACGAGCGGCTGGTCGAGCGCGAGGTGGACGAGGAGATCGCGATCGGTGATTTCGTCGTCAGCGGGGGCGAACTGCCCGCGCTGATGCTGATCGACGCGATCGCGCGGCAGTTGCCGGGCGCGCTGAACGACGCACAGTCGGCGGTGCAGGAATCGTTCGTCGCGGGACTCATCGACTGCCCGCACTACACGCGCCCCGAGCGGTACGAGGGCGCGGCGGTGCCCGAAGTGCTCGTGTCGGGCAACCACGAGGCGATCCGCCGCTGGCGCCTCGAGCAGTCGTTGCGGCGGACGTGGGAACGGCGCCCCGGCCTTCTGGAGGGGCGCGAGTTCACGCGGGAAGAGAAGGACTTGCTGGACCGGATCCGCGTGGAGTCGCCGCGGCCGGAACGGGGAACGTAGCAGGACGACTTTCGACCCAGAAACCGGGACCCAAGTCCGGCCGCGGCAAGCCGCCCGGCCCGACCTCTGGCCCGAACAACGCGGAAAGGCAGGATCGAACATGAACATCATCGAAACGCTCGAGCGCGAGGAGATGGCCCGCCTCGGCAAGAGCCACCCGGACTTCTCGCCCGGCGACACCGTCATCGTCAACGTGAACGTCGTCGAGGGCGAGCGCAAGCGCGTGCAGGCCTACGAAGGCGTGGTCATCGCGAAGCGCAACCGCGGCCTCAACTCGTCGTTCGTCGTGCGCAAGATCAGCAGCGGCGAAGGCGTCGAGCGCACGTTCCAGACCTACTCGCCGCTGATCGCCTCGATCGAACTGAAGCGCAAGGGCGACGTGCGCCGCGCCAAGCTCTACTACCTCCGCGGCCGCTCCGGCAAGTCGGCGCGCATCCGCGAGAAGCTCCAGTCGAAGGAGGGCGGCAAGGCCGAATAGCCGGGCGCTGCCGCTCCCCGGGACGCGGGGCCGGAGCATCGGATGCGCCAGGGGCGCGTCCGATGCTCCGGCCCCGCTGCTTTCCGGGGTGCACAGGCGTACTTCTTGCATGGTCGCCTTGTCACGCCGGGGCTTTTCGACCACCATTCCAGCGTCATCCCCGGGACCTGGCACGGAACCGGCACGCGCATGAAGGCGACGCTCTACGAGGCGTTGGGCATCCCGCAGACCGCCTCCGACGAGGAGGTCCGCGCGTCGCTGCGCCGCCTGATCCGCAAGTACTACGCGAAGACCCGGGACGGGCAAGGTAACGTCGAGGAGGCGCTCCGGTTCATCAACCACGCGAGCCGGATCCTGTCGGATCCGGACCGCCGCAAGCGCTACGACGGCGAACTCGCGGTCTCGACCGGCTCGACCGAGCAGCGCATCGAGCACGTCGTCACCCACGCGGTCGCCGACGCCCGCGAGCAGACCGACGTCGGCACCGAGGCCATCGACCGCGCGGTGGAAGCCGACGTCCTCGACGACGACGACCTCGAGGCCGCGCTGACCGGCGCCGACCGGGACGCCGCGCCGAACCTCCACCATCCGGGCCTCACCGAGCGCGTCGCGACCTTCGGGCGCTCGCCGATCGTCACGCTCGCGCTGTGCGTGCTGTTCGGGGCGTTCATCGCGGCGGCGATCGTGTTCGTCACGCCCGCCGACGCGGTGCTGGTCGCGAAGCAGGTGCTGGTCTGGCTGACGCTCGGCCTGCTGGTGCTCACCGTGGTCTACGGCGCGGTCCACGGGCTCTCCTGGCTCTCGCGGCGCAGGACGCCGCAGGCTCCTCCCTTGCAGCCGCAGACCGACCTCGCGATCCTCAACTGGCGCCGCGAGAAGAGCGTGTTCCTCGGCACCAACCAGCCGCAGGAGGACGCGAGCTGGATCTTCCAGCTTCGCATGGCCGAACTCGAGCGGGCCAAGTCCGGCCGCACCAGCGAGGCGAGACCCTGGCAGCGGCTCGGCGCGCGGATGTTCGACTACGCGATCTGGGGGCTCGTGCTCGCGCTCCTGCTCTCCGAACTGCGCGGCGCCGGCGCGATCCCCGAGAGCGCCGCCTACTGGCTGGGTCATCCGCTGGTCGCCCCGGTCGTCATCACCGGGACGTGGGTGCTGATCGAAGCGCTGCTGATCGCGTCGCTCGCCACCACGCCGGGGAAGTGGCTGTTCGGCGTGTTCCTGCAGTTCTCGATCTCGGACGCCTATGCGCGGCGGGACTCGAAGACCCAGTTCGAGCGCGGGCTCAAACGCGCTTTCCGGGTGTGGTGGGAGGGTCTGGGCTGCGGCTTCCCGCTGCTCGCGCCGTTCCTGATCGCGGTGGCCTACGAGAAGGTGACCGTCCACCAGGAGACCGACTGGGACTTCGCCTACGACTGCCTCGTGACGCACGGGCCGCCGGGCGTGCTCAACCTCGTGACCGGCGTGTGCGGGCTCGCCGCGATGCTGTGGCTCTACGGCGTGGCGTGGCACCAGCCGATGGCGGACTCGATCGCCTGGGCCCGGTCCACGATCACCGACGCGATTCCGTCGACCGCGATGCTGCGCAACTTCACCGGATCCTCGGCGATCGGCGGCTCCATGGGTTCGCCGTCGCGCGCGACGGCGCCCGCGAGCAGGGCGCCTTCCGCCGGCGTCCAGACGACCGCTCCGGCGGGCGTGCCGATCGACACCGACCTCGCGGCGAAGTTCGCCGAGCGCAAGGCGCGCATCGGCACCCTTTCCGTCGAAGGGCCGCGGATGCTGCGGGCGGGCAACTGGCGGCGCGCCGGCGAACTCTGTCGCGCGTGGACCGACATCGACCTCGGCAATGCCGACGCCTGGCGCTGCCTGGGTTCCGCGCTGCAGGCGCAGGGCTACCACCAGGAGGCGATCCACGCCTTCCGCAAGGCGAAGCAGTACGAACCCTCCGACCGCTCGCTCGACGCCGCGATCGACCGCTCGCAGCGCGGCATCGTCGCCGACTTCATCAACCGCTACAGCAAGTAGCGCTGCGGCGCCGTTCAGGCGACGAGCGCGAGCCACAGCGGCATCGTGATCACCGCGAGCATCGTGCCGGACGAAATGACGAGCGCGACCGGGGCGCCGCGGCCGCCCATGCGCGAGGCGAGGATGTAGGCCGAGGTGGCGGTCGGCACCGAGGCGTGCACCAGCGCGACCTGGGTCTCGACCGGCGCAAGCTTCAGGGCGTGCGCGAGGGCGAAGGCCATCGCCGGCGCGGCGACGAGCTTGACCGCGTGGAACCACGCGAGCGCCGGAAGGGGAAGCGCGTCGCGTTCGAACTTCAGCGCCGCGCCGACCGCGAGCAGTCCGAGCGGCAGCGCCGCGTCGCCCCCGAGCTTCAGCATACGGTCGGGAATCCCGGGAAGCGGCAGCGCGAGGGCGTTCCAGGCGATCCCCGCGACGGTCGCGAGCACCAGCGGGTTGCGCGCGACCTCGAGCGCGATGCGGCCGGCGCGGCCCTGCGCGAGCATGGCGACGGCGGCGAGGTTGACGAACGGCACCATCAGGCCGACGACGAGGCTCGCGAGGGCAAGCGCCTCCTCACCGCCCAGCCGCGCGGCGACGGCGAGCGCGAGATAGGTGTTGAACCGGAAGCCGCACTGGAAGCAGGCGGCGAAGGTGTCGCGCGGAAGGCGGAAGAGTGGTTTCGCCAGCGCGGCGAGCAGCATGGCGCCGCCCGTGTAGCCGAACGCGGTGAGCGCGAGCATCCCCGCGTCGCGGATCTCGAGCGACGCGGTCGCGAGCGAGCGGAACAGGAGCGCCGGAAACAGCACGAAATACACCAGCCGCTCGACGCCGTCCCAGAACGCCGGCCCGTAGGCGAAGCGGCGCGCGAGCAGGGCGCCGAGACCGATCAGCAGGAAGTCGGGGGCGATGAGCAGCGCCGTGTTCATGGGCGTGCGCCGGATCGGGCGGGTGAGGAGCCGCGGCCCGGAATCAGGAGCGCATCAGCGCGAGCGCGGACGCGCGTTCGCCACGATGGCTCCGACGCGGTTCACGGCGCCGTGCGTGCGCGGATGCGGGCGACGAGCGCGGTGGTGGAACGATCGTGCTCGAACGGCACCGCGACGAAGCGGCCGCCGGCCGCGATCACTTCCGCCGCGCCCGCGGTCGTCGCGGCCGTGTAGTCGCCGCCCTTGACCAGGATCTCGGGCATGCACGCGACGATCAGCGCGCGCGGCGTGTCGTCGTCGAACGGGATCACCAGGTCGACGCAGGCGAGCGCGGCGAGGACGGCCATCCGGTCGTCGAGCGGGTTGAGCGGCCGGTCGTCCCCCTTGCCGAGCCTGCGCACCGAGGCGTCGCCGTTGACCGCGACGGTGAGCGAAGCGCCGAGCGCGCGCGCCCGTTCGAGGTAGGCGACGTGGCCGCGGTGCAGGATGTCGAACACGCCGTTGGTGAACACGCGCGGCCGCGGCAGCGCGGCGAAGCGCCGGGGGCCGTCGTCCCTGCGCGCGACCCTGGCGAGCGAGACGGGCGGCGGAACGGCGCTCGACCCGCTCATCGCGCCCGCCGGTCAGCCGGTGATCTCGAACAGCTTGACCACCCGCGCCACGCCGGAGGTCGTCGATGCGATCTGCGCGGCCGCGTCGGCCTCGGACTTCGAGACGATGCCCATCAGGTAGACGACGCTGCGCTCGGTGACGACCTTGACGTGGGTCGCCGAGAACTTGTTCGCCTCGACGAACCGGGACTTCACCTTCGACGTGATGTAGGAATCGTTGGTCCGTGCCGACAGATCGGAGGGCGGCCCCACGACCATCTCGTCGTGCACCGCGCGGACGCGATCGGTGCCCCGCGCGAACTTCGCCACGTCCTCGCGCATCGCGGCGTCGGCCGCCTCGCCGGTCAGGAGTACGACGCCGTTGAAGCTCGTCACGTTGAGGTGCAGCCGGTCGCCGTGGCGGGTGCCCATCTCGGTGGTGATCTTGAGCTCGATCGACTGGTCGTCGAGCTGCGCGCCGGCCGAACGGCGGTCGGTGGCCACGAGCGCGCCGCCGGCGACGGCGCCGGCCACGAGCACCGGCGCGCAGGCGTTCAGGAGAGGCGCGAGCAACACGACGAGCGCGAAGGCCAGCGGGGCGGAAGAGGGTCGGGTCATGCTTCGTCTCCCAGCAGCGCCTGGTCGATCGCGTCGCAGAGGCAGTGGAGGACGAGCAGGTGCACCTCCTGGATGCGCGCGGTCCGCTGGTGCGGCACGCACAGGTGGACATCGTCCTCGCGCAGGAGTTCGCCGATGCGCCCGCCGCCCCTGCCGGTGAGCGCCACGACGCGCATCTCGTGCTCGTGCGCGGCGGCGATCGCCTCGACCACGTTGGCCGAGTTGCCGGAGGTCGAGAAGCCGAGCAGGACGTCGCCGCGCCGCCCCAGCGCCCGCACCTGCTTCGCGAACACCTGGTCGAACGCGTAGTCGTTCGCGACCGCGGTGAGGAGTGAAGTGTCGGTCGTGAGCGCGATCGCCGGCAGCCCCGGCCTCTCGCGCTCGAACCGGCCGACCAGTTCGGCCGAGAAGTGCTGCGCGTCGGCGGCCGAACCGCCGTTGCCGCAGGCGAGGATACGCCCGTCGGCGAGCAGCGCGGAGGTCATCGTCTCGGCGGCGCGCGCGACGAGCGGGGCCATCGGGCCGGCGGCCGCGAGCTTGAGTTCGGCGCTCGCCGTGAAGTGCGAGCGGATGCGTTCGATCGGGTCCATGCCGCGATTCTAGCAAAGGGGTGCGCGCCGGCCGTCCCGCGATCGGGACGGGATCTCGCCCGGCTCCGCCTCGCCTTCGGGCGCGGGCACCGTGTCGCGGGAACGGGCGTACACCGCAGGCGCACAGGCCGGCGAGCGGGCCATCGGCCCCTGGGGCCACCCGGTCAGCCGGCGTCCTCGATGGCGTTGCGGATCCATTCGATGCGGCCTGCGTCGAGGTCGTCGAGCAGGACCGCGTCGAACCGGCACTCGGGCGTGCGCGGCAGATGCGCGAGGTACTCGCGCGCGGCCGCGACGAGGCGCCGTCGCTTCGCGGCGGAGATGCTGTCGGCGGCTCCGCCGTGCCGTCCCGGGCGGCGCAGGCGCACCTCGACGAACACGAGCGTCGCCCCGTCCCGCGCGATCAGGTCGATCTCGCCGTGGCGCGAGCGCACGTTGCGCTCGAGGATCGCGAGGCCCTTCGCGCGCAGGTGATCGGCGGCGAGCGTCTCGGCCGCCCGTCCGTCGTCGCCGCGCGAGGCAGCGGTCATGCGCGGTCAGCGCGCCGGGTCGAGCGGGACGATGGCGCCGTCGCGGAACATCGCGACGCGTCCCTCCCGCGCGATCTGCCTCGCGTCGGACAGCTCGACGTGGCCGGTCGCGCCGTCGAACGAGAGCCGGTCCGGCGGCGCTGCGACGAACGCCCGGGCGACGCGGTACGCGTCGAGTCCGAGCGCGTAGAGCCTCTCGAGCGCGGCACTCGCGTAATCCGGCCGCGGCAGCTTCGCGAACGCCGCCGCGTCGGGCGCGACGATCCAGCTCACGTCGACGAAACGCACCTCGTCCAGGTCGCGCAGCGCGGACGCGTCGAGGCGCTGGTTGATCTGCCCGCTCGCCCAGGTGGTCACGCGCGGCGCGTAGGTCTTCACCAGCGCGGCGTCCTGCCCGTCGACCGCCAGCACGATCGCGTCGATCGCGGATTTGCCCAGGTCGCGCCGCATCGCGCGCAGCCCGTCCTGCGTCGCGACCAGCGCGTGGGTCTGCGGCGGGTTGCCGCCGGCGAGGATCCACTCGGCGACGAACGCCTGCGCGAAGCGGCGCATCAGCGGCGAATCGCCGCTCACCACCGCGACGTTGGCGACCTGTTCGTCGCGCATTCGCCGCGCGATCGTGCGGGCGTCGGACTCGATCGCGAGCGCGAACGTGTAGAGGCGCGGCGGGAGCGTGGAGGCGTCGTCGAGCTGGTTGAGCGCGATCGTGACCGGCAGCGGCTGGTCGGACGCGACGAGCGCGCGCAGGTCGTCGCGCACCAGCGGGCCGACGACGACGCGCGCGCCGTCGCGCCTGGCCTCGTCGAACGCGGCGAGCACGCCGCCGGCGGCGTGCGGAATGACGCGCACGCTCGAGGCCGCCCCCGCGGCGGCGGCGGCCGCGAGGAAGCCGTCGCGCACCGCTTCGGCCGGCCGCACGTAGTCGGGCGACCCGAGCGGCAGCACCAGCGCGATGGGCGGGCCGGGGGGGCGTGGCGGTGGCGATGTCTCGGCAGGCAACGCCGGAGTCAGGGCGGACTCGGGAATGGCGCTCGCGTCGGGGGCCGGAACCGCATTCGCGGCGGGAGCGGAACCGGGCGCCGGCGCGTCCCCGCTTGTCGCGGGCGCCTGGGCTGCGCAGAATGCGGCGATGAGGATCAGTCCCGCGCCCGCCGCCAGCGCGGCGCGACGCGCGCGCGGGCTGCCAGCCGTCGAATCGGGAGCGTGAGGCATCGTGGGAGCGGCGGACCGTCGCGGGGATGGGGAGCGGGACGATGCCGGCGCGGGAGTTGCGCCGCGTGGCGGCGCGCAACGCGCCCGGGCCGGGGCATTATATGTGGTCGCCACGCCGATCGGGAACCTGCGCGACCTCTCGCTTCGCGCCATCGACGTGCTGGGAAGCGCGGACCGGATCGCGGCCGAGGACACGCGCGTGACCGGCGCGCTGCTCGCGCACCTGGGCATCGCGAAGCGGGCCTTCGCGGTCCACGGGCACAACGAGCGCCAGCGCGCGGAGGAGATCGTCTCGGCGCTTGCCGGCGGCGAGAGCGTCGCGCTCGTCACCGATGCCGGCACCCCGGGGCTCAGCGATCCCGGGGCGCGCGTGGTTCGTGCGGTGCAGGACGCCGGCCTGCCGGTCGTGCCGGTGCCGGGACCGTCGGCCGTGGCCGTGGCGGTGTCGGCGTCGGGTCTCGACGCGTCCTGCTTCGCGTTCCTGGGTTTCCTGCCGGCGCAGGCGAAGGCGAGGCGCGCGCTCCTCGATTCGCTCGCCGGTCTTCCGCTCGCCCTCGTCGTCTACGAAGCACCGCACCGCGTACGCGCGACGGTCGCGTCGCTGGCCGACGCGCTGGGACCCGGCCGCGGTCTCGTCGTCGCGCGCGAACTCACCAAGGCGTTCGAGACCATCGCGCGCACGACGCTGGGCGAGGCGGATGCGTGGTTCGCCGCCGACGCGAACCGCGAGCGCGGCGAGTTCGTCCTGGTCGTCGATTCGCCGCAGGCGTCGGGGGAGACGCCCGGAATGTCGTCCGAGGCGGCGGCGTGGCTCGACGCACTCGTCCGCGAACTGCCGCCCGCGCGTGCCGCACGCATCGTCGCGGAGAGGACCGGCGCGCCCCGCGACCTCCTCTACGCCAGGGCGACGGGCCGGAAGGACGCCCCGCCGGAGTGACGTGCGTTGCAGCCGGACGTCCGACCGGGATGCTGCGCCGGTGTTCGCGCCGCTGCGCGGACCGGCGTCCCGCCGGCACGACGGAGCGGGACGGGCTCAGTAGGTTTCGAGGTGGTAGCGGCCCTGCTGGCGCAGCGCCGGCAGCAGCGCGTCCCAGTCCTGCCCGTGCGCGCGGCACGCGTCGGCGAACGCCTCGGCGACACCGGCCTCCATGCCCTTGAGGCCGCACACGTAGACGAAGGTGTCCGGGTCGGCGAGGAGCCGCGCGACGTCGGCGCCGCGCTCGCGGATGCGATCCTGCACGTAGCGCTTCGGCTCGCCGGCCGCGCGCGAGAACGCGAAGTTGATGTCGATGAAGTCGCCCGGGAGCTTCATCAGCGGTCCGAAGTAGGGCAGTTCCTCGGCGCGCCGCGCGCCGAAGAACAGCATCAGCGACCCGCCTTCTCCGAGGCCGATCCGCCGCCGCCTGCGCTCGGTCATCGCGCGCATCGGCGCCGAGCCGGTGCCGGTGCACACCATGAGCAGGTTCGCGCCCGGATGGTTGGGCATCAGGAAGCTGGTGCCGAAGGGCCCGATCACCTGCACCGTGTCCCCCTTGGCGAGGTCGCACAGGAAGTTCGACGCGACACCGCGCACCGGCGTTCCGTCGTGGTCTTCGGTCACGCGCTTCACCGTCAGCGCGAGATTGTTGTAGCGCGGACGCTCGCCCTCGCGCGGACTCGCCACCGAGTACAGGCGCGGGTGGTGCGGCCGCCCGTGGGCGTCGACGCCGGGCGGCAGGATGCCGACGGTCTGGCCCTCGAGCACCGGGAACGCGACCTGCCCGAAGTCGAGCACGAGGTGCCGCACGTCGGACGAGGCGTCGTCGGCGGTGAGCCGGAAGTTGCCGCTGACGGTCGCGACGGCAGGTTTCGCCGCAGCGTGGAGATTGACGTAGGGATGCGCGGCCGACCACGGCGGCGGCGATTCGCCGCCCTGGCCCGCGGTTGCGCGCGCGACGATCCGCGCGACGTCGGGCGGCAGGTCCGTTGCGGTCTCCGCGGCGCCGGGCGTCCCCTGCTGAGGCGGCAGCGCGTCCCATCCTAGCTGCTGCTCGATCGTGTAGACCGCGGAGCGCGGCACCTGCCGCCAGCTGTCGATCGCCCCGGTGGGACAGGGCGCGATGCACGCCGTGCAGTTCTCGCACTTCGCCGGATCGACGACGTAGTTGCGCTCGTCGTGCGAGATCGCGTCGATCGGGCAGGTCTCCTCGCAGGTGTTGCACCGGATGCAGATCTCCGGATCGATCAGGTGTTGGCGGAAGACGTCGGTCGGAGCGTTCATCGGATGGACGTGGGCCATGGGAGGCGGGCGCCAGTCGGGAGGCGGTGGCAGATGGGCCGGCGAGGGCACCTCGCCCGAGGTGAAGTCGCGGTCCGTGCGGCGATCGCCGGATGACCGCCATCCATCGCCGCTATCCGAACCTGACGTACTCGAAATCGACCGGCTGGTTGTTGATGCCGCGCGCGGGCGGTGCGATCCAGCCGGCGAACCTGCCGGGTGCCGAAACGCGCCCCATCAGCGACGCGACGAACGCGCGGTCCTCCGCCGACGGCAGCCATTCGCGCTCGTGCTTCGCCCAGGTCGCGGCGTCGACGACGCGACCGTCCGGGTCGACGTTCACCGCGGCGAGCGGGCCGATCTTGCGGTGGAACGCCTTGT
>WBZL01004332.1_pt2 | contig 11185 bp, 11 predicted proteins | sample 5204291 | NCBI WGS metagenome assembly WBZL01 (sample SAMN12344345, study PRJNA552823) | activated sludge metagenome | biome: Activated sludge suspended growth; feature: Nitrification reactor; material: Wastewater; isolation source: activated sludge from nitrification reactor of wastewater...
ACCCGTCGTCGACGATGACGATCTCCAGTTCCACCCCGCCCAGATCCACCGCCTGCACCCGGCCCACGATCTCCCGAATCGTGGCCTTTTCGTTGTAGCAGGGCATGACGACGCTCAATTTCATCGGGAGAAAGTATAGCCGGTCGGCCCGGCCCGGTCCGTACGTGCGAACCGGCGGCCCTGCATTGCGCTGGAGCCGCCGGCTGCGGGTCGTGCCGGGTGACTACGGAGCGACGGTGAGCTGCCCGCGCACTTCGCCGCCGGGGTTCACGGCGCTGTGGATGTTCACGTACACCTGGCCGCCGATGAGCGACTGGATGAAGTCTTCCCACGAGCGGATGCCCTGATCGGCCCGCGCGCGCAGGGCCGAGGCCGAGGCCGTGCCCTTCAGCGTGAAGTCGTTCGACACGTTCACCTGGGGCGCCAGGTCGACCACGACGGGGCCGGCCAGGCCGGGTCCCCCCACGTGGAAGTGACCGGCGGTGGTGCCGCTGGGCAGGTTGAAGATCTCGATCTCGTAGCTGACCGTCTGGGTGGCGAGGTTCACGAACACCTCCGCCGTGCCGGTTGCGCCGGTCAGCACCCCGGGCGTCTCGTTGGCGCCCGACATCACCGCCGTGAGGCGCACCGTCTGTGCCTGTGCCTGACCGCTCGTGGCGGCCACCAGCGCCAGGCCGGCAACCGCGTACTTGACCATTCGTCGCATGTGGGAAGCTCCTTGGCCGCCAACCACGGCGCGTGAAGACACACCGGCGGCAGACACGGGCCTTCTCGCAGGAATCGGGCCAGCCGCCCTGCGTCAAAACGCCGCAGATTCGCCAGGCCGGCCGCCGATCCGCTGAGGCCGGCTTACGCCGGGCGAAAGTGATTTCGGACTTCGTAAGGGGTCTGACCCCGAGGCGGGCTAGGTGGCGCGGGCCGACTTCATCATCTTCTCGAGTTGCCCGAGCCGCTCGTTGCTGCCGAGCAACGCCAGCACGTCGCCGCTCTGCACCACGTCGTCCGGACCCGGCGACACGGTGGTGAAGTCGCCGTCGCCGGTCTTCGATCCGCGCTTGATGGCGATGGTGGTCAGGCCGAAGCGGGCGCGCAGGCCGATGTCGCGCAGTGTCTTGCCGAAGAACTCCGGCGGCGCCGGCACTTCCACGATCGAGAAGTCGCCCGAGAGCTCGATGTAGTCGAGCACGTTGGGGATGACCAGGCTGTGCGCGATGCGCATCGCCATTTCGCGCTCGGGGAAGACCACGCGCGTCACGCCCAGCTTCTCGAGGATGCGGCCGTGCAGCGGCGACACTGCCTTGGCGACGATGTGCTCGATGCCCAGTTCCTTCACCAGCGTCACGACCAGCAGGCTCGCCTCGATGTTCTCGCCGATGGAGACGACGGCAACGTCCACGTCCTGGATGCCGGCGGCGCGCAGCGCGCGTTCGTCGGTGGCGTCGAGCTTCACGGTCTGCGACACCTGGTCGGCCAGCGCGGCCACGCGGTCGTCGCTGCCGTCGATGCCGATCACCTCGTGTCCGAGCTGCGACAGCGTGGTGGCCATGGCCGCGCCGAAGCGGCCGAGCCCGATGACTGCGAACGTGCGTTTGGCCATGTGATCACCCGACGAGAATCTTGCCTTCCGGATAGCGGAGCTTCGCCTGCGCGGCGCTGCGGCGCGCCACCGCGATGGCGAGTGTGAGCGGCCCGAGCCGGCCGACGAACATGATCAGCATCACCAGCACCTTGCCGATCGGCGAAAAGAAGGCCGACAGGCTCACCGGTGCGCTGTACTCGCCCATCGACAGGCCCACGGTGCCGAAGGCCGACACGGTCTCGAACAGGGTCTTCAGCAGGTCGCGGCCTTCGGTGAGCAGCAGCAGCCAGGCCACGCCGTTCATCGTCACGAAGGCGATGAGCGAGACGAAGAAGGCCTTGGCCACGAGCTCTGGCGCGAGGCGGCGCTTGAAGACGACCGTGTCGTCCTGGCCGCGCACCGTCGCCCAGAGCGCCGCCAGCGTGATGGCGAAGGTGGAGGTTTTCACGCCGCCGCCGGTGCTGCCCGGCGAGGCGCCGATGAACATCAGCGCCATCATCACGAACAGCGACGGCACCGTCATGGCGCCGACGTCGATGGTGTTGAAGCCGGCCGTGCGTGCGGTGACCGACTGGAACCACGCCGCCAGCAGCTTGTCCTTGAGCGACAACGGCGCCAGCGTGGCCGGATTGAACCACTCGAGCGCCAGGAAGGCCACTGTACCGCCGACGAGCAACGCCGCCGTGGCGGCGAGCACCAGCCGCGTGTGCACCGAGCGCTTGATTTCGTGCTTCCGTCCGCCGAGCAGCTCCGCCCAGACGAAGAAGCCGAGGCCGCCGGCGATGACGAGCGCCGTGACGACGGCGTTCACCACCACGTCGCCCCGCCACGAGATGAGGCTGTCGCTCCACAGCGCGAACCCGGCGTTGTTGAACGCCGACACCGCGTGGAAGATCCCGTACCACACGGCTCGGCCGAACCCGAGGGTCGGCCACCAGTTCAGCGCCAGGATCAGCGCCCCGGCCAGCTCGAACGCCAGCGTGAGCCGCAACACGGTGCGCGCGAAGCGAACCAGGCCCTCCATGTTCTGCACGTTGAGCGCTTCCTGCAGCGTGAGGCGCTCTTGCAGCGTGACCGACCGGCCCAGCGCCGCCGCGAACACGGTGCTGAGCGTCATGTAGCCGAGGCCGCCGGCCTGGATCAGCAACAGCACCACGATCTGGCCGAACAGCGAGAGGTCCACCGGGGTGTCGACCGAGATGAGCCCGGTGACGCACACCGCCGAGACCGACGTGAAGAGCGCGTCGAGGACCGAGACGTGCCGGCCGGGCGCGGCTGCGAAGGGCAGCGAGAGCAGCACGCCGCCGGCGAGCATGATGCCGGCGAAGCTGAAGGCCAGGAACTGCGATGGCGACAGTGGGCGCCGGCGTGCCACGGAGGTTCAGTATAGCGGTTGGCGCGGCGCTTACCTGACGGCGCCCATGTCGAACTGCGCACTGCCGAGCGTGGCCGCGCCGTCCTTCACGACCACGTCGAACCGGCCCGTGGTGATGAGGCCGGCGTCGAAGCGGGCCTGCAGCCAGCCGCCGGTGATCGGTTCCGACCGCCCGAGCACCGGGGCGCTGGTGGGCGGAAACGGCCACCACGGCGAGTCCATCGGCGGCGGATCCCAGTAGACGCCGAAGTGCGGCCGGCGATCGTTCGCCTCGGGCACGATCACGCTGCCGGCGGCCGGGCCGTCGAGCCGTACGAGCAGCACGTCGTACAACGGCACGCCGATGTAGGTGTTCTGCGGATGGAACTGCACCTCGGCGATCACTTCCACGAGGCCGCGCCACGGCACCAGCATCTGCGTCATCTGCCGCTGGCCGTAGTTGCGATCCAGCAGCCGCATCTTCTCCTCGAGAGTCAGCACCACGCGGCGGTACTCGCTCACGATCGAGATGCGGCGGACCAGGCTGTCTTTCAGCACGCGCTGGTAGCCGTCGTGGAACGCCTGGCGTTCGGCCTTCGTGGCCTGGCGGCCGAAGAGCAGCGCCTCGTCGAGTTGCTCGCGATCGATGTTCGGCGTGAGCGCCCGCGCCGGCGACAACGCCAGGGCCACGATCAGCGTCACAAGGGCGGACACGCGGAACAGCCGGCGCGGCACGGATGTGAGGATAGCGCGACCGGCTACCATGCGGCAGGGAGGCAGCATCGTGGATCTGCACGGACGGGCGGCGATCATCACCGGCGGGGCCCGCATGGGCGAGGCGATTGCGGCGGCGCTGGCCGGGCTGGGCGTCGATGTGGCGCTGGCCTACCGGGCGTCGTCCGCCGCCGCGGACCGCACGGCCGCCGCGGTGCGCGCGCGCGGCCGCCGCGCCCACACGGTGCGGGCCGATCTGGCGGATCCGGCCCGGTGCCGCGCCGCCGTCGACGAGGCGGCGTCCACGTTCGGGCGCCTCGATCTGGTGATCAACATGGCTTCGGTCTACCAGGCGCTGCCGTTCGACGCCCTCGACACCCACGCCTGGGATCGCCAGCTCGCCAGCGACCTGCGATCCGCCTATCTCGTGGCCCTGGCCGCCGTGCCGCACCTGCGCGCCGCCGGCGGCGGACGCATCGTGAACTTCAGCGACTGGGTGGCGGCCAGCGGCCGTCCGCGGTACGAGGGCTTCGTGCCCTATTACGTCGCCAAGGCCGGCGTGAAAGCCCTCACGGAGGCGCTGGCCCTCGAGTTGGCGCGCGACCAGATCCTGGTCAACGCCGTGGCGCCCGGCCCCATCGTCGCGCCCCCGGGCACCTCGGCCGAGGAGATCGCGGCCGTGGAGCAGGCCACGCCGCTGGGCCGCTGGGGTGGTGAGGCCGAGATCGCCCGCGCGGTCGTGTTCCTCTGCCAGACCGACTTCGTCACCGGCGAGACGGTGCGGGTCGATGGTGGCCGGCACCTGAAGTAGCGCCGAGGGGCATCCGCCGCCGACGAGGGGGCCCCTGAAACCTCAGCCAACCGGGAGCGTCTCAATATTTGTTGTAACGAATTACGTCACAACCTACACAAGCTCGACACACACCGCCAGGAGCCTGACATGACGACCGCCGCTGCCCTCCGCACCTTCGCCATCGACAAGACGCACTCCGAGGCCGCCTTCCAGGTTCGCCACCTGATCACGAAGGTGCGCGGCCGCTTCGACGACTTCGGCGGCACCATCGACTTCAACGCCGAGCAGCCGGCGGCGTCGAAGGTGAGCTTCGAAATCCAGGCGGCCAGCATCGACACCAGCACGCCCGACCGCGACGCGCACCTGCGGAGCGACGACTTCTTCGCGGTGGAGAAGTACCCGACCATCACGTTCGTGTCGACGAAGATCGACGGCAAGGGCGGCAACGACTACGCGGTGACCGGCGATCTCACGATGCGCGGCGTCACCCTGTCCATCACCATCCCGGTCACCTTCCTCGGCGACGCGGTCGACCCGTGGGGCAATCAGCGCATCGCGTTCGAGGGCGAGGTCACGATCAACCGCAAGGACTTCGGCCTGAACTGGAACGCGGCGCTCGAGGCCGGTGGATTCCTGGTGGGCGACGACGTGAAGATCGCCCTGTCGGTGCAGGCCGTCGCCGCCAAGTAGCACGCTTCCCCGACAGGACCGGCCCGGCCCGTCAGGCGTCCGGGCCGTTCGTCTGTACGGGCCCGGCGTCGACGGAGTAGCATGCGCGCATGCCCAGCATCTGGAACGACGCCGATCGCGCCGACCTCGTGCGCCGCGCCTGGACGATCACACCTGGCCACACGGCGAAGTGGGGGAAGTTCAACGCCACCGGCATGCTGGCGCATCTCTCGGACGCGCTGCGCATGGCGCTCGGCGATCTCCAGGTCACGCCGAAGGCCCCGGCCATCCTGAAGTGGGCGCCCGTGCGCTACCTCGTGATCCACAAGCTGCCGATGCCGAAGGGCGCGCCGACGGCACCAGAGCTCATCGCGCGCAGCACCACCGCCGACCTGCAGCAGGAACAGCAGGCGCTGCAGACGCTCTTCGACGCGCTGCCGCATCGCGCCCAACTGGCCGCCACGCACCCGGCCTTCGGACCGATGACCCGCGACGACTGGGGCGTGCTGATCCACAAGCACACCGACCACCACCTGCGGCAGTTCGGCGTGTAGCGCACCGGCGCGTCACTTGCTCCAGGGCGGCGTGACCTTGTTGCTGCGCGCGTAGGCGATCAGCTGACCGAGGTGCTCGTGCAGGTGTGTCGTCGTCATCACCCACGTGCTGCGCAGGCTGCTGTCGCGGCCGAACACCTTGATGGCGCCATCGAGCGTCGCGTCGGGCGTGTCGCCCATCGCCTTCTTCAGGAAGGCGAACGACTGCTCCACCTCGGTGATGATCTCGGCGCGCGTGCGCGGCTTCTTCTCGTACGCCTCGGCGGTCTTGTAGTCGGTGCCCGAGATGCCGCTCGACGCCGGCGGTGCAATGCCCACAGCCGCCGGCATGAAGTAGTTGTCGGCGGCCACGTGCACCAGCACTTCGCCCACCGAGCGCACACCAGGCATGGGCCGCCACGCGTAGGCCGGCTCCGGAATCGCCCTGGCGAGGCCGACGACCTTGCTCTCGACCTCGGAGACATCGCCAATGAGATCGCCCATCAGCCCGGCGCGCTTCTGCGCGGAGGCCGAGAGCGTGGCGGCGGCGATCAGGCTGGCGAACACGAGCAGGCGGCGGCGAGCGGTCATGGACATCTCCTTCGGCTCTGGTGTCGGTGGGCGCGCCACGCATCGTAGTGCCACCGGAAGGGCGCCGGATGCGGCCTGTCACCGCGGTTCGTCCCGCGGCGGCACGGATGGATCGAGCGAGTAGATGACGTAGGCTGCGGGCGAAAAGCCGGCGCGCTCGTACACCCGTCGAGCCCGCCCATTGGCGGCATGGGCATAGAGACGCAGGTCGCGTGCGCCTCCGGCCCGGGCTTCCTGCCGCAGGCGAGACAGCATCCAGTCCACCACGCCCCGGCCGCGCGCCTCCGGCACCACGAACACGCTCTGAATCCACCAGTAATCGGCCCCGTGGAAGTTGCTCCACTCGGTCGTGATAGACACGCTGGCGATGATCGCGATGCCCGATGTGACCACCCAGCACCGCGCCCGCGGCGGCGTCGAGAAAGCACCCGCCACGCCCCGCTCGACGTCCGCGCGGTTCAGGCGCAGGCCTTCTGCCTCGAACCCCTCTTGCTCGGTGAACGCCACCAGCGTCGCCAGGTCGTCTGCCGTTGCCGGACGGAACCGCCACGGCTCGCTGCCCGGCGCGTGCTCGCTCGGATGCCGCATACCTCAGGCTACCCGAGTCACGCGCGCCCGGCGAGCCGCGTCCATCGTCAACGCGACACCGCCGCGAGCTTGCGCTCGACGTCGGCGAGCAGGGACGTCAGTGGCTTCGAGGCCTCCCCTGCAGCGGCCAGTGGCGCCAGGCCATCGCGCGCCCGCGCGTACAACGTCCGCGCCTCGGAGCGTCCCGCCGCTCCGCCACCGGCGACCAGCGCATCGGCCAGCCAGGACACCACCTCGTATTGATCCTGTGGCTTCCGATCGCTGGCGCCCGGCCGGCCATAGATCTCCAGCGCGGTCCGGAACGCCGCGACGCCGTCGGCGCTGCGTCCCCTTGCCACCTCGATGCGGCCCATCCAGGCCCACGCCTGCGCCATGTTGAAAAGCTGCTCGCGCGACGACGGGCTGGCTTCGATCGCGGTGGTGTACTTGTCGACCGCGTTGTGGGCCTCCCGCGCCGCCGCCTCGAGATCGCCGCGGTCGAAATACTGCGTCGACAGGCCCTGCAACGAGGCCGCGAGATTGAACTGGATCTGAACGTTCCGGCTGTCGGCCTCCGCCAGCTCCCGCTGCAGGGCAATCGACTCACGCAGCGGTATCACGGCGTCGTCGAGGCGCCCCAGTTCGTGCAACGCGTAGGAGACGCGGGTGAGGACGAGGTGCAGTGAGACTCGGGTCTCGGCCGACGGGCGCGCGGCGTGCACCTCGCGTGCCAGCGCCGAGGCCGCCTGGAAGCGTTCCAGCGCCCGACCGTAGTCCTCGGCATAGTAGTACACGTCCCCGGAATTGCCGTACGCACTCATCAACGTGCTGCGGACCTTCGGCGTGGCCGCCGAACCGACGCGGGATTGCGCCAGCGCAATCTCGGCGTCGAACGCCTTCAGCGCCTCTTCACGCTTGCCCGCCCAGTTCAACGCGATGCCCTGTCGATCGTGCGATCGTGCCGCCGAGGCGAACTCATCCTCGGTGGACGCGGTCGTCACGGGCCCGATGGTCTGGCCACCACGCGCGTACCACTGCACCGCGTCGGTCCAGCGGTTCTCGCTGAGGGCCAGGTCGCCGACGCTGAACTGTGCCTCGGCCAGCGCCACGCGGGCCTGCGTGTCGGCGGGTCTGGCCTTCAGCACCGACTCGCGCAGTTCCAGCGCCTTGTCGTAACTGGTCCTGGCCCCTTTCCGATCGCCGAGGTTGGCGAAGAACAGGTTCCCCTGCACGTCGCCGATCTTGGTGTAGGCAGCGGCGAGCTCCGCCTTGAGCGACACGTCGTCCGCGGCCTCGGCCGACAGCCGGTCGAGATAGGTGAGCGCCTCTTTCACGAGCACCTGACGCGCCTCGGTGGAGCCCGGCACCTTGGCGACCGCGTCGTAGATCGGCCCGACGACCGCGTTGGCGAGTGCGCGCACCTCGTCGAAGCGCGCGGTGGCGCGACGAGCCTGCCACACGGTGGCCGTGACGCCCGCGGCCACCGCGACCACCAGTGCCAGCGCCGCTGCCACACCCAGCGCGTGCCGGCGCACGAACCGGCGCAGCACGTACGCGGCCGTGGCCGGCGTGGCCGCGATGGGACGATGCTCTCGCGAGGCACGCAGGTCGGCGGCGAGATCGGCCACCGAGGCGTAGCGGTCGCCGGGCGCCTTGCGCAGCGCCTTCAGCACGATCGTGTCGAGGTCGCCGCCGAGCGCGTGCCGCCACGGTGTGGCGGCCACCGTGCTCGGCTTCGGCGGGTCGTCGTCGCACACGAGCCGCATCGTGTCGAGCGGCGAGCGCCCGGCCAGCTCGTACGGCCGCCGGTCGGTGAGCAGCAGGTACAGCAGCACGCCCAGCGAGTAGACATCGCTCGCCGTCGTCACCTTCTCGCCGCGGAACTGCTCGGGGCTGGCGAACTCCGGTGTGAAGCTGGTGAAGCCGGTGCGCGTCACGCCCACGCTGTGGCCGTCGTCGTCGATGAGCGTCGCGATGCCGAAATCCAGCAGCTTCGGCGTGCCGTCGGTCGTGACGAGGATGTTCGACGGCTTCACGTCGCGGTGCACGACGAGGTGACGGTGCGCGTAGGCGACGGCGTCGCACACCCGTTCGAAGAGCGTCACGCGTTCGGCCAGCGGCGCCTGGCGATCGCGACACCAGGCGTCGATCGGCGCGCCGTCGACGAACTCCATCACGTAGTACGGCACCTCGTCGGGCGTGGCGCCGGCGTCGATCAGGCGCGCGATGCCGGGATGGTCGAGCCCGGCGAGCACCCGTCGCTCGAAGCGGAACCGATCGCCGAGCGTCGCCGACCGCCACACGGGCAACACCTTCACCGCGGCCCGCCGATCGAATTCCGCGTCGTCGCGTTGCGCCTCGTAGACGACGCCCATGCCGCCGCGGCCCACCTGCCGCACCAGCCGGTAGGCGCCGAGGCGGCGGCCGATCAAGGCATCCGCGACCGCGTCTTCCATCGCGCCGGTGGCGTCGGTCGGCTGCTCGAGGAATCCCGGATCGGTGTCGTAGGCGGCGAGCATCGCCTCGACCTCGGCGCGGATCACCGGATCGTCGCAGGCGTCGTCGAGCCAGCCGCGACGTTCAGCCGCCGGCCGCTGCGTGGCCTGTTCGAAGAGCTCGGTGATGCGGGCCCAGCGCTCGGGAGTCATGGGAGGGCGGGGACGATCATGCGGTCACCCGTTCAGCAAAGCGGAGACGGCGGCGTAACAGGGTCAGGCTGGCGGCGCGGTCACGGCGTGGCGAGGTCGCCGTCGAGGCGCCGGCGGATCCACGTCTTGGCGGCCAGCCAGCCGCGCTTCACGGTGGAGGGCGAGATGCCGAGCGCCTCCGCCGTCTCGTCGATAGAGAGACCGGCGAAATAGCGCAGTTCGACGATGCGGCTCTGCGTCGGGTCCATGGCCTCGAGTTCGACAAGGGCGCGGTCGAGATCCAGCAGGTCCACCGGCCGCGCGCCGACGCTCAGGTGATCGTCGGCGAGTTCCACGCCCACCGCGCCGTCGCCGCGCTTCACCGCGCCGCGGGCCCGCGCGTGATCGACCAGCACGGCGCGCACGATTCTGGCTGCGACGGCGAAGAAGTGCGTGCGGTCGTTCCACGCCTTGCCCGGCTGGGCCTGGGCCAGGCGCATGTAGGCTTCGCTCACGAGCGCCGTCGGCTGCAGGGTGTGGCCGGCGCGTTCGCGACTCAGGTGGCGCGCCGCGATGCGGTGCAGCTCGGGGTAGACCAGTTCCATCAGGCGCGGCAGCGCCTCCGACTGCCCGGAAGACCAGTCGTGCAGCAGGCGGGTGAGGTCGTCGCCGGAGGAGGCCATGAGGGAGCCAAGCGGCTCCCCTCATGTTCGCACACCACTCGGGGCCTGCGGCACTCGTGACGCCCCGCTGGGACGTCAGAAGAAGCGGTACAGCAGGCCCACGACGGTGGTGGCCCGGCAAGCGGCCGCCAGGCCTGGATGCAGGCGCTCGACGTTGTTCCACACCAGCGCCATCAGCGTCATGGCGCCGATCATCACGAGCGCCCACATCAACACCGCGCCCGGCGGCTGTGGGCCCAGCGTCGGTCCGAGACCGGCGGTCCAGTGCGAGCCGTAGAGCAGCGCCACGTGCACGGCGTAGACCAGCAGCGATTCCTCCGCCAGGCCCTGCAGCGGCGGCGTGAGACGCGTGACAAAGTGTCCGACGGCGGCGACGAGCGAGAGCAGCAGCAGCACCGATCCGAACCGCTGCACGAACGACAGCGGGCTGGCCCGCCACCAGTCGTGCGAGCCGTACTCGAACCAGCCGAACTCCCCGAGCAGGGCCGCGCTCACCGCCAGCAGCGCGCCGATCAGGAAGAGGCGGCGCGCCAGTTCGCGCAGGTGCTCGCGCGTCGCCCAGGGCGCCGCCGTCACGCCGAAGACCGCGCCCAGCAGCGTGAACCCGGCCCAGGGCAAGAGCGGGAAGTTCGAGCCCGTGCCGTACGCCAGGTACGACGCCAGGAACAGCGGCACGCGGCCCGTCCAGTCGATGTCGTGAGCCAGGGGCGTGAGGGCGACGACCGTGGTGGCCTGCGTGCCACACGCCACGGCGAAGCGTCGCGGCGACCTCGACAGGCCGATGAGGAACTGCAGGCCGAGCAGCGTGACGGCCACGTTCTGCAGTACGTCCACCTGGAAAAACGACTGCCAGCGCTCGGGCGTCGCGTAGGGCAGGTCGGCGAACCGGCCCATGGGGAAGCGGATGAAATAGCCGAGGGCGAGGAAAAACGCCAGGCGCCGCACGCGCTTGAACGACCGCGGCGAGAAGTGGCCCTGGTCGTCCCAGTGCTTGAGCGCGGTCAGGCTGAAGGCGGCGCCTGACAGAAATAGGAAGGTGCACGACGTCAGCCCGCGCAGGTAGAGCCACGCGTTG
>WBZL01004995.1_pt1 | contig 11185 bp, 14 predicted proteins | sample 5204291 | NCBI WGS metagenome assembly WBZL01 (sample SAMN12344345, study PRJNA552823) | activated sludge metagenome | biome: Activated sludge suspended growth; feature: Nitrification reactor; material: Wastewater; isolation source: activated sludge from nitrification reactor of wastewater...
GATGGAATTGACGATGCCCTTCCCTTGTATGTTGCGAAGGCCTTCTTCGATGACCTCCCACTTGGAACTGTCCACCATGATGGGCACGCGCGCGATATCGGACTCCGCGGCAAGCAGGCGCAGAAATTTCTGCATGGCCGCTGTGGAGTCCAGCATGCCTTCATCCATATTGATGTCGATGACCTGCGCCCCGCCCTCCACCTGCTGACGCGCCACCGTCAGGGCCTTATCGTAATCCCCTGCCAGAATGAGTTTGGAAAATGCCGGAGACCCGGTAATGTTGGTCCGCTCCCCGACATTGACGAAATTGGATTCAGGCCGAACCGTCAACGCCTCCAGCCCGCTGAGCCGCAAATACGGCTCCACCGTGCCCGGCCGTCTTGGCGAGACACTGCGCACCGCGTCCGCAATGCTGCGAATGTGGTCCGGCGTCGTACCGCAACAGCCGCCCACAATATTGAGCCACCCGTTTTGCGCCCATTCTCGCAACTGCGGCGCCAAGGAGTCCGGGGTCTCGGGAAACCCCGTCGGCAACAGTGGGTTGGGCAGGCCTGCATTGGGGTGACTGCTGACGTAAATGGGCGCGAGCTGCGACAACTCCTCGATCAGCGGCCGCATTTCCTTCGGCCCCAGCGCGCAATTCATCCCGACACTCAGGAGCGGCACATGCGAAATGGAATTCCAGAACCCTTCCACGGTTTGGCCGGAAAATCCTCGATTGCTGCCGGCTTGAATGAAGGTAACCGACGCCATGATCGGCACCTGCCTGGCGCCTTCGGCAAACAGCTGCTGAATCGCAAAAAACGCGGCCTTGGCGTTGAGCGTATCGAAAATGGTCTCGACCAGCAGCAGATCGACGCCGCCGTCCAGCAGGCCGCGGACCTGTTCGGCATAGGCCCGTACTAATTCAGGAAAGGTCGTGCCGCGGGCCGCCGCATCGTTCGAATCGGTCGAGATGGAAGAGGTCTTCGTGGTCGGGCCGATGGCCCCGGCGACGAAACAGCGTCGAGCAGGCTGCGCCGCAGTGACCGCAGCCACAGCCCGCCGGGCACACTCAGCCCCGGCTTTCGAGAGCTCGTAACCCAGCTCTTCCATCCCGTAGTCGGACAGCGACACGGACTGGGAATTGAAGGTGTTGGTTTCGATGATGTCCGCCCCGGCTTCGAGGTACTGGCGATGGATCGCCTCGATCACGGCCGGTTGCGTGACATTGAGGAGGTCGTTGTGCCCCTTGAGGTCCTTGGCCCACTGCTGAAATCGTGTCCCACGAAAGGCGGCTTCGTCCAGCCTGTACCGTTGAATCATGGTGCCCATGGCACCATCGAGGATCAGGATTCGCTCCCGGAGCAGGGCTTCTACTTCATGTACCGGCATGACTACCTATGTCTTTCTGTCTCCGAACGTCGGGCAGGCGCCACGGGCGATCGGGACTCACGGATGGAGCGGCATCATATCGGGAACCGACTTTTTTCAGCAAGCCATGACCGTCGCCGCGCCTTGACATTGCCTACCCTGGCCGATAGGATGCCGAGCATTGTCTGGCTCAAGCCTGAGTGTACATCCTATGGCGTTTCAGACAGTCACTCGCCTATTGCTGTTCTCCTTGATCTGCATCGGTGTCATTGGATCTGTGGCCGGCCCGGCCCGGGCAGAGCCCTATTTTGACGACGGCTATCTTGGCCTGACACAAACCCAACTCCACGAGAAACTCGGGCTGCCGCAGGCGGTGCGTGACCGCAAATCGGCCCTGCGCGTCTTTACCTATTACCCCATCGCCGATTGGGATCAGTACTTCAAAAAAGTCGCCTCGCCGGAAAACGGCGAGGATGTCTACACGTTTAAACGCGACGGAATCGACGTCCGCTACTCGTTCAGCTACACCTTCGATCCGAACGACCATAGCGAACAACGGCCCCTGTTCGTCCGGCTCGTGGACATCGAGTTCACCCCACCGGTCGCCTTGAGCAAAATCCCGCAGCTCGTTCCTGAATTTAAACCGTCCGACGACGCGGCGTCGCCGGTTTTCCGCTCGAATATCATGTTGTTGTTTTTTTCCGGCAAGCCGTCGGCTGAGGCGAGGTTTATCGTCCGTGAGAAGGGGAAGGACACACTCGATTGGTCACTCGCGTTTCAGATGTTCGCGCTCCAGGGCTTGCCCGATCCACTCACGCTGAAAGCCCCGATCGACCGCCTCGAGATCAGCACCCAGAGTCTGCCGCTTGTGAAACTCCGCCAGCGAAACACCCACGAACCGGTCCTGAATCCTTACTCCAGGGCCTTCGCGCAACAGCCTCCACCCGCTCCGGCGACCAAAAAAATTCCGATGCCCACGTATGCGGACTAACAATCGTCAGGGGGTCGGCTGTTCGGCTGGCTCAATTTGGCGGGCTGTCCGTTCATCCTGTGCGCGGTAATTCTGCTCGGTTTGGCTCCTCAGTCGCCCCAACACATTCTCCACGGCTTGCCCTGAACCCTCTTGCGGAGGTCCGGCAACGGCCTCCAGCGTCGGCGCTTCGAACGCCACCATGTGGTAGAGCGCGGCACCCGCGACGAGTACGAGGAGGAACTTGCAAAGAATTCGTATCGCAGGGTTGGCGCTGAGAAATATCATCAGGAGCAGGACCACTGCAGCCGAGCCTGCCACGATCGCCACCGCCGTCTGATACGGCGTGAGCCCCTTGATGGCTCGCGTCCCCAGTTTTCCGGCCACTGCATCGAGCAAGTCTCCGATGACCCCCTTCGACGCAGGGTGGGAAGCGACGGACCCCGCTGCAACCGGTTCAGGTGCCGGCGCCGACGACGCATCAGAACCAGTCATGGTTCGCACCCGCCCCCGGTATGCGGCGGGCACCTGCTCAAGATTGTCGGTCAGGACGGGCTGCCCCTGGGCGTCCGTATACACGTAAAGCGGTCCCGCTTCCACAGGACTTCCCTCACCGGTCACGAGCCACCCCCCCAGGAGGATCGCCCACAGCAGGCCTTGCCGCCATTTCCCGCCCTGTCCTGCCATCGCCGTCCTCACATTTCTCCACTAAGCATAGCAGGTCGCAATCGGTTCCCGGGGCGAAAAGACCACGCCGGCGTACCATTCCATCCCTTGACGGACTGAAAAACGATTGTTTAGCATGCAAGAGCAGGTGACAACGCGCTCATTCGTTACCGGAAGGATCCCCGTGACCGATCACACGACCTCGGCCAGTCCCGTTTCAGCCCTCCCCCCGGCGGAGGAACCGACGCCATTTATCCGGCAACGGCCGGTCCGGTTGATTATCAACACGTTCCTGGTCCTATTCGTGGTCGCCCTGATTGCCTTTCGATTTGTACCCGGCTGGCTCGACCCGGATTTCTCCAAGCACATCGAAGGTCACCGCGTGATGGTCGGCATGGACCGCAAGCAGGTGCTCGATTCGTGGGGCTCTCCGAACACGATGAACGTCACGCACACCAAGGACGGTTTACGACGGGAAGAGTGGATATTCGAAGATTGGGAAAGTCCGGCGGTCGTCAAACACCGCTATCTGTACTTTGAGGAAGGAAAATTGATCGGCGGGCACTTCTCGGGGTCCGATGTGCGGCTGCCGATCCCGACTAATCCCGAGCCGGTCAAACCCAAGGGGCACCCGTAACGCCCTCCCTCGCCCTTCAGGCCAGGCTAGGGTCCAGGCTCGCCGGTTGCCTCCCGCACCTGAAGCGCCAAACGACTGAGCAGAATCTCGGCCCGCTGCCTGTCCCGTGAGTCGACCATCACCCGACTTCCCAACAGAGCTACGCCGGGGTACAACGCGCCGACATGCTCATGTTGAACCGCGTAGGGAATCCTATTCCCATCGAGCAGACTTCTGATCAGCGCCAGTTCACCCACATCACCCGATTCACACAGCGTGACGAAGGTACCGGCACTCTCAGGTTGCGGTCGTAGCGTCACAACAGGCCTCCCGGTGGTCGGTTCCACGCAACCACTGGGTCGGGCGAGCTGTGAACCGGCGTCCCAGGCTGCGAAGTACGTGATTCGTTGCAATTCACTCGGATGGTCAATACACTCACAGATACGTACACGAATGGGTGCGGCGTTCGGGCGGTTCGTTTCGGCACCCTAGTCGCTCGCCGGTAAGCAGGCGGCTCCAATCGAACCCGAGGCCTCTCGTTCAGGGGGCCGACCTAGGGAGTCTCGGTGATCTGCACCCGACGTTCCTTCCCGGGGCCACCGGATACCGTGAGGACGCGCTTCCACTCGCGAATCTGATAGATCGCCCAGGCTTGCGGCTCGTTTTTGTAAAACGCGTCCGGGTCTTCGCCGGAGGCGTTGAGATAGATCGGTTCCGTGAATCCTTCATCGAGCACATAGTCCAGCAGGCAATCGGTGGTAAACCCTTTGCCGCGCAAGGAGACCTCGGCGAGGAAGTTGAGAATGTCGTCCGAATTCTGGATGATAATCGGGTTCATCTGATCGGGTTTGATTGTAGCCAGCGAGAAAGAAGGAAGGCAAGGCATGACACAGAAACGACTGAGCCGTGCACAATTTCTTGAGCGCCTGCTGTCCATCATGGATCGTAAGCACCACTGGGCCTGGCCGATCATCATGGGGCCCGGGATCTCCAAGGCGCAGTTAAAACTCCATTACCAGCAAGAGTTCCTGGTGTATGTGCGAGACTTCCCCGTGCTGCTGGCCCGCGTCCATGGCCAGAATCCGCCTCCCGACGTACGGCGCATGTTGGCCGAGAATATTTACGAAGAAGATACCGGCGGGCTCTCGTTCGGCCGGTCTCACCCGGAACTCTTCAACGACATGATGCAGGGGCTGGGGTTCAGCCCCGAGGTGTTCCGAACCGCCAGACTGCTCCCCGCCAGCGCCCGCTACCGGCGGTGGCTGGAGACGGTCACGGCCAGCCGCGACTGGGTGGTCGGTGCCGCCGCGCTCGCCGTATTTGTCGAAGGCAGCATCAAAGATCGCCAGGAAATTCAGGAGCCGTCCAAGCCGAAAAGCGAGGCGGAGATTGAAGCCTACATCGACGCCCATCCCCTCGTTCGACACCACAAGATCGCACGGCAATCCATGGATCTCATCCGTGCGCATCAAAAGGTGGAGGCAGGCCACCGCCAGGATGCCTACGCCATGGTGGTCGGCTACGCGGAAACCAGGCGGCAACAGAATGCCGTGCTTGCCTGTGTTTCACAGGGGCTTACGCTCTGGATGGCGTACCGGGACGGCGTCGCCAAGGCCTGCAAACTGGTCAAACCATGATCATGCGCCACACAGTTCAGCGCCTGGCCCTCGGCGTCATCCTCGGCTTCCTCCTTGCCCAGCAGGGATCGGCTTCGGCGGAACGCACGCCGGACGACATGGTGCTGGTTCCCGCCGGTGAATTTACGATGGGCGCCTCAGTCGAAGACGGAGGACTCCCAGACGAGCACCCGCTGCGCCTGGTCTACCTGGGCGCCTTTTGGATCGATCGATACGAAGTCACCAATGCGGGTTATGCACGGTTCGTACAGGACACCGGCTACGAAGCCCCAGCCAATGCCGCCCCTGCCCTCACCCTTTGGGACCACAACCGTCCTCTGCCCGGGATCGAACAACATCCGGTAGTCAATGTCAGCTGGCTGGATGCCGTGGCCTTCTGCCGCTGGGCCGGCAAACGGTTGCCGACGGAGGCAGAATGGGAAAAGGCCGCGCGGGGAACCGACCGGCGGATCTACCCCTGGGGCAACGAGTGGAACTTCGATCACGCCAACAGCGCCAGCTATTGGGCGCAAACAACCGTCCAATTCGCCGATAGCACCCAATGGGAAGCCTTCTGGATCAAAGGGCTTGGCGCGGCCATTTCCAAGGAGAAGGGCGTGAGGGGCGAGATTTTAACCCTGCCGGTGGGCAGCTTTCCGGCCGGCGTCAGTCCTTACGGAGCCGTGGACATGGCGGGCAATGCAGCCGAATGGGTACAGGACTGGTACAACCCCAACCACTACCGGTCGGCATCCCTGACCAACCCGCAGGGACCGGAGCGCGGAGCCATCAAAGCGATGCGTGGAGGGTCCTGGCTCAAACCGGCCATCAGTCTACGCACCACCGATCGAGACTGGGGTACGATGGACAGCCGCCCTTCAGGAACCGGTTTTCGCTGTGCGCGCGATAGCTACTGAGGGACGACGGTTTCGTACTGAGACGACTGCCTCGCCTCGCTCAGCAGAACAGTCCTGCCCTGCCCCCGCGTGACCATCCCCCATCTCACCAACTCGTTCAGGGCCTGTCACAATTTGAGGAGATTCTAGGTACCGCAGACCTCAGCCGCTATACTGCTAGTGAGCCCGAGGACGGACATGACAGTCTCTCTCTCTCAATCCACGACACCCACGCAAGGAAGCACATTTCGCGTCCTGCTGGCGGACGACTCCGTCGAGTCACACCTGTTGCTTCAGTGTTATCTTCGCGACACGCCGTACCAGGTCGAGGCGGTCTCGGATGGAGCGCAGGCTGTGGCGGCCTTTACGGCTCGTCCCTTCGATCTGGTTCTCATCGATCAGCATATGCCCGTCATGGACGGATTCACCGCAACACGCCGCATTCGCGACTGGGAGGCCTCTCAGCAGCGGGCGCCGGTCCCGATCCTGGCGCTGACGGCTCACTCATTCAACGACGCGCAAGAACAGAGCCGCTCGGCGGGGTGCACGGGGCTGCTGTCCAAGCCCCTGACGAAACAGCAGCTGTTCGACACGTTACGCACCTATTCTGCCGCTGAGACGTCCCCTGACATGGCGCGGGAGGCTCCCTCGCGAGCGGACATCACCGCTCGCATCGAGGAAGCCATTCAGCGACAACGCCCGATCTTCCTCGACCATCGCCGCCAGGACGTGAAGACGATGCGCGATGCGGTCGAGCAGGGGGACTATGAGAGTCTCCAGACCATGGGGCATCGGATCAAGGGCCTAGCCGGTTCCTATGGATTTCCGGAGATCGGCCTGGCGGGTGCGCACCTGGAACAGGCCGCCCAAGCCCGCGACCTGGCCTTGGTTCAACAGGCCATCACCGAGCTGAGCCTGATCCTCGCTCGAACAGAGCAGGCGGCTTAGACAACCCTGTTCCTGACGGCGCCAAGGAGCCACCAGACACTATGAGCATTCTGATCATCGACGATTTTCAGGAAGAACGGGATCTGCTGCAGGCCATTCTGCAGAGCGCCGGATTTGGGCCGCTCCTGCCGGTCGGCAGCGCGCGGGAAGGTCTGGACCTGCTTGGGGTGGGAAAGCGTGTGAAACCGGCGACCGCGATCGATCTCGTGCTGATGGACATTGAGATGCCGGACATAAACGGATTGGAAGCCTGTCAACAAATCCGCCTGGAGGAACAATTCCAAGCCCTGCCCATCATCATCACCACCGCACACACGACAGCCGAGGATATTCAGGCAGCCTACACGGCAGGCGCGACCGATTACATCCGCAAGCCGGTCATTCCCGCCGAGTTACTGGCGCGTGTCGCCACCGCACTCAGCCTCAAACAAGAGATCGATGCGAGAAAGCTTCGTGAACAGGAGCTGCTCGAACGAACGAAGGAGCTCGACCGTGCGTTCGAACACATCACCACGCGCCATGGCACCATTCACATTTGTGCCAAGTGCAAACGGGTAAAAAGCGACGGCGCCTATTGGCAACGAATTGAGGACTATCTACGCCGTCAGGCGCGCTCCACCGTCAAGGAAGCCGTGTGCGAAACCTGCCTGCACCAGGCTTACCCACACCTGAAGCAGATGCCGTGACCATGGGAGCTGTGCATTCCTGACGCCTCCTCACGGCCGCGAGGGTGGATTCTCCCGCAACACAAACGCCAGGGCATCGACGCGCACCACCGGCATGACGATCCCCTGCCCCTCCACCTCATGCGAAAAGTCGTAGACCAGCGACTCTCCTTCGATCAGCCGTCCCGCCATCAACACCTCGATGTCGATCCGTTCTCCCTGCTGAAGCCGCGTCCTGAGATGCGCTGTCTCGTCACCCGCCAGCGCAATCAGTGTGGCCGGGAGGTCTTCATGCTTGAACCGCACCTCGCCCCAAGTGGTCCGAGTGAACTTGGGCCCCAGCGCCACGCGAAAGCCGCCCTCTTCCTCGTCAAAACGCGACAGTTCCCCGAGCCAGGCAAAAGCCACCACCCACTGAAGGGCATCCTTGCCTGTCCGATTCGCATCACGCTCACGGTTTAAGGAGAAGAGTCGTTCATCGTGGCCGGGATCATGGTGTCCTTGACCGTATACCGTGGCCCAGTCCGGTGAATGCCCATCCAACGCAGTGAGAAACCGTTCGATCGATTCGGATTCAAGGAGCTGGTGACTTTGGGCGGGAAGGGAGGCGAGCGCGGCGGAAAATTCACGATGCAACGGCTGCACACCGGATATTCCATCCGCCCGCACTGTCGTCGGCAGGAGACTGGTCGGCACGAGTAGGGCCGTGGCGAAGACCATCCGCAGGATGCAGCGGGTTACCACGGTCACGCAGCAGAGCCCGATAGGCGCTGAAATAATTCGCGCAGCTGCGCGGCTCCCGGATGGTCCCAGGACAACACCCCGGCATCGACCAACACCTGAAGCCGAGGGGTCGGATCGAGGCGAGGCAAGAGGTCTGCCGATACCGGCTGGGACTGTAACACCTGCGAGTAGACCGCCATCCATGACTCGGTCACGGCACGCAGGCCGGGGTCGGTGGCCTTCATCCGCCCCAGCCGCACTTCTTGCAGCAATTTGATCAGGGGGTCCGATTGCAACAACGTCCCGATCGCACGACGCATCTGGTCTTCAGGCTGTTCCATGAGGCGACCTGCTTCCTGTTCAATTCATCGAACAGGCGCCGGGACCACGTGGATCGCCACAGGACCCGCACCCGCCGCCGGAATTGGACGTCACCGGCCACCCGCCGGTCGCCCCGACGCCGAAGGCCGAAAACTGCTTGTGCAGCGACGTTGCCTTGCAGGAGGGACAGGCCGGCACGGTACTCCCCTGCACGAGAAGCTCAAAGCGATGATTGCATTCCTGACAGACGTATTCGAAGATGGGCATGGGGGCTGTACTCCTTGGAAGTTGAGGCATTATAAGTAAGGTTCGATTCACTTCGCAATTACCAGACGACGGGAGCCCACAGATGTGGTCAGAAGATAAATCGTTCGTGTTTCGCATCAGCCTGGAAGCGCAGTTTCCCGACGACTATGACGGTCCTCACGACGAACGGGCTTGGCTACGGGAATGGGAGACACAAATCAAACCGGTGTTGATTAAAAACGTATTCGATACGCTGCGGGACTATCCGGCCTGGAAGTCCCATGTGCGAAACCGGGGCATCTCGCCGACCGACGAAATCGAGGTGGCCATGGTTCGTGATTTTTCTTCGGCTCCTTAACAGAACGAGCACGCATGCGGCAGGCGACCGATCAGGGGCTGTATATTCACGTCCCCTTCTGTCATCAGCGCTGTCACTTCTGCGCCTTTTATCTCGAAATTCACCACCAGCGCGCCGCTGCAGAATTCGTGGCGTCATTGCTGACGGAACTGCATCTGTACGCCGACGCCTCCCCGTTCGATGCGCGCCCGTTGGGCTCGATCTATTTCGGTGGCGGGACGCCGACCACTCTCGATGCGGCGCAACTGACGCGCATCCTCTCCGCGGCAGTGGACGCCTTTGGTCTTGCATCGGACGCCGAGGTGACCGTTGAGGCGCATCCGGGATCCGTGACATTGGAGAGTGTGCGGACACTCCGAAGCGGCGGCTTCACCCGTCTCAGCCTCGGGGCCGAATCCATGAACCAGGGCGAACTGGATCGAGTCGGACGCCCTGGTTCTCCGCTCAATACGAGACAGGTCGTGACCATCGCACGGGAGGCCGGCTTCGAGAATATCAATCTCGATCTCATGTACGGCTTACCGGGACAGACGGTGGAGAGTTGGACCCGCTCGCTCCAGGAGATCCTGGCCCTCAATCCCACTCACCTGTCCTGCTATGCCTTGACGGTGGAGGACGGGACGGCTCTGCAGACAGCCATCCGGCGAGGGATGGTCCCCGCCCCGGACGAGTCCCTTCAAAACGAGCTGGAAGATCTTGCCGAGACGACCCTCACCGGAGCCGGCTATCGGCGCTACGAAATTTCAAACTATTCCCTCCCCGGTTTTGCCAGTCGCCACAACCGACTGCACTGGACCGGCGGCCACTATCTGGGACTGGGCCCGAGCGCCCAATCCTATGTGGGAGGTCGACGGTTCGGGAATGTGGGCAACCTGGCGGCATACCACTCCTCCCTTCAGAACGGCCGGCGTCCGGTGTCGGAATCGGAACAACTCAGTCGCGCTCACGAGACATGCGAGCGCCTGACCTTCGGGCTTCGCCTGACCGAGGGCGTGGTTTTGGACGAGACCGGCGCCCTATCCTTCCCTGGCCTGAGACACGCCATTGCGACGTTAACGGTCGACGGTCTCCTGGAAGGCAACGGGAATGTCGTCCGCCTCAGCTCGCGCGGTCGACGGTATGCGGATACTGTGGCGGTCGCCCTGCTCGCCGGGCTCGAAGAGGCACCGTACCGCGGCTCTGCTCTTGACTTCTCAGCTCTGCCGCGGCAACAGTGTACAGCAGCTGCGAACGACATGATTGTCGAGCAAGACGCGGCATCCCCCTAGTCGACGAGTTCAAGGAGGCCTGTCCCATGCCGGTCAATATGGATCCCAGCAAACGCCGCCGCCGTCAGCCGGTTGAAGAACAACCGGTCGCCGCCGCCGGGCAAGACACTGCAAAAACCAGGAAATTTGGTGAGGATACGGAAGCAGATCGTGAGAAAGCGATCGCCGAAGCCGAACTGAAAAATCTGTGGGATGCCACTGAGGTGATCGACATGGATACCTGGTAAGCTGATATCCGCGACAGGACGCAGGCGCCCACCCGCTCCCCGGCCATCGATCGAATCGCACAGACCAGCCGCTGACCACACCACCTCCATGACCTCGTCTGCCACGCGCAACGCCCTCTTCCATCCGTTTCACCTCTGTTCCGCCGAAACCCTGAATCGCCTGCTCTGTCAGTACGACTCCATCCATTTCCGGGATTACATGGCGCTTCGGCTGACAGCATTGATGGGTACCACGGCGTACCAAGACCGCATGGGTGATGACCACCCGGCGCGGGTCACCAGCGGCCGAATCGTACAGGGGTATCAGGTCTC
>WBZL01004996.1_pt1 | contig 11184 bp, 8 predicted proteins | sample 5204291 | NCBI WGS metagenome assembly WBZL01 (sample SAMN12344345, study PRJNA552823) | activated sludge metagenome | biome: Activated sludge suspended growth; feature: Nitrification reactor; material: Wastewater; isolation source: activated sludge from nitrification reactor of wastewater treatment...
GACCACCAAGAAGGCGGGCACGCCCTTCGCGATGATCACGCTGGGCGTGGGCGAGCTGGTGTTCGCGATGTCGCTGATGGTGCCGGAGTTCTTCGGCGGCGAAGGGGGCGTGTCCGGCAACCGGGCCGTGGGCCAGCCCTTCCTGGGCATCACCTTCGGCCCGCCGATCCAGGTCTACTACCTGATCGCGGCCTGGTGCCTCGCCTGCATGGTCGCGATGTTCGCGTTCACGCACACGCCGCTCGGCCGCATGTGCAACGCCGTGCGCGACAACCCCGAGCGCGCCGAGTTCGTCGGCTACAGCACGCAGATGGTGCGCTTCATCGCCTTCTGCGTCTCGGGCTTTTTCGCCGGCGTGGCCGGCGGCCTGGCCGCGATCCACTACGAGATCGTCACCTCCAGCATGGTGGGCGCGGCGCCGTCGGGATTCGTGCTGCTGATGGCCTACATCGGCGGGGTGGCCTTCTTCATCGGGCCGGTGATCGGCGCGGTGCTGATGACGGCGCTGCAGATCTCGCTGTCCGACTACACCGGGGCCTGGCTGCTGTACGTGGGCCTGATGTTCGTGCTGGTGGTGATGTACGCACCCTACGGCCTGGGTGGCCTGCTGCTGATGCACCGCCCGATCGTGATGGGCGGCACCTGGCGGCGCGTGCTGCCGACCTACGCGCTGCTGGCCGTGCCGGTGCTGCTGCTGGGCGCCGGTGGCATCGCCCTGATCGAGACCGCGCACCACCTGATGGTCAAGGTCGGCGAGGGGCCCACCGTGCACGTGCTGGGCGTCGGGTACGACGCCAAGTCGGTGGTGGCCTGGGTCGTGATGATCGGCATGCTGGCAGTCGGGCTGGCCGGCCTGCGCTGGATGGCGCCGCGCGTGTCGGTGGCCTTTCATGGCGCCGTGCAGGCCGCCCAGCGGGGGGGCGGGGCATGAGCGCGCACGCCCTCGAGCTGGTCGACGTCCACAAGCGCTTCGGCGCCACGTCCATCATCAACGGCGTCAACCTGCAGGTGCGGCGCGGCGAGCGCCACGCCATCATCGGGCCCAACGGGGCCGGCAAGTCGACGCTGTTCCACCTGGTCAGCGGTCGCTTCCCGGTCTCGTCGGGGCAGGTGCTGGTCAACGGCGAGGACGTGACCGGCCTGGCGCCGTTCCAGATCAACCGCCGCGGCCTGGCGCGCAGCTTCCAGGTGACCAACATCTTCCCGCGCCTGTCGGTGTACGAGAACATCCGCTGCGCGGCGCTGTGGGCGCTGGGTTACCGCTACTCGTTCTGGCAGATGGTCGACAAGGCGCGCGATGCCCACGAGCGCACCGAGGCCGTGCTGCAGCAGATCCACCTCACCGGCCGCCGCGACACGCCGGCCAGCGTGCTGTCGTACGCCGAGCAGCGCGCGCTGGAGATCGGCATCACGATCGTCGGCGGTGCCGACGTGATCATGCTCGACGAGCCCACCGCCGGCATGAGCCGGTCGGAGACCGAGCAGGCCGTGGCGCTGATCCGCCAGGTCAGCGAGGGCCGCACGCTGGTCATCGTCGAGCACGACATGAGCGTGGTCTTCGACCTGGCCGATCGCATCTCGGTGCTGGTGTACGGCCAGGTCATCGCCACCGACACGCCGGCGCGCATCCGCGCCAACGCCGAGGTGCAGCAGGCCTACCTGGGCACCGCGGTGCACGAGGACGACCATGCTTGAGGTGCAGGGCCTGCAGGCCTGGTACGGCAAGAGCCACATCCTGCACGGCGTCGACTTCCGCGTCGGTGACGGCGAGATCGTCGCGCTGCTGGGTCGCAACGGCGTCGGACGCTCGACCACCATCAAGGCCATCATGGGCGACGTGGTGCGCGAAGGCTCGGTGCGCTTCAAGGACCGCGAGCTGATCCGCCTCAAGCCGCACCAGATCGCCCGCGCGGGCCTGGGCTACGTGCCGGAGAACCGCGACATCTTTCCCTCGCTGACGGTGCGCGAGAACCTGCTGCTGGGCCAGAAGTCGGGGCGCCCGGGCGGGCGCTGGAGCATGGCCGACATGTTCACGCTCTTTCCGCGCCTCGAGGAGCGGGCCGACACGCCCGCCGGCGTGCTGTCGGGCGGCGAGCAGCAGATGCTGACGATGTGCCGCACGCTGATGGGCGACCCCGACCTGATGATGGTCGACGAGCCGACCGAAGGCCTGGCCCCGCGCATGGTCGAGCTGGTGGGCGAGCTGCTCGGGCGCATCGCCGCGCGCGGCGTGTCGATCCTGCTGGTCGAGCAGAAGCTGACGATCGCGCTGCGGATCTCGGCGCGCCTGTACGTGATGGGCCACGGCCGCATCGTCTTCGAGGGCACGCCGGCGGCGCTGCAGGCCGACGCCGCGGTGCGCAAGGAGTGGCTCGAGGTCTAGCCGCGGCGGCGGTCCCGCGGGCCGGTCGCCACGAAGGGTTTCCCAGGGGCCGTCTGTCCGGGCCGGGACACGACCCGGCGCGCCAGGGCGCCTAGAATCGAACGGTCGTTCTATTTCCTGCCAGGAGGCGCGATGAGCGCGAGCTACGAGGTACGCGGCGCGGTGGCCGTCGTCACGATGAACAACCCGCCGGTCAACGGCCTGGGCTACGCCACGCGTGTCGGCATCGCCGAGGGCCTGGAGCGCGCGCTCGGGGACGCGACGGTCAAGGCCATCGTCGTCACCGGCGCGGGGCGGGCCTTCTCGGGTGGCGCGGACATCAAGGAATTCGGCTCGCCGCAGGCCACGGCCCAGCCCAACCTGCTGGACCTGATCCGCCTGCTCGAGGCCTCGACCAAGCCGGTGGTCGCCGCGCTGCACAGCATCGTGATGGGCGGCGGGCTCGAACTGGCGCTGGGCTGCCACTATCGCGTGGCGGCCCCGGGCGCCAACGTGGCGCTGCCCGAGGTCAAGATCGGCCTGGTGCCGGGCGCCGGCGGCACCCAGCGCCTGCCACGCGTGCTGGGCGTGGAGACCGCGCTGAACATGATCGTCAGCGGCGAGCCGGTCAAGAGCGAGGTGCTGGCCACGCTGCCGGGCCAGAAGCTGATCGACCAGATGATCGACGGCGACCTGCTCGCCGGGGCCGTGGCCTTCGCCGAGCGCGTGGCCGATGCACGCCCGCTGCCGCTGGTGCGCAACCTGAAGGTGACGCACCCCAACCCGGACGGCTACTTCCAGTTCGCGCGCAACACCGTCAAGGCGATGGCGCGCCACTTCCCGGCGCCGGCCAAGTGCGTGGACTGTGTCGAGCAGTCGCTCAAGCTCCGGTTCGACGAGGGCATGGCCTTCGAGCTCAGCACCTTCATGGGCCTGATGCTCACACCCGAGAGCAAGGCCCTGCGCCACGCCTTCTTCGGCGAACGCGCCGCCAGCAAGATCCCCGACGTGCCCGAGGACACCCCGGTTCGGCCGGTGCAGAAGGTGGCCGTCATCGGCGCCGGCACCATGGGCGGCGGCATCACGATGAACTTCCTCAACGCCGGCATCCCGGTGACGGTGCTGGAGATGAAGGCCGAAGCGCTGGACCGTGGCGTGGCGACGATCCGCAAGAACTACGAGGCGCAGGTCAAGAAGGGCAAGCTCCCGGCGGCCAAGTACGAGCAGCGCATGGCCCTGCTCAAGACCACGCTGAGCTACGAGGACATCAAGGACGCCGACATGGTCATCGAGGCCGTGTTCGAGGACATGGGCGTCAAGGAGAAGGTCTTCCGCACGCTCGACGAGGCGATGAAGCCCGGCGCCATCCTGGCCAGCAACACCTCCACGCTCGACGTCGATCAGATCGCCGCGTTCACCCGGCGACCGCAGGACGTCATCGGCACCCACTTCTTCAGCCCGGCCAACGTGATGAAGCTGCTGGAGGTGGTGCGTGGCAAGGCCACCGCCAAGGACGTGCTGGCCACCGTGATGCAGCTGGCCAAGAAGATCCGCAAGACCGCCGTGGTGTCGGGCGTCTGCGACGGCTTCATCGGCAACCGCATGGTCGAGCAGTACATCCGCCAGGCGGGCTTCATGCTGGACGAGGGGGCCACGCCGCAGCAGGTGGACAAGGCGATCGAGAAGTTCGGCTTCGCGATGGGCCCGTTCCGGATGAGCGACCTGGCCGGCAACGACATCGGCTGGGCGATCCGCAAGCGCCGGGCGGTCGAGCATCCCGGCATGCGCTACAGCGGGACCGCCGACAAGCTGTGCGAACTGGGCCGATTCGGGCAGAAGACGCAGGCCGGCTGGTACGACTACCAGGCCGGCCGGCGCGACCCGATCCCCTCGCCGGTGGTCGCCGAGATGATCGAGCAGCACCGCGCCAGCTTGGGGCTCACGCCGCGCAAGATCGCCGACGAGGAGATCGTCCAGCGCCTGGTCTTCGCCCTGGTCAACGAAGGCGCGCACATCCTCGAGGAGGGCATCGCCAGCAAGGCCAGCGACATCGACATGGTCTACCTCACCGGCTACGGCTTCCCGCTGCACCGCGGCGGTCCGATGTGCTACGCCGACCAGGTGGGCCTGTTCAACGTCGTGCAGGCCATGAAGCGCTTCGGGCGCAACCCGCACGACGACGCGGCGTTCTGGCAACCGGCGCCGCTGCTGGCCCGGCTGGCCGCCGAAGGCAGGACCTTCACCTGAGCGACGCGTCGGCGGCACCTTGATCAAGCGCGCCGTTCTCACGCTGCTGGGCCTGTTGGTCCTGCTCGCGCTCGGGCTGGTCGGCAACACGCTGCGCCAGGGTTCGCGCCAGGTCGAGGTGCCGCCGCTGCCCCGGCTGACTGTCGACGGCCAGGCCGTCGCGCAGGTCATGTCGGCTGCGGTGCAGGCCCGCACCGTCAGCGGCCTGCTCGACCCCGCCGGCACGGCGGCCGAGTTCGACAAGCTGCACGCGCTGCTGCGCACCCGCTACCCGCAGGTGCACGCGACGCTGGAGCGCGAGGTGGTCGGCGCCCACAGCCTGCTGCTGACCTGGAAGGGCAGCGACGCGCAGCTCAAGCCGGTGGCGCTGATGGCGCACCAGGACGTCGTGCCCATCGCGCCGGGCACCGAGTCGATGTGGAAGCGCCCGCCGTTCGACGGTGTCATCGACGGCGGTTTCGTCTGGGGCCGCGGCACGCTCGACGACAAGAGCAACCTGGTCACCCAGCTCGAGGCGCTGGAGATGCTGGTCAAGGCCGGCGTCAGGCCCCGTCGCACCATCTACTTCGTCTTCGGGCACGACGAGGAGGTGGGCGGCCAGCGCGGCGTCGTCGAGATCGTCAAGCGCCTGCAGCAGCGCGGCGTGCGCCTCGAGTGGGTGCTCGACGAGGGCCTGGCGGTCACGCAGGGCGTGATGCCCGGTGTCAGCCGGCCCGTCGCGCTGGTCGGCCTGGCCGAGAAGGGCTCGGTGTCGATCAAGCTCGTCGCCACCGCCGCGCCGGGACACTCGTCGATGCCGCCCGGACCGGGCCTGAGCGCGGTCGGCCGGCTGGCCGCCGCGCTGGCCCGGCTGGACCAACAGCCGCTGCCCGGCGGCATCCAGGGTGCGGCGGCCGAGATGTTCGAGGCCGTCGCGCCGGAGCTGCCCTTCGGCCAGCGCCTGGCCTTGTCCAACCTGTGGCTCACGCGCCCGCTGGTCGAGCGCCTGCTGGCCCGAGGTGCGGCCACCAACGCGATGATGCGCACCACCACCGCGATGACCATCCTGAACGCCGGCGTCAAGGAAAACGTGCTGCCCGGCCGCGCCGAGGCGGTGGTGAACTTCCGCATCCTGCCGGGCGACACCATCGACTCGGTGCAGGCGGCGGTGCGCCGCATCGTCGCCGACGACCGCATCGAGGTCAGCCTGGTCGGGCCGGGCTTCAACCCGTCGCGGCTGTCGACCTCGCGCAGCGACAGCTTCCGCTTCATCGAGCGCACGGTGCGCGAGGTGTTTCCCGACGCCATCGTCGCCCCGGGGCTGATGCTGGCGGCCTCCGACGCGCGACACTTCGACGGCATCTCGGACGCCAGCTTCCGCTTCATGCCGATCCGCTTCGACAACGAGGACCTGAAACGCCCGCACGGCACCGACGAGCGCATCGCCGTCGACCAGCTGGCCGACATGGTCCGCTTCTACCACCGCCTGCTCGGCCAGGCCGCGCAGTGATCCACCCCGAAGGACGCCACCCATGAGCCCAGCCGTCATCGTCTCCACCGCCCGCACGCCTCTGGCCAAGAGCTGGAAGGGCGCCTTCAACATGACCCACGGCGCCACGCTCGGCGGCTTTGCCGTCCGGGCCGCGATCGAGCGCGCCGGCATCGAGGCCGGCGAGGTCGAGGACGTGCTGATGGGCTGTGCCAACCCCGAAGGCGCCACCGGCTGGAACATCGCGCGCCAGGTGGCCTTGCGCGCCGGGCTGCCGGTGACGGTGAGCGGCATGACGGTCAACCGCTTCTGCTCCAGCGGCCTGCAGACCATCGCGCTGGCGGCGCAGCGCATCGCCGGTGGCGAGGGCGAGGTCTACGTCGCCGGCGGTGTGGAAAGCATCTCGTGCGTGCAGAACGAGATGAACCAGCACATGTTCCAGGACAGCTGGCTGATGCAGCACAAGCCCGAGATCTACTGGCCGATGCTGCAGACCGCCGAGACCGTGGCCAAGCGCTACGCGATGCCCAAGGAGCGCATGGACCGCTACGGCGCCGAGAGCCAGCAGAAGGCCTGCGCGGCGCAGGCGGCCGGCAGGTTCAAGGACGAGATCGTGCCCGTCACCGTCACCGCTGGCGTGGCCGATGCGCAGCTGGGTCTGCGCAGCAAGGAGGTCACCGTCAGCGTCGACGAGGGCCTGCGCGAAGGCACCACCTACGAGTCGATCAAGGACATCCGCACCGCGGTGCCCGGCGGCGTGGTCACCGCCGGCAATGCCAGCCAGTTCAGCGACGGAGCCGGCGCCTGCGTGGTGGTCAGCGAGACCTATGCCGAGAAGAAGGGCCTGAAGCCGCTGGGCCGCTTCCTCGGCTTCGCGGTGGCTGGCTGCGAGCCCGACGAGATGGGCATCGGCCCGGTGTTCGCGGTGCCCAAGGTGCTGCAGCGGCTGGGGCTGAAGGTCGACGACATCGACCTGTGGGAGCTCAACGAGGCCTTCGCCGTGCAGGTGCTGTACTGCGCCGACAAGCTGGGCATCCCGATGGACCGGCTCAACGTCAATGGCGGCGCCATCGCCATCGGCCACCCCTACGGCATGAGCGGCCAGCGCCTGACCGGCCACGCGCTGATCGAAGGCAAGCGGCGCGGGGCCAAGAAGGTGTGCGTGACGATGTGCATCGGCGGCGGCATGGGCGCTGCCGGCATCTTCGAAGTGATTTGAATCCCCCCGAAGCGCCTTCGGCGCCTCCACCCAGGGGGCCCCGCTGGCGGACCGGCAAAGCCGGATCCGCGGCGGGTGCTTGAAGGTTGCCCGCCAACGCGTGTTGGAGTTTCGATGGACGTCCTGCGTACGCCCGATGAGCGATTTGTCGATCTGCCGGGTTGGCCCTTCGAGGCGCGCTACCTCATGCAGGGCGATCTGCGCATGCACGTCGTCGACGAGGGTCCGCGCGACGCGGCCGTCACGGCGCTGTGCCTGCATGGCCAGCCGACCTGGAGCTACCTGTACCGCAAGATGCTGCCGGCATTCACGGCGGCCGGGCTGCGCGTGGTGGCGCCGGACTTCTTCGGCTTCGGACGTTCGGACAAGCCGGTGGACGACGGCTGGTACACCTTCGATCGGCACCGTGCGTCGATCGTCACGCTGATCGAGTCGCTGGACCTGCGCAACATCCTGCTCGTCTGCCAGGACTGGGGCGGCCTGATCGGCTTGACAGTGCCGCAGGACATGCCCGATCGCTTCACGCGGCTGCTGGTGATGAACACCGGCCTGGGCACCGGCACGGTGACCGAGGGCTTCCTGCAGTGGCGCGCCTACTGCAACAGCCAGCCCGACCTTGCCGTGGGGCGCCTGATGAAACGCGGCTGCCCGATCCTGTCCGACGCCGAGGCGGCGGCCTACGACGCGCCGTTTCCAGACGCCCGCCACAAGGCCGGCGTGCGGGCCTTCCCGAACCTGGTGCCCGACCGTGACGACGCCCCCGGCGCCGCGATCAGCCGTGACGCGGCGACCTTCTGGTCGCAACGCTGGCAGGGTCCGAGCTTCATGGCCATCGGCATGGCCGATCCGGTGCTCGGCCCGGCCGCGATGCGCCCGCTGCACGCGCGCATCCGGAGCTGCCCGCCGCCGCTGGAGATGGCCGAGGCCGGCCACTTCGTGCAGGAATGGGGTGGGCCGGTGGCCACGGCGGCGCTGAAGTCCTTCGGCCTGGCTTGACCCGACGATGACACCCGACCTCGACACGCTGCGCCACTTCTTCGCCCGCTCGCCCTTCATGGTCGACCTCGGTGTCGAGCCGGTGGCCGTGAGCGACGGGCGGGTGACCACCGTGCTGCCCATCCTGCCTCGGCACCTGCAGCACACCGGCCAGGTGCACGCTGGCGTGATGGCCACGCTGGCCGATCACACCATGGGAGCGGCGGCTCAGACCCTGGCGCCCGACGGCCACTGGATCCTCACCGCCGAGCTCAAGACCAGCTGCCTGCGCGCCGGGAAGGGCGAGCGGCTGGTCTGCGACGGCTTCGTGATCAAGCCCGGCCGCCAGGTGAGCTTCACCGAGGCCGAGGTCTGGGCCGAAACGGGCGGCGAGCGACGGCTGGTGATGAAGGCCTCGGCGACGATGGCCGTGGCCCTGGCGCGCGGCTGAGGGCCGCCGCCACCGATCCCGCACGGGCGAGACGACGATGCGTGAAACCCTCGACTTCCTGCTCCACGACTGGCTCGGCGTGACCTCGCTGCTGGACCGGGCGCGCTTTGCCGACCACTCGCGCGAGACCTTCGACTCGGTGCTCGACACCTGCGAGCGCATCGCACGCAACAAGTTCGCGCCGTTCAACCGGCTCGTCGACACCGAGGAGCCGCGCCTGCTGTCCGATGGCGGCGAGCCGCGCGTGCAACTGCCGCGCGCCACCCACGAGGCGGTGGCAGCCTATGTCGAGTCCGGCATGCTGGCCGCGTCGCAGGACGCCGAGGTCGGCGGACTGCAGCTGCCCTGCGTGATCGAGATGGCGGCCAACGCCTTCTTCAGCAAGGCGAGCGTGGCCCTGTCGGGCTACGCGATGCTGACCAGCGGCAACGCCAACCTGCTGATGGCCCACGGCACGCCGCGCCAGCGCGAGGTCTTTGCGGCCAACGAGTTCAGCGGGCGCTGGTTCGGCACCATGTGCCTGTCGGAGCCGCAGGCCGGTTCCAGCCTGTCCGACATCGCCACGCGCGCACAGCCCGACGGCGCCGGCTTCGACGCCGACCCGCTGGGCCCACGCTACCGGCTGCGCGGCAACAAGATGTGGATCTCGGCCGGCGAGCACGAGCTGACCGAGAACATCGTGCACCTGGTGCTGGCCAAGATCCCCGACGAGCAGGGCCGGCTGCCCGCCGGCACCCGGGGCATCTCGCTGTTCATCGTGCCCAAGCGGCTGGTCGACGCGCAGGGCCGGCTGACCGGCGAGCGCAACGACGTCGCGCTGGCGGGGCTGAACCACAAGCTGGGCTACCGCGGCACCACCAACACGCTGCTCAACTTCGGCGAAGGACGGTTCCCGGTGCGTGCCGAAGGCGCCGGCGGGCTCGATGGCCGCGGGGCCGGGGCCATCGGCTACCGCGTGGGCGCGCCGGGCGAGGGCCTGCGCTGCATGTTCCACATGATGAACGAGGCGCGCATCGGCGTCGGCCTGGGCGCGGTGATGCTGGGGTATGCGGGCTACGAGGCCAGCCTCGAGTACGCACGGCAGCGCCCGCAGGGCCGGGCGATCGGTCCGGCCGGCAAGGACCCGTCCGCGCCGCAGGTTCCGATCGCCCGCCACGCCGACGTCAAGCGCATGCTGCTGGCGCAGAAGGCCTATGTCGAAGGTGGCCTGGCGCTCGAGCTGTACTGCGCGCGCCTGGTCGACGAGGCACACACCGGCACGCCCGACGCGGCGCGCGAGGCCACGCTGCTGCTGGAGGTGTTGACGCCCATCGCCAAGAGCTGGCCCAGCCAGTGGTGCCTGGAGGCCAACAGCCTGGCGATCCAGGTGCTGGGCGGCTACGGCTACACGCGCGACTTCATGGTCGAGCAGTACTGGCGCGACAACCGCCTGAACATGATCCACGAAGGCACCCATGGCATCCAGGCGCTGGACCTGCTGGGCCGCAAGGTGGTGATGGACGGTGGCGCGGGCCTGAAGCTGCTGGCCACGCGCATCGACGCGACGATCGCGCGCGCCGGGCAGGTGGAGGGCCTGGCCGAGCCGGCCAATCAACTGGCCGCGGCGCTGGCGGCGGTGGGCAAGGGCACCAAGGCGGCCTGGTCGACCGGGCAGCCCGAGGACGCGCTGGCCAACGCCACGCCCTACCTGCAGGCCTTCGGCCACCTGGTGCTGGCCTGGCTGTGGCTCGACGTGGCGCTGGCGGCCGCCGCCGGCACCTCGCCGCTGGCCCCCGGCAAGCGCGCCGCGATGCGCTACTTCTTCGCCTACGAACTGCCCCAGGTCGACGCCTGGCTGCGTGTCGTCGCCACCCGCGAGAGCGTGTGCCGCGACATGACCGACGACTGGTTCTGACATCCCGCAAGAGGCCTCAGCATGAGCACCCCCGTCCTGAAACTCTTCGACCTCAGCGGCCAGGTCGCGCTGGTCACCGGCGGCTCGCGCGGCCTGGGCCTGCAGATCGCCGAGGCCCTGGGCGAGGCCGGCGCCAAGGTGCTGCTCACCTCGCGCAAGCCCGCCGACCTGGAGGAGGCCGCCGCCGACCTTCAGGCCAAGGGCATCGACACGCGCTGGGTGGCCGCCGACGCCAGCGACCCCGCCGGCGTGCACAAGGTGGTGGACGAGGCGATGCAGCGCCTGGGCCGGGTGGACATCCTGGTCAACAACGCCGGGGCGACCTGGGGTGCGCCGATGGAGGACTACCCGCTCGAGGGCTGGGACAAGGTGATGAACCTCAACGTGCGCAGCCTGTTCCTGTTCGCGCAGGCGGTCGGCAAGGCCAGCATGCTGCCGCGCCGGTCGGGCCGCATCATCAACATCGCGTCGATCGCCGGGCTGGCCGGGTCGCTGCACATGAAGTTCATCGCCTACGGCACCAGCAAGGGTGCGGTGGTCAACTTCACGCGCACGCTGGCCGCCGAGT
>WBZL01003175.1_pt2 | contig 11183 bp, 7 predicted proteins | sample 5204291 | NCBI WGS metagenome assembly WBZL01 (sample SAMN12344345, study PRJNA552823) | activated sludge metagenome | biome: Activated sludge suspended growth; feature: Nitrification reactor; material: Wastewater; isolation source: activated sludge from nitrification reactor of wastewater treatment...
CGCCCGGGTCCGTTCCGCCTCGCCGCGCACGGTATGCCGGAGCATCCGGATGTCCACACCGGACTCGTGTCCTCCGACGAACCCGCCAGGTATGCCGTAGTTTGACCCGTAGAATCGGTAGGACGCGCCAAGGTGGCCCTGGCTCCCGGCCCAGGCGACGGCTCCAGCGCCGTTGACCGTTCGGGCATCGGTGTTTCGAAGGACGCCCCCGGGGGTGTGGATGTCCGACGAGCGTCGCCACGACCCCTCACCCCGGACCGCGAGGGGGCCCACCCGCCGCGATGCGTAGCCGGCGAAAGATGTCCCGCGGCTGACCGATGCCCCTTCCGCGAGTATGGTGCCGTGCGGCTGGTCAGGGAGCGCAGTCGGGATCTCCTCCCGCACGACGTTCACGACCCCCCCAAGGGCGGAACTGCCGTACAGCAGTGACATCGGGCCCCGGACGACCTCCAGCTGCTTCGCCGTCGAGGGCTCGATCGCCACGGCATGGTCGCCTGACAGTGCCGACAGGTCCCCGGCCCGCTGGCCGTCCTCCAGCATCAGGATCCGGTCGCCGCCCAGCCCGCGGATGACGGGCCGTGCGGTCGTCGGGCCTAACGAGGTGACACTCACCCCGGGCTGGTTCTGCAACACCGCGGCCACGGTCGCCGCACTCTGGCGGTCGAGGGCGGTGCCACTCACGACGGACGTCGCGCTCAGCACTTCCCGGCTGCTGCGCTCACTCGCCGCCGCGGTCACCACCGTCTGCGCCAGCTGGAGCGCCGCCGCCTCCAGCTCGACAACGAGTCGCGTCGTCTCTGGCGCGTTCACCGACACCGGGACCGTCTGCGGACGGTACCCCACCCGCTGCACGATCAGCGTGTAGCGCCCGGTAGGAATGCCGGCGATCTCGAAGGCGCCATCCTCGTGTGAGACATCGACGCGTCGCAGCTCCACCAGCCGCACGGTGGTGGCCGGGATGGCCCGCTGGTCCGACTTGTCGATGATACGTCCCGCGATCCCGCCAACCCCCTGAGCGCCGACGCTCAGGGCGCCGCACAGTATCGCGACGGCCAACAGCCTGGTCATGTGGTGTCCTTGCAAGGCCCGGGGCCGCCACACAGCGGACGGCCCTTCCTCGCACGATAACGACAGCGCATACGGACGCCACCCCACCCCGGTCAATGGGCGGCCCTGTCCAACGGGCCGCCCGGCCGAGCCGATCGGCGGTCACTACTTCACGAAGACCATCTGGCGTACGGTCAGGCGATGCTCAGCGACTGCCCGCAGGATGTCGGTCGCCGACAGGATGCCAACGAACGCACTGCCGTCGGTCACGATCGCCCGCTGGACGCCGGCCGCGAGGAGGCGCTGCGCCGCATTCGACACCTCCAGGTCGGCCGGCAGGGTGCAGACCGTGCGCGACATCGCATCGGCCACCGAATGGGTGTCGAGGAATCCGAGGGCGCGCCCCTCGGTAGCAACCCGTTCGACGACGTCTTCGTCGCGACCGGTCCACAGGTCGGTGAAATACGACGACGACCACTCTTCACCCTCCTGCCACTCCTCCACTGCCTCCACTTCGCCCTCCTCCGGCTCGGTGCCGCGCACCGATTCGAATTCGAGGATGTCGGGTGCCGACAGCACGCCGACCACCTGTCCGTCCTCGACGACCGGAGCTCCCTGGATCCGGCAGGTCACCAGAGTGTCGATCGCCATCCGGAGTGTCTGTTCCGGAGCAAGCGTCACGACATTGGGGGTCATGATCTCTCGTACGCGCAGCATGGTTTCCTCCGGGGCAAGGGTGGCACCGGCACGCTACCGCGCCGCCCTGAGTGGCGGCGTCAGCGTTCGAGGTCGTTATCTGTGAGGGAAACACCGAAGTGGCGCTGTCAGCGCCTTCGAGGATCCGTGATGTGACACCGCGCGCACATGGACATGGCCGCCCGGCCGAGCCGGTCGGCGTTGAACTGCCCGCCATGGGGATTGACCCCCCAGCCCGTTGTGGCGTGACAGCGCAGGCAGGTCGCCTCGCTGTGGCACGTGGTGCAGGTCTGCAGCTCCAGTCGTGCGGCGCGCCCATGTTGCAGCAGCCACTGCGGCTGGCCGTTGTGGAACACTGCCGCGTTGCGGCCGGCGGCGCGCAACCCGACCGCCTGGTGACAGGACCGACAAAAGACCTCGGTGTTGTGGCAGGACGCACATTCGCGGTCGCGGGCATAGGTGGCCGCCGCGTGACCGCTCACGAAGTTCGCGGGATGGAAATCCCGCCGTGAGGTGCCGGCGTGACAGTCGGAGCAGAATCGCTGCGTGTGGCAGCCCTCGCACCCCTGGCGCCCGCTGGCCGCCGCGAGGCGGTGCCCTTCGACGAATCCGCGCGGGTGCGGCCGGACGACCCGGGTGGTGGTGTCTGCGCCACGGCGCGACACCACTGCCGTGGGAAGTGACCTGCCCCGGGCATCGGCCAGCGGACGTCGCAGCTGAACACCACGTGCTCCGTTCCGCGGCTCCGGGAGCTGCCGGATGACCCGTTGTCCCGCGGCCCCCGTGTGACACGCGGCGCAGCTGGATCGCGCGTGGCAGTTCGCGCAGCTGGCCGTCGCGCCACTCCCGTGGGCGTCGAGGAAGTCTTCGCGACGATGGGTGTCCGGGACCGGCCAGGATGGCGGGGTGTCACGCACCACGGCGGCGACGCGGGTGTCTGCCCCAAGCGTCGATGCGACCGGCAGCGTCGCCACGTTCAGGTGGCAGCGCGCGCAACTCTCGCGGGAGTGGCACATGGCGCATGTCGCGGCCGCTCCCGGGGTACCGGGGACATGGGCCGCGGCGAAGGTGCGCGCGTCGTGCGACGGGGGCTTCGGCAGGCCCCGCACCTGGTCCACGGTCAGTCCGCGCGCCTGCGTCAGCGGGACGTGGCAGGTCGCGCAGCGCGCCGGGGAGGCATAGTGCGAGGGCGCCTCGTGTGCGTGGCAGCCAATGCACGTCTCCGGGCGCGCGCGAGCGACGTCCATGTAGCGCGTCGCACCCGGTGTGGCGTGGCAAGTGGCGCATGCCCGACCGGTGGAGTCGGCCTGCCGCGCGTGTGCCTCGTGGGAGAACAGCAGCAGCCCCTGCGGGGCCGGGCGACGTGGCGGTTGCCAGATGACCCGCGCAGCATCGGTCCCGTTGTGGCAGGTGAGACAGCTGGCGGGATCGGGGAATCGCGACGCGATGCCGGCATCGCTCACGTCCGCGTGGCAACTCTCGCAGGTGGGAAAGAGCCTGGCGTGCCGTGCGTGGGGAAAATCCCCCGGCGCCACACGCCGCACGGTCGCCGGGATAGGGGCATGGCCAGGCGCGGAGCGCGGAGCCTGCGCGGCGACCGGGTCGAGGCCCAGGAGGAGCACGGCCAGGGCAGCCACATACCTCATCGGGACATCCCCGGATCCGCACCCAGTGCCCACTCCAGCCGGAGCGAGGCGCGGCGCTGGCTCCAGTCCGGGCCTGGGGCGTCATTGGATGGTCGATGACTCCACGCTCCCCCTTCCACATGCAGTCGCAGGTCGGGACGCAATCCTACGCTCGCGTGCCCGAATCCGCCGAGCATGCGCCCGGTGCCCAGCCGGTACTCGTAGATCGTCTGGCGCGCACTCGTCGTGAAGCCGATGGTGGCGCGATCCCCTAACTGTCTCGTGACGCCGAGGGATCCGTCGCTCTGCGAGGCGCCCACGCCGACATCGACCGCATAACTCGACACGAGTGACCATCCGTCGGACGGAGCCCAGGTACCATCCCAACCCAGGCGCCACCCATCGGTGCGCAGCGGCGCCGATGCGAGACCCGTCCCGGGATCCTCGTACCGGCGGGCACCGCTCGAGAGGGTCGTGGACCAGGCGGCATCGGACGACATCCAGGTGGCCATCAGTCGGGCCTCGCCGAAGGCGACGGGAGCGAAGGCGCCCCAGATCGTCCACAACTCGAAGAAGGGGCGATGCCGCCGCGCTTCCACGGCCAGCTCGACGCCACGGCCCACGCCGCGGGTGACGCGCCCCCGCGCCTCGTTGAGCACCCCACTCGCCAGGTCGGCCGCCAGGGCACCATCGACGCGGAGTCCCGCGACGCGCGTGGAAGCGTCCAGACCGGCACGATCGGCGTAAAGTCCCGAGCGGTCGGACGCGAGGATGCGCAGCCATGTGGCGGTGACGGCATGCCGCGTCGTGCGCCAGCGCCCGCGCGCGCCGAGCATCCAGGCCGACTGGTCGGGCGGGAGGTCGGTGACCTGCCCGAGCTCCGCGGTGGTATACGGCTCGTTGAGTCCCTGCACGAGTGCGCGGCCGCCGAGCACCTCCAGGTCTGCACCGCCACGCCGCACCACGGCGGAGCCGCCGTCATACGCGTACGCACCCAGCCCCCCCAGGCTCCACTGCCGACCGAGCCTCGCGCGCCACGCCGCGCGATCCACCTCGAGATACGCGTCGAGGAGGTCGAACCGATCGTTCATCCGTGGCCAGGCCCCGTCCCCGCCATGCATCGGGGTTCGCACTCGCCCGTGTGCGTGGAAGGAGATCCCTTCCCCGAGCCCCCATCCCGCCACGGACAGGTCGTGCAACACCGGATAGCTGGTCTCTCGGGAAGCTGCGGCGATGTAGGTACACCACGTGGCACCCTCGACGCAGCTGACAAGCGTGCCGTCGGCGGCGCGCCGCACCCCACCAGCCTCTGCGGTCGCGTCCAGGCGGACCGAGTCCCTGCGCAGGGGGCGCAGGTCGATGCCCTGCACCCAGGAGGCCCCGGTGATCCGGATCGACTGCGCATCCGTCGGCAGCGCGCCCAGCGCGAGCGCGCCCAGCCCGCCAAGGCATCTCCTCCACGTCACACCGGCCTCCAGCTCGCGCGGTGGCACGCGCCACAATCACCCCCGGGCTTGTGGGTGCGCTGCTCGGTGTGGCACGCCAGGCAGACTGCTCGCGTGGGAGGCAAGGCCGCGGTCCCGGCGCCGCTGTGGCATGACCCGCACGTCACGTGCGTGCCCCGGTCGTGCGCGGGCTTCGCCTCCGCGTGGCAGCTCGTGCACGTGGCGTCGGCGCGATGATGGTCAGTGTGACAGCCGTTGCAGCTCTCGCGTGGGGCCTTCGACACGCCTTCGCCATGGCAGGAGGCACATGCCACGCGGCTGTGCCTGTCGTGCGCAAAGGGCAGGTCACGGGTGCGCGGCGCGCGCCCCGTCACGCGAATGGCCGTGGGGATCCTGGCGGTGTTCGTCAAGGAGGATGCCGCGTGGCAGCGTTCGCACGTCCCTGCGCGCGCATCCGACGCATGGTGGCACCCCTGGCAATCGCGCGGCCACTGCACGGTGACCGCTCCATGGGTATTCGCGGTGCTGTGGCAGGAGGCGCAGGCGACGGTCCTGTGCCGGCCGTGATCGAACAGCGTATCGCGTGCGGTCGGTGGCGCCTCATCGAGGACAGACGGCGGCATGTCGGCGCTCGGCCCGCCGCGACCGGGTCGCCCGGATGCCTCGTGTGGCTGGAACGCCATGGCGTCGGCTGGCTCCGCCTCTGCCCGACGCACCCGGATGGGCGCGCGACGGAAGACGTCGCCGTGACAGGCGAGGCAGTTGGTGGATTCCACCTTCCAGCTGTGTGGCTTGTGGCAGGCGCCGCATTGGTCGAGGGCGTGCTGCCCGAGTCCACGGTGGAACGCCGTCAGTGTGTCGGCGTTGGCGTGGCATCCCGCCGTGGCGCACGAATCGAAGGCCCTGGCGGCCTTCACCTGGTCGTGCGGATTGTGACAGGTCCCGCAGGTCGCCTGGTGCGGGTCCTTGTCGAGGTCATGCTGTTCCAGCTTGGCGCGCATCTCGTGGCAGGAGAAACACTCCTGCCGGGCCGGGACCAGTGCCCTGCGCGTCGAGTCGATCGCGACCACCTCGGACACCGAGCGGCCAAAGTCGTGACAAGTGACGCAATGCAAGCCTGACTGGTCGGCCATGGCGCCGAGACGCACCTTCGTGTCCTCGTGACACCCGGAGGACTTGCACGAGACGTCGGTGGCGCGGAAGGCGTGCACGTCCTTCGCATGGCAGTCCACGCACATCAGGTCCTTGAGCGCCGACGAATCACTCTTGAAGTGGACCGCGTGGCCCGCCGTCGCGATGACGCGCTTCCACGACGAGTCGGCCTGTTGCTGCTCGTGACACTCGGCGCAGATGCGATTGGGCACCGGGGCGTGCTGCGGGATCTGCTCCGGACGGTCGAGCACCCAGTAGTAGAGCTCCTGCGCGCTGGCGAAGATCGACTGCTGGTGGCACGCATGACATTCGAGCTTGTCGTGCTCGGAGACGCGGAAGCGATTGAAGGCGCCCTTCATGACGTGACAACTCGAGCAGAAGTCGTTGTCGTGCATCATGAAGTTCCAGCTCCATGCCCCCGCCCCGCCAGCCACGCCGAGGGTGAACACGGTGCTGGAGGCCAGGGCGATCTTCGTCGCGCGCGAGCGGGTGGTGAGCCAGGTGAGGACCTCACGACGCCGACGCCAAGCGGCCATGCCACCGACGATGGCGGCAATGGCGCCGACGATCACTCCCCCGATCTGGATCCACTGTGGAACTTCACTGAACAGGAAGCGAAACAAGGCCGCCGCTCCGCCAGGCAACGGGGCCTGATCGAAGCGGATCGAGTCTGCCGAGGCCGAGTCGTGGACCTGGGAGACTCCCTGGGCCGCCACGCGAGCCACCGGGGCTACCAGCCAAGGCACCCAACGCAAGGCGGCGGGCAACCGGAATCCGGCTACCCGCCGCCCCGTGGCGCGACCTGCCCTGCGCACCTAGTTGTTGGCCTTGCGGCCGAGAATGATTTCGTCGTACGGTGCGAGGCTCGATAGCGGAACCGGCGAGGGCACCCCGTATTCCTTCTCCACCTGCGCCAGGCTCGCCCGGAGGAGCGCCTTGACGAGGAACGGGTTGTGCACCTCCGACCCGTGCATCTTCGCGATGTTCGAGTTGAAGGTGGCGCCGCGCGCGGTGGTCACCTTGCCCGCCCCGAACTCAGTGGCGGCAATGCGACCGTTGGATCGTCCAGTCGCGATCTGCTGGTCGAGTGCCGTGTACAGCGTCTTGATATCGAGCTCGGTGGTGGTGAACACGGTGCGGGCACTGGCTTCCGTGTGGCATCCGGATGCCGCACAGCTCTTGAACGACCGCTGCGTGACCTGCGTGCAGCCCTGATCCGCCGTGGGGACACCGTTGGCATCCACGCACGGAATCGCCGTGAACCGGTGGCCCGTAACGGTGACGACGAAGTTGTTCGTCGCCTTGTCGCGCACGTCGTACTTCGAGAGGTGACACCCGGCGCAGAGCTTCGGGTTCTTGTCCGAACCGTGCGAGCTTTGCGCCTCGTCGAAGGTGAGTCCAGGTGGCCACCAGCCGGCGGACCCGAACAGGAGCGGCCCATGCGGCGCATGCGGAGTGTCACGCGATCCGGAGAAATCCGGGTTTCCGCGGCGGTTGTGACATTTCACGCACAAGTTGTTCTCGGGATCGCGAGAATCAACCGGATACCGGAGCTGCTTGGGGTTGGCCGATCCGTGCGGATCATGGCAGACGACACAGGTCACACCCTGTCCGGCCGCGTTTGTCGCAAAGGCCTTGTCGGAGTAATTGGTGTTGACACCCCAGTTCGCCAGGACCGCCTGGCCGATGTGGCACCCCTGGCACGCCGCGCGCGGCCCGCCTGGCACCTCCGGCGCCGTGGCAGTTGTCCCGTTGTAGGAACGGGTGTACGAGGTCGCATGTCGCGACTTTCGCCAGTCCTCGACGAATGGATGATGTGATCCCGAGTGACACTCGGAACATCCCGACGTGATCGCGGCACCGGTGTCTGCCTTTATGGACGGCAACATCTGGCCGCGGGCCGGTACGCCGACGTGTTGCAGCCCCGGCCCGTGGCAGCTCTCGCACTGCACGTCCTGGTAGCGCACATCCTTGGTCGACCGCCAGCCGACCGTGGTGTCGGTCACCGCGTTCCCAAGGTTGCTGACCGTATGGCAAGCCTGGCAGAGGCCCTGCTTGCCGGCGTTGTCATCGAGCGTCTTCCACGCCCCGGCATGTGCCGTCTCCTTCCACTTGCCCTGCTGGCTCACGTGGCAATTGCCGCACACGGTAAGCTTGGTCGCTTGATCGTCGTATCCGACGAAGCTCGCGGCCGCCGCGGGTGGCGCGGCAAAGTTCGGCCCGTCCCGATACACGATCTTCTCGTCCACGCAGCTCGCGAAGACGAGAAGGGCACCGGACACCGCCGGAATACGGGCCATCCAACGACGTACACGCATCGAGTTACACCTCCCATGAGGGCCTTGGTGTTACAACGACACGTGCTCGACAACGGAGGGGGATCGCGTTGACCTGCGATCGTTGAGGGCACGCTGACTGGGCCGAACTTACGCTCGTGTCAGCGAACAGGCACTCGGGGGAATCCCTACAGGGAGGTCACGTTCTCCGTGACGCTGTGCGCCCGGGCGTACCGGTAAACGAACCAGCCTCCTCCCCCCAGAAGCGCGACCGGCAGGAGGTAGATCAGGAGGTTGAGTCCCTCCGGCTTCGGCTCGAGCAATACCCACTCCCCGTACCGTCCGATGAAGTAGGCGCGCACCTCATCGGGAGTCCGTCCCGCCGCCAACTGCTCGCGGACCAGCCCTTTCATCTCCTGCGCGAGCTCCGATGGCGAGTCCGCTATGGAAAGGCCCTGACAGACGGGACAGCGGAGGCTCGACGCCACGTCTCGCGTCCGGCGCTCGAGCGCACTGTCCGTTGCCGTCGGCGCAGCAACCGGCGCTGGCCCCTGTGCGTCCACCACACCGGCAACCAGGATCGCACCCAGCAGGCGACGCAGGTTCGTCACGGCGCCGCCAGGAGGCTGTCGAGCTTCTGGATCAGGAGTCGATCCGTGACGGCTCCGATGTGCTTGTACGCCACCCGACCATCCTTCGCGATGAAGAAGCTCTCAGGAGCCCCGTACAAGCCGTAGTCGATCGCCGTCCGCGTGCGCGGATCGTTGACCGACGGGTACGACTGCCCCCCCATCTCGTCGATCCAGCGCTTTCCGGCTGACGGGGAGTCATTGTAGAGCACGCCATAGAACTTCACACCGCGCGCCGCATACTCCGCGGCCACGTTGGTCAGCGCCTCATGCTCACGACGGCATTCGAGGCACCAGGAAGCCCAGAAGTTCAGCACCACCACCTGTCCACGCAGCTCTGACAGCCGGATCGTGTCACCCACGGCGCGCTCCTGCCCCGGCTCGCCGGGAGCGAACACCTCGAGCGCGAAGTCCGGGGCCATCTTTCCCGGCAGGGGCGACGCGATCTCTCCGGGGTCCCGCGTGAGGCCAAAGCGGAGCAGCCAGATGATCGGGATCGCGACGAGGGATGCGATGGCGGCCCGTCGCCAGTTCATTCCCCTTGCCCTCGGCGTCGGAGCGGTCGGCGCGGTCACGTCGCGGCCACGGGCGTCGGCGCGCGGACCCCCTCCGCTTCCACCGCGGGCACCGGCGCGCGCCGCCGGAACGGGGCAATCGAGATGACCGCGCCGAGGCAGATGATGATCCCCCCGGCCCAGATCCAAGGCACCAATGGCTCGACAATCACGCGCAAGGTCGCGTTGGTCCCATCCTGCGCGAAGGCCTGGAGGTTCACATAGATGTCCCCGGAGGGCCGGCTCCGAACGGCCGGAGTCGGCACCGGCTGCTGCGACGTGGGATAGAAGTTCATGCGAGGATCGAGCCGTGCGACTTCGCGGCCACCCTTCAGGATTGTCAGCGTCGTGCCAATCACCTGCCGCTGTGGCTCCTCACGTCCCCAGACCTCATCCAGCCGCACCTGCAGCCCACCCACCGTCATCGACTCTCCCTTGCGGAGCGTGGCCTCGTGCTCGGCGCGGAAGGTCGCGGACGCCGTGATGGCGACCGCGACTGCGACAATGCCGAGGTGTGCCACATACCCGCCGTACCGTCGTCGATTCGCGGCCACGAGGCTGCCGAGCGCGTCGATCGCGGTCTCGCCGCGCTGCCGCATCCGCGCACGGGCCCCTTCGACAAACTCCCCGAGGTTGGCCACGGCGGCGAAGGCCGCGAAGGCAAAGGCGAGCAGCGCGTACGGTGCGCGCGCGCCGGCGAAGAGTCCGGTGAGCAGCCCGACGCCCGCGCCCACCACCGGCGGGAGGAGCTTGCGCCGCAACGTGGCCCGGTCCGCGGCCTTCCATGGGAGCGCAGGGCCGACCCCCATCAGGAACAGCAGCGCCGCACAGATCGGGATCGTCATCCGGTTGAAGAACGGTTCCCCGACCGAGACCTTCTCGCCGCGCACCGCCTCGGCAAACAACGGATAGAGCGTGCCGACGAGCACGGTGAATGTGAACGCCGTCAGCAGCAGGTTGTTGAAGAGGAAGACGGTCCCGCGAGATACGGCCCCTTCCAGCTGCCCGAGGCTCACGAGCTTCTCGCTGTTGCCGGCGACGAGGATGAACGACGCGAGGAGCGTGATCGCGATCGCGATCAGGAAGTAGTAGCCGATGACCCCTTCGGTGAACGCGTGCACGGAGGACAACACCCCCGAGCGCGTGAGGAAGGTGCCAAGAATCGTCAGGGCGAAGGTGGCAACGACCAGGTTGAGGTTCCAGAACTTGAGCAGCCCACGACGCTCCTGGACCATGACCGAATGGAGGAAGGCGGTCGCGGTGAGCCAGGGCATGAACGAGGCGTTCTCGACCGGATCCCACGCCCAGTATCCGCCCCAGCCGAGCACCTCGTAGGACCACCACATCCCGGCGATGATCGCCGCCGTGAGGAAAGCCCATGCGCCCAGCGTCCATCGCCGTGACAGCCGGATCCATCCGCCATCACCCACTTCACCGGAGGCCATGGCGCCCATCGCAAAGGCAAACGGGACGGTCATGCCGACGTAGCCGAGGTAGAGCAGCGGCGGGTGGATCCCCATGAGCCAGTGGTTCTGCAGCAAGGGGTTGGGCCCCGGGCCATCCGGAGGGATCGGCGAGACGAGGCCGAAGGGATGCGCCGGCCCGACCAGGAGGAACTGGAAGAACACACCGACGCCGAGCATCGTCGCCGTGGTGTACGGGATCAACCCGCCGGCGCGGTCGCGATTCCAGAAGACCACGAGGGCGGTGAGCAGCGCCAGGACCCATCCCCAGAAGAGGATCGATCCCTCGAGCGCTC
>WBZL01004997.1_pt1 | contig 11182 bp, 7 predicted proteins | sample 5204291 | NCBI WGS metagenome assembly WBZL01 (sample SAMN12344345, study PRJNA552823) | activated sludge metagenome | biome: Activated sludge suspended growth; feature: Nitrification reactor; material: Wastewater; isolation source: activated sludge from nitrification reactor of wastewater treatment...
GAGCTTCGGGTCGTCGGCGCGGTCGAGGTAGAAGACCCCGGCGTGGACCGCCGGCTTCTGGCGGACCTCGATGAGCTTGCCGAGGTACTCGGAGATGCCGTCGGCGTGGAAGAGCTCCTCGCTCTTGCCGGTCGAGAGGTCGTTGAAGGTGATCCGCAGGCCCTTGTGGAGGTAGCTCTTGGCCTCAAGGCGCTCGCGCAGGACCAGCGGGTCGAAGGCGGCCTTGGGGCCGAAGACCTCGGGATCCGGGCGCAGGTAGACGCTGGTGCCGGAGCCGCGGGCCGCCCCGCCTTTCTTGAGCTTGCCGACCGGCTGACCGCGCTCGAAGCCGATCTCCCAGGTGTGGCCGTCGCGGGTGACGGTGACCTCGAGGCGCTCCGAGAGGGCGTTGGCGACCGCCGCGCCGACGCCGTGGAGGCCGCCCGAGTGCTTGTAGCTCTCGCCGTCGAACTTCCCGCCGGCGCCGAGCTTGGTGTAGACGGCGACCACCGCCGGGACCTTGAGCGTCGGGTGGGTGTCGACCGGGACACCGCGACCGTTGTCCTTGATGGTCAGGCCGCGGTGGTCCTTGTCGAGGATCACCTCGATCTTGCTCGCGTGGCCGTTGATCACCTCGTCGACCGCGTTGTCGAGGATCTCCCAGGCGAGGTGGTGGAGGCCGTCCTTGTTGACGCCGCCGATGTACATGCCGGGGCGCTTGCGGACGTGCTCGACGCCCTCCAGCACCTGGATCGACGACGCGTCGTAGGTCTTGGACTTCGACATGGCGGCCTACTTCCTCCCCTTCTTGTCGGCCTTGTCGGCCTCGCCCGCGGCCTCGTCAGCGCCGAGGTTCGGGACCTGGAGCTCGGGCCAGATCACCCGCTTGATGCCGCCGCGCTTCAAGAGCTCGGCCCCCTTGCCGCCGCGGCCGCTGGGCTCGGGCACGTCGAGCTTCTGGGTGGCGCCGGTCGACTTCTCGACGCTGATCGCCGTGGTCCCCGGGAAGGCGGCGATCACCTCGTCGCCCTCGCCCAGCTTGATGAAGGTGACGCCGGTGCCCGGTCCGGCGAGGAGGTTGATCTCCTGGGCCTCGCAGGTGAGGACGCGGCCCGCGCGGGTGAGCACGGTGACCGGATCCTCGGCGTAGGTCTTGAAGACCGCGACGAACTCGTCGCCGTCCTTGACCTTGCCGAACATCCGGCCGCGGGTCGTGCTCGGGTCCTTGTGCGGCCAGAGGGTGAAGCGGAGGGCCATGCCGCCGCGGGTGAGCGCGATCATGTGCGGGTAGGGCTCCTCGTACTCCTCCCCGAGCTCGGGCTTGGGGAACGCGAACTCCTCCATCACCCGCGGGTCGGTGCCGACCGCGGCGATCGGCCGCTCGCCGTCCTTGAACTTGAAGAGCTTCTGGATCGGGTCGCCGTGGCCGGTGGAGGCGGGGACGTCGTTGATCCGGCAGGTGTAGGCCGAGCCCTTGTTGGAGAAGACGACCAGGCACTCCTTGGTCGAACCGCCGACGAGCGCGAGCGGCTCGTCGCCCTCGCGCATGCGGGTGGTCGCCAGGTTGATCGAGCGCTGGCGCTTCACCCAGCCGCCCTGGGTCAGGAGCACGTACGCGTCCTCCTCGAGGATGAAGGACTCGGCGGTGAACTCCTCGGTCACGTCCTCGGCCGAGATCTTGGTCCGGCGGGCGTCGCCGAAGGCGCTGACCACCTCCTCGAGCTCGGAGCGCACGACCCCCCAGAGCTTCTCCTGGCTCTTGAGGATCGCCTCGATCCGGCGGGCCTCCTTGCGCTTCTCCTCGAGCTCCTCGCGGATCTTCTCGATCTCGAGCTTGGCCAGGCGGTAGAGCTTGGTCTCGAGGATCGCGTCGGCCTGGATCTCGTCGAGGGAGAAGGCCTTCATCAGCTTGGCCGCGGCGTCGCCCTTGCCCTCCGAGCGGCGGATGATCTTGATCGCCTCGTCGAGGCCGTCGAAGACCTTCTCGAAGCCCTCGAGGATGTGGATGCGCTCGCGGAGCTTGCGGAGGTCGTACTCGAAGCGCCGGCGGACGGTGTGGAGGCGGAAGTCGAGGAAGTGGCGGAGGATCGCCTGGAGGCCGAGGCGCTGCGGCGCGCCGACCTCGGGGTTCTCGGTCGGCACCAGGACCGTGAAGTCGAACTTCACCGTGACCTGGAGGCGGGTGTTCTTGAGCAGGTAGGCCATCACCAGCTCGGGCTCGGCCACCTGCTTGCCCTTGAGCTCGAGCTCGATCCGGACGTCGCGGGTCGAGAGGTCCTGGACGTTGACGAGGCCGGGGACCTTCTTCTGGGCGATGATGGCGCCGATCTCCTCGACCAGCGCGCTCTTCTCGATCCCGTAGGGCACCGAGTCGATGACGATCGTGTTCTCGTCCTCGACCTTCCACGAGCCCTGGAGCTTGCACGAGCCCTTGCCGTCCTCGTAGATGCGGGCGAGCTCCTCCTTGGAGACCACGAGCTGGCCGCCGGTCGGGAAGTCGGGGCCGCGGACGTGCTTCAGGAGCTTCTTGGTGGTCGCGTCGGGCTCGTCGATGAGGGCGATGCAGGCGCGGACCACCTCGCCGAGGTTGTGCGGCGGGATGTTGGTCGCCATGCCGACCGCGATGCCCGTGGAGCCGTTGACGAGGAGCTGGGGGAAGCGCGCCGGCAGGACGATCGGCTCCTTGCCGGTGCCGTCGTAGGTGGGCCGGAACTCGACCGTCTCCTTCTTGAGCTCGACCAGGAGCTCGGAGGCGGCCGCCGTCAGCTTGGCCTCGGTGTAGCGGTAGGCGGCCGCCGCGTCGCCGTCGATCGAGCCGAAGTTGCCGTGGCCGTCGACCAGCGGCACCCGCATCACGAAGTCCTGCGCGAGGCGGACCATCGCCTCGTAGACCGCCGTGTCGCCGTGCGGGTGGTACTTACCGATGACGTCGCCGACGACCTTCGCGCTCTTGCGGTGGCGCGCCTCGTGGGTGAGGCCGAGGTCGGCGAACATCGTGAAGAGGATCCGGCGCTGCACCGGCTTGAGGCCGTCGCGGACGTCGGGGATCGCGCGCGACGTGATCACGCTCAGCGCGTAGTTGAGGTACTTGCGACGGGCCTCCTCGGCGAGATCGCCGCCGATGACGCCGCCGCCGCCCCCTCCCCCCGGGTCGTCCTTGGTGGCCTTCGCCTTGCGCGCGCCCTTGGGCGCCGGCTCCGTCGTGGCGGGGGATCGTGCTTGCGGTGGGCTCATGCTCTCGACTTCCGGCCGCGGGGCCACGCCGGAGGTACCGGGTGGCTCGGGCGCCCTCGTCCGCAGAACGCGGCGGGCAGGCGCGCGGCGGCGGAAGGTTACTTGCGCGGACCGGCGCGTCAACTATCGCGGGCCGACCCGCTCGGCGCTGGCGGCGGCGCGCAGGGCCGAGGCGCGACGCGCGCAAACACACACGGCGCAAGAAGGCCCTCTCACACCCCCAAATGCCAGCCGGGCGCCGGTCTACGGCCAAGAAATTCGCCGCGAGCCGGTTGCACGCGCCGATTGAGCCCCCTACTCTCCCCCGCCAATGAGCAAGGACGATCTCATCGAGTTCGAGGGCACCGTGACCGAGGTGCTCACCGGCGGTCTCTTCAGGGTGCAGATCGACGAGAACCACACCGTCCTCGCCCACCTCGCCGGCAAGATGCGGCGCTTTCGGATCAAGGTCGTGCTCGGCGATCGGGTGACCGTCGGTGTGACCCCCTACGACCCGTCGCGCGGCCGGATCGTCTATCGGGCCCGCTGACCCGCCGTCGCGCGCGCCGTCGATCCTTGAGATCGGCGGGGCCTTGGGGCGATGATGACGTCGTGCAGGGGGGACGAGGGGTTCCGCGAGCGCGCGGTCGTTGGCTCGGCGTGAGCCTCGCGTTGGTGGTGACGCTCGCCGCCTGTCCGTCGGACCCGCCGACCGACACCGAGACCGGCGGGACCTCCTCCACGTCGAGCGGGACGACCACCGGCGACGCGACGTCGACGGGCACGACGAGCCCGGAGAGCACCTCGACCGGCGCGGCCGCCGTCTGCGGCGACGGCCGCGTCGAGGGCGACGAGGCCTGCGACGACGGCAACCAGAGCGACCTCGACGGCTGCTCCAACGCCTGCGCGCTCGCGGTCTGCGGCGACGGCTTCGTCCGCCCGGGCTACGAGGAGTGCGACGACGGCAACGCGTCGAACGACGACGCCTGCGTGAGCGGCTGCAAGGACGCGGTGTGCGGCGACGGCTACGTCCAAGTCGGCGTCGAGGGCTGCGACGACGGCAACGCGCAGGGCGGCGACCAGTGCTCGAACGAGTGCACGCCGCACGCGCCGGGCTGCGGCGACGGCTTCGTCCAGGCCGGCGAGGAGTGCGACGACGGCGACGTCGACGACACCGACAACTGCACGAGCGAGTGCAAGAAGAACGTGTGCGGCGACGGCCACCCGCACGCGGTCTTCGAGGAGTGCGACGACGGCAACGGCTCGAACGAGGACGCGTGCCTGAGCTCGTGCCTCGCCAACACCTGCGGCGACGGCTTCGCGAACGCGGGCGTGGAGGCCTGCGACGACGGCAACGCCGCCGACGACGACGCGTGCCCGACCACCTGCGAGGCGGCCGCCTGCGGCGACGGCTTCGTGCACGCGGGGGTCGAGGCCTGCGACGCGGGCGCCGCCAACCAGGACGGCCTCTACGGCGGCTGCCAGAAGGACTGCTCGCTCGGGCCCCACTGCGGCGACGGGGTGGTGCAGATGAACGCGGGCGAGGGCTGCGACGACGGCAACCAGATCGACGGCGACGGCTGCTCGGCGACGTGCGTGAAGGAGCTGCCGCCGGAGTGCCAGAACCCGGTGCTCCTGAGCGAGGCCGACCGCGCGGCGTCGTTCAACGACGGGCCCGGCGGGGTCCAGAAGTGCGACAAGACCGGCGACAAGTGGCACCGCTTCACGGGCGCGGCCGGCACCAAGATGCCGACCTCGCCGCCCTCGGTGTGGTCGTGCGGGACGGACGCGCCGGGCTGGATGAAGGGCGAGTACCCGGGGGTCGACGACGGGATCGTCGACCTCTCGGTCTGCTTCGCCTGGATCGGCAACGCCTGCGAGTGGAGCGCGGACATCCAGCTGCGGAACTGCGGCGACTTCTACGTGTTCCGACTCCCCGACCCGCCCGAGACCTGCCTCCGCTACTGCGGCGACGCGTAGACGCCACGCGCGTTCGCGCGCGAGGCCCGGCAGTCGCCAGGCGCCGACGCTTTCGTGTACCCTCGCGGTGGAGGTCCACATGTCGCTCACCCCGGAACAGGAATGGACCCTCATCGCCTGCGGCCTGGTGGCCCACGCGGACGGCGTGCTCAAGGAGGGCGAGTGCGACCAGGTGCTGGCGATGCTCGACGAGCGCCTGCCGCCCGACGAGCACGAGCGCTGGAGCCGGCTCCTGGCCGACCGCGCGGCCCTCGTCAGCCACGTCGAGGAGCTGCCGCCGCTCCTGCCGCTCTTCCACGAGCCGCTCTTCGAGCGGGTGTGGGCGATGGCGCTGGCCGACGGCGAGGTGGGCGACGAGGAGCTCGCGGTGGTCGATCAGATCGCGGCGCTGGTCGGCGCCGACCCGGACGAGCTGGCGAGCTGGCGCGACAAGTGGACCGCCGACGCGGCGCTGATGGCCGAGCACAAGGCGAGCTTCGCGGCGCTCCTCATCCACCACGACGGCACGATCGACGAGGCGGAGGCGGTGCGCTTCCAGGCGCTCATCGAGCGGATGCCGGTGCCGGCGGCGCGGCGCGCGGCGATGCTGGAGCTCCTCCACGCCCCGCCCTCGCTCGACCACGTGGGCGCGCGCCTGGCGGCGCTGCCGCGCGACCGGCGGGTCGAGATCCTGCGGGCGATCGCGCCGCTGGTGTCGGCCTCGCACCAGGAGGCGCTGGGGCGCTCGTTCTTCCTCGATCTGGCGGCGCAGGCCGGCATCGACCCGACGGCCGCGAGCCGACTCCTCGAGGTCTGAGCGCGGCGCCGCTGCGGCGGGCCCCCGCGGGCCCCCTCAGCGGCCGTCGATGACGGCCCGGACGCCGCCCGCGAGGAGGTGGAGGCCGAGGCCGACCGGCGGGAGCACGCCGGCCTCGCGCTGGGCGATCCAGGACGGGTGGTTCTCGGGGTCGAGGTAGGCCTCGGGGTGGGGCATGAGGCCGAAGATCCGCCCGCTGACGTCGCAGAGGCCGGCGGCGCCGCCGGGCGAGCCGGCGGGGTTCTGCGGCCACGCCTCGGTGGGGGCGCCGCCCGCGTCGACGTAGCGGAGGGGGATGAGGTGGGCGGCCTGGACGCGCGCGGCCTGGACCGGATCGGCGAAGACCAGCTTGCCCTCGCCGTGGCGGCTCGGGAGGTCGATGAACCTGTCCCCGAGGCCCTGCGTGAAGAGACAGGGGCTCGCCGGGTCGAAGGCGACCCGCACCCAGGCGTCGCGGTAGCCGAGGCGATCGTTGGGGGCGAGGGTGACCTGCTGATCGGCGAGGCCGGCGCCCGGGCGGCGGTCGAGGGCCGGCAGGGCGCCGAGCTTGACGAGGGTCTGAAAGCCGTTGCAGACGCCGATCGCCAGGCCGTGATCGTCGATGTGACGGGCGAGGCGCTCGCCGAGGCGGAAGCGGAGGCGGTTGGCGAAGACCCGGCCGGAGGCGATGTGGTCGCCGAACGAGAAGCCGCCGATGAAGGCGAGGATGTGGAAGGGGCGGAGGACGTCGTCGCCGGCGTCGATGACGTCGGCGACGTGGCGGCGGGTGACGGCGGCGCCGAGGCGCTCGAAGGCGGCCTGGGTCTCGACCTCGCAGTTGAGGCCGTAGCCGGTCATCACCAGGACGCGGACGTCCCGGGCGCGGGCGCGGTCGATGCCGAAGTGCTCGTGGATCGGGTCAGCGGGGATCATCGAGGCCTCCCTGGAAGCGGGCGCGGAGCGCCGCGGAGCCGGTGTCGACGAGGACGCGGTCGCCGGCGGCGACCCGGAGCCAGCCGACGCCGCCGCGGGCCGGGCCGACCTCGCCGAGGAGGACGAGGCCGTGGGCGCCGAGGGCGGCGACGAGGCGATCGTGGGCGTCGGCGCGGGCGGTGAGGACGATCCGGCCGGTGCTCTCGCTGAAGAGCGCGACTGCTGCGTCGAGGCCGCCCGCGGCGGCGGCGAGGTCGAGGTCGAGGCCGAGCTCGCTCGCCAGGGTCATGTGGGAGAGGGCGACCGCGAGGCCGCCGCGGCCGACGACGTGGGCGGAGCGGACGAGGCCGCGGTCGCGGGCGTCGGCGAAGGCGCGGTAGCGGGCCGCGGTGGCGCCGAGGTCGGTGCGGGGGACCGAGTCGAGCCAGAGGCCGAGGTGACGGGCGAGCTCGGAGCCGCCGAGCTCGGCGCGGGTGGGCCCGAGGAGATAGACGCGATCGCCGGCGGCGACCGGCGCGAGGGTGAGGGCGCGGCGCACGTCCTCCATCTGGCCGAGCACCGAGACCAGGAGGGTCGGCGGGATCGAGATCTTCACGCCGCCGATCGAGGCGTCGTTCTTCATCGAGTCCTTGCCGCTGATCAACGGGACGCCGTGGGCCTCGCAGGCCGCCCGCAGGCCCTCGCAGCAGCGGACCAGCTGGGCGAGCTTGTGCTCGCCGTCGGGGGTCTTGGCCGAGAGCACGGGGTCGGGCCAGCAGAAGTTGTCGAGGGCGGCGAGGCGATCGACGCGGGCGCCGGCGCAGAGGACCCGCCGCACCGCCTCGTCGACCGCGGCGTGGGCCATCGCCTCGGTGTCGAGGTCGCTGTAGAAGGGGTGGATGCCCTCGCCGAGGACGATCCCCTCGGGCCGGCCGTGGCGGACCCGCATCACGGTGGCGGTGGCGGGCACGTCGCGGCGGACGCCGATCCAGGGCTTGACCACCGAGAGGCCCTTGACCTCGTGGTCGTAGTGGCGCGCCATCGACTCGTCGGAGGCGAGGTTCGGGCGCGCGAGGAGGGCGAGGAGGGTGGAAGTGATCTGGCCCTCGGGACAGGCGCTCACGACGGCGTCGATCGGCCGGACCTCGCGCGCCGGCGGGCTCCAGCGGGCGGAGAGGGTCGGCAGCGGGACGCCGTCGTGGAGGAAGTCGAGGGCGAGGTCGCAGATCACCTCCTCGCCGTGACGGACGACCAGGCGGCCGCTGGCGGTGAAGGTGCCGAGCACCGTGGCCTCGACCTCGCGGCGGGCGGCGAGGGCGAGGAAGGCGTCGATCTGGGCGGGCGGGACGGCGACGGTCATCCGCTCCTGCGCCTCGGAGATCAGGATCTCCCAGGGGGCGAGGCCGGGGTACTTGAGGGGCGCGCGGGCGAGATCGATCTCGGCGCCGCCGGTGGCCTGCGCCATCTCGCCGACGCTCGACGAGAGGCCGCCGGCGCCGTTGTCGGTGAGGCCGGAGTAGAGGCCGAGGTCGCGGGCCTCGGCGAGCATGTCGGCCATCATCTTCTGGGTGATCGGGTCGCCGATCTGGACCGCCTGGACGGGCGAGGCCTCGTCGAGCTCGACCGACGAGAAGGTCGCGCCGTGGATCCCGTCCTTGCCGATCCGGCCGCCGAGCATCACGACGAGGTCGCCGACGGCGGTGCGCTTCTCGTGGGTCGGGCGGCCGGCGCTCTCCACCGGCATCGCCGCGACGGTGCCGCAGTAGACCAGCGGCTTGCCGACGTAGCGGCGGTCGAAGAGCTCGAAGCCGCGGCTGTAGGGGATCCCGGAGTGGTTGCCGCCGTCGATCACGCCGCGGTGGACGCCCTCACGGATCCGCCGGGGGTGCATGAGGCCGGGCGGGAGCGGCTCGTCGTGGCCGGGCTCGCCGAAGCAGTAGCCCCACACGTTGGTGAGGTTGTCGGCGCCGAGGCCGGTGCCGAGGCTGTCCCGGTTGACGCCGACGATCCCGGTCATCGCGCCGCCGTAGGGGTCGAGCGCCGACGGCGAGTTGTGGGTCTCGACCTTGTAGACGAGGTGGTCCTGGTCGGTGAAGCGGACCACGCCGGCGTTGTCGTGGAAGACGGAGACGAGGAAGGGGGCGCCCGGCGGGTCGAGGGCGAGCTCCTGGCGGCGGGCGGCGATCGCCTCGGTCGCGCCGCGGATGGTGGCGCGGAAGAGGCCGCGCTCGAGGATCCGCGCGACGCCGTCCGGGTCCACGTAGCGGATGGGCGAGGCGAAGATCTTGTGCTTGCAGTGCTCGCTCCAGGTCTGGGCGAGGCACTCGAGCTCGGCGTCGGTGGGGTCGCGGCCGAGGCCCGCGAAGTGGCGCTGGATCGCCTGCATCTCGGCGAGGCTGAGCGCGAGCATCCCCTCGCGGGAGATCCTCTCGAGGGCCGCGTCGTCGGCGGCGCGGAGGGGGACGCGGGCGGTGGCCGGGGCGCGAGCGCTGCCCGCCCGCGGCACCTCGAGGTCGAGCGCGCGCGGGGTCGCCTCGAGGCGCATGCGCTCGATGAGCGGGTTGTGGAGTTCGCGCGCGACGACGAGGGCGACCTCGCGCGAGACGCCCTCGATCGCGTAGAGGGTGGAGGTGTAGATGTGGCCGGCCAGCGGGCGGCCGAGGCAGTCGCTCGCGGCCCGCTCGGCGCTCTTGCCGACGCTGTCGGTGACGCCGGGGCGGAGGCCGACGGTGACGATCCACGGCGCGCCGGGGCCGTCGTGGAGCATGCCGACGGCGCCGACCTCGGCGATCGGATCGACGAGGTGCGCGAGGACCCGGGCGGCCTCGGCCTCGTCGACATCGAGGTCGAGGTGGAAGACCTTGCGGGTGCGGACCCTGGCGTCCCCGGCCCCGAGGTGACGGAGGCGGCGCTCGGTCGCCTCCCCGAGGGTGTCCCGCAGCCCCGGGCGGGTCGCAATCTCAAGCCTGTGAACCGGCACGGGGCACCTTTTGGTTCGACCGGCCGCCGCCTGTCAACCGGAGCGGGGCCCACTGACAGTGCCAAAGGTCCCGCGCCGCTCCCCCCGCCGGGCGGGCTTGACAGCCCCCGGACGGGGCTGCACTCTTCCCGGACATCGAGGACGTGGCTGGTTTGGCCGCCTCGGCTGACCACCGCGCGCCCTGAGCGTGGAAAATTCGGCTCTACCGGTGAGGTTGATCCGTGAATGAGATGGAAGAACGGGTCGAAGACGCCTGGACCCAATCCCTCCGTGATGTCCTGCGAGAGGTCATCCGCAACTTGCCTGAACACGCGACGCTCGGCGAGCTCGTGGACGCGACGCGGGCCAACGCCCACCTCTCGCCGGTGCTCGACGCCTTCACCGTCCAGGAGCTGATCGACGTCGCGGTCACCCGGCCGCGCCTCGCCAAGGAGGCGCCGCCGCCGTCGACCGGGATCCACTTCGACGAGGACGGGAACCCGCTCCTCGACCTCGGCGACCTCGGGCCGGCGGTGATCCGCCGCCGCGCCGACGTCCCGGACGGCGACGTGCGGGTCCTCCAGGCGCTCGCCAAGAGCAAGACCGGCCGCAAGGAGTCGGAGCTCCTCCAGCTCACCGAGCTGACCTCCGATCAGCTCCGCCTGGTCCTCCGACACCTGCGCGCGAAGGGGCAGGTGCACATGGAGGGGAGCGGCCTCAAGCGCCGCTTCAAGATCACGCGCGCGGGCGCGGGCTCGCTCCGCAAGGGCGCCGAGGCCTGAGCCGCCAGGAGGGGCCCGGCGGGGCCCCCTCGCGTCCGCGGCCCCGTCGTCACCCGGGTGCGCACGTGGATGCGTAGACCCGCCACTCCACCGTGCCGATCCCCGCGACGTCGCAGGCGTCCGTGAGGACCAGATCCGGGCGGCCGTCGCCGCTGAGGTCGGTGAGCGCGAAGGTCAGGTCCTCGTCCGCGTTCGGACAGCCGAAGTTCGAGTCGTGGGCCATGTCGTCGAGCACCTCCTCGGTCGCGCCGACGTCCGGCAGAGGCCAGGGCGCGCTCTTCGCCGCGAAGCGGCTCGCCTCACCGGCGAAGACCCGCCACTCGCTCGTGCCCACCCCGGCCAGATCGCACGCGTCCGTGACCACGAGGTCGGCCCGGCCGTCGCCCGTCAGGTCGGTGAGCGCGAAGGTCAGGTCCTCGTCCGCGTTCGCGCAGCCGAAGTTCGAGTCGTGGGCCATGTCGTCGAGCACCTCTTCGACCGCGCCCACGTCCGGCAGCGCGTACGAGGTGCTCTTCGCCGCGAAGCCGCTCGCCTCGCCGGCGAAGACCCGCCACTCGCTCGTGCCCACCCCGGCCAGATCGC
>WBZL01004998.1_pt1 | contig 11182 bp, 6 predicted proteins | sample 5204291 | NCBI WGS metagenome assembly WBZL01 (sample SAMN12344345, study PRJNA552823) | activated sludge metagenome | biome: Activated sludge suspended growth; feature: Nitrification reactor; material: Wastewater; isolation source: activated sludge from nitrification reactor of wastewater treatment...
TGCGCTTTATGAATAAGATATATAAGAGATAAGCCAAAAAGGAGATAGGCAAATATGACAAAACAGCCAGATACCGTTGAATTACAACTAGAAATAGATAAATTAACTGAAGCGCTTCAAAGAGAGCGAGCCGATGCAATGAATTTAAGGCGTCGGTTTGAAGAAGAAAAAGGTACACTTGGTTTAACTCACAAAATTAGTATCATTTCTGAACTACTACCAGTCATCGATAATTTTGATAGATCTTTAAAGCATGTGCCCCAGAACTTAAAAGATGATCAGTATATAAAAGGTATTAATTCTATCGTTAGGCAGTTTGAAGACGCTCTTAGTAAGCTGGGTGTGACCAAGATAAAGGCTATTGGGGAGAACTTTGACCCAAACTTACATGAGGCCGTTTCACACCAAGAAGATGGTGATAAAGAAGTCGTAACCGAAGAAATTCAGACAGGCTATATGTTAGGTGACCAGGTGATACGGCATACCATAGTAAAAGTGAACTAGGTATATTGATAAACTAAAGAATGATTTGTAAAAAAAGTATGTTGTATTATGCTTCAGGTTATTTTAGAATGTAGACAAGTAATTTAAAAACAGGACAGTTTCAAGGGTAGAAGATAATTAATACACCAAGAATTGTCTCTTTATATAAAGGGGAATCAGGCCTTGACTACAGTAAAAACACAAAAGAAGCAATTTATTCTGCTATCTATTTTGGCAATTTTTGGATTTGCTACCTTTTTTCTAAAGCCTTTTGGTGCTTCAGCAGCGGGTAGTTTGTCTCTAGGTTCTTCGGCTTCAAGTGTTAATAACGGATCAAATTTTGTTGTTTCTGTTAGAGTCAATCCAGGTGTTCCAGTGACTGGTGTAGAGACTGTCACTACCTATGATCAAGCAAAAGTTCAATTTGTATCAATTGATACAGCTGGATCAGGATTTTCAGCAGCCGCTTATGAGGCTGGTGGCTCTGGGAAAGTTAGTATAGATAGGTTTAGTATATCACCTGTACAAGGTGATTTATTGGTTGCGAAGATTAACTTCAAGGCAATTGCAGGTTCTGGTACAGCAAGCTTTAGTGTGTCGGGCAAGACTGATAGCATGGGGGATGCTTCCGCTTCTTCAAGTGGCTCGGCTTCTGTGGCTATGACAACGCCTACGGCTCCCAACCCTAATCCTCCAACTAACCCTAATCCTCCAACTAACCCCAACCCTCCTACGACACCAACTAATCCTAATCCTACCCCATCTCCATCGCAACCCTCTACTCCGGGTACTCCATCTGCTCCTGGTGGTTCATCTGGAGGTGGTGTAAAGCCCAGTACTCCGACGCCAAAAAATACCCCTGGTGCTACTGAGCTGATATTTAATGATGTCAATCGGCAATTTACTAAGGCGAGTCTAGCTGTAAACACTACAAATGCCGCTAAAGTTGTAATTATCTACGGCATCAGTGGTGATAGCTTAAATTTCCAGACACCTCAAACTGATTTATCTACTACTCATAATATAAATTTTGATAGCAACTCATTAATACCTGGCACTACCTATTACTACCAGGTTGTAGCAGAAAATAGCGACGGAGTACGTACGATATCTGAAGTAAAAACATTCAAAACTCAGGGCTATACTGTCAAGCTAGTGATTAAAGACAAGAATGGTAAGTTCCTTAAGAAAAAGCAAGTTACATTATTCTCAGAGCCGATGACAGCAAAAACCGATGATGATGGAGTTGTCGAGTTTATAGACGTTGCACCAGGTGAGCATATGATTGAATATTCTCTGGGAGACGAAAAGTATTCACAAAGAATAACTGTCGATAATGAAGTTACAGAGGATCCAAGTGGCGTACAAGTAGCTGGTGTACAGAATATATCCGTTATCTACGATACGCTTACTCAGACAACTCTACTAACATCAAAGTTAGCGATAGCCGTTGCTACCATAGTAGGCGTATTAGCTATCGGACTCTTGGCGATGCGAAGTGGTTATGCTCAGGAATTCGTAGGTAATATACAAGCAAAGTCTCGAAGGCGATCAAGGGGCGTAGAGCTTCAGTCTCCGCCGTCGTCTTATACGCCACAATCTACAAATAATACTAACCAGACACCAGTGAATAATGACCAAAACGGTAATCCTGCGGTTTATAATGTGGGGGCGCCAAAGCAACAAAATCCCGGTGCTGTAATAAATCCTACGGGCAATGACCAGAACAAAGGAGGACAATAATATGAATACTTATAGTCCTCAAAAATCTTTGGCGAATAGACTACTGACTTGTGTTGGAATCCTTATCCTTTTGACGACAGTGTTCACAGTCTTCTATGGGTCACAAAAGGCTTCGGCTGCTGCTTGTACTGCTCCATCGACAGACTTGGGTTCAGTTACATCGACGGTCAGCATCCCCCAAAGTGGTTCGTATAGGATCTGGACGAGGATGCTTTCGCCTAATGCAACTGACAATTCATACCTTTTAGAGATAGACGGTAATACTTGTTTTACGGTTGGAGATGGTTCATTTAATGTTAATTCATGGGCATCCAACTCCTCAAACTGGGTTGATTATCAGTCTGGTAATACTTCAAGCAAGATTAATATGACATTATCAGCAGGTAATCACACTATCAAGATGATAGGTAATGCGCCAAATGTACAGATTGATCGAGTAATCTTTACCTCTGATAGTGGTTGTGTGCCATCTGGAGTTGGTGACAATTGTGCTAATCCCCCTGATACCTGGGCACCAACAGTTGGTTTGACAAGCCCAGCGGACCAATCATCTTATAAAGGTAATAATATAGTCTTGAGTGCAGATGCTTCGGATGATACGGGTGGGAGTGGTATAAAAAAGGTTGAATTCTGGATTGATGGTGCAAAAAATAGCGAAGATACGACTGCGCCGTACAGTGTAACCATTGGCTCATCGACACTATCGGTAGGATCTCATACTATCGTAGCCAAAGCTTTTGATAACGCCAATAACTCAGCATCAAGTGCGACTAGAACTATTACGGTCAAGGACTCTGTAGCACCAACAGGAGTATCAATCGCGTCACCATCGAACGGTTCCACTCAGACGGGTACTATTAGTGTTAGTGCTAGTGCTTCAGATAATGTTGGTGTAGCAAAAATAGAGTTCTATGTAGATAATAATAAAGTAGGCGAAGATTCAGCAACTCCGTTTAGCATATCTCTCGACACTAGGACCCTATCTAACGGCAATCATTCATTAACTACGAAGGCTTTTGATGCAGAAGGAAATGCCACTACGTCATCTGCGGTAACGATTAATGTTAGTAACTCCACAACTCCACCACCTGACAAGACTCCTCCTACCGTTTCATTGACGAATCCAGCAAACGGTTCGACCTTGAGCAATAGTATCTGGATAGATGTTGTAGCATCTGACGATGTTGGAGTTACTAAGGTTGAGTTCTATGTCGACGATAAAAAGACATCCAAAGATGATACAACAGTTCCTTTTAGCCAAAGTTTGGACACTAAGACACTCAGTAATGGTTCGCACACACTACGAGCTAGAGCTTATGATGGAGCAGGAAACGCTACATGGAGTGCGAGTATCTCAATTAATGTAAACAACGTCGTCTACATAGATGAGGATGTAAATATGGATGGCGTAGTAAATACTTCTGATATTGGAAGTGTTATCAAGAAGTATAAGCAGACAGGAAGTAACCTAGGTCGTGAAGATGTTAACAAAAATGGCATAGTTGATATGAGCGATATCGGTGCAATCATTAAGCGCTACGGTTACGGTAGATAAGAAATAGTAATATAAATAAAATTAGCACTCTAAGTACTTGAGTGCTAATTTTATTTGTGTTAGTATGTTATTAGCACTCTAATGTGTACATTGCTAAGCAAGATGCTAAGTAAACTAAAATGAAATTAAGTATTGTAATCAAAAAGGAGATATAGGAAATATGGGTAAGATAATAGGAATTGATTTAGGTACGACAAACTCAGCCATGGCTGCCATGCAGTCTGGAAAGGCTGAAATTATTACAAACTCAGAAGGTGGTCGGACTACTCCGTCCGTGGTGGCGATCAATAAAAATGGCGAAAGACTAGTCGGACAGCTAGCTCGTCGTCAGCAAGTAACAAATCCAAAGAATACTATTTATGAAGTCAAGCGTCTGATTGGACGCAAATTTACGGACAAAGAGGTTCAGCGTGACTTAAAGCTAATGGGCTATGAGATTGTTAAGAGTGGTAATGCCGTAAAAGTAAAGATGGGTGACAAGGAATACAGCCCAGAAGAAGTTAGTGCCATGATACTAGGTAAGCTCAAGACTGATGCAGAGGCATTTCTTGGCCAACCAGTCACTGAGGCAGTAATAACAGTACCTGCGTATTTTGATGATAGTCAGCGTCAGGCCACAAAAGATGCAGGTAAGATCGCTGGACTAGAAGTAAAGCGTATTATCAATGAACCAACAGCCGCCGCATTGGCCTACGGCCTAGACAAGGGCAAGACAGCTGATGAAAAAATTGCAGTTTATGACCTTGGTGGAGGCACTTTTGATGTATCGATTCTGGAGCTTGGTGACGGTGTATTTGAGGTAAAATCAACCAACGGCGATACTCATCTTGGTGGTGCTGATTTTGACCGAGTCATCATTAACTATTTCGCTGATGAGTTCAAAAAAGAACATGGTATGGACATAACCGGTGATAATGCAGCTATGCAACGTCTAAGAGATGAGGCTGAGAAGGCTAAGATCGAGTTATCTTCAGCGAATGAAGTCAATGTAAATTTGCCATTCTTGACAGCAGACGCCGCTGGGCCAAAGCATTTTGAGCATAAATTGACACGAGCAAAGCTCGAGAGCCTAGTTGGAGATCTGATAGAAAAGACCGCTATACCTTGCGAAAAAGCACTCAAGGATGCTGGTGTTAGTGCTAGTGATATTGATGCTGTAGTGTTAGTTGGTGGTATGACTCGTATGCCGGCTGTCCAGGAGCAGGTTAAGAAGATTTTTGGAAAAGATCCAATGAAAGGTGTCAATCCTGATGAAGTCGTAGCGATTGGTGCGGCTATACAGGGTGGAGTATTGCAGGGGGACGTCAAAGACGTATTGTTATTAGATGTAACTCCTCTAAGCCTTGGTATCGAAACAATGGGTGCCGTTAGTACAAAGCTAATTGAACGAAATACCACGATACCTACTAGTAAATCTGAAGTTTTTTCTACGGCTGCCGACAATCAGAATCAGGTAGAAATCCACGTGCTTCAAGGAGAGCGAGAATTTGCTACCGACAATAAATCGCTCGGACGATTTGTACTTGATGGTATTCCACCAGCTCCACGTGGTGTGCCACAGATTGAGGTTACTTTTAATATTGATGCCAACGGTATTTTAAATGTAACAGCCAAAGACAAAGGTTCTGGAAAAGAGCAGAGTATTACTATTCAGGGTAGTTCAGGTTTGTCTAAAGAAGAAGTCGAAAAGGCTCAAAAAGATGCCGAAGCTCATGCAGAAGAAGATAAGAAAAAGCGTGAGTCGGTCGATGCTCGTAATCAGCTAGATAGTGCTATTTATCAGGCAGAAAAACTAAAGAGTGATAATAGCGATAAAATTAGCGATGATGATAAAAAGGTTTTGGACGAAGCTATTGAAGAGGCAAAAAAGGTTAGTGCGGATGAAAATGCAGATAGTCAGGCTCTCGAAACAGCTGGCAAGGCTTTGAGTGACAAAATTATGCCAATTGGGGCCAAGATGTATGAACAGGCATCAAAAGAAGAATCATCTAGTGATGAAAAAACTGGTAGCGATAAAAAATCTGGCAAAGATGAGCCAGTCGAGGGTGAAGTAGTAGAGGAAGACGAGAAAAAATAGTCTTTTGGCTACCCGCTATACTTAGTCGGCTAGAAAAAACACCATCCCAAGAATAGTACGTATTTATTCAACGGGATGGTGTTTTATGTATATTATCAAAGCTCCAGTAGTGAACGAATCTCGATGGTTCTTTCTGTAGGTAGCTTGAAATAGTCACCAGAGCTCGCAGAGTAATTAGACATTAGACAAAATAGTGATTTGCGCCAATTGGCCATATTTTGTTTTTTAGTGGGTACTACTTTTGCTAGTGATACAAAATAAGATGTATTATCTGGGTCAAAATCTAGCTCTGGACTTAATTTTCTAAAATTTTCAAGGGTTTTTGGTATATTAATTGAGTCGTGATAGCCAAAATTCAAAGTTACGTGACTGATGCCGTCTACTGTACTTCCGATAGCATCAAACACTACTCGTTCATTTTTTGGTATATGGGCAATATTTTTTACATGAATTGATACTATAACTGATTTTTGATGTAGTTCATGCAGTTGCTCTACGGCTACATGTAGGGCTAGAGGTGCAAGATCTTGATGATGCCCAATATATACAGCTTGACCAGGGATTCTATTGATTGGTGGTTCTAATAATGCTAGTTTTTTAACATATTCGTGCAAAGAGCCCTCTCTCCGGGTTTGTTCTTTGCTGATGATTTTTTTACCCTTTATCCATGTAGTGATGATTATTAAAACAGCTACAGCAATTAATACTGGGAACCAGCCACCTTTAAATATTTTTGTAGCGTTAGATGCCACAAACACAAAATCCAAGGCAAGGAATATCGGTGCAAAAAGGAGTATAAATAGTAGCGACTTATGCCATATTACTCTCATCACAATAATAAATAGAATTGTATCGATGCCAAGAGTTATACTCACAGCTAGACCATAGGCATGGGCAAGCTGACCAGAACTTCGGAAAATTAGGACAAGTAGTAGTACACCAATAAATAGTAATAAATTAACAAAAGGAAGATACACTTGCCCTGTTTCTCGTACGGATGTGTGGCGGATGGTCATTTTTGGCAAAAAACCCAAATGTACGGCTTGGCGAGTTAGCGAAAAAGCTCCCGATATTACGGCCTGCGAGGCAATTAACGTGGCAAGAGTTGCCAGTATTACCATTGGTAACTGTAGGGCGGTTGGGAATAGATAAATTGTCGGATTGGAAATTGCCGATGGATTATTGATAAGTAATGCACCTTGCCCCATGTAGCAAAGTAAAAGTGCTGGAAAAACAACATACAGCCACGCCTTTTTTATTGGTTCTCGACCAAAATGCCCCATGTCCGCGTAGAGCGCCTCTGCCCCCGTCAAAGTTAGGATGACTGCCCCCATTGCAACGAAGGCTACTAGTGGTTGGTGTACTACAAATCCATAAGCCTCTAGTGGAGATAGTGTAGCTAGGATTGCTGGGTGTTGAAATATATGCCAGGCGCCTGCTGATCCAATAGCCAAAAACCAGCACAACATTATTGGTCCAAAAAAGGCGCTGATAGAGTTGGTCCCAAAACGTTGTACCCAAAATAATAATGTCAAAGTTATGACACCTAAGGGTAAAATTATTTCGTGTAGACTAGGTGCAACAACATTTATACCTTCTACAGCTGACAAAACAGAGATAGCTGGCGTAATTAAGCTATCACCATAAAATAGTGCTACACCTATTAATCCAAGTATTACACAAATCCATTTAGATTTTTCACCAAGTAGGCTTCGTTTTATCAAGCCAATGAGTGCGATAATACCTCCTTCGCCCTTGTTATCAGCACGCATAATAAACATTATGTATTTTATGGTTACAACGAGGGTGATAGACCACAAAATAAGAGAAATAATACCGTAGATATTGACTTTACTAACCGCTAAATGCTTCTGGCCAACAGCAAAAACAGCAGGTAAGGCATATAGGGAGCTGGTGCCAATATCACCAAAAACAACACCAAGAGCTCCAAGGGCCAGTGTGGTGTTTCTGGTGTGCTTTTTCATAACTTAAGCCTATTATATCTCAAACTAACTATTCTATTGACAAAAATTCAAAGATGTACTTGATTATTTCTGTATTGTATGATATAATAGAAAGATATAGGTGTACTGACTATTTTAATAACGTGTTTCTGATAATATCGAAAACAAAATCAATATGAATACTATAGCCGAACCAATTTACCCTGATGAGCCATATTATTTGGTTAGACAGTTATTTGATGCCGATGCTAATGCTCAGAGGTCTACTTATTATGATAGAGACGAGTGGATAGTAATGTCTGCCAATGAGATAAAACACAGAGACACTCTAGATATACTACTTAGTGTTGGCCAGGTTATGACAAAGCACACTATCATTATGTCAAAGCAAGATTATGATTGTTTAGGGCCAAGTCAGCAGGCTGAAATAGATGCTTCTTCTAGTGTAGCTTCAATTGCAGAGGCTTTTAGACAATTTTTTGAGGACGAGGCTAAAGAGGGTAGGCTGTTTTAGCTAACGAATTTTTTCTGTAAACATAAGAGACTATTTTGCACTTGTTTATAGGTAGAGCATAAGCTATATTGATAACAAATAGAGGGCTTATGTTCTTAATAATAGCATTCATTGGTTTAATAATATTTTTAATATATATCGCTCAAAAACCAAGCGAGGACAGCAAGGGTCCTAGTTTTCTCGAAAAAAATATTATAATTGAGCGTAACAAAAGTTGTGCAAGATTTATTCATGGTTATAGTCTGCTAGCAAAAACTAAATCTCAAAAAGAGCTCCTTGCAAAGATGCTGAGAGACGTAGAAGACCAAGGACTAATCAGTCCAGGATACTTAGACTCTCTGGATAATTCTTCTGGAAAAAATAAGGCTAGTAATAAATCAGCTGTGGTTTCGCAATTGGCTACAACTACCGCCCAGGTTTCGACGGATCAGCACAAAGTAAAATCCGAGTCGATAAACACAGATAGCAATGCACCTAGCGAAAAATATCAAGCTTCAAAGCAAGAAATACAGCCAAAAGATAATTCGATTAAGCTCGACAATATCTCGTTATTATTATATTTTGGAGCATTTTTGTTTGTGGCTTCGGTAGGTTTGTTTGTCTCGTTTTCGGGGGCAAATGGTTGGATAAAGGCCTTGTCAGTTTTGGCAGTGTCATTAATTATGTACTGCGTCGGGCATTGGATATATAGAACCAAGCAAACACTAAAACCAGCTGGCCTGGCTTTTATTGGGATTGGCGTAGTTATAGCGCCACTAGTAGGTTTTGCGGTTTATAGCTACGTTGATAATACTAGTCCTGGCTTTGTATGGATGTTAACATCGTTATTCTGCTTAGGGATTTATTCTCATGCGATATTGACTATCCGAAATCCTTTGCTTGACTACGTTTTTATTTTTACTTTGCTGTCTTTGTTCGAGTCATCTGTTTCGGTACTAGATTTTCCGGTTTATTATTTTGGATGGGTTATGGTCGCAGTCGGATTATTGCTACAGGCAATCAGTCTATGGAAGAAAGTATTACCTGATTTTGGAAATGTCTCAAGGTCCGGTGGCCAACTTTATGTACCTTTAGCAATATTTGCTTCTCTCGTTATGCTTTCTAGTCATGGCTTTAGCCAGATGGGGATAACCCTACTCTTGGCATCATTTTATTACGGCTTAGTATTTAAGACTAGCCTATCGGATACCGAAAGAGAATACAGTGCTCTGGCTTCTCAAGTTAGCTTTTTGATAGGTATAAGTAGTCTTGTCTACGGATTTAGTAGCGATAGGACACTGACCAGTATTATCTTGATGTCAGCCTCTATCTTGCATTTGCCAGTTATTTTTTGGAAGGCAAGAGCTTCTGTGATTGCAAACAACTTCGCAACTATAATGTTGTCATCAAGTTTGGTCGGTATTGTGTTATCGCTCAATGAACCAATTATTATGTCGGCGTTTTTAGGTATCACCATCACTCAAGCTCTAGGTGTTTGGTGGCGTCAAAAGCGTATAGATAGCTATGTGTTAGCTGGGGCTGGCTGGATCGCTCTACCTATTATTGTTGGTCAATTATCATTGTCGAGCCCACTCTCAAAAGGCCTACAAGTCATTTGGCTTTTGCTTGCTTTGGTAGTACATGCGATATTTTATTTAGGAGTAGCCAGATCGGCCATAAAGAATAATAACGAGCATTTAAATACAGCTAGATACGTATTATTACTCAACATAGTTGTGACTGCCCTAGCTTCAATGTTACTATCACCTGTTCTGTGCCTTACTACACTGTCATTAGTAGCTTTATTATCAGCCATAATTTCGGTTTATGACAAAAACATCGAATGGAGTTTTGTGTCCGGTATTGTGGTGAGTTTGTCGATGATTCGTGGTTGGAATGATTTGGCTTTGTACTTAACCATGGTAGTTTCACTAGTGTTTAATATAGTGCTTGCGTTAGTGTTTCGCTCAGAAGTTAATAGATGGCTCAGTACTATTATTTGGCTGGTTTTGCCGTTAGGCATAGGTGGGTATTTTGTTCCAAAAGGTTGGGGTGTTATCTACTATGCTTGGCTGTATATCGCTGTTATGTTGGGACTAGTGATTTCTCGGCTGATTGCTAATGGACGTGTATTTATGTCTTCAAAAATTCCAATTGCCACGTTTGCACGGACTGCAAGTTTATCCTATGTAGCAGGCTACGTGATAGCAGGTTTAGCAGTATTTTGTTTATCACTATATTCAGGAAGCGCGATTGGGTCAGTCACACTGACGATACTTAGCTTGTTGATTTTTGTTATAGCCTGGTTCGTAGAAAGAAAATCAGAAATTTTATTGTTACAGCCGATTTTGTGGCAAATAATATTATTAACCATTGTTAAGCCTTTTAGCCATGACAGCAGAATAGGTATATTCGTAGTATCAAGTACGGTATTAGCTAGTTTGTGTTATTTGGTAGCAGACAAAATTTGGCGTACTAGCGATAAAAAAGCAAAGTTCATTGATAGTCATTTTATTGAATCTGCGTTATTGACTAGTTTTATTGCACCGGCAATGTATTTTTTGACTGAAAATAATAGCCTTGCAATGATTATTGGATTAGCTATAGCCAGCGGACTTTTGTATCATTTCTGGCGTTATGAGACACAAGGCTACAGAGAGGTTGCAGTTTTACTTACTGTTGTTTCGATGATGTGGGCAATGAGTTATTTTGGTGTCAAAGAAATTCAAGCTTATACCCACGTAGTTGCATTTATGTTGGCTGGTTTTGCTGGTTGGCGATATGTCAATAAAGATAATACAAAAACTGATGAATATATTTATCTTGCTCTAGCAACAGCTACAATTCCATTAGTATTACAAGCACTG
>WBZL01003126.1_pt3 | contig 11181 bp, 9 predicted proteins | sample 5204291 | NCBI WGS metagenome assembly WBZL01 (sample SAMN12344345, study PRJNA552823) | activated sludge metagenome | biome: Activated sludge suspended growth; feature: Nitrification reactor; material: Wastewater; isolation source: activated sludge from nitrification reactor of wastewater treatment...
CACCTGGTAACGGCGACTGACGGCGATGCCGAAGTTGGCAGTGCCGCGGCCACCGGTGGTGAAGCGAAGCTCGGGATCGCGGGTGAGGTTGCCCACGACGGTGATGGTGCTGTCGGCCATGGTGTGGCTCCTTACGGAAGAATCGGCGTGGTGCCGGTGCGGATCAGGCCGCGACCGTGATGCCGCGGCGAGCCGCCTCGGCATCGGGCAGGCGCAGCAGCTTGTGGCGGACGACATCGTCAGCGATACGGAGCGAACGCTCGAACTCGTCGAGGGCGCCACCGGGGGCCACGACGTTCATCACGGCGTAGTAGCCGTACTCCTTCTTGTTGATGGGGTAGGCGAACTGGCGCCGGCCCCACCAATCGGCCTTGCCGTGAACACTGCCGCCGGCCTTGGCGATGGAGTCGGTGACCGACTTCACCCACGCCTGGGCAGCAGGCTCTTCGAGATCACCGTCGAGGATGATCATGAACTCGTACGCACGCATCATTCGCGTGTTACCTCCCTTCGGACCCGGGGGCTTCCCGGGGCCCCTTCGTGGGGCAGGGCCAATATGACCCGCTGAGTGTACCGGGTATCACGCCCGTGCAGGACGGGCGGTGCCGGCGAGGCTGCGAACCCAGAGGCTGCCAGGGCTGCCGGGGCTGCGGGGGGGTGCGGGTGGGAGCGCATGGACACAGGGTGACACGGGGGTGTCGCAGGGTTTCGCCGACCGCCGCGAACGCGTGCTCACGCCCGGCCCGGCGGGTGCCGATGATCCGGACGTGCGGAACAGAATGACGACGGTGGCGGCCGGAACCCTGCTCCTCTTGGCGGTGGCGGGCCCGGGGTGCAGTGACGATCAAGGGGCGATGCGCAGCACCGACCCCTCAGCCGGGCTCACCACGACCGTGAACGAGCCGGTGACGGCCACCGAGCCTGCGGTGCGGATGGACCACGAGGAGTTCCCCGGATCGTTGGCCCGCTTCCACGGCACCGACCTCTGGGTGGACCCGGTGGCCGGTGACGATGCCAACGACGGCGCCGGCCGCACGACCGCGCTGCGCACCGTGGGCGAGGCATGGCAGCGCATCCCGCCCGGTGCCCCCCTTGCCACGGGCCAGCGGATCCGCCTGCTGCCCGGCCGCTACTCCGCCGCCGCGCTCGTCACCTACTGGGAGAACCGGCACGGAACCAACGAGGCCCCGATCATCGTGGAGGCCGCCGATGGTGCCCACACCGCGGTGTTCGAAGCGGACGTCAACATGTACGACGTCAGCTACCTCGCGTTCATCGGGGTCGACATCGACGTCAACGGCGACGCGTTCCACTGCGAGCAGTGCGACCACTTGCTCATCCGCGACAGCGAGATGTCGGGCGGTGGTGCGGCACACGAAACGATCAAGGCCAACCAGTCGCAGTACCTGTACGTGGAGGATTCCGACATCCACGGGGCCTACGAGAACGCGATCGATTTCGTCGCCGTGCAGTACGGCCATGTCACCGGATCGCGCATCCATGACTCGGGCGATTGGTGCATGTACGCGAAGGGGGGCAGCGCGTACCTCACCATGGCGAACAACGAGGTCTACGACTGCGGCACCGGCGGCATCACGGCCGGCCAGGGAAGCGGCTTCGAGTACATGGTGGAGCCGTGGTTGCACTACGAGGCCTACGGCATCCGCATCATGGACAATGTCGTGCACGACACCGAGGGGGCCGGCCTCGGGGTGAACGGCGGCTACAACATCCTGTTGTCCGGCAACACCTTGTACCGGGTTGGCACCCGCAGCCACGTGGTGGAGTTCGTGCACGGGGGGCGCAGCTGCGACGGCGACACCGCCACCTGCGCCGCCCACCGTGCCGCCGGCGGGTGGGGGCCGCCGGTGAGTGGCGAGGTGCTGATCCCCAACCGGCACGTGTACTTCGTCAACAACATCGTGCTGAACCCGGCCGGCGTGCAGTCGCAGTGGCAGCACTTCTCCGTCCACGGCCCGGCGACCACCCCGGCCGACAGCGGCGCGCCCTCACCGTCGCTGGCCGACGACGATCTGCGCATCATCGGCAACGTCATCTGGAACGGGCCGGCGGACATGACCCTCGGCGTGGGCGACGGTGGCGGTTGCGACGTCAGCAACCCCACCTGCAATCGAACACAGGTGCTCGCGGACAACGCGATCAACACCTGGCAGCCGGTGTTACGCGATCCCGAGCACGGCGACTACCGGCTGACGGAGGAATCCGCCGCGGCCCGGCCCGCCCTCGTGACGGTGCCAGCGTTCGTGTGGGGCGACGCGCCGGCCGGCGTCGGTGCTCCGGCCACCTGGCTCTGACGGGCAGAGCGCTACGTTGACGGAGTGGACCTTCACGCCTGGATGCTCGCCGATCTCGCCTCCGTCCGCTCGAAGTTGTTCGACACCGTGATCGCGCTGGTGCCCCACGACCAGTGGGGCGACCAGGCCGGCGGCGGCGGAGCCACGCTCAACGGACTACTGCTGCACCTGGCCCGGCACCACGACCTCGCGGTCAACGCCGTGGCCCGCGACCACGAGCCACTCTTCCTCGACCACCGCGATGCACTCGGGCTCACCCACGCGCCCGTCCACGTGGGCATCGCCGAGGGCGAGGACCGCGAGGCCACCCGCCATGTGCACGCTGCGGCCCTCGTCGACTATGTCGCCGCGGTGTTCGACCGCACCGAGGCATGGCTGGCCGATCTCGGCACGCTGGTGCTCGACAGTGTCCCCCACACCGACCACCGCCTCACCCAGCGGGCCCTCTTGCACGAACACGACCTGCCGTGGCTGTACCGGATGTGGGAGGGCAAGCCGATCTGGTGGCTGCTGCAATGGCCGGTCATCGGCCACGGCCACGCTCACGTGGGCGAGGCCGTCTCGATCCGCAACCGCCTCGGCTTCAGCCCCTTCTGACGGCCAGTTCCTGACCCACATCGACCACGGGCTGCCGTGGTGGGCGTATGACACAAACGCCGGGAGAGGGGTGGCTCGTCGGCCCGCGCGGCCTACAGGGCGCGGGCACGGGGGGCGCGACGGCCCACAGGCAGCACCCTCAGCAGGTGGTGCCAGCGACACCCGACGCAGGCCTCCACCACGTACGCGGTGAGCTCGTCGGGACGGGCGTCGAGCTTGGCCAACTCCTCCGCGGTGGACACACAACGACCATGCGCGGGCAACCGCGGGCCGAACACGTACGTGACCAGCCTCAGCTCGTGATCGGCGCAGATCGGGCAGGGCAGCGAGGCCGGCGAACCGATGTTGCGCGCCGCACGGATGAGCTCCGGATGGGCGTCGCACACCTGATCCTGGCGCAGGCGACCACGCTTGAACTCGTTGATGAGGTGGCGGCGCGAAAGGCGGTGATCGACGACACCGGGTGTGCCGCGCAACGCGTTCATGCCGAAGCTCATGGCGGCGAAGGCTAGCCGCCGAGCACCGACACGTGTCATCCCCCACGCGTCGGCCCTGGCAGGGCACACTGGTGCGTTATGGACATCTCGTACGGCGCGAATGTGGCCGACGACGGCGAGCTGAAGCTGTGCGGCGATCTCGCCGGCAAGCGCGCCATCGAGTTGGGAATCTCCTCCCCATCCAATGCCGTCGTGATGGCGCTGCAGGGCGCGAAGGCGATCGCGGTCGATCCCGACGCCAAAGCGATCGCTGGCTTGCGCGCCGCGGCCGAGCGCGCAGAGGTGAGCGTCGAGTGCCACAACGGCGACCTCGCCGACCTCGGCTTCGCCACCAGCGCATCGGTCGACCTCGTGGTGGCCGCGCACTCACTGAGCGCCACCGACGACATCCCCCGTCTCCTGCGCCAGGTGCACCGGGTGTTGAAGCCGGGCTCGTCGTTCGTGGTCGCCACCACCCACCCGGTGGCCGTCATGTTCGACCAGGACCGCACCGCCAACCATGTCTACGCACACGGGGTGCACAGCTTCGGCGAGCTGTACATGGCGTTCGAGCGGGCCAACTTCCACCTCGACAACGTCGCCGAACTGCACGACCACCGCGTGCGCGACCCGCTGTGCCCCTCCGTGCTGATGGTGCGCGCCCGCAAGCTCGGCGTCTAGCGGCCTCAGGCCGGGCCGACGAGCGAGTACTCGGCCTCGATCATCTCCGCCGGCCGCGGCCTGCCGAGCAGATACCCCTGGCCACTGTCGCAGCCGAGTTCGCGCAGGCGGGTGAGCTGCAGCGGCGTCTCCACGCCCTCGGCCACCACGAGCAGGCCGAGCGAGTGCCCGAGGTTCACCACTGCCTCGACGATCGTGGAATCCTCGGCGTCGATGCCCAGCCCGTTGATGAACGTGCGATCGATCTTGATCGCCTCGACCGGGAAGCGCTTCAAGTAGGTGAGCGACGAGTACCCGGTGCCGAAGTCGTCGACGGCGAGGTGCAGGCCGAGGCTGCGCAGATCGCGCAACGCCACCGTGGCCGCCTTCACGTCGGCCATCAGTGCCGTCTCGGTGATCTCCAGCCACAGCCCGTTGGCGGGTACCCCTGCCTCGGCGAGGGCCTGGGACACCACCCCCACCAGCTCGTTGCTCATCAGTTGGCGCACGCTCACATTCACCGAGACGGTGAGATCGGCGAAGCGGCTGTTGCTGTTGCGCCACTGGCCGAGATGCACGAGCGACGACCTCAGCACCGCCGCCCCGACCTCGCCGATGAGGCCGGTCTCCTCCGCCATCGGCAGGAACTGGTCGGGCCCCAGCAGCCCACGGTCGGGGTGACGCCAGCGGGCGAGCACCTCGAAGCCCACCAGCCGGCCGCTGGCCAGTTCCACCACCGGCTGGTAGTACGGCACGATCTCGCCGCGCTCGAGCCCGCGGCGCAGTTCGCCGGTGGTGCGCAACGCGAGCATCGTGGCGTCGTGGCTGTCGGGCGAGAACACCTCGACGCAGTCACGACCGCGCGCCTTGGCGCGGTACATCGCCGCGTCGGCGTCGCGCAACAACTCCGTCGTGCTCACCCCGTCGCGGTCGGCGAGGGTGATCCCGATGCTCGCGGTGACGAACAGCTCTGCTCCGTCCACCGTGACCGGCCGGGCGATCTCGCGACGTAGTCGGTCGGCGATCTCCAACGGGTCGTCGGTGCCGGCGACATCGCGCAGCATGACGATGAACTCGTCGCCGCCGAACCGGCCGAGCATGTCGCGGTCACGCACCACCGACCTCAGCCGTTCGGCCATCGCCTGCAACAGGTGGTCGCCGGCGTCGTGGCCGAGGCTGTCGTTGATCACCTTGAAGTTGTCCAGGTCGATGAACAGCACCGCGATCGATCCGGGTGGGGAGGTCTCGAGGTGGACTCCGAGGCGCTCGAGGAACCGGAAGCGGTTCGGCAGTGCGGTGAGCCCGTCGTGGGAGGCCGCCCACTCGAGGCGCTCCTCGTTGTGACGCCGCTCGGTGACGTCCTCGATGTGGGCGATCGCCAGCGACCCACCCTCACCGTCGTCCATCACCGACACCCAGGTGCGGGCCCACACCACGCCACTGTCGCCACGCAGGTAGCGCTTCTCCAGGCGGTAGTGGTCGAGGTCGTGGTCGGCGATGGCGCGCATCATCTCCGGCAGATCGAGGCGGTCGTCGGGGTGGGTGATCTCGTCGAGCGTGAACCCCACGAGATCGCTTCGCGAACGGCCCAACATGCGCTCCAGCGACAGGTTGACATCGACGATCACGCGGTCGTGCGCCGAGGCCAGCGCCATCCCTGTGGGCGCTCCGTGGAACGCCAGCCGGAAGCGCTCGCGGGCACGGTCGAGGCGATCGGCGGCGGCCACGCTCTCGGTGACGTCGCGCAACGCGATCGTGATCCGGTGATGGTCGCGGATGGGAAGGTTCGCATCCGCCTCCAGCAACACCACGCTGCCATTCGGACGCTCCACGCGCAGCGTGGGCCGCTCCATCGGGCCACCGTCGTTGATGCCGTGCCACAACTCCATCATCTGCGGGTGGTGCACCGCGTCGAAGATCTCGATGAAGTAGCGACCCAGCAGATCCTCGCGAGTGCGTCCGGTGAGCGCGATCGCGGAGTTGTTCACCTCCACCATCCGGCCCGTGGCATTCAGCACCACCACGGCGTTGGGGAGGTCGTCGAGCAGTTCGCGCAACTCCTCCTCGGCGGCCTTCAGTTGCACGAGGTGCTCGCCCAGCTGATCCGCCCACCGGCTGGACTGGCGATGGCCGGCGAACTGGGACGCGCCGAACCCTGCGCCCGCGCACAGGCCGAGCACCACCGCGACGACGTTGGGATCGTTGCGCCCGAGCACATAGTTGAACGTCGCCAAGCAGAGGGAGGCGGTGAGCGTGCCCTGCACCACGATGAGCCGACCGAGCGTCAGGCGGCGTTGTTCGATCTCGGCCCCGGCCACCAGGCTCATCGACACCAACAGGCCGCCGTAGGCCACCACCCACACACCCGCTGCGATCAGCATGCGCCCCGAGGACGTGAGCCAGTTCGAGCTGGCCAGCGTGTCGGCAACGGTCATCGTGAGCATGGCCACGAACGCGGTGATGCGCGCCGGTGACCGGTCGACAAGGAGCAGCAGCAGCAGGATCGAGGACACGAACACGTCGGCCATCGGGTACAGCAGCACCATCAGTTGGGTGGTCGCCGAGTACTGCGACGTGTCGCCGAGGCCCGGGTGGATCACCACCTCCCACAACACGAACAACACCGCCAACGACACGATGGTCGCATCGGCGAGGTACACGAACAGGTTGTTGCGATCGCCATTGATGAGGAGACGCACGAAGAACAACACCAGGCAGACGTAGAAGCCGAGCAGGCCGACATCGGCCACCGACGGCCACTGCTGATCGAGCCACGAGGCGGCGCGGATGCCCAGCAGACCCTCGCCGAGCGCCGACAGCGCGAAGGCAACGACGAGCACCATCCACGTGGACGAACGCTCGACCCGCTGACGCCACCGGGCGATCGCCACACCGAACACGCACAGGACGAACAACAACCTGCTGCTCCAGGTGCCGATGTCGAGGTGGCCGTGGGTGCCCACCACGAACGCAAGAAGGGCAGTGATCATCGTGGTGACCACGACGAGGCCGCCGACGGCGATGCCGGCGCGACTGCCCGGTTGCCAGCTCCACCTCGGTGGTCGACCGAGTGGCTCGTCCATGTTCGTCACCCCCGACCTCCGAACTTGCCCCGGTCTCGCGAATCGGCCCCGGAACGTATCACCGCTCGGAAAGCGAGTGCCACCAGTCGTCGAGGCGGCGGCGGATCTCCGCCTCACCGAGGAGGCCCTCCTCCAAGCGGATCTCCAGGAGGAACGCGAGCGCACGGCCGATCTCCGGCCCGGGCGCGAGGCCGAGCTGCTCCATCACCTGGCTGCCGTTCAGTTCGGGCCGGATCGCGGCCAACTCCTCCTTCGCCGCCAACTCCTCGATGCGTTCCTCGAGGTCGTCCATCCGCCGCGACAGCATCAGCGCCTTCTTCTCGTTGCGCGTGGTGCAGTCGCAGCGGGTGAGCACGTTCAGCTCGCGCAACAGAGGGCCGGCGTCGCGCACGTACCGGCGCACCGCGGAGTCGGTCCACCCCATCGAGTAGGTGTGGAAGCGCAGGTGCAGGGCCACCAACTCGCTGATCGCCTCGATGTCGTCGTTGCTGTAGCGCAGGGCCTCCAGCCGCTTGCGCGTCATCCGCGCCCCGACCGCGTCGTGGTGGTGGAACGTCACCCCGCGGCCCTTCTGGTAGCCGCGGGTGCGTGGCTTGCCCACGTCGTGGAACATGGCGGCCAGGCGCGTGCGGCGGAAGTCGAAAGCGGGGGGCTCGGCCAACGTGGTGGCGGCGGGCGCGCCGCCGGCTTCACCGGGCGGCCTCACGTTCTCCATCACCGCCAACGTGTGGGTGAGCACGTCCTTGTGGCGGTGCAGCGGATCCTGCTCGAGACGCATCGCCGGCAACTCGGGCAGGAAGTGGTCGGCCAGGCCGGTGTCGATCGCGAACCACAGGCCCGCCGAAGGATGCGGCAGGGTGACGAGCTTGTCGAGTTCGTCACGAATGCGCTCCGCGGAGACGATCGACAGCCGATCGGCCATCGTGCGCACCGCTTCCACCAACTCGGGCACCGGGGTGGCCGCCAGCGAAGCCACGAACCGCGCCGCGCGCAACATCCTCAGCGGGTCGTCGCTGAAGCTCACCTCGGGGGCCAACGGTGTGCGCAGGGTGCGGGTGGCGAGATCGGCCGCCCCGTTGAACGGATCGACCAACACCGGGGTGTCGGTGGTGAGTTCGAGCGCCATCGCGTTGACCGTGAAGTCGCGCCGCGACAGGTCGGCCTCCACCTGGTCGCTGAACTCCACCTCGGGCTTGCGCGAATCCGAGTGATAGGCCTCGGCCCGGTGGGTGGTGATCTCCACCACCCGCTCGCCGGCGGCGGTCACCTTCTTCGCGCCGATCGTTCCGAAGCGCTCGCCCTGCGTCCAGATCGCGTCGGCCCAACCGCGCAGCAGTTGCTTGATCTGGTCGGGCCTGGCATCGGTGGTGGCATCGAAGTCGCCACCCGCGTTCGCGCCCGCGAGCAGGTCGCGCACGGTGCCCCCGACGAGGTACAGGCGGAACCCGGCGTCGCGGAAGCGGGCCGCGAGCGGGGCCAACTCGTCGAGCACCGGCTGGAACCGGGGAGGGATCACAGCAGCCCTTCGAGTTCCCAGTAGTCGCGGGCCTTGCGCACCGCGCCGTGGCCCGGCCCGCCGGAGGTGGACGGCTCGAACGGGTCGCCCTGCACACCGGCCAACTCGCGCATGACCATCGCCGAGGAGTTGGTGAGCGCGCCGAGGTCGTAGCCGCCTTCGAGCATCACCAGCCGCCGCCCGGGCGGCACCAGCGACAACACCCGCCGGGTGAGCGGCCCGTAATCGCCGGCGGTGAGGCCGAGCTCGGTGATCGGATCGTCGCGGTGCCCGTCGAACCCGGCCGACACCACCACCCAGGTGGGGGCGAAACGGGCGGCGACCGGCGCGACCAACTCGTCGAACGCATACAGGTACACGTCGCCGGTGGCCCCGGGGGGCACGGGGATGTTCAGGGTGCTGCCCCGCGCGGCACCGTCGCCCACCTCGATGTGACGCCCGGTGCCCGGGTAGAGCGGCCACTGGTGGAGGCTGACGAACAGGACGCGGGCGTCGTGGTAGAAGATCGCCTGGGTGCCGTTGCCGTGGTGCGCATCGAAGTCGAACACGAGCACCCGCTCACCCTGTTCGGCCAGCGCGGCCGCCACCACCGCCACATTGTTGACGAAGCAGAAGCCCATCGATTCCGATGCCGTGGCGTGGTGGCCCGGCGGGCGCACCGCGCAGAACGCGGCATCGCCCCCTCCCTCCTGCAGCGCCTTCACCGCGGTGAGCCCGGCGCCGGCCGCGAGGGCGGCCGCCCTCCACGAACCCTCGCTCGCGTAGGTGTCCTGATCGAGCTGACCACCACCGGCGGCACAGATCCCCTCGATGCGGTCGAGGTAGTGCATCGGGTGCACGCGCTCGAGGTCGGCCCGGGTGGCTTCCTGCGGGGCGAGCATCTGCACCGCATCGCCGAGATCGGCCAGTTGCACCCCTTCCCACACCGCGTGCAACCGCTCGGGCCGCTCGGGGTGGCGCGGCCCGGCGAGGTGCTCGAGATAGGCGGCATGGGTGGTGAACAGCACCGTCACGGCACGCGACGCTATCGGGCAGCGCCGTCCGCGACCCGACCGCGACCCGACCGCGACCCGACCGCGACCCGACCGCGACCCGTGCACGACCCGTGCCCGCAGCCACTCTCCCGCAACCCCCCCTGCGGCGGCCAGCCGCTACCGTTCCCGACAGTGATCCAGGTGGCCGACGAGCGCAACAAACCCCCGGCCCGCGCAAGGGCGCCATTCCTGCTGCACGGCGCGTCCACCACCTGCCGTGTGCAGCAGTGGTCGTACCGCGCCGACACGGCCCAGTTGGTGCTCTACCACCAGCGGGCGATGCCGTCGGCCGCCGACCTCACCCAGTGGTGCCGCGAGCTCGCGGCACTCGGCTACCACCACGTGCGCACCTCGGCCGTCGCCGGCGTCGTCGCCGCTGCGCTGGAGTCCGCCGGGTTCACCGTCTTCCAACAACTGGCCCTGCTCGAGCACACCGACGTGCGACGCGCCTCCCGCACACTGGGCGAGGTGGCCGCCACCACCCGTCTGCTCGCCGGCCAGCGCGCCGCCGCCAGCCGGATCGACACCGCGGCATTCGGCCGCGAGTGGGCCCTCGATCAGGTCGCCCTCCACGAGGTGTGCGCCGCCACCCCGCGGCACCACGCCCGCGGCGTCGGTGAGCCGCTGGCCGGGTACGCGATCACCGGTCGTGACGGGCGTCAAGGTTTCCTGCAACGCCTCGCCGTGCACCCCGATGCCCAACGCCAGGGGCTCGGCCTTGCGCTGGTGGCCGACTCACTCGCCTGGATGGCCCGCTGGCGAGTGGTGCGGGCGCTCGTGAACACTCCCACCGACAACGAGGGTGCGCTCGACCTGTACCGGAGGGTGGGCTACCGGCGGTTGCCCGAGCTGTTGTACGTGTACGAGCGGAGCCTGTCGTGATGCGCCGGCTGGCCGCCCACGCCGTCATCGGCCTCGCGCTCGCCATTGCGGCCACGGGCCCCGTCGCGGCGGCGACCGCGCCGGCACCGCTCGCGCCCGCGGCGGACGCCATCGCCCGCCTCGGCCTCGTGTCGCAACAATTCGACCTCGACCCGTCGGGGATTCTCCAGGCCGACCTCACCCTGCCCGATGCCGCGGCCGGTGTCGATCGCGCCACCGCCACCCTCGTCGTCACCGCCTACGGCCGGCTCACCGACCGCACCGGCATCGATCGAGCCCTGGCCGGCGACCTCGGCCGCGCCGTCGACAGCGTCGACCTACCCCTCGCCGGCATCACCCCGGCTGCCGCGGCCGACCTCGGGGTGGTCGTGCCGATCGAGGCCACCACCCGCACCGGCGGAGCACTGCAGTTGGCCAAGGCCGGCGTCTACCCGATCGTTTTCGAGCTGATGACCGACGGCCAGGTCGTCGCCGAGCTCACCACCTTCGTCCATCGCCTCCCCGGCCCCGACGAACCCGAGGAGCGGCCCCTCCAGGTGGCCACCGTGCTCGCCACCACCACTCCGGTGGAACTCGACGACAACACCGACGTGGTGATCGACGACACCGTCACCGCCG
>WBZL01005000.1_pt1 | contig 11178 bp, 14 predicted proteins | sample 5204291 | NCBI WGS metagenome assembly WBZL01 (sample SAMN12344345, study PRJNA552823) | activated sludge metagenome | biome: Activated sludge suspended growth; feature: Nitrification reactor; material: Wastewater; isolation source: activated sludge from nitrification reactor of wastewater...
GCCAGGCTGCAATATATTCGCGGCCGTTAATCCCAGCAAGACTGCGAGCGCCATCGTCGACACAAAGAAAATGAGCGCCACCTGCCAGACGCGATTCATTTGCCGGTGTAACCGCAGATTGGCCACGCCGACGACGATCGATGTAAAAACCAGTGGAATCAATACCATCCGCAATAAATCAGTAAATAATGTACCCACCAATTTGGCAATATACAATCCACTTTGCGTGATTTGCGATTCCCGCCCCAGCATCATCAACCAGAAACCCAATATTGCGCCTGTCACGACGCCTAGCAGGATTTGATTATTAAGCGATAACTTATTACTCACACGGATTATCCGATTTTATTAGTGCGACTCGAACATCAAACAACGCAGTCATACCCAGTCTTTAGCGATCAGAAAGTCCGTATACAATTTATCTTCAGCGCTACCTGCTACAGGTTTCCAATCGTAACGCCATTTAACAATGGGCGGTAATGACATCAATATGGACTCTGTACGTCCCCCCGTTTGCAAACCGAAGAGTGTGCCGCGATCCCAGACCAGATTAAATTCGACGTATCGACCGCGCCGGTAAGCCTGGAAATCACGTTCGCGATCACCGTATGAAGTATCTTTACGCCTTTCCAGAATGGGCAGATAAGCGGCTAGAAAATGCTCACCGACACGCTGAGTAAGGTTAAAGCAAGTGGAAAAATCCGGTTGATTCAAATCATCAAAAAAAACACCGCCTATGCCACGTGGTTCTTTGCGATGCTTTAAATAAAAATATTCATCACACCATTTTTTCAAACGCGGATAGCAATCATCGCCAAATGGCTGTAATGCGTTCTTGCAGCTTTGGTGGAAATGTATCGCGTCTTCAGCGTAGCCATAATAAGGTGTGAGATCCATCCCGCCACCGAACCACCACACCGGTTCGGCACCTTCCTTACTTGCTTCAAAGAAACGTACATTCATATGCACTGTCGGCGCATAGGGATTGCGAGGATGCAATACTAAAGATACGCCCATCGCCTCAAATGAGCGGCCGGCTAGCTCAGGACGAGCAGCGGTCGCGGAAGCAGGTAATCCTGCGCCATACACATGCGAGAAATTCACACCCCCACGTTCCAGTACGTTGCCTTCTTCAATAACGCTACTCATACCGCCGCCACCCTCCGGCCTATCCCATCGATCACGCTTAAATGTTTTACCGTCAATTTGTTCAAGCCCCTTGACGATGTTATCTTGAAGATTAATCAAAAATTCTTTGACTTGTGGTGTGTTCATGCAAGCTCCCGATTTTAGTTTAATGCTGGAAATAGGTGCGGTCAGATATTTCAAACTTGTGTGATTTCGACTATTTTCGAATCATTCAAATAATGACTGTAACGTTTATGAAAGAGTACTATTGTAAATTAGTTATATTTTACCGTAGGTATAACATGATGGAGGAATTTCATTCTTGATTTTCCTCAATATCGACATAGTTGATTTTATGAAAGCACTAAATCAAATGTTTTCGATTGCCTTATAGGATGTACTACCGGTAGCTCTAAAAAGTTGTTTATAGACCGCTTGAATTGTAATTCTCATATCCATTACAAATTAATCATGATTTTCTTCTTTCTTTTTCTTCAGCATGTGCATGTTCTTTTGTAATTTTTCTCAAAAGAGATGTTAAGCAGCAAAAGACTTTGATTGACCTGTATAACCAAGCTTGTGCTATACTTCCTTCTTTGACGCGGGGTGGAGCAGCCTGGTAGCTCGTCGGGCTCATAACCCGAAGGTCGTAGGTTCAAATCCTGCCCCCGCAACCAAATAAATCAAGCACTTAAGGTATAATGCCCTAAGTGCTTTTTCTTTTTCTGATTGCCATGTAAGGCTGATGTAAGAAAATCCGATCAATGACAAGCAATATTTCTAGCTGATACGCCGGACATTGCGGATAGTTCGTCGCGGGTTTTGCCTGTTTAACATTGTGGCAAATTTGCCACAATGTTCAAATCATTTCTTGTGCCTTGCCTTTCTTTCGCCTTAGCAGCAATCAACGGCTCAGCTTGTAAGGCTAGCGCGCAATAAAAAAGCCTAGTGGTTTTAGGCTAACCTATTGAAAAATAATCGCTTGTGGTTGATTTGGTGGGGTTTATTCTTCAATTACTGGCAATCTAGCAAATTTTTCTAAAATATTTCTAAACTCAGAATTTAATAACTTCTCTGCTTCGACAACAGAATTTAAACCTACAAGAATAGGCGCAAGGCGGCGAGATAATGACATTAAGCCATCTCTAAATTGGCGGCCACGCTCAAACACAACTTTTTCTACATATACTTTTTCAACTAATGCACCAATGAATTTTTCATGTTCGGCGGCTGCTTGCAATGCAAGCGCTTTTTCCTTTAATGCTCGGCTGTTTTTGTAAAGCTCATCTGCGTTTTCTACGTCAAGATTAAGCTGCTTTGAATTGTTTACATCTGCCTGTAGCTCCTCGATCGTGCGGTCATCTTCAGATGCTTCAGTTAAAGAGACTTGTTTCTTAACTCTAACGCCTTGGTTGCCACCAATTCGGCCGGTTTTAGATTGAAATGGATGAATATTTCTTTTGCGCCATGCTATTGCTGCCGCTAGGCTGTCTGTTGGCATGCCTTTGGCTTTATAACGATTTGCCATTTGATGACTAATTCCAAGCTGTTTTGCTAATTCTTTTGTTTGCATAACTGCCTCCGTGAAACCATTTCTGAAGATTTACCGGCTAGAATTTGAATGACGTTCAAATTACCCTTGCGAAAAAAATATTGAGCCAGTACCTTTTTTGTTTATAATCAAACACTTATCTACTTTGTGATATTTAATCATATTATCTTCAGCCCAAATTGGTCTCAAGTTATGCAAGGAATAACAGGCAGCAAATGATTGATCTTCAATCGATATCATATTAAATGACTTAATTGGCATGATGTGATCTATATGCCATTTTTGATAGTTGTGCCACCCCATGCCATCCACAAATTGCTTTTCAATGTGCTTTACTAGATCATCCATTGTGTAACCTAGCCTATCGAACCAGCCATCTTTTAATTCTTTATGTTTAAATCCACGCTGTATCCCTCGTTTTAGCCTGATGTAAAGCATGTATTTAGGGTCATGCTTATACTTCCATTTCAAATATCCCGCTTTATCTGCCTTCCATTCTCTTACGTGATTATCATGTCTTATTAATGACTGTTTAAACATATAAGAGTGATACTCTTTAACATGCTGATCATGCGGTATAGAACTTAGCCTCAATACTTTCTTCTGTAATCTGTACTTGCTTTTTAGACCATTAACTATATCTCTATTATTTTCAAGCCATTTCTTTCTTAGTGATACCCTGCGCTCTCTATCTTCTTTTGATTCACTTGAATACTTTTTACTGGCCTTAATACTCTTGCATTGTTTGCATTCATGAGTAAGGCCATAATTACCGCTCTTATATTTCTTTTTGCCAAATTCTGAATAATCTTTAGTATTTCCACATGTATTACATCGCTTCATATCCCACTTCTCTTTAGATATTAATGATATTTATACATCAATTCCCACTTTGCTTGATATCGCTCGACCTCATAGAGACTCACTTCGCCTTGAGCAACTTTCTTTGAAAGTTCAGGATCAGCCTTTGCGACCTTATCAGCTTTCATTTGAGTCACTCTGCTTGCTCCCGAGACAGCTGCTCTCTTCTCTACAGTTTCAAAGTCAACTAGTTGACTTTGATCTGACTTGCGATCTCCACCACGCCCGTGAGCACTAGCCCAATCTTGCGCACTAGCAACTATCGCAGCTTGTTGACCAGGTGTCATGTGCCGTCTGTGCAGATTTGCAGATAACACGTAAGAAACTATATTTGTTCCGACGAATTCCATGAACAATGGCTCGATACCCGCTTCAAGGCATGCACGATAGCGATTACCACCATCCAGAATCATGCCTTCATGAAGCATGATTGGTTCACGTTGTCCGTTCGCTTTGATGTCATCCACCAACGATTGAAACTCTTGCCCGGACATTCTCGGGAATAGTGTACAAAGCGGATGCAATTGATATTCCATCGTAATTATCTCTTATCTCATAAAAAAGCCAGCGAGAGGAGAAAAGTACTCGCTGGCGTAAAGTACAGGTGGCTTGCCTGTACGGGAGGTAAATTTTGCGCGAATCCGGCTACGCCTAAGCGCTTCACGCTGCGGGACACATCATAAGGAGGGATGTGGTTGTTCTCTTTTAACTTTGCTGTGAAGTAAATCTATTGAATCTTTTGCTATCTGCTCAAATTTAAGTAATTCTTCAGCAATGGCGTGAAGTAGTGCTTCGTTATTCAGCAATATGCGTTTGCACCAATGCATAAAGAAATTCCAGTGATGATATAAATCATTGTGGTTAATCTCGTCCAAGTATCGCGATTGAACGAACGTTAAGAATTTCTCGTGATAGGCGTTTGAATGAAAGGTTGTAAATACTTCCTCAGCTACAAAGCCAGCGGCATCAGTTAATATATCGCTATGTATCACCGATTTTGGCGGCAATGCTGATGTTTCAATAGGCTCGTAATCCAGTTCGCCGGTATATCCTGGTGATGCCACGTGTCCTATAAAACCACCATTGTCATTCACAGAAATTACAGCTTCACCAACTTCGGCATAAGTTGCTGTCATCACAATTGCATGGCCTGCTTCATGTATAGCGACGTTTAATCTAGGATTGTTTTTGTGTAACTCTTTATGTAATAAATTCGCGCACTGAATTTTGATTGAATAATGCTCACGTGTTTGATAATTGAAAATATTCTCCATTCTGAAGCCCGGATAACTCTTTAATGCTTGGTATAGTTTTTCAAAGGCGAAAAGTTCTTTTCGATTTAAAAAGACTGCTTGAGATTTTTTAATCATTGCACTAATCCTTTATTGATTAATTCAAGCAACGTGAAAGGGTCATACTTAACCTTTGGAATCAGCATTTCAAAACTGTATTGATCGCGAATGGCGATAGTCAGAATCACGTTGTGCTTATCGCTTTCCGTGTCAGTGACAAATGCCCGCTGAATATCAGGATTTTCTGCCAGCATAGACAAAACTTTATTGCGCCTTTCTTCGCGTTTCAGTTCTGCAATGATTGCCGGTTTGTGTTTGCGTAACCGCTTAATCAATTCTTCGGTTATTTTTTCAGGTGGTGATAGTTCAAGGTAATCACCGTCAGCTTTAACAGTGAAATGCTGTTCTCTTAGGTATTCGATAATTTCACAGGCTTCCATCGTCTATATCCTCACGCAATTCTTAGCTAGGGGTGTTTTATCCGCAACATTGTCACAATCTAATGCTGGTGTCGGTTTGCGTGTTGCACTTAGATTTTCGCTATGTGCAACATTTTTTCTATCTGCAACATTTGTTTCACTGTTGCACTTAGGATTTTTATACGCAACATCATCCGCAACGCTCAAAGCCTTATGAATATTGGATTGTGGCAATGTTGCACTTAGAAAGGGGTAATGCGTGTTGTGCGTAAGGTATCTTTCAAAAACGTCAGTGAACTGATTCAATTCATAACCTCGTGGCGTTTCAAAGCCGATTCGGATAGTTCTTGAATTGATTCCAAAGCCTTTAAGCTTATTTGCAAGCTGTTTTGGTGAAAGCGGTTTACCTCGATTGTAGGTTTGCCATGACTTCTCATCATCTGAGACTAAAGCGGCTATTAAATCGGCTGTACTGATTTTATTGGCATGTTTAGTTTCAAATACTTCCTGAATATCACTTAACAATTCATTGGCTGTACTCTGTGCGCTATGTGACGCCTGGAATATTGTTAATGCTGCGTTTGTGGCGGTATCTGGCCAATGATCACCGGCAACATATGCAATTTGCAGCAACGGTTCAATATTGTCTTGCTCTCGGTCTCCAAGTTCATCAGGTAATATAGGCCGCGCTTGTCTAACCTTATCCGAATAATCTTCAGCAAATCTTGCTAATTGTGCTGTTAGTCTTTCAAATAAAAGCGGTTCAGCAAATCGCAAGCGTTCTACTTGTTCATCCGGTTTTTTGCGTCTTAGCTCAAATATGATTGATCTGCTTGTTACAGTTTCAGCAAGCTTGATTGCGTTGATTCCTGCAATCGCTTTCATACCCCACACTGTGAATCGTTTAGGTTCAAAATCATCACCGGCGGCAACGCTACGCCAAACAAATGCAGAATCCCGGGTATGGCCAGCATTTAACAAACCGCGTAAATCTTCATTGTCCTTAAGCACTGTTTCAATTTCATCTACAAATAAAGTAGGCTGATACTTTTCAATCATGCGAAACAGCACGCTTGGACTGATACCGCTTAACTGTGTGGCTCGTGGTGCAAGCTTGCCAAGTAAAGTTAATAATTGAGTTTTGCCACAGGCTCGCTCAGGTGCATTGATTAATGCAATTGGTGCCGTTTGAATATCATCAACAAACCAACATGCTGTTATCCATAGCGTTGCAATATCAGCCTGGTATTTATCCATGACAATAAACCGCCGGATTGTTTGTGAAATTTCATCCAGCAATAGCGCCGGGTTCACTGGTTCGGGATAGGCTTCTATATTGACAAATGGCGCGCTATCTTCTGTCGATTGTTTACGTGCTTGTTTAACTGATTTATCAAGTTCACTAACTCGCGTTAAACCTAACTTTTCGGCTTCAGCTTGACGCACTTTCTCATAGTCAAGCAGGTGTAGTTTTGCCAGCCTTGCAATAGTTTCTTGCGGTGTTTCTGTGGCTTGCTCAGTGTATGCCGCCTGTTGCTCAGGTGTCGCCGCAATGGCTTCATATGGATCTATCATGCTACCGCCTCCATTGTTGATTGTGAGTAAATCAACTTAAAGGCTGGCTTACCTTGTTTCACTGCGTCCATGTTGAATGCTGAAAGTGTCGCCGGTTTAACCGCCAATATTTCAGTAATCAAATCAGCTAGAATCGATTCGTCACGGTCAAAATAGACTATTTGCACATGCAAACCAGCAAGATAGTTGAACTGAAGGTTATTTACTGGTGAATCTGAGGTAATAATGATCCTTGGATATAGTTTGCCTATTTTCCATTCTGTAGCGACAATTACCCGCTTTGCAGGTATTAAGCCGCGCTTTCGTAAAGCATCAAGCTTTTTTCCATAGGCTGGATATCGTCTCTGTTTTTTCGAACAGTAATTCTTGTTAACAGTTTTGTTTGATTGTGCTAACATTTCAAATGATCCTGTATTATCGTTGTAACTTACAAACCCGTTCGAATTGGCCTGAGCGGGTTTTGTCGTTTTGGTCACTTGCCTAGGCCGTGCTTTTGATTAAAGTCAGCAACTGCTGCATTTGTTTCTTCTTTCGTTGGTGTGGTAAAGATTGAAGCTAAAAACATCTCCCATGAAATATTGGCCCAGTTCGCATGAATAACCTTTGCGCTATACGCTTCAAGAATCTTTGCCCTAATTTTGGAATCTGCATTCAATGCTGCTGCAATTGCGTCTTTCTCAGTTAAGCAAAATCTTTTTTTACATTCAATGATATTTTTTTGGGCTTCTAGAATGTCCCGCTCTAACTTCTGCAGCTCATCAACCACAAGCTGATTAAGGCGATAAGCGGCAGCATGTTTTTCATTAGTATCTCTGAAGGTTGCTCGTGCTGCTTCTAGATCAGAAATTGTTACTTCATCACGTATGAACTGCTTTTCACATTGTTCTATGGCAGCATTTGCTTTCTCTTTCTCTGCGCTAAATTTAAGGACATCATCGCTTATCGTTTTAAGCTTCTCCGACAAACGCGCTTTGTCATTCGATAGTTTGTTGCTGTGTTCTTTTGCGGCTTTCAGTGAATTTCTCATGCTACACCTCCGTTTAACAGCTTCGCAACATCAGCTACAGGCCATAAGAGCCGATTGCCAAGCTTTACCGGCTTGATTCCGAAGTATTCACCGGTTAAGCAATAGTTTTTTCTAACAGTTTGGGGTTTGTGATTTGTGACGACGGCAATTTCATCAGTGATGATAAAATCGCGGCCTGCTGCAATCTTAGCTAGTTGTTCTGGAATTGAATTATGTTGCGCCATCATTCGTCCTTTATAAACGATGCGACTTAGCGGAATTGCTATTACGTCGCGTTGATGGGCGGTATATTATTTGTGGGTTATTAGATTTGATAAGAACGAACTAGCTGAGGGGTGAATCAGCTAGCTGAGGGGTATTTATAAGCGATTATTTTTTATGCAATTTATCGATTAAACCATCTTTCTTCAAATTTCCTAAGCGCTTGATAATTGCTTTATCGTCAGTTAATGTGTAATGTTTCTTTAGCATCTCTCTGACAAATTCTGCTTGATAGCCGCGTCTTTTAAATTGTTTTGATCTGGATATTGCTTCTTTTTCAATTTCTTCAAGTATTTTGGTTCTTGAGTCATTTTCTGCGCGTTGCTGCCCACCTTTGCTAGGAATTTCAACCCTTGTAATTTTTACGACGGGCTCCATAACTGAATCAGCATCATATTTGAATGAATTACCTGTTTCTTCCAGAAGTAAAATAAACAATTCCGCTGCTTCCTTAACCTCTGGTGTCATGGCCGGATTATCAATTGCGGCCTGTATGGCGTCTTTTAAAATATCCTTAGCTTTTATATGGTGCAAATTGTCTTTATACAATTTATGAATCGGTTTAAGTGCTTCCTTTAATTCTTCCCATCTTTTTTTAGATTTAGTCTCAGCTTCTCTCTTTGATTTCTCAATCTCTTCTCTTTCTTCTGGCGTAAGACTGGTTAAGTATTTCTTTCTAGCCTTTTGATATTTTTCTGATATCTTCGGTGTTGCGTTGTCTTCTTGTGCTGTAAAATTATTGGTAGTCACGATTCAAACTTCTCTTTAGTTTGTGTTGTGGTTAGGGGCTCAAGTGCTCTAACACTTGATAACCCCGCTTTACCTGAAGCCGTCAGGTGGCGGTGTTGCTCTGTTCACACTGGTAATCGTTCCAGCGGTTTAATATTCGGTCTCGGTTGTTTCTTTGCTTGCCACAAATCCCATTGCGTTTGTATTCCTAGCCAAGTATCAGGGCTAGTTCCCAGCCATACAGAAAGGCGCAATGCCATTGCAGCAGTTATTCCAGCTTTGCCATTTAATACTTTGGAAAGCGTAACGCGCGAAATTTGCAGTTCCTTTGCGGCTTGTGTCACTGTCATTTGTTCCGGTAGCCAGTCCCTTAAAACTTCGCCGGGGTGTGCCGGGCTGTGCATTCTGCTCATGTTTAAAATTCCTTAGTGATAGTCTTGATAATCAACCAAAACGGCATCTTCACCTTCAAAGGCAAAAGTCATGCGCCAATTACCGCTTACCTTTACGGAATAATGCCCGACAAGATCGCCTGTTAATCCGTGCAACTTCCAACTTGGTGCATTCATATCTCCCGGCTGCTTCGCGTTATCCAATGCGGTCAACAATAAACGCAATTTTTCGGCATGAGCTGGCTGTATTCCTGCTTTCTTACCTGTCAAAAAGAAAGTTTCAATTCCTCTATGCCGGAATGTTTTTATCATCGGTTAATATTGTAAATAGTTAATTAACACATATCAACATAAAATAATACAATATTATTGTTTTTTAAATTGGTTTTTATGTTTAACAACTTGCAGTCCCGCTCCTGTAGATACAAAATTAATACCAGCTTCATGCAATATCCAATCTTCGTATTTCTCATGCCATACCGCTAGCAATTCAAGTGGCCGGTTAATGTAATGACGTTCGGCAGTTGCACTGGGTGCATGTCCCATGATTTGGGCAACGATTCCGCGCGGCATTTCTACCCATTCGGCAAGGCTGGCGAAAGTGCGGCGTAACCCATGCAATGTAACAGATGGCAATCCGGCAATCGATAAGGCTCTGTTATGGGGTATGCGAGGCTCTGCTATCCGGCCATTGGCAGCAGAAACGCTACTAAATACCCATTGATTGCGGCGTGGCAAAGCAGTTAGTAAACTGGCAAGGTATGGCGTTAATGGGATCTTTCGGCCTTCTTCATGTACTTTGTCTTTCACCCAGATATTGTTCCATCGAAAATCTACATCTTGCCAAGTTAGGCTTGCCATTTCTTCACGCCTTGCGCCAGTCAGTAATAATGCTTGAAGGTATGCGCCGATTGCAGGGCTTAATGTCCTAACGGCTGCGAACCAAGCGGACAGGTGAGAACGCTGCAACACATCAAATTGTTTGCTTTTCCGGCCAGGTACTTCATCGCGCAAATCTTTACTTTCCACGGCTTGCGGATCGATAACCGCGCTGTATTCCGGGCGTGATGCACACCAACGCCAAAAAGCACGAAACATTTCAAAGCCTTGGCGTGCGTTATTTGCCCGCGCTTCAGCTTCTTTCCTTTGCCATTCTTTCAATATCTCAGCGTTAATATCTGCCATGCGTAGCTGTAACAATGGATATAAAACGCCTTGTGTTGTTACACCTCCGCCACGCTTTTTTGGTTCACCTCCGGCTTGCGAAAGATTTTCATGATCCTTTAAATGTCGTGCTCCCCAGCGTTTGCCGCGTTCTATGTGGGTATGTCGCATTTTGTCTTTTTGATATGAAAGATAGGCTTGCCAGGCATCGTTAACTAGCGCTTCTTTGCTTTTTGCCAATGCTTGGTCAGCTTCGGCTTTTGCGCGTTGTTCTGCTGCCTGTTGACGTGGGTCAATGCCTTGGTCAGTCATGACTTTAAAGCGTGTTGCTTCATTTTGTGCGTCGCTGATAGACCAAGCGCGTGAATCGCCAATAGTTAAGCGTATGGTTTTACCGTGTAGTTCTGTTTGGAATATGTAAGATTTTGCACCGTTAGAAGTAACTCGCAACCCTAATCCAGGTGTTTTCCCATCCCAGAATATGCTTTGCTTTGTGCCAAGTTTGCATTTGAAGCCAGCAATTCTGCCAGTTGTAAAGTTTTCCCATTTCATGATGATTATTTCCGTGTAAGGCAGGTGTAAGGAAATAATATCAAAATAACGGAATATTAATCAACAAAAATAAATAGGATATTTCCATAATATTATTGTTTTTATTGCATTTATTGCTTTCTATAAATACCAATCAATACCAATAAATACTATTTATATCGGGCTCATAACCCGAAGGTCGTAGGTTCAAATCCTGCCATCTCAACCAAATAAATCAAGCACTTAG
>WBZL01005001.1_pt1 | contig 11177 bp, 8 predicted proteins | sample 5204291 | NCBI WGS metagenome assembly WBZL01 (sample SAMN12344345, study PRJNA552823) | activated sludge metagenome | biome: Activated sludge suspended growth; feature: Nitrification reactor; material: Wastewater; isolation source: activated sludge from nitrification reactor of wastewater treatment...
CTGCGGGCCCGGCGGCAGCTTGTCCGCGCCGAACTCGCGTTCGATCGCGTGGCGCAGCTCGGCCAGCGCGTCGTTCGACAGGTGCACGGAATCCGTACGCATGTAGGTGATCAGGCCGATCTGGCCGCCTTCGCCCACGTCCACGCCTTCGTACAGGCCCTGCGCGATGCGCATGGTGCGCTGGGTGCCGAAGCCGAGCTTGCGCGCGGCCTCCTGCTGCAGCGTGGAGGTGATGAACGGTGGCGCCGCGCGGCGCTGGCGGTCCTTGCGCTGGATGTCGGCTACTTTCAGCGCGCCCTTGGGCTTGTGCGCCCTGGCCCCAGCCAGCACCCGCTCGCGCGCGGCGGTGGCCTTGGCCTCGTCATTCAGGTCGAACTGGTCGACCTTTTTGCCGCCGAGCTGGCTCAGCTTCGCGGTGAACGGCTGGCCGGCGAAGCAGTCCGCCTCGATGGTCCAGTACTCGCGCGGGATGAAGCGTTCGATCTCTTCCTCGCGCTCGACGATCATGCGCAGCGCAGGGCTCTGCACGCGGCCCGCGGACAGCCCGCGCTGGACCTTCTTCCACAGCAGCGGCGAGAGGTTGAAGCCAACCAGGTAATCCAGCGCGCGGCGCGCCTGCTGTGCGTTGATCAGGTCCAGCGACAGCTCACGCGGATGCGCGATCGCTTCCTTGATCGCTTTCGGTGTGATCTCGGCGAAGGTGACGCGGTGGATGTCCTTGTTCGCGAGCAGTTTCTTCTCGCGCAGGATCTCGTAGACGTGCCAGCTGATCGCCTCGCCCTCGCGATCCAAGTCGGTTGCCAGGTAAATCGAATCGGCCGCGCGCGCCGCCTTGGCGATCGCGTCGACATGCTTCTCGTTGCGGTCGATGACCTCATAGGCCATGTGGAAATCGTGCTCGGTGTCGACCGAGCCATCCTTGCTCGGCAGATCGCGCACGTGGCCATAGGAGGCCATCACCTGGAAGTCCTTGCCGAGGACCTTGTTGATGGTCTTGACCTTCGCCGGCGACTCGACGATGAGGAGATTCTTGGCCATGAACGCGGGATAGGGCCCGGAAAAAGGGCCGGGATGTTAACCGTATTCAGGTGAGGATGTCGCTCGTGCGATGTGCGCGGACGGTTGTCTTCGCGCCAGCGTGCCGACGGTTGTGGGTTGTGGGTTGTGAGTTGTGGGCAGCAAAGCCGGGCTTCCGCGGGCGGTCAGCGGTCTCGCGCCGCCGCTGCCCACAACCCAGAACCCACAACCCACAACCCGAGCCATTACCCGGGCTTCTTCCCCGCCGCCCGCTCCCTCAGGATCTTCTGCTTCAGCGCTTCGAGTTCCTCGCGGCTCATGCTCTTGCGGATCTCGGGGTCGCCGGTGGGGCTGACGCCGCTGGGGCATTCGACCGGCAGGTTGTTGCTCGGGGTCCCGAACTTCCACAGCTTCATGCCGGATTCCAGGCGGAAGGTGGTGGTGCCGCAGTAGCACTTCGGGCCGTAGTTGTGGCAGACCTTGCCGTCCTGGAACAGGGTGCCGCTCTCGACCTTGAAATTCGCGTCGTGGGTGGTGGTGGTGCCGTCGCTCCACTTGACGTCCACGCTGCCGGATTCGTTGCTGGTGGTGCTGCCCTGGCGCACCGCGCTGGTGGCTTCGACGCCCCAGATACGCAGATCCGGACTGGCCAGGCTGATGTTCTCGACGGTCAATGCCGGTCCCGCGGACGATTCGCCACCGCAACCGGCCAGCGCCAGAAGCGCCATCAGCGAAACTGTGAGCTGTTTCATGGTTTCCCCCCAAGGAATGTGCTGTTTGCACGATTCCTTCACGGAGAGGCTGGCGCTCCGGGGACATCGTTTGCTCTCACCGGTGCGGCCGGCTGGCGCCAGGTCCACAGCAGCCAGGCGGCGCTCGCCGCCGCGACTGCCGCCAGCACCGCCGCGGCCCAGGCGGGCAGCGCCAGCTCGCCAAACCACTGCCCGGCGAACGCGAGCGCCGTCGTCAGCGTCAGCCGCGCCAGTTCCAGCCAGAGCCCGAAGCGCCGGTACGCCGGGCGCCCATCGATCAGCAGGCCGAGCGCCACCGACGCTGCCGACAGGTACAGCGCATAGCCCAGCTCCGGCCAGAAGGGCACGCGGTAGGCGACGAAAATCAGATGGATCAGCGGCGGCACCAGCAGCGCGCTCTGCACCAGTGCATAGGCCGACAGGCCGGCGGGCGTGTCGCTGGCGAAATGCGTGTGGCGGGCAAGGTCGAAGGCCGGCTTGGGGTCGATCGCCGCCAGCCCGGCCGGGCGCCAGCCGGGCGGGCGCAGCCAGATCGTCAGCTTGTCCGCCCAGCGCGGCGCGCGCCAGGCCTCGCGCAGCAACTGCCACGACGTGTCCAGGTTGACCCACAGCGGATTCCAGCTGCGCACCGGCGCGCGCGTGCCGTAGCGCACCGGGTCGTCTGCGCGCTCGTCCTCGAAGGTGCCGAACATCCGGTCCCAGCACATCAGGATGCCGCCGTAGTTCTTGTCGAGGTAGCGGTCGTTGACCCCGTGGTGCACGCGGTGGTTGGAGGGTGAGCCGAACCAGCGGTCGAACCAGCCGAGCGAGCCGATGCGCTCGGTGTGGATCCAGAACTGGTACAGCAGGTTCAGCAATGCAGCCACCGCGAACACCGCCGGGGGAATGCCGATCACTGCCAGCGGCAGCGAGAACATCCAGGTCCACAGGTGCATCGACGCCGACGGCACGCGCAGCGCGGTGGCCAGGTTGAAGCGGTCGCTGGAGTGGTGCACCACGTGCGAGGCCCACAAGAGGTTCCACTCGTGGCCCATGCGGTGCTGCCAGTAATAGGTGAAGTCGTACAGCAGCAGGCCGATGATCCAGGTCCAGGGACTGGCCAGCGACCATTCGGCCAGCGCGAGATGGCTGTAGGCGAGGGTGTAGATGCCGGTGCGCAACACGATCATGACGGTGCCGAGCGCACTCATCATGATCGACACGCCGAGGCTGGTCACGGTGTCGTTGCGCTCGTAGTCCTGGCGGCCCTGCGCGCGCGAAATGGCGTAGTCGAGGTAGACCGCGAGATAGAACAGCGGCAGCACGCCGGCTGCGATCAGGGCATTCGGGGGAATCGAGCGCATGCCGCCGATGATGCGCCTGCGCCGCGCGGGCGGCCGCCAGGCCATCGCCGCGATGCAAACTTTGCCGATCCTCGCGCCTTCCCGGCTTCGACAATGTACACGCGTGTGACGTGCTAATGTGCGCGGTTGCCCCTGACCGACCAATGCCCGCATGTCGATCCTGCCCCGCCTGACCTGCTTGCTCGCCCCGTTGTGGGGGGCGGTGCATGCGCATGCGGAAAGGGTCGACTTCCAGGCCAGCCCGAATGCCAGCACACCCTCGCTGGCGGTGGATCCGGCACGCGGACTGATCATCACCTGGCAATCGCGCCAGGGCAGCGAGTCCAGCCTGCACTATGCCCTGCTGTCTGCGGAAGGGCGCGAGCTGCGCCGCGGCGTGATCGCCAGCGGCAGCGACTGGTTCGTCAATTGGGCGGACTTTCCCAGCCTGACCGTGCTGGACAACAACGACTGGGTCACCTACTGGCTGCAGAAGTCCGCGCCGGACGCCTACGCTTACGATTTGCGCGTGCTGCGCTCCAGCAACGGCGGCGGCCGTTGGGGCGAGGCGCTCACCCCGCACGATGACGGCACGCCCACCGAGCACGGCTTCGCTTCGATGCTGCCGCTGGGCGATTCGCGCGTGCAGTTGCTGTGGCTGGATGGCCGCCACAGCGGCGGCGCCGCGGAAGGGCACGCCGAAGGCCACGCGGACGAAGGCCCGATGACCCTGCGCGGCGCCACCCTCGACTGGCGCGGCCGCATCCTCGATCCCGTCGAAATCGACGCGCGCACCTGCAGCTGCTGCCAGACCGATGTCGCGCGCATCGGCGATCGCGCGCTGCTGGTCTATCGCGACCGCAGCGAGGACGAGATCCGCGACATCCATCTGGTCGAGCGCGCCGGCGATGGCAGCTGGTCCTCCCCGGAACCGGTGCATGCGGACAACTGGAAGATCGCTGCCTGCCCGGTCAACGGGCCGGCAATTGCCGCCAATGGGGATCGCGCGCTCGTCGTGTGGCCCACCCAGGTCGACGACGCCCTGGCCGTGCGCTACCGCGTGCGCGTCGGCGACGGCTGGTCGCCGATGCAGACCCTGGAGCAGGCGCCGCAGACCCTCGGGCGGGTGGACGTCGCGCCCGACGTCGATGGCGGCTTCGCGATCAGTTGGATCGGCGCCGGCAGCAAGCGCGTCGCCGCCCTCAAGCTCGCCCGCCTGGATGCCGACGGCAAGCTGCTCACCACCCGGGACGTCGCCGTCCTGGAACCCGGCCGCAGCACCGGCAATCCGCGCCTGGCCTGGTACCGCGATGCCCACTACCTCACTTGGACCGAGTCCGCCGGATCCGGCAACACCCGCATCGCGCTGGAGCGCATCGCGCGCTGAGGCGTGGCCTGCGAGCGCCGAGCGCTCCGCGTGGTGCGATTGGGTGTGCCCGGAGTACCGCGCAGCGGCTCAGCGGGTGCTTGCCGCAAGTACCCGGGGAACGCGCTGCGCGCGTGCCACCGCGCTACGCGCTGCTTGCCCGTTGCCTCCATCTGAACGCTTCCGCCCACGCGGCGACGGAACCGTGTGAGTGCGCCCGTTGAAGGGGTCGAGGCAAGCGGGCCTCGCACTTCGAAAGGAACGGACATGAGCAAGAGGACGCGTTGGATGGCGGGCGCCGCGGTGCTGGCGCTGGCGATGGGTGTGGCGCACGCAGGCAGCGGGCACGGTGGCCATGGCGGTCACTGGGGCGGACAGCAGGGCGGGATGCAGATGCTCAAGCAGGCCGATGCCAATGGCGATGGCCAGACCACGCTGGCGGAAGCGCAGGCCAAGGTGCTCGAGCGCGCGACGGCGATCGATGTCAACAAGGACGGCGCGATCACGCCGGCCGAGTTGCAGGCGCATCGCGAGCAGATGCGCGCCGAGCGCCGCGCGGCCCGGCTGGCGGCGATGGATGCCGACAAGAATGGCGCGGTGTCGGTGGAGGAGTTCGCCGCGGTGCATTCGGAGCGCCTGGCGCGCTTCGATCGCAACGGCGATGGCATTCTCGATGCCGATGACCATCCGCGTGGCTACCGTCACGGCGACGAGCGCCAGCGGAACTGAGTCGAACGCCCATGGACGGGCATCCAGCGCCCCTGCGGTCCCTGGCGCCCGCTGGGGCGCACCTACAGAAGCCTGCCGTGACCGACGCCGACCCCGACCTGCCCCTGATCGAGCGCATCGCCCGTGGCGATACGCGCGGCTGCGGCCTGCTGCTGGACCGGCACCTCACGCGGCTGCATGCCCTGGCGACGCGCATGCTCGGCAACCCAGCGGATGCCGACGAGGTCTGCCAGGACACCTTCGTGCGCGCCTGGCAGCAGGCGCCGCGCTGGCGTCCGGGCGCGGCGCGCTTTTCCACCTGGCTGCACCAGGTGGCGTTGAACCTGTGTCGCGACCGGCTGCGCCTGCGCCGCGAATCGCTGCCGCTGGACGCGGTGGCGGAAGCGGTCGATGAGGACACGCCCGAACGCATGCGCGGGCGCGCCGATCGCGCCGCGCAGGTGCATGCGGCGTTGCAGGCGCTGCCAGAGCGCCAGCGCGAGGCGGTCTTGCTGTGCCATTACCAGGGCATGGGCAATATAGAGGCGGCGCAGGTGATGGGATTGTCGGTCGAGGCGCTGGAATCGCTGCTGGGTCGCGGACGCCGCGCGCTGCGACTCGCGCTCGGCCAGGGGGAATCCACCGGAGTGGGAACATGCAGGAACTGAGCCTGGAACGGCTGGAAACGCTGCTCGACTGCCATGGGGGCGATCTGCGCCGCTGGCCGGCGGACGAGCGCATCGCGGCGGAGCGTCTGCTGGCCCAATCGGCCGCCGCGCGCGCGCTCAAATCGCAGGCCGAGGCGCTGGACGCCGCGCTCGACGACTACGCTGTCGCGCCGCCGGATCCGCAGCTGCGCGTACGGCTGCTCGCGGCCCATGCGCAGCGTGCCGAGCGCAGCGCTTGGCTGCGCCAGTTGTGGCGCGACCTCGGCGGCTGGCGCCTGGCCGGGCCCGCGTTCGCGGCCAGCCTGGCGCTCGGCGCCATCGTGCCGGCGCTGCTGGACCAGGGCGGCAGCGATCTGCCGGACGAGGACCTGATCGCCGCGATGCAACTGATCGATGAACTACCGGAGCTCGGCCCATGAGCGCACTGCCCCGCGCCTATCGTTACCTGCTGTTGCTGTCGCTGGCGCTGAACCTGGGGCTCGGCGCCGCGCTGGTGGCCAGTCATTGGCACCACCACCCGGACCAGCCGTCGACGGCCGAGCGCCGTTGGGCGCGCATCCCCGACCCGCGGATGTTCGCGCGCACGCTGGACGAGGCCGACCGCAAGGTGCTGATGGAGGTCCTGGAAGCCCACCGGCCCGCGCTCGGCGCGCACTTCCGCCCGCTCGGCCTGGCGCGCCGGCAGCTCGCCGAAGCCCTGCGCGCCGAGCCCTTCGACCCCGCCGCCATGCAGCATGCCTTCGAAGGCATGCGCGGCGCCGAAGCCGGCACCGCCCAGGCGATGCACGCTTTCATGCTCGACCTGGCCACCAAGGTCAGCCCCGCCGGCCGCCAGCGCATCGCCGACCACCTCGAACGCCGCGGCCACCGCCGGCACGAGGACCATCGCGAGGACTGACAGCCGGTTCAACGCGGAGACGCGGAGGACGCAAAGGGACGCGGAGAAAGCTTCTCCTCTGCGATTCTCCGCGTCTTTGCGTCTCAATGGGACTCGGAATCCTTGACGTGGATTCGTCAAGCCACTCAAGCATCAAAGACGCAGAGGAACGCAGAGAAGAGCTTTCTCCTGCTTTTCTCCGCGCTCTCCGCGTTTAACGGGGCCAGTCACTCAGCGATCGCGGTACTTGCCCTCGTACTTGTCGCGCAAACGGGTGTGCTTGCTCGACAGGTCCACGGGCTTGCCATCCAGCCAGGCGGCGACGATTTCGCTGCGCACGTCGAGCGGGTCGCCGTCGCTGACCAGGAAGCTGGCGGTCTTGCCGGCTTCCAGCGAGCCAAGCCGGTCGGCGACGCCGAGCATCTCGGCCGGGGTCAGGGTGATTGCGCGCAGGCCCTGGTCCCAGGGCAGGCCATAGGCCACCGCCGCGGCCGCGGCGTAGGGCAGGTTGCGCTCCAGGGTTGCGGCGAAGCCGCTCGCGTCGGAGGCGATCGCCAACGGGATGCCGGCCGTTGCGAGCTTGCCGGCATTCGCGTAGGCCGCGTCGACGCTCTCGTGGCGCCGCAGCGGCAACTCGAACGGGGTGTGCAGAATCACCGGCACAGCGCGCGCCTTGAGCACGTCGGCGACGCGCCAGGCATCCTGGCCACCGACCAGGGTGAACTTGAGGCCGCGGCGCTGGGTGAAATCGAGCGCCTCGCGGATCTGCTGCAGGTCGATGGCGTGGATGAACAGCGGGGTCTCGCCGGCCAGCACCGGGCGCATCGCTTCCCAGCGCGCGTCGGTGCCGCCGGTGGTGCCCGCGGCGGCGGCCTTGGCGTAGGCCGCGGCGTCATCGAAGGCCTGCTCGATCAGTTCGCGCGAACGGGCGGCGCCCTTGATCGCCTCCTCGCGCATCGGCGCCGGCAGGAAGGGCGGCAGTCGCGTCGACGGCCACATCAGGTGCACGCCCACCGGCGCGGCGACGGTCATCTCCTCCCAGGTCCAGCCATGCATGCGGATCAGCGCCGACTGGCCCGAGATCACGCCGCCCTGGCCGGCTTGCGGCACCACGTGGGCATAGAGCACACCGTTGGCACGCGCCACCGGCAGCAAGTCGCTGTCCGGGTTCACCGCCACCTGGGCGCGCGCGTTCGGGTTGATCGCGCCGGTCTCGGCCACGTCCACCGACCCGCGCACGGTCTCGATCTCGGTCAGGCCCATCACCGTGTTCGCGGCGATGAACGCGGGCACCACCCAGCGCCCCGACAGATCCACCCGCTCCGCACCGGCCGCCTGCGCCGACAGGTCCGCACCCACCGCGACGATGCGCTCGCCGTCAATCAGCAACTGCCCGTTGTCGATCGGCGCCGACGACACCGGGTGGATCTTCGCGCCGGTGAACAGGGTTGCGGCGGGAGCGGTGGTGGCGAGGGCGAGGAGCGCCGAGGTTGCCAGGAGCCCTGGGAGGGCACGAGGGCACGAGGGCACGAGGGCACGTAAAAGCGAAAAGGCAGGAGCAGTGAGGGAGGTGACAGATAGCCTTCGGGACACGTTCTTGCGAGGACCCGCCTCCACGTGCCCTCGTGCCCTCGTGCCCTCGTGCCCTCCAGCCCCACCACCCGCCAGCCAGCGATTGCTCACGCTCATGATTCAGTGCTCCCCCTGGCAGTAATGCACGGCTTCGCCGTTGTGGTATGCGCCGCGCAGCGCCGCGAGGCGCGAGTCGAGCACGTGGTAACGGGTGGGATCGATCAGCATGCGCGGTTTGCGTCCGGGGCCGCCGGGCCCGCCGGGTCCGCCGCCTTTGGGTGCCTCGGCCAGCGCAGCCTGGATCAGTTCGCTTCGCGCCTGCGCGACGCGCTGCTGTTCGGCCTGGTCGGTGGCCTGGTCGAAGTACTCGCGGCCGTCGATCCACACTTTCTGCGCTCGCGCATAGGAGGACAGCGGGTGGTGGCTCCACAGCACCAGGTCGGCATCCTTGCCCGCTTCGATGCTGCCGACGCGGCTGTCGATGCGCAGCTGGCGCGCCGGGTTCAGGGTTACCATCGCCAGCGCCTCGGTGTCGCTGAGCTTGCCGTAGCGGCCCGCCTTGCCGGCCTCGGTATTGAGGCGGCGGCCGAGATCGTTGCTGTCGGAGTTCAGCGATGCGATCACGCCCTGGCGATGCATGATCGCCGCGTTGTACGGAATCGCGTCGACCGTTTCCATCTTGAAACCCCACCAGTCGGCGAAGGTGGAGGCGCCGGCGCCGACCTCGGCCAGCGCGTCCGCCACCTTGTAACCTTCCAGCACATGCTGGAAGGCCGCGACCTGGAAGCCGAGCGCCGCGGACAGCCGCGCAAACATCAGGATCTCGTCCTGGCGGTAGGAATGGATGTGCACGAAGCGCTGCTTTGCCAGGATCTCGGCCAGCGCCTCCAGGCGCAGGTCGCGCCGCTGCGGCGCACCGGACTTGGACTGCCGCGCCTGCGCGTAGGCGCGCGCCTGGACGAAGGCATCGTTCAGCAACTGCTCGACGCCCATGCGCGTCTGCGGGTAGCGCGGCACCGCCACCGGGCCCCAGTTGGACTGCTTGACGTTCTCGCCGAGCGCGAATTTGATCGTCGGCGTGGCGCCCTCGAACTTCAGCGCCTCGGCCCCGGCGCCCCAGCGATGCTTGATCAAGGCCGACTGGCCGCCGATCGGGTTGGCCGATCCGTGCAGCAAATGCGAGGTCGTGGTGCCGCCGGCCAGCTCACGATAGATGTTGATGTCAGTGGGATCGATCACGTCGCCGATGCGCACCTCGGAGGTGATCGCGTGGCTGGGCTCGTTGACGTTGCCGCTGATCGCGATGTGCGAATGCGCGTCGATCAGGCCGGGCGTCAGGTGCTTGCCGCGCCCGTCCACCTCGACCGCGCCGGACGGTGCCCTGAGGTCGGTACCGACCGCGCGGATCCTGCCGCCCTCGATCAGCACATCGGCATCGGTCAGCGGCTCGGCCCCGCCGGTCATCCACACCGTCGCGTCGCGCACCACCACGGTCGTGGCCGGTGGCAGGCCGCTGCGACCGAACTCGCCCGCCGGGTAGCGCGCGGTCAGGGCAGGCGGCGCGGACGCGCTCGCGATTTCGGCCGGCTTGTCGCCGTCCTTGGCCGGTTCGGCGGGCACGTCGCCCGCGCGCGTGGCGCTCCAGTTGCGCACCTGGCCGTTGTCGCCCAACCAACGACCGCTGAGCGCCGTACCGACCAGCGCCGCTTCCAGGGTGGCCTTGGATTTTTCCTTGCCGCCGAGCATCTCGCCCGGCAGCGTCAGCAGCAGCCGGCCGTCGACCAGCTTGCCGCTGCCCTCGTGCTTGTCCGCCTTGACCTTGAGCGCGTCGGCCTTGCCCTCGATGGTCCACTCGGCCGGGCCGCCCGCGCCCATCCAGTCGAGGGTCCAGCGGCCGGCGATCTCGGGCGCGTCCAGGGCGACGATCTCATCGCGCGCGCCGTCGACCCAGACCTCATAGATACGCGCATCGTCGGCGCTGAGCAGGCCGCCGTCGGCGATCAGCAGGTTGGCCAGGTGGCCGCGTTCCAGCGTGCCCAGGCGCGTGTCGCCGAGCATCCCGGCCGGCGCGGTGGTCAGCGCCGCCAGTGCATCCGCCTCGCTCAGGCCGTTCTTCACCGCCTTGCGCAATGCCGGCCAGAAGGCGCTCTCCGGCTGCTCCAGGCCGCTCAGGGTGAACGCGAACTCGCGCCCACTGGCGGCCACGCGCGCCGGGTTCTGCGGCGCAAAGCGCCAGTGCTCGAGTTCCGCCAGGCTGAGTTCCAGCGCGGCTTCTGGATCCTCCACCGTCGGCGTCTTCGGGAAGTTCAGCGGCAGGATCAGGTCGACGCCCTGCGGGATCTGGTCGAGCACGCGGTACTCGGTGCCGGTGCCGAGCACCGCCGCGCGGGTCAGCTCAAACTCGCTGGCGATGCGCGCGGCGCGCACCACGTCCAGTTCGTCGTCCGCATCGAACACCAGCATCTGCTGGCCGGCCAGCACCGGCTCCAGCGCATCCAGCGCGGCATTCGCCTCGGCGCGCTCGCCGCCGTGCCGGTCCTGCCAGGCAGCCAGATCGCGGTGCCAGCGCGCGTCGTACAGCGCCTGGCGGATCAGTGCGATCGCACCCATCTTCGAGCCGGGATAGACCCCGCCGAAACTGAAGTCCGCCTCGAAGGCGGCGTGCTGCGCCACCCGCGGCGCCAGCAGGTTCTGCTGCGGCGTGGGACCGTCGCGCAGGCTGAGCAGCGCGCTCTGCCCGCGCAGTACGCCGGTGCCGGGCGCTGCAGTGCTGGCCGCAAAACCGATCCGGCGCAGGGTCTTCGCCTTCTCCGCATCCAGCGCCAGCGCAGTGCTGACATCGCGTTCGGGGCAGATGCGGTCGTTCCAGTGCTGCGCTGACGGCGCGCTCGGTGC
>WBZL01005002.1_pt1 | contig 11173 bp, 7 predicted proteins | sample 5204291 | NCBI WGS metagenome assembly WBZL01 (sample SAMN12344345, study PRJNA552823) | activated sludge metagenome | biome: Activated sludge suspended growth; feature: Nitrification reactor; material: Wastewater; isolation source: activated sludge from nitrification reactor of wastewater treatment...
AACCCCCAGGTTAGCAGCGTCATACTCCATGAGATCGACAAACGCAGAAGATGTAATAGACGAAGGGCCATAGCGCCCAAAGATAAAGCTGCCGGCCGATTGTCGAATAAGCGGTTCATGATCCCCAAACGAAAAACCGATGCCCCCAGACGGGATTTTTAGGCGCGGTTCACCATCGGAAGCGTCAATATCTGGCATTTCTGTGCCGCTCGGAATATTGATCGTCGTCCGAATTTGGGTGTTCTTATGGTTGAGTGGCGTCCCGCAAAAAGCACAGGTTTCTAAGCCCGATTCATTTTTGCGATAACACCGGTGACAAAAAACTTCTGGGAACATTGGAATTAATAGGAAATTGACCTTTGATAGAAGAGCATCATCTTTGCGCTTTTTAAGATCCGTAGGGTTTTTCTGCCGAGAAGGACATCATCTATGCTCTTAAATCTTTCCTGATCTTGCCTGGATTGAATAATATAAAGAACAAACATAGTGTAAGAGCATTTGTGTATAATGGTCACATAACATTCTTTCTATTTATATGACTATTGTCCACTAGATTTGTAAATAGCCACAAATCCAATGGATTTCCAAAAACAAGTCCCAGCGCCAGACTTGTTGGGCAGACTCATTTATGTATCCTCAGACCACTGCTCCCTCGCCAGATTTTCTTAAGCGTGGTTACCGCCTAGCGGCTTACACATTACTGGAGCGTGTAGGTTTGGGCGGGGAAGCGGAGATCTGGTCGGCCTGGGATGAAGTCGACGAGCGGGTAGTTATCATCAAATTTGTGCTTGTGGCTGGTTATGATCCTTTCTCGGCGGCTGAGACAATTAAAGCCTTTGAAATCCAGGCGCATATTATTGCCAACCTTCATCATCCTAACATATTGCCAATTTACACATTCGGGTCTATCTCAAATCTATATTACTATTTTGTTATGCGGTACGCTTCGATGGGCTCGCTGGCCGATTTGCTGCTGGCTGGACCATTATCTCTGCCACAAGTGCTGCCCATTATCGTTCAGATTTCGTCTGCTTTATCATTTTTGCATGCACGATCGATGGTGCATCGGGATTTGAAGCCCAGTAATATCTTACTCGACAGCCAGAACCGGGTGTATTTGTCTGATTTTGGTCTGGCAAAGCAATTGACGGCGGATACGCGGCTTATGCATACTGGCCGCGGCACGCAGGCGTATGCGCCTTTCGAGCAGCACAACCGGTTAGCTATTGTGCCTCAATCCGATGTGTATAGTTTGGGCATTCTCATTTTTGAGCTGCTGACTGGCAAATTGCCCTGGGAAGGCACCAACAATTTGGCGACGCAGCAATACCAATTTGATGAACAACTGCCGGATCTGCAAGATTATGATCCATCGCTGCCGGCGACGTTGACCCTGGTTTTGCGCCAATTGACAGCGTTTACCTGGGGCGAACGGCCGTCAACGGCTAAAGCGGCCCTCGATATGGTGCTTGAGGCGGCAGGGGAGAAGCCAGAAGCCTACATCAAAGAATTGGCGCTCATTCGGGACAGAACTGATAATAAAGGGATAGGCGTTAAAGATGCGCGGCATATTCTCGGCCAACTCCTAACGAACTGGCGGCCGGACGCCGAGCCGTTTCCGGCTAAATTGAGCCATCTGGCGCTGATTGACGCTGTTTATCGGCATGACCACATGGCGTTTCAGGCGTATGCGGGTTGGGAGTTGTTTGTACTGCGGGGGGCATTGGCGCATGGGTATGATATAGACTTTTGGTGGCAGGAAATGGTTGGACTTCAGTGGCCGTGGCGAGCTGCTGAACAAACACTTTTATTGGAAGAGGAAACGGCCGTTTCCCTGGCTCTCACACAAATGGGCCGAATGCTTTTGTCGGAAGCGCCGCCGACAGCCCTATCAACCGCCGCCCAGAAGCGCCTAATCCAGATCGCTGCCAATCAGGCCAATTCTGTTGTTCAGGAAAAAACTTTGCAGATTGTCAGACACACCACGCCTTCGGCCTCTGCCTGGCAGCCCGTTGGTTTTGGGATTGATGAAGATGCTTATTTGGCGATGATGGCTCTTGATGGTGTGGACTGCGCCGCGCAGATTATTGGCAAAATCAGGAGTGAAACGGCCGTATCCATTCTACTCCAGGCTATTTCCTCCACGACCGCCGCCCAGCAGGCTATGACCGCTTTGCAAGCTGTGCAAAGCAGCGCCGGCAAGCTGCCGCCGCAGGTTCCGGCAAGAATACGCCTGCAACTGCGCGGCCGCACAATTCAAGAACGGTTGTTAAGAAACAGTCGAAACCAGATGGTAGCGCGGGGAATTATCGGCCTAAGTATGGGCGTTTTGTCCTATTGGCTGTTATGGGCCGGGTGGTTTACACAGCCCAGCGCGCAGATGCGTGATAGTTTGTTGAACTCCTATCCGGTGAGCGGCATTATCACATTGGTGTCGGTAGATGACGCCAGCCTGGCGGCTTACGGCCGTTGGGATAGTTGGCCGCGTATGCTTCATGCCGATTTAATTGAGCGTTTGGTGGCCGATGGCGCTAGAGTCATTGTGTTCGACTTTTTGTTTGAAGCGGAAACAACCGATGATGCTGCGCTTGGGCAAGCCATGATGGTGGCTGGTAATGTGGTCCAGCCTGTCTTGGGCTTTGGGGATGGCATTCGTGATAAACCGGGCGAAATCCAGTACGAGCGGTTTTTCTACCCTGAGCCGCAGCTTTTGGCGGCGGGCACGGCCGTTGGCCATACCAATATCCTCCATGATGATGACGGCTACATACGCCAGCTCCCTCTTATTGCCGCCGCCGATGGCAAACAATACCCGAGTCTGGCCATCAGCGCCCTGCAAACCTATTTAGGTCTTGAATCTGAGTCGCTGCCGCCAATTGTGGGGAACCGGCTGAATATATTAGGCCGCGAAATACCGGTTTCAGATTTCAGCGAGATGTTGATTTATTATGCGGGACCACCCGAAGCACAGGGGGAATCGATTTTCCGCACAGTGAGTTACAAGGATGCCCTGGCAGGTGATGTACCGCCAGAAGTGTTTAAGGACAAAATTGTCCTCATTGGCATGACGGCGACTGCGGAACCAGATAGATACCTGACACCGGTGAGTAACGGCCGTCCCATGTACGGCATCGAAATTCTGGCTAACGTCATTGAATCTATCTGGTCTGGTCGTTTCATCATCCGCCCTGGCGGCTTGGTGCAACTGGTCATCCTCATGATATTTGGATTAGTAACCGGCCTGTTTTGCGCCCGCCCCTGGTCGGGTTTAGGGATCGCTCTGGGTTTGGGCATGGCTTTTTTTGTAGCCGCAATTTGGCTGTTCGACCTGACGGGGATCATGCTAGATATTATGTTTCCTCTGCTCACCATTGTTTCTAGCTATGTGGTTGTGATGGCCTTTCAGTTGTCTCTTGAGGCGCGACGTCGTCGAGAAATCACCACTCGTTTGGAAACGGCCGTGTGATCAGAACGGGTGTAAAAACAAAAAACAAAAAGCCGGCAGAGAAAATACCGGCTTAAAATTCAACCAAAACAGATACGATCGTTGTGCTAATCTTTTTTTCCGCCACCGTTGCCGTTGTTGTCGTTTGGCGGCTTATTTTCCTGCCCTGGCGGGGTGCCGCCTTGCCCTGGCGGGATACCGCCAGCATCCGGGGGATTTCCATTACCAGGTGTGTCGGCGGGCGTGTTGCCGGGAACCTGGGATGGTGAATTGGGCAAATTTTCAGGTTTGTCTTTTTCGGGGTCTGGATTGTCGCCCGGGGCGGGGTTGTCTGTGTCGGCGGTTGGTTCGGCAAGCGGGTCTTTGCTGATGACGGGGTTTGCTGTGGCGACGATAACTTCGGAAACAGCCTTGTCAGCGGATTTTCCATGAGCAACCGGCGCAGGTATAACAGTTGGTATGGGCTGAGGCGTTGGGGGAACGGCCGTTGGTGCAAGGTGAGTTATTGGCGCAGGCACGGCCGTGGGTTCCGGGCCAGCTTGCGGTTGAACGAGTAACGGCCGTCCCACAACTGCATCCACTTCTTCCCCAGCACGAATATCCACACTTTGGTCGCCCATGACAATATGAACCACACCCTCATCACAAGAAAAATAGGTCGCATCCGGCGCAATAACCGCTACAGTAAACACCGTGCCGCGCACCGAAGCCGTTGATGATGGTGTCCTGATTTCAAACGCATCACCAATACCCAACGCCTTCACAACCCGACTCACGGTTCGCCCGGCAAGCAAATTCAATCGCACCCGATACGTATTCTCATTCGTGTTAAGTTCTGTTACCTCTAGCGAAGTGCCCCCAGCCAGGTCTATAACGCTGCCGCCATGCAATCGCAGCTCCCCCATCGATTCCTTCCCCAGGGAAATTTTATCGCCGGTATACACAGCCAAAGCCTGCCCCGCAGACAAGCTCACACTAGACTTGCTAGACAGCAGTGGCACTGCGCCAGTTTGGATAACAGTCGCTTCTCCTGTGGAAACGACGAGCGTGGCTTCTGTCCCTTGCATTGGTTGAGCTGCCACAAACGCGCTGACCAGCAGAACCGTGACGAGGGCAATTCCGATGATCCATATACGACGCTGTAACATAATAACACGTGCTCTTTTCTTAAAGCCAGTTCGCTTCGATGCGCTCTTCTGGGTTATTTTCTAAAGTTGACAAACTTGTTATTGGTGCTTGTTTGGTCAATGAATTTGGCGGGGTGCACTCAATTTGCCTGATGGTGGGAGGGATGTGGCCTGTGGTGAATGAGTAATCTAAACAACCGATCTGACATTATCGCCATTACGGTTAAATACCTTCTCTTAGTATACACCATTTTCCTTACTATTTTTATTACCGTACTTCAGCCAACCGTTCGAAATATGTAGGGGCGCGAGACGGCGCAGCTATTGGCAAGATTGTGGCGACCGGAGATTGGTCGACATGCCAATCTCCGGTCGCGGTTACGTAGCTTATGCGATTCCCATTTCTAAAGAATCAGGGTCACATTAAAAAAAGCCTTGCAAATGCATCAGTTCGGCATTGAGTACGGAGCCGCTGGCCGCGCCACGCAAGGTGTTGTGGGCGATGGCCAGGAAGCGCACGGTATTGACGGGGCATTCTCGTACCTTGCCTACTGTCCAGGCCAGCCCGTTACCGGCGTCGCGGTCTTTGCGCGGCTGCGGCCGATCCGGCTCGGGGCGATAGATGAGGACAGGTTTGGGCATGGTAGGCAGTTGTTGGCAAAGTTCTGTCGGCTGCCAGTTTTGGAAAAGGGCGATGACTTCTTCCGGTGAGGCTTGCTGCCGCAGTTTAACCGATACGCTGCCCAAGTGACCATCAATCACCGGTACGCGATTGGCCTGGGCGCTGACTTTGAAATCGGCCAATTCAAATTTTCCATCTGCGTATTTACCGCATAGTTTGCGCGGTTCGGTTTCCAGTTTGCCATCTTCACCGCCGATGTAGGGGATGATGTTGTCCATGATGTCCAGCGAGGGGACGCCGGGGTAGCCAGCGCCGGAAATGGCCTGCATGGTGACGACAACGGCCGTTTCCACCCCATACGCCTCATGCAAAATTTTCAGCGGCAAAACAATACTCGTCGTCGAGCAGTTGGCATTGGCGACAATGTAACCAGGCCAGCCGTAAGCCTCCTGCTGATAAGGAATCATGCCGGTATGGTCCGGGTTTACCTCCGGAATCAGCAGCGGCACATAAGGGTCCATGCGAAATGGCGACGCGTTGGTCAGCACGGCGTAACCGGCGGCGGCAAATTTCGGTTCCAATTCGCGCGCGTCCGCTGTGGGCAGGGCTGAAAACAGCACCTTTGGCTCCAGATTTGGTTCAGTGGGCTGCACAATCATGTTGGCCACCTGTTCCGGTGGGTCACCGTCCAAGAGCCAGTTGACGCCTTCGCCATACGGCCGTCCTACTGTGCGGTCAGAGCCGGTGAGCGCGGTAATTTCAAACCAGGGATGGTCCACCAGATGCATGACAAACCGTTGGCCGACGGAACCCGTGGCCGCCAGAATACCGACAGGAATTTTATTACTCATAATGTTCTCCACGTTTGATTTCGGATGTTTGATTTTGGCTTGGAGCAGCGCTCTAGCCACAATCCAAAACTGATAATGGGCAATTAAAAAGCGCCATCACCCAGATTGGGGCGATGGCGCTCGCGGTTCCACCCAAATTTAGCGCTCAGCATGTCGCTGATAGCTCTTAACACGGCCGTTAACGGAGCCAACCGGATTTTCTTACTAGCATATTGTGTTCAGAAAACCACTCCCGGGGGGTTTTTGTGGCTGTCATTGCTGCGCCGGCTTCCAGCCCAAAGGCCCTGCGCTCTCTAGAACAGACTCAGCCGCTACTCGTCCCGGTCATCGTGTTGTGGGGCAAATGCCCTTGCAGATTTCGGGGAATTATAGATTTCGACAGCCGCTTGTCAAGCGATTCATCCCGATGACCGTCCTGGACAGGCATGAAGCAGACCATTCGGCGTCCGATTATGCGGAGCGTAGCCTTCCCATCACGTCTGGCAGCAAATTGGCCAGTTCGCTCATCAGCAGGCCGGATTGGGCCGGATATAGGTCGGCGGCGGCGGCGTGGAGATACGCGCCCAGGCAGGCGGCGGAATATGGCTCCAGCCCCTGGGCTAGCAGCCCGACAATCACCCCGCTGAGCACATCACCGCTGCCGCCCACTGCCAGGGCCGGGTTGGCAAAAGGGATAATGGTCACACGGCCGTCTGGCGACCCCACCACCGTGTAAGCCCCCTTTAGCAAAACCACATGCCCCCACGTCTGCGCTTTTTCGCGCACCAGCGCCACGCGGTCTATTTCTTTTAACGCTGCCAGCGGTACGGCCGTTAATCGAGCCATTTCACCGGGGTGCGGCGTCAGGATGGTGTTGGGCGGCAGCAGTTCCGGCCAACCACTCATTTGGGACAGCATATTCAGGCCATCGGCGTCTACCACAAGCGGGGGAAGCGACTCTTTTTCAAGCCATAGAGCGGTCATAAATTCAGCCGCGTTATCCATGCCCGGCCCGATCAGCAACGCGCTGGCCTGGGTCTCCAACAGCACAGCCGCGCTGTCGCGGCCTAAAACATGGCGATCGGGCACGACAGGATAGGTGGCTTCAGGTAGTTGCCCGGCGATGGTGGCGCGGATGGCCTCGGGCACGGCCAGGGCGACCAGGCCAGCGCCGGTGCGGTAGGCAGCTTTGGCCGCCAGAACTGGCGCGCCCCAGTAGCGGTAAGACCCGGCGGCGATGAGCGCTGTGCCAAATGTGCCTTTGTGGCCGGCCAACGGCCGTTCCGGCAGCAAATCCCGCGCATCATCCCTGGTCATCACCTGAACGGACACCCCGGCCAACACCTCCAGGTCCGGCGGGATGGCAATGTCGGCGACCACCAGTTCGCCGCAAGCTGCCGCGCCGGGGAAGATGAAGTGGCCGCGTTTTGGCCCGGCAAAGGTGACGGTGAGATCGGCAGGTAGGGCCAGCGGGTCCAGAGCGCCGGTGTCGCAGTTCAGGCCGCTGGGGCAGTCGACGGCGATCAGCGGCACACGGGGAGAGGGGGTGTGTTCTTTTTTAGGCGGGGATTGGGTTACGGCCGTTAAATTTGTAACCTTAGGAGCCAGATCCGCGCGGCGAGCGGCCAGACCACTGGCTGCTTGCTGCATGAGCTTGGCCAGTTCACCGCCGATGGGACGGGCTACGCCGGTTCCCAACAGGGCGTCGATCAATAGATCGGTGATGGCTAGGCGGGTGCGCAAAACGCGGTAGCGTTGGTCGAAGCTGGCTTCTACGGCAAACAAGCTCAGCGCCAGGATTTTGGCAAAGTTTTCGTCTTGGTCGGGATCGCGGGTTTGGGTGAGGTAAAAGGCGACGTTGGCCCCGGCTTCAGCCAGATAGCGACCGGCTACCAGACCATCGCCGCCATTGTTGCCCGGTCCAACCAACACCAGCACGCTGCGTCCGGCTACCGGATACCGCTCGATGATGGCGTCGGCGACGGCTTTGCCAGCCGTTTCCATCATTTGGGCGTAGGTTGTGGCTCCGGAGTCAGCGGCGGCTTTCTCGGCGGCGACCATTTCGGCAACGGTATAGACTTTAAGCATAACAACCTCTTTTGGCGTTTATTCGTGATGAGACCCGAAGGGATTGCCAAACTCTTCAGGTCTTATCGGGTGCGTCTCGTCTAAAAAATACCCGATTGGCGATACCAGTGCAAGGTTTCCTGAACGCCGATGCGGAAGGGCGTGGGGCGGAATCCCAGTTCTTTTTCGGCTTTGGCGGTGCTGATGTGCCAATCTTGGAAGACGTAGGGAGCCATGTTGATGGGGTAGAAGGGTTCGCGGTGGGTGACGCGGGAAACGGCCGTCCAGGATCGCGCCAATGTCAGCACCAGCCATTTGGGCACGTTGATGCGCCAGCGGCCAATGCCGGCCAGGTCGCTGACGACGCTGTTGACCGAATTATGATCGAGAGATTGGCTGCAAATGTTGTAAATTTCCCCGGCACGGCCGTTTTCCAGCGCCAGCATCACGCCTTGCACCACATCTGGCACGTAAACTGGAAAGGTGATGCGTTTGCCGCCATCGACTTTGATGCGCCAGCCGCGCAGAGGTTCCTCGAAAAAGAGGCGGTTGAAGGCGTAACGGCCGTATGGGCCATAAAACGCGCCGGGACGCAGCACAATCACCGGCAGGTTGTTTTCGCGGTGGTGGGTGAGGGCCAATTGTTCGGCTTCGTATTTGGTGCGCTGGTAGGGTTCTTGTGGGTAGCAGCGGGCGGTTTCATCCAGCACGCCCTGTTCTGGCGTTTTGCCGACGACGACGGCCGTGGAGATGTGGATGAAGCGCTGAACGGAAACGGCCGTGGCGGCTTGCAGCAGCGCATTTGTGCCGCCAACATTGGTACGCCAGAAAGAGAGCGAATCGCCCCAAAAGCGGAACTGCCCGGCGGCGTGAATCACCTGATCGCAGCCCTGGCAGGCAGTCAGCGCGGCTGCCGGGTCGCTGATGTCGTCGGTATACGCCAGGGAAACGCCAAGTTCTTGCAAGAAGCGGGTGTCGCTGCTGGGGCGCACGAGCGCTTTCACGGGATACCCTGCGGCGCGTAGTTGGGGGATGAGATGGTGGCCTAAAAAGCCAGTGGCTCCGGTGACGAGGATCATGCGCATACTTCTCCGAGTTAGAAAAAAGACGAAGGACCTGATGTGTCAATCATCGGTCCTTCGTCTTTGCTTTGGCAGGCACCCCAGGAGGGAATCGAACCCCCAACCTACGGATTAGAAGTCCGGCGCTCTGTCCGTTGAGCTACTGGGGCCAATGAAGGCAAATGCAATTCTAATCGCCAACAGGAGGCGCGTCAACCGGTTTTGCGTTGTTGCAGAAGTTTGGTGATACGGCCGTTTGCAATGTCCGCCAGCAGCGTTTCCAAATCTGGCACGATCTCGTTGGCCGTGAAGCGCACGGCCCAATGATGCATCATGGGTGTAATGGCGATGATGTAAATGCCTGCGTTAAAGGCTTCCCACATTTCCATAGCCGTCCCCATACTGGGTCGAGGCAAATAGGCGATCATCAGGTCCACTTTGGCGGCCTGACGGGTCATGGAAAGGAATGTATGGCGCGCAGTATCCTCGTCGTAATTGACGCTGTTGGGATTCAGGGCATAGGGGTCAAAAATGGAGATGTCGGGAATGTAGGCGCGCAGCGCATCGGAGATTTGGGCGCGGTAAGATTGGCTGTCTATCTGGTTGTCCAGACGTGTGCCTTGCATAATGCCGGCAATAAACACTTGCATAGGGCTACCTCGTTGGGGCGCCGCCGGTGGCGGGCGGGAATAGGGTGAGTTGGTCGCCGGCGTGGAGGGGTGTGTTGAGGGGAACGGCCGTGTTATTAAGGGATACGGCCGTTAACAAGCCTTCCGGTATCCCCAACCGGGCCGCCACCGAGGCGACTGTATCGCCGGTTTCCACAGCAAAAGAAAACGGGTGATGTGGAGCACCACCCGCCATAGTCGGTTTGTATGGTTGCAACATACCGTAAAGCCGGATTTCAATTTCCAAAGCGGTTAATCGTCATCGAGCATCGGGCGAATGCCCTGGTAGATGCGCGCTCCGCCAAGCGTGCGAATGACAACATCGATAGGGCGTTCCAGCCGTTCCGCCAGCTCACGCCCGGTTAATGGCTGGTTGCCGTTTGCCAGCAAAACACAAAAAGCGGCATCCACCAGCGACGTCCGCGCCATAAAATCATCCGGTAGTTGGTTGAAATAAGATTGAATCATGTATTGGAAGCCATCAACCCGGCGAACTTCGCCCGTATTGACATCGACCAAATCAACCTCATCCACCCCGGCATCCATTTCAACATCGGCGCCGATGTTTAACCGGTTGAACAAATAGGTTTTGAGATCCAGGTTAGACTCATCCCACCATGAATAGTCCACGTAAAACCTGGTATCGGCTGAAACTCGTTTTAACGAGTGGGATTTGAATTGTGGACGTGGATTACTGGACAAGATAACTCCTCTTTGTACTCTCTAGGTTAATTGCTGCCTTGCCAGCGACTGCTGTCGAATCGCCAGTAATGGTCGCCCACCGCCTGGAAGGCGGGGTGGCGCACTAACTCGGCGAAAATAGGGCCTGGGGGCAGGCGGCGCAGCATATTGATAGCGCTGTAAATAGTTTTGGCGTGGACGGTGTTTTGCGGGTTCAGGTTGGCCAACTCCGGGAAAATTTCTCCCAGCAGCGAGGCGACTGACCGTTGGTTGGCTTCGGCGCGTCGCCACAGGGCGTCGATGGCGGCGACGACATCGGTGCCGACAATGAGCAGATCGTCGTAGCCGCAGCTGACGGCGCGACGCATGAGTTCGAATTTGATGCGGTTGTCGGCGGCCGTAGCCAGGCGCACCCATTCGCGCTGGGCGCGGCGGCGATCGAAACCGATCATGATAACGCCAGGTTTTGGACCTGGGGACAGGTGGACAAAGCCCCCAATGGGAATTTCGTTGTTTTCGTACCAACTGCCCAGGCCATAAATGTAGCGGTGTTCTTGCACGACCCAACCGACGATTTCCTCGTTGGTTTCGTCGTCGATGAAGAGGACGCGCTGGCGGGGGGAATTGCTGGGGGGGAACAACGGCCGTATTCGCGAACTGAGCGGCAATGTC
>WBZL01005003.1_pt1 | contig 11173 bp, 9 predicted proteins | sample 5204291 | NCBI WGS metagenome assembly WBZL01 (sample SAMN12344345, study PRJNA552823) | activated sludge metagenome | biome: Activated sludge suspended growth; feature: Nitrification reactor; material: Wastewater; isolation source: activated sludge from nitrification reactor of wastewater treatment...
GTTGACGACGGCGCTCTTGAAGACCTCGTTCGACTTCATCGCATCGGCGACCGTGATCTCCTTGGCGTCGGCCTGACCGAGGTTCTCGAGGATCACCTTCGCGGCACCGAACAGCACCGCACCGGCGGTAAAAAACTCAACATCGATTTCGTCAAGATAACCACTTTTCAACCAGTGATCGCAGGACAAATACATGGCTTTCTGCGGCGCGCCCGCGCATTTGATCGGCATCGGCGGTTGGGTAAACAGCGCTCGCCCCTGTTTAAGCTTCTGTGCAAGAGACCAGGTATAAGGTGCCAGATCAAACCGGTAATTCGAAGTCACGCCATTTTTGCCCAGCGTTTCTTCCAGGCCTTCGATCTTTTCCCAGGCAAGGCGTAAACCTGGGCAGACAATAAGCTGACGGTAACCGATTGATCGCCCGTCCGCCAGCCTGACCCGATTGTTGTCTGGATCGAAACCCGATGCTGTCGCATGAATCCATTCCGCACCCTCGGGAATCACCTCTGACATCCTGCGCTCGGTTTTATCGATGTCGTACGCGCCGCCACCCACCAAGGTCCAGGCCGGCTGATAGTAGTGCCTGTCATTCGGTTCAATGATCGCAATACGCAGCGCTGGCCGGCGTTTCAGCAGACTCGCCGTTACGCCGATACCGGCAGCGCCGCCGCCGACAACAACAACATCAAACGCATTGCCCCAATTGCAGGCATCGACCGTTGTATGATGAATTTCATTAACAGCCTCTTCCTGTTTCGTCATACTATGCAGCGCGGTGGCCCGCCTGCCTGAACCGCAAAACGCCAGTACCGGCCCCGGCAATTCAGCTATTAATTTCCGGAATGCCTCGCCGCGCTCTGCGGGTATCGTACCTAATTGCACCGGCAAATAGGCGAATGCCAGACCTTGCGCCTTGGCTTCCTGTTCAAGCAGCTCACTGGTTGGCTGGTGTTCGCCGCCTTCGAAATCAGGCCGATTGCAGATAATTGATTTATACCCCGAAGCCGCGATTTCTTCCAGATCATCAAGGCTGATCTGGCCCGTTACTGACAATTTCTCGTCCAGCTCGGTAATTTTGATGCTCATAGTTATCTCCTTGTTTTAGCGGGTTATTGAAAAATAATCTGCGTTGTCGCTTTGCTTCGCATCAATCGCTCGATCCTGTTTTTTCAATAACCTGTTAAAGGTCAGTCGCGTTGCGCGCTTACAACGCACTGCAAAAAGCTGACCCATATATTGACCATATTCCGCCGTTTATCCGCGGCACTGTCAATCGATGTTTTTCTTATAATTACCACAATAAAGTGCATACAATGTCTGTATGACATGCATGGCTTCCGTGCTGGACAAACTGTAATATATATATTTACCCTTGCGCTCGGTTGCCACAAGCCCTTCTTCCCGTAATACGGTCAGTTGCTGCGACAACGTCGGCTGACGGATGTCCAGCAGTGTTTCCAGCTCGCCTACATTTCTAGCGCCTTGGCTTAATTGGCACAGAATCAGCAAACGATCTTCATTGGCCAGTATTTTTAGTAGCGTGCACGCTTGCGTAGCCGAAGCGCGTACTGCGGTAATATCCGGTAGCAAGTTGTTATTCATTACCATTCAAGTCACAATCCAAATCATTGTTTTTTTTCAACACAACCAGAAACCTCACGATGCCGCACCACCATTCCGTGCATGTCCGGCAATTTCAAACAGCAGCATACCTGCCAGCATTGCGATAACAAATAAAATCGCTTTTTCGCTGCCCGCGCCAGCCATGACCAGAGCCGGCCCCGGACAGAATCCGGCAGTGCCCCATCCCGCACCGAAAAGGAAACTACCCAGCAGCAAGCGCTTATCGATCACGCGGGAAGTGGGCACATTAACCGGCAAACCCAGAAAACTCGTTGACCGCCGCCGAGCAATAAAAAACGCAACAGCGGAGACTGCAACCGCACCACCCATCACCCATAATAGCGACGGATTCCATTGACCGGCTATATCGAGAAACGCCAGAACAATAGCTGGATTAACCATGCCGGAAAGAATTAATCCAAAACCAAAAACCAGTCCTGAAATCAATGCGGTGAGCAACACAATCAATTTACGCATGACAAGCCTCACTTTAACAAACCATCACACAATGACATGTCGCAGCAAATAGACTGCTGCAAAACCAGTCGACATAAACATCAACGTGGCCACAATGGATCGCGGCGAAAGCCTTGCCATGCCACAAACCCCGTGCCCGCTGGTGCAACCCGAGCCTAATCGCGTCCCAAAACCAACCAGCACACCAGCAACAACCAGCATCATGTCGCTGGCCTGAATCTGTACATCCGGAAGACTGAAAAACTGCCGCCATACCAAAGTTGACACAATCAGACCCGCGACAAATGCCAGACGCCAGTCCAGATCGCGCCAGCTTAGATGCAGCAGGCCGCTGACAATACCGCCAACAATTCCTGAGATACCGGCTATGCGCCCATTGGCAAGCAAAAACAGTGTTGTCGCCAGTCCAATGAGCATTCCACCAGCCAGTGCCAACCAAGGTATGTCAATTTCTGTAATCGTCTGTTCTATATTCATTTCGCACTATGCCTCCAAAATGCAATCGTCAATGGAACAAAATTTCATCTGTGTTACGAATTAGCTATAAATATAATATTGATACATGATATATAATTTGATATATTGAAGTCAAGTTGAATGTTTTATTTTCTCATACACACCAAGGAGTTAATCATGTCACTGAATATTGAAGTTTTTTTTGATCCCAACACCTGGACAGTCAGTTATGTCGTTTATGACCAATCCCATGGCAAATGCGCCATTATCGATCCGGTGCTGGATTACAATCCCAAATCAGGGCGCATCAGTACAGCTTCTGCTGACCGGATTATGGCATTTATTCAGCAACAACATCTGGCGGTTGACTGGATACTTGAAACGCACGCGCATGCGGATCACTTATCCTCCGCGCATTACCTGAAAAGTAAGTTGGGTGGAAAAATTGCCATTGGCAAAAACATTCCCGCCGTACAACAAACATTCAAAAAATTGTTTAACCTTGGCGATGAATTTATACCGGACGGCCATCATTTTGATCATCTGTTCGCCGACAATGAAACATTTCAGGTTGGGCAATTAACTGGAATAGCACTTTCAACCCCCGGTCACACACCCGCAGATCTGGCGTATCAATTTGAAGACGCAATCTTTATCGGCGACACGCTGTTCATGCCGGATGTCGGCAGCGCGCGCGCCGATTTTCCAGGCGGTGATGCGCATGCCCTCTACCGTTCAATCCGAAGATTGCTTGCCTTTCCGACTGAAACCCGTTTATTCATGTGCCATGATTACCCGCCAGCCGATCGCGAACCCGCCTGGGAAACCACTGTTGCAGCCGAACGGGCGCACAATATTCATGCCCACGACGGAATCGACGAAAATGCTTTTGTCGCACTGCGGACACAACGTGATGCCACACTCGATGCACCAGTATTACTGCTGCCATCCATTCAGACCAATATCCGCGCAGGTGAAATGCCGCCACCGGAAGACAACGGCGTATCCTACTTTAAAATACCCATTCGGCGATAAGTCGGATAATTTGATCCAAATCGGTTCGCAACAATCTGATCGGTGATAGTATAAAAACTGTAGCTCAGCTTTAAATACGAGCTATCCCAGAGAAAAAGCGGCAATCAAGGAAGGGAGGAATATACAATGCCACACACAGAACTTTCACGGCGTAAATTTCTGCAATACACGGCTTTCGGCGCCATTGCATCGGCATTACCAGGCTCGAGCTGGGGTGAAGAACGCTTGATCAACAAAGATCCTGACCGTAACTTCAAACCGGACGTGGAACTGGAGTTACATGCCCGAACGGCAGAAGTCCCGATTCTGCCGGGTGCAAAAACCCATGTTTTTCAATACACAGGAAAGCTGCTGAATGGACCAGCGCAAACCATCAAAACGCTGCCCGGCTATTTGGGTCCCATTTTGAATTTCGAACGCGGCCAGAAAGTCCGCATTTTCTTTTATAACCACATTAACGAACCCGTTATCACCCACTGGCACGGATTGCATGTACCGCAAAAAATGGACGGACACCCGATGTACGAAATTTATAACGGGGAACGTTATGTGTATGAATTTGAAATCGACAACCCAGCCAGCACTTACTGGTATCACTCGCATACGCATGATATGACCGCCACTCAGGTTTATCAGGGACTGGCGGGCATGATCACCGTGCGTGACGCCGAGGAACAAAAGCTGGCGCTGCCCACCGACGATTATGAAATCCCGCTGATTATCCAAGACCGGCAATTCACCGCCGGCAATCAATTTCAATATCTGCACGGCATGCACCGGCGCATGATCGGATTCCTGGGCGACACGATTCTGGTGAATGGCCAAGCCAACAGCATGATTCCGGTAAAAACACGTGCTTACCGCCTGCGCTTGCTAAATGGTTCCAATTCCCGCATCTACAAGCTGGGCTGGAGCGACGGCACCCCGCTGACCGTTATCGGCACTGACGGCGGTTTGCTCGAAAAACCGCAAACCATGCCCTACGTCATGCTTGCACCGGCGGAGCGGCTTGAGTTGTGGATGGATTTTACCGGCCGCGACATCGGTTCGGATCTCGCCTTGCAAAGCCTGGAGTATAAAGGCGGCGGACCGCAAATGGGCGGCATGGGTGGCATGCGCGGCAGAGGCCGCGGCGGCATGATGGGCGGCGGGCTCGCGCAAGGCAAGGCCTTTCCGATTGTCAAATTCAGCATTGCCGAAAAAACAGGTGATTCTCCGGCGCTACCGGACAAGCTTGTCACCATGAAACGTCTCAGCACCAAGGATTTGACCCACCCCGACAAAGCCGTGCCGATTGCCATCGGCATGCGCCATATGACATTCCAGCTTAACGGCCGCACGTTCAGTATGTATGATCATCTGGACAGCGAACGCATACCGGTCGATTCCATTCAGAAAATCCGCATCTTTCATGACAGCGACACGGGTGGGATAGGTATGGGTGGCGGAGGCATGGGAGGTGGCCGCGGCATGGGAATGATGGGTATGATGCATTCAATGCCACACCCCATTCACTTGCATGGCCAGCAGTTTCAGATTGTGTCGCGCAAACAGAACAAGTCAAGCAGCACCTATGACACTGTCAAGGAAGGCTTTATCCACAGTGGCTGGAAAGACACCGTGCTTGTCATGCCTGGCGAGGAAATCGAAATTATCAAGCCCTTCCAGCACTTTACCGGACTGTTCCTGTATCATTGCCATAATCTTGAGCACGAAGACATGGGCATGATGCGAAATTTTGAGGTTTACTAATTCTTTTGATAAAAGGGTTACCCTGATGCCTATCTCCCGCCGTAACTTCCTTGGATTAAGTGGCGCAACCGCTTTCGCCGCATGCGCACCCGCCGCTTTCGCGGCCCAGCCGCTGTTGACCGCCCTGCCGGATACATTCGTTCCTTCCGATCTTAAAGGTTTGCAGTCACTGGCCCAACAAAGAACACGCATGTTGGGTTATCCGGTTAACATGAATATACCGCCGGCGGCATTTTTCGCATGGCGACAAAAGCTGCATGAAGCCGGATTGAATCAATTTCATTTCAATAATGTCGGCGATCCGTTCAAGCACAGTCATTTCGGTTTCAATACCCATGATTTTGAACGGGAACTCATTGAACGATTCGGCCGGCTTTACGGCTTCAGTCACAACAATATTTGGGGATTCTTATCCCACAGCGGAACCGACAGCAACATGCATGGCATCTTCATCGGACGCACCCTGCTGCAAAGCCGCACCGGCGTCATGCCCAAAATTTATTACACGCGCGAGGCGCACTATTCCATTCAAATCCTTGCACACCTGCTCAATCTCGAGCGGATCGAAGTCGACACCCTGGCTGACGGCAGCATGAACATCGCCGATTTCGAAGCCAGACTGAAAGCCAACCCGAATCATCCCGCGCTTGTCGTTGCAACCATTGGAACCACCTTCAAGGGCGCAGTGGATTCCATCGACGACATTCAGAACAAGCTCGGCAACCGCGTATCCTATCTTCACCTCGATGCGGCGCTGTTCGGTGGTTATCTGCCGCATACCGCATTTGCCGATGAGTTGCTGCATACCGGGTCAAGCGGCCAGACACGCTACCACTCAATCGCCGTATCCTGCCACAAATTCTTTGGCTTTCCCGCGCCCGCCGGATTGTTTATCACCACGCGAGCTATTTTTGATGAATTCGAGACGCAATTCGGCAAAATGCATAATCCCGAATACCTATTGCAGATCCCCGGCACCATCACCTGTTCGCGTGATGCAGTCAAACCGGCCGAGTTTCACTTTTACAGCTCGGCGCAGGCATTTTCCCGTCAGGCCCGAGACGCACGGAATATGCTGGAAGCGACCGACTACTTGCTACATGAAATGCAAACCCATTTCAGTCACCTGACACCGATGCGCAGCAATCCGCGCTCGGTCATCATTTATTTCAGGAAGCCTGCTGACAGTATCGTTGAACGCTACACACTGGCAACCATGACTGCCGCCGGAGAAAGCGAAAATACCGGAGATGCCACATCATACGCCCACGTCGTCGTCATGCCGCACGTCAGTAAACAGATTATCGATCGCTTTCTGGGCGATCTTTCCAAATCCGATTCCTGAGCACCTCGCGAATATTCCCGTCAATCGATATGATTTTATGGGATTTAATAAAACCCAGTTTCAAGTTGATATTCCACTGCAGGCCGACCGGGTCTTTTTCTTTCGAGCGATGAATGAGTACTTCACTTCGTGAGACCTTTGCAAAATCCCACACCCGATTTGACTATAGCTCAGTTAAAAGATCAAATATATCAATTGACCGCTCAACTCTGAAATTTGCACTTATTATACAAATCCGCCTGCAACCATTGATTACCAGATCAGTATTTTTCGTACAACAATTGGTCTCGGTTAGCTTTCCATTGAACATGGATTGTTTCGAGACCGCCAGCAGCAGCTAGCGCAGGCACAAGATCATCGAGCCTTACCCGATCCAGATCTATCTGGGCAAGGCACCAGGCAAGAGCAGACTCATAATGCTGCCGGACTTTACCCTTGATTGCCGGGCCGCATAGTGCTACAACTGTTGCTAATGGGTGATTCTCAGAATTTTCCAACAGGCGATGTTCCGTTAGCAACGCTATCCAGCGTTTGGGTTGCATTCGTGCGGCAAGGTAAACTTTTACTGCGGCAGCCACGAACTCAAGTTCTCCATTTTGCTTTTCAGACCAAGCTAGTCGCAGTAATTCTTCGATTTCCGAATAGACCACCCGATCTTGCTGATCTTCAGCAGCAAGATCAATTGCACAGCCTTTGGGCAGCACATCGAAAATCAGATGTACCCGATTATCGCCAGAATCATTGTGTGCGGCATGAAGCACACTGTTATTGAACCACCAGAGATCTCCCTCCTGCATGCGTATTTCCTCGCCACCGGCCTGAAGCGGACTGCCTTTCTCGCTCCTGATTACTAAATGATAACGATCCCGCGACCGATAATACTCACCCCGATCAACGTGTGGAAGAACCTTCTTTCCTGGCGGGACTCGCGCTAATTTTGCTCTTCCCAGTTCGCCGTCAAACTCAGTGGCCAAAGACTCAATTAATCGAATCGTTTCTGGAAAACGGGTAGATATACTGGTATAGCGGCTTTCGTGAACATCCCTGCGACGCCGTCCACAGATCGCTGATCGTTTTAGACCTCGCAATGGAATGACATTGGTATCTTTTTGAGCAGGCGCCCGTTCTTGTCTGCCGGTTTCTTTCAACCAAGCATCGTCATGCGTTATCAATTCCTGACGGATGGCGGTTGTATCGACGTAATTTTTGATTAACTTGAAATACAGCATGGTATACCTCCATTATTAAAAAAGTAACAAGGAAATTTACTGAAAAAAATCTCTAAAATTGAACCTGTAGACGCATGGCGAAAATATTTGCATGCTCGTTTTGCGGTGAGGAATTTCGCGAGAAATCCAGATCAGATCGCACCCGGATGTAATTCGCCATGACGCGCATGTAGTCGGTTGGATACCAGTTGATACCGAGCGTCAGATTAGTTTCCTTGTTGCCAAACTGCTTCTGACCAACCGGGCTGAGTTCGCTGTAACGCACACCCACCTCCCAAGCGCCTGTTCCACCGTTTAAACCCAATCTGCTGTTTGGTTTGACGCCATCAAAGGTACGGGTGGTTCTGCTGTAGGAGCGTTTTTCCCCAGTCACCACCCACCCCGCCTGGATATACCATGAATCAAACTCCGGTGGTTCTAACGCTTGCTGTTTGCCGGTAAATGTCCGCAGGTATTCGAACTGCATTGACATGGGACCGCGCATCGCCGCCAGTTCTGCCGAAAGAATCTCGCTAAAATTACGCACCGGGCCTAGCGAACTAAATCGAGCATTTTCTACATTAAATGTCCTACTGGAACTGACAAATGACCTCGCATTCTCGGCTGGTTCACGATGCGATCCCGATAGGCCCACATGCAGAATATTTTGCCTGGTCTGAATAGGGGTATACACCACGCGCCCGCTGACACCCCAGCCATTTTTCACATCAATGCCATCACGCAGCTGCTCACCGAAAAGTCCGGCAAATGCCGCCCAATTGCGACCATGTGTACTGGCAGCCATACCCAGATGCAGTGGCGGAATCAACGCGGTCATTTGCGCACGTTCCATGAACAGGGTAGTTCTGGAGCTGGTCAGCCAATCAAGGCCGATCGGTTCTTGCATATTGCCCAGATAAACCCGCGTGCGATGAATACCGGAATACCTTAGATAAAGATTCTGGAAGCCACGCTCATCCAGCGGGTCTGCCGTAAAATCATAGGTTGCGCGCATATCCCAGTCACGATAGAGTTGCATGCCAAACATCAGTCGCCCACGGCGGATACCGGAATTAGCCGGAACCAGTGTTTCATTGGTGTTAAGCCAGACACCATCCGCTTGCAGCACACCGGTCAAACTGACTTTAAAATCCTTGTCCTGTGTTCTGTAAGCCAGTCCCTTCCCCATTCGGGCGCGAAACTGCCCCTCGCTAAAATCAACGGCAAATGCCTTTTTTTCGAATCCGGTACAGACAACGATAGCAAGGCAACAAATCACGATTTTTTTCACTTGATAAACAACAGGGTTAATTCTCCGCAGTATCATGAGGCAAAAAGTTTTGTCGCCCGATGACTATTGACCCATTGCACGCCTGTTTCGCCCAAATCACGCAGACCAGCTCTGATCAGCAGTAATCCGGGATTTCCAAGCGCCGCTCGCAGGAGTGACAATGTCATCCGGTCAGCGCGCGACAGCGTGCGACCGCCTTCAGACAAGCGTTGATCGAGTCCGCCCAATTTTGACAACAATCCGGACAAACCTGCTTCCTCCAGCCGGGAAAGAATAACTGCGTCAGTTAACCGTTTTGGCAGACCCAATGTCAGCACTCTGCTCATCGTTCCCTTGAGAATGCACGGCGTATCTGAAATCAACATAACGCTACGGCGCAAATTGCCCAATGTCAGACATTCGACTGAATGGTGATTCAAGCGGATTTTTCCTGACACAACAGGCTCAAGTCCGGTAATCGCACGAAAGACCGCTTCGACATCCGCGTCAGGCGGTAACACGCCGCACGCCCCGGGAACCACCGATAACGTCAGCGGAGCTGCTTTTCCCACACATGCTTGTATCAAATCAAGCGCAACCGGTCCGGCAGACAATTTGGCTGCATTCTGCTTGCGAACCGGTGCCATCGGGCGAGCCAATGCTGTACACAATTTGTCATACGCGGCACGAAAAGCGCTGGCGCGATCCGTCACCCCCATCAATTCACGCAGCGGACGGGCAGTAAGACCCAGCACGGCCAAACCGGCGGCAATATTTGCGGTTGACTGTTCAGTGCCGGCTCCCCACCAGATCAGCAACGCAGCAGCAATGCCAGTCAATGCATCAGGGACGGCATGCAGCGTTTCGCTACGGGTGATTCGCCTAACGGCCGCCTCCATCAGCGCTGCGGAACGTTTGATAATCAGGTTTTTTTCGGTGGTACGCCGACCCAGCGCGGCCAGCTCAGGCGCGATCGGCAGGCGCTCGGTCAGATCAGCCGCCAACAGGGCTCGCCGCGTCCGTAACCGCTGATGCGCCTGCAGCAGTCCTCGCGCCATTACCGCCAACGCGAGCAACGCCAGACAGGCGAGACAAAGACCAATCACGCCAAATCCCCAGTCGATCATAAAAAGAATAACCACTGCTGCAGGCAACATTACAACGCCTTCAACCAGCAATGGAAGCCCACGTCCTGGCCAATCCTTGAGAGCCGTCAGGTCGCCTACAAATCGCAATGAGAGATAGCCTGCGCGGCGCGCGGCAAGATCGCGCGGCCACATGCGGCTGGCATGATCAAACAGCGCGATACGCACGTCTCTGGCATAGCTTTGGCCGAGGATTTCGCCAAACCGCCGGAATAAGACCCTCGCCACGGCAATCACCAACCCTGATCCACCAAGCACCAGAAGCGCCGCCGGCGGGAGAAGATGCCATAATTTATGATGATTTTCCATGACACCCGTTCGCCATGCATCATGCAGCGCCATGAATAACCAGCGAGTAGAAAATGCAGCGGCAGCAATTGACAGCGCCTGGATCAGCGCCAGAACAATCAGGATCGCGATCAGATAACCGCGATCCCGTGTAACGATACGGGGAGGAATCATACCGCCAATTTTTCGCATGATACGCCAAGCATTGCGGCCAGTTGACCTGCCTTGACCGGATCAAGAAGCTGCTGCCGAGCAAGTACTTCTATACCGGTTACAGTTTTCGCCTCGACACTTGCCATGGGCGAGCAACTCAGCATTCCTGTCAGCGCAACAGGCTTCAAATTGTGTCGCAACAGCTCCGCAACACCTCCTGCCGCAGCCAATGCATCGCCACAGGCAAACACTACCCCGGAAATCCGTTCGCGGAACCACCTGTCAGCAAGCAAGGCAGCGGTTTCTTTCTGAAAAAGCCCGTCGGCTACTTCCATCACCACGATTTCCGATCCACGCTGTTGTGCGTGCCACAACAAATCGTCAATGCCGCGTTTGATACGCTCCAACGATTCCATGTAGG
>WBZL01005004.1_pt1 | contig 11172 bp, 11 predicted proteins | sample 5204291 | NCBI WGS metagenome assembly WBZL01 (sample SAMN12344345, study PRJNA552823) | activated sludge metagenome | biome: Activated sludge suspended growth; feature: Nitrification reactor; material: Wastewater; isolation source: activated sludge from nitrification reactor of wastewater...
ATCATCCACTTCTGGGCGCTGGTGTTCCTCTACATCTGGGCCGGGCCGCACCACCTGCTCAACTCGGCGCTCCCCGACTGGGCGCAGTCCACCGGCACCGTCTTCTCCATCATGCTGCTGGCGCCGAGCTGGGGCGGCATGATCAACGGCCTGCTCACCCTGCGGGGCGCGTGGCACAAGCTGCGCACCGACCCGATCCTCAAGTTCTTCGTGGCCGCCATCACCTTCTACGGGATGTCGACCTTCGAAGGGCCGATGCTGTCGCTCAAGTCGGTCAACACGCTCTCGCACTTCACCAACTGGACCATCGGCCACGTGCACTCGGGGGCGCTCGGCTGGAACGGCATGTTCACGTTCGGCATGCTGTACTGGCTCTTGCCCCGGCTGTGGAAGACCCAGCTCCACTCCGAGCGCTGGGCCACCGCACACTTCTGGATGGGCCTGCTCGGCATCGGCGGCTACGTGCTCAGCATGTGGGTGGCCGGCATCACCGAGGGCCTGATGTGGAAGGAGTTCGACGCCGACGGCCGGCTCGTCTACACGCAGTGGGTGGAGATGGTCCCCGCGCTCGTGCCCATGTACTGGGTGCGCGCGGCCTCGGGCGCGCTGTACCTCTGCGGCGTGCTGCTGATGGTGGCCAACCTCTTCAAGACCTGGCGCAGCCGCGGCGACGTGGCCGACGAGACGGTGGAGCTGGTGGTGCCCGCCAAGGCCGAGGCCGCCACCGCCGCCACCAGCGTGCCCTGGCACTCGCGCCTCGAGGGCAAGCCGCTGGCCTTCACGCTGTGGACCACCGTGGCCGTGGCCGCGGGCGGGCTGTTCGAGCTCATCCCCAGCATGGCCATCAAGAGCAACGTGCCCACCATCGACGCCGTCAAGCCCTACACCCCGCTCGAGCTGGTGGGGCGCGACGTCTACGTGTCGGAGGGCTGCGTGAGCTGCCACTCCCAGCTGGTGCGGCCGTTCCGCGAGGAGACGCTACGCTACGGCGAGCTGTCGAAGGCCGGCGAGTACGTCTACGACCGCCCGTTCCTGTGGGGCTCGCGGCGGATCGGCCCCGACCTGTGGCGCGTGGGCGGAAAGTACCCAGACATGTGGCACTACAACCACATGCTCGATCCGCGGTCCACGTCGCCCGGGTCGCTCATGCCCGAGTACGACCACCTGTTCGAGGAGCCGCTCGTGCTCGACGACGTGGGCACCAAGGTCAAGGTGTTCCGCCACACCTTCGACGCCCCCTACGGCGACTACGACGTGGACAACGCCGAGATCCTCGCCGCCGTGCAGGCGGCCGAGATCGCCGACGGGCTCGTGGCGCAGGGCCTGCCCGACGTGCGCGACAAGAAGATCGTGGCGCTCATCGCCTACCTCCAGCGGCTCGGCCGCGACATCCAGATGGCCAGCGAGGGCTAGCACCATGAAGAGCGACATCCTCTCCCGTACCGATCTCTTGCTGCTGCCCGAGCTCTCGCTCGTGCTGTTCGCGCTGGTGTTCGTGGGCGCGCTGGTGTGGATCTTCCGGCCCGGCTCGGCCTCGGCCTACGCCAAGCGGGCCCAGCTCCCGCTGCGCGACGACGAGCTCACCTCCTGACCCACGGCGTACCCCGAGGAGACCACCACGATGGCCAAGGTCACCGATCAGAGCTTCGACCACGACTACGACGGCATCAAGGAGTACGACAACCCGCTGCCCCAGTGGTGGGTGTGGCTGTTCATCGGCTCGGTGCTGTGGGGCATCGCCTACGTGCCCTACTACCACTTCGGCATGGGCGGGCAGCTGCCCGGCGAGGCCTACGAGGAGGACATGGCGGCGTGGCTGCTCGCGCACCCGCCCGAGCCGCTGCCCGACGAGGAGGCGCTCGCGGCCATGCAGGCCGCCGACCCCTCGCTGCCCACGCTCGGCGCCTCGATCTTCGCCAGCCGCTGCGCCACCTGCCACGCGCCCGACGGCGGGGGCCTGGTGGGCCCCAACCTCACCGACGACTTCGCGCTGCACGGCTGGTCGCGCGCGGCGATCGTGCAAACCATCCACGACGGCGTGCGCTCCAAGGGCATGGAGTCGTGGAAGAACAAGCTCACCCGCCAGGAGCTCCTGGCCGTGGGCATGCACGTGTACGGCCTGCGCGGCACCTCGCCCGCCAAGCCCAAGCCCCCCGAGGGCGAGCCCATCACCACCCCCGTGCCCGCCGCGGGCGCCACCCCGTAGCCGCGCGCGCCACCCGTAGCCGCGCGCCCCGACCCCTTCCCCACCGCCGAGCCCGCCATGCAAGAGCTGCCCAAGGACTACGCGCTGCGCACCATCGGCGAGGGCGGCAAGCGGATCTGGATGTACCCCGAGCGCCCCTCGGGTCGCTTCATGCGCTGGCGGACCCTCGTCCACGCGATCCTGCTGGTGCTGCTGGTCGCGGGCCCGTGGGTCGACATCCACGGGCACCCCGGGATCCACATCGACATCCCCGGCCGGCGCCTGCACCTGCTGGGCCTGACGCTCTTCGCCACCGACGGCGCGTACCTGCTGTTCCTGGCCGGCGTGCTGGTGTTCGGCGTGTTCCTGTTCACCGCGCTGTTCGGGCGCGCGTGGTGCGGGTGGAGCTGCCCGCAGACCGTGTTCATGGAGACCCTCATCCGCCCGCTCGAGCGCCTCATCGAGGGCACGCCCACGCAGCGCCGGCGGCTCGACGCCGCCCCGTGGACCGCGGGCAAGGTGCTGCGCAAGGGGACCAAGCTCGTGGTGCTGCTGCTCGTCTCGGGGGCGCTCGGCACCACGTTCACCGCCTACTTCCTGGGGCGCGACGGCGTCATCGAGGCGCAGCTCGACCCGTGGTCGCACCCCGCGGGCACGTTCACGTTCGTGTTCCTCACCGCCATCACGTTCTTCGACTTCGCGTGGTTCCGCGAGCAGACGTGCCTGGTGGTGTGCCCCTACGGGCGCTTCCAGTCGGTGCTGCTCGACGCCAACTCGCTGCTGGTGGCCTACGACGAGCGGCGCGGCGAGCCGCGCGGCAAGAAGGGCACCGCCGGCGCCGGCGACTGCGTGGATTGCAAGCGGTGCCTGACGGTGTGCCCCACCGGCATCGACATCCGCCGCGGCACCCAGCTCGAGTGCGTGCAGTGCATGGCGTGCATCGACGCCTGCGACGACATCATGGGCAAGCTCGGGCGCGCGCGCGGGCTCATCCGCTTCTCCACCGAGAACGCGATCGCGGGCAAGCCGTCGCGCATCGTGCGGACGCGCGTCGTCGCCTACGCCGTGGGCCTGGTGGGCGTGCTGGTGGCGTTCGTGCTCACCGTGCAGGCGCGCCAGCCCGTGGAGCTACGCCTCGTCCGGCAGCCCGGCGCGCCCTACATGACGCTGCCCGACGGGCGCGTGCAGAACCCCATGCGCCTGCGCATCACCAACAAGGATCGAGAGGCCCGCACGTTCGTGGTCGACGTGGTCGACCCGCCCGACCTCGAGATCGTGGCCCCCACCCCCTACGAGGTCGCGCCCGACCGCGTGGAGCACGTGCCGGTGTTCCTCTTGCGGGCGCCCGGCGAGGCCGCCCCGCGCACCCCGTTCACGCTGCGGGTGCACGACGACCACGGCTTCTCCGAGGACGTGCGCGGCGAGTTCATGCAGTCCCCCGGCGCCCCCGCGGCAGGTGCGTCGTGAAGGGCCCGCGGCAGAGCCCCTGGCCGTGGGGCATCGCCACGGGCCTGGGCGTGGTGGTGGCCGCCAACGCGCTGATGATCCACATCGCGCTCTCGCACCCCTCGGCCCCCGCGTCGCCCGATCACTACGGCGAGGGGCTGCGCTGGAACGAGATCCAGGCCGAGCGCAGCCGCGCGCAGGCGCTCGGCTGGCGCGTGGAGCTCGAGCCGTGCGCGGGCCTGGGCCAGGCCGGCTGCCCGCTCGTGCTGCGCGTGCGCGATGCCGCGGGCGCGCCGGTCGTGGGCCTGCGCGGCGGCGTCACGGCCGAGCGCGCCGACGACCCCGCGCTCGATCGGCAGGCCTCGATCGCCGCGGGCGAGCGCCCTGGCGAGTACCTCGCCGTGCTCCCCCTCGCGCGGCCCGGCCTCTACGCGCTGGCGCTGCGCCTCGAGGGCGGCGCCGCCCCGTGGGTCGACCAGCGGCGCATCCTCGTCCCCGGCCCCGCCCCGGAGGCGCCATGAGCCTCGTCGCCGCGCTCGGCCCCGCGCTCGCCCTCGTCGCCGCGCTCGCCCTCGGCCCCGCGCTCGCCCTCGCCGTGGAGGCGCCATGAGCCTCGTCGCCGTGCTGGTCGCCAGCGTGCTCGGGTCGGTGCACTGCGGGGCCATGTGCGGTGGCTTTGCCACCGTGGCCGCGGGGGCCCCGGGGCGGCGCGGCGCGTGGCGGGCCACTGCCGCCTACCAGGGAGGCCGCCTGCTCGCGTACCTCGGCCTCGGCGTCGCGGCCGGCGTGCTCGGGGCCGGCCTCGATGCGGCCGGCGGCGCGCTCTTGGGCCTTCGGCGCGGCGCGGCCCTCTTGACCGGCCTCGCGCTCGTGATCATGGCCCTCGCCGCGCTGTGGCCCCGACGCACCGCGAGCGGCGCGGGCGGGCCCACGCGCCTGGTCACCCTCGGGTCCTCGCCGTCGCGCACGCCCTGGCTGCGTCGGTGGCTCCTGGCCCCGCTGCGTCGCGGTGGGCCGTGGGCCGCGAGCTTGGTGGGCCTGGGCTCGGCCTTGCTGCCCTGCGGGTGGCTGTGGAGCTACGTGCTCGTGGCGGCCGCCACCGGTGCCGCGCCCTCGGGCGCCGCGGTCATGCTCGCGTTCTGGGCCGGCGGCCTGCCGGTGCTGCTCTCGGTGGGGGTGGTGGCCGGCTGGCTGCGCCCCCGCGTGGGCCGGCACGCGCCGCGGCTCGTGGCCGCGATCATGCTGCTGCTCGGCGGGCTCGCCCTCGCCGGCAAGCTCGGCCCCACCATGCCCGAGGCCGCCACCGAAGGCGAGGCGACCACGCGCAGCGAGGCCTCGACGCCGCCGCCCTGCCACGGCTCGCACTCGCCATGACCGCCGCCTCCACGCCCTGCGCCCACTGTGGCCTGCCCGCGCCCGCCGTCGACGAGGGCCCGAGCTTCTGCTGCCCCGGCTGCCGCTCGGTGCACGCGCTGCTGCACGAGGCGGGCCTGGGCGACTACTACGCGCTGCGAGGCACCCTCGGCGGCGCGCCCTCGCAGCGCCCCGCCGACGACGCCCCCGCGGGCCTCGCGTCGCGCTACGCCCACCTCGACGATCCCGCCGTCGCCACCGCCCACGACCTGCGCCCGGGGCAGGCCACGCTCGCGCTCACGGGCCTGCACTGTGCCGCGTGCGTGTGGGTGCTCGAGCGGCTGCCGCGGCTCGTGCCCGGCGTGAGCGAGGCGCGGGTCGACTACGGCCGCGGCCTCGTGCACCTGCGCTGGGATCCCGAGGCCGTGCGCCTGTCCCAGGTCGCCGCCGCGCTCGATCGCCTCGGCTACCCGCCCGCCCTGCGCACCGCCGACGCCGACGCCGAGCGCGGCCGGGCTCGCCGGCGCGAGCTGTGGCGGCTGACCGTCGCCGGCGCGCTCGCGGGCAACGTGATGCTGATGGCCTTCGCCCTCTACGCCGGGGCCATGGACAGCGACACCGAGCTCGGGCGCTTCATGGAGGGCCTGAGCCTCGTGCTGGCGATCCCCGCCGCCACCTGGTGCGCGCTGCCGTTCTACCGCGGCGCGTGGGCGGGCCTGCGCGCCGGCGTGCTCCACATGGACCTGCCGATCGCGCTCGGCATCGCCACGGGCGCCTGCGCCTCGGCCCTGGCCACGCTCACCGGCAGCGGGCACGCCTATTACGACTCGGTCACTACGCTCGTGTTCCTCTTGCTGATGGGTCGCTTCGTGCAGCAGCGCGGCCAGGAGCGCGTGGCCACCCACGGCGAGCTGTGGCAGGGCCTCGTGCCCGGCATGGCCACCCGCTGGCAGGACGGGGCGTGGCGCCCGGTCTACGCCAGCGCCCTGCGGGCCGGCGACCGCGTGCGCGTGGCCGCCGGTGAGCGCTTCGCCGCCGACGGCCGCGTGCTCGCCGGCCACGGCCACGCCGATCTCTCCACGCTCACCGGCGAGTCGCGCCCCGTGCCCCTGCACCCCGGCAGCCTCGCCTACGCCGGCACCACCAACACCGGCGACGCGCTCGAGCTCGAGCTGACCGCGGTGGCCGGCGCCACCCGCCTGGGCCAGGTGGTCGAGCGCCTCACCGAGGCCGATCGCGAGCGCGCCCCCGTGGTGCGCCTGGCCGATCGCCTCGCGGGCTGGTTCGTCGCCACCGTCCTCGCGCTCGCCACCGTCGGCGGCGTGCTGTGGTGGCACCACGCCGGCCCTGCGCGCGCCTTCGAGGTGGTCGTGTCGCTCCTGGTCGTCTCGTGCCCCTGCGCGCTGGGCCTGGCCACCCCGCTCGCCCTCACCGTGGCCCGCGGCCGCGCCGCGCGAGCCGGCTTCGTGCTGCGCTCCACCGCCGCCCTCGAGGCCCTCGGCCGCGCGCGCCGGGTCGTGCTCGACAAGACCGGCACCGTCACCGAAGGTCGCGTGCGCGTGGTCGATGCGGGCGAGCCCCACGAGGCCGCCGCGCTGGCCGAGGCCGCCGTGCTCGAGCGCGGCGCCCGGCACCCGCTGGCCCTCGCGCTCGTGCGCTGGGCCGACGCCCGCCCGCGCACCGGGCCGAGCGCCCCGACCGACGCCCGCCCGCGCACCGGGCCGAGCGCCCCGACCGACGCCCGCCCGCGCACCGGGCCGGACCTCGTGGCCTCTCCCGCCGAGCGCGAGCCGGCGGCCCTCGTCGCCACCGACGTCGTCGAGCACCCCGGCTGCGGCGTCGAGGGTCGCGTGGCCGAGCACCGCGTGCGCGTGGGCAGCCCCCGCTGGCTGCCGCCCGCCTCCGAGGCCCAGCGCGCCCGGCTCGCCGCGCTGCTGGAGCGCGGCCTGACCCCCGTGGTGGTCGAGCTCGACGGTCGCGTGGTGGCCCTCGCCGGCCTCGGCGATCGCCTGCGCCCCGAGGCCCCGGCCATCGCCGCCGAGCTGCGCGCCCGCGGCTACGCCCTCGCGCTGCGCAGCGGCGACCACCCGCACCTCGTCGAGGCTGCCGCCGCCGCCCTCGGCATCGACGACGCCCGCGGCGACCTCTCGCCCGAGGCCAAGGCCGCCGAGCTGCGCGGCCAGCCCCACACCGTGATGGTGGGCGACGGCATCAACGACGCCCTGGCCCTGCGCACCGCCAGCGTGGGCGTGGCCGTGGGCGGCGGGGCCGAGGCCGCGCTCGCCGTCGCCGACGTCTACCTGCGCGAGCCCGGCCTCGAGCCCCTCCGTGCGCTCCTCGTCGGCGCCCGCCGGACCCGCGCCATCGTGCGGCGCAACCTCGCCTTCTCGCTCGCCTACAACGTGCTCTTCGCCAGCCTCGCCCTCGCCGGCCTCGTCACCCCGCTCGTCGCCGCCGTCCTCATGCCCGCCAGCTCGCTCACCGTGGTGCTGGGATCGCTGCTTCAGCGCAGCTTCGTGGCCGAGCGCGAGCCCCGGGCGCCCACGGTATGCGACGACCTCCGTGCGCCCATGGCCGAGTCCAATCCGGCATGGGGATCGTAGCGGGACCGCCGGGGAATCTTCGAACGGATCGGCGAGCGCCGCGGAGACGGTGAGCAACGTCGACGTGTCGTGGGCGGTGAGGCAAGCGAGCGCCGACGTTCACGGGGAAGTGAGCGATGCGCCACATGTGCGCGTGCCTCGTTTCCCAACGGGGTGACCGGCTTGCCGAGTCTCGGGCCCGAGCGCCGTGTGTCGCTCGCCAACGTTGTTCCCCGCCCCGCTCAGAACCACGCCGGGATGCACTTGGAGGTGTAGATCCCGTTGCCGTAGCGGGCGAAGCCCTCCGCGGTGAGGATGTCGAAGTTCTCCGCGAATGCGTTGTCGTGCTTGACCACGATCTCGTCGCCCGCGTTGGGATCGCGGATCGAGCACTCGGTCTGGCCCACGTACTCCACCACGGTATTCATGTAGAGCTCGACCTCGAGCACGAACGGCTGGCCGCTGCTCTGATCGAACCACTCGGGGTGGTCGGCGATCACTCCGTTGACGGAATTCTGCACCAAGCCGAGGAAGCACGACGGATCGTCGACGCAGGTGTCCCCCTCCCCGGAGCCGGGGCCGGGCGAGCAGTCGAGCGGCGCTTCGGGCCCGGGGCACGGGGGCACGCCACCGCCACCACCGGTGGTGGCGTCGGGGCCGGTGCTCGCGGGGCCGGTGTCGAGATCGACGGCGCCGGTCGTGCCGGTGGCCGCGGAGCCCGACGAGGTGTCGAGGCCCATCGAGCCCGTCGAGCTCGTACCCACGTCGCCCGAGTCGGAGCCGGTTCCGGGCATGAGCGTGGTCACGGGCGGGGTCGTGTCCCCCGAGCCGCGCCCTTCTCCCTCGCCACACGCGGCGAGGAGCGCGAGCACGAGCGTGGCACCCAAGACGTTCCGCATCGCCGCGATCATGCCCCAGCCCCCCCGCCGGCGTCCTGCGGGCCCGCGCCGACGGGGCGGAGCGGGTAGGTCTCGTATGGGTCGCCCATGCGGTACGAGATGTCGATGCGCTCGACCCCCGCCTCGCCGGCGAGCGCCCACCAGGCGTCGGCGATGCGCTCGAGCTCGTGGTAGGCCCCGCGCTCGGCGAGCGTGGTGTAGGGGATGACGAGCACCGACCCGTGACACGGCACCTCCACGCGGAACGCCCGGGCCTCGTACACGAACACGAGCGTGCCTCCCTTGCGCACGAGCGACGCCCTTGCGGGGGCGGTGGGTGGATGCGCTGGCTCCGGCGCGCTCATCCGTGGAGAGTACCGCACCGACGACCCGATCTGCTCGGTGCCCCGCCCCCATGATCTCCTGTACGGGGCCCGACCGCATTCGACCTCGAGCTTCGCCAGGCTCGGCCCGCCGCGCGCGCGTCAGTGCTCGCGAGCCAGCACGAGATTTTCGGTAACACTCGCCCCGGTGGGGAACCAAGGGTCGTGAGGACGCCATGCGCATCGACGACCAAGCCCCCGCCAGGGGTGGGCCTTTCGAGCGACCGCCGCATCGGATGGGTTCGGGCTACGCCGTGACCTGGCCCTCCACTCCGCTCGGAGGAGCGTCCCCTCGCGCAGCAAGGCCGCGCACGGGCGCCGTCTGCTCGGCCTTGCTGGCCGCAGGGCTCCTGGCCGGGTGCGCACCCGAGCACGAGCTCCCGCTGCCCCCGGTGGTATGGGAGGGAACGTCGGTGCGCGTGCGAATGGACGATCCCGGCATCCAGGTGTGCGGCGGGTCGTTCGAGGCCCTCGACCGGCACGCGGAGCTCGTGCGGGAGGCCCTGCTCCTGCGAGGGGATGAGGTGGTCGAGTACTCGATCGGGGATCAGGAATTCGTGGACGAGAGGTGCGATCTCGACACATCGGCACCATGTACGAAGAGCACCACCGGCGACGTGTTCACGTCGATGCCCATGCACGAGCACGAGCTCGTTCATGCCGTTCGCATCCTCGATCCCGAGCTCGCGCTACGCAGCTCCTCCTTCGAGGAAGGGCTGGCCACGATGTTCGGGGGCGATCGCTTCGACGACGAGGTGCCCTCAGTCGACCCGTCCATCCTCCTGCTCGAGGAGCCACTCGACGGAACGCTGGCGTACTACAGCGCCGGCCAGGCGCTGGCACACTTGCTCGCTCGACACGGAGCAGACGCCTTTCGGAGCTTCGACACGCTGGCGAGCACGATGGACGAGGGTGACGCGTTCGAGGCGGCATTCGGCGAGAGCAAGGAGCAATTCGTCGCCGCCATCTCTGGCTCGCCCCACTGCGAGCAATCGCGGTGGTGGGCTCCGCTGCTCGAGTGCGATGGTGCGCCGGTCACCGCCGATCCGACGACCGGCGGCCTCGTCCTGAGCGGAAGCCTCGCTTGTGGCGCGGCCGACGTGCGAGGCCCCCGATTCGGACGAATGTGGACGTCGCGTCACTTTCGCCTCGACGAGTGGACCAGCATGCTCTCCTATGAATTCGACATGCCCGAGGATGCCTTGCTCGAGATCGTCGCGTGCGAGGGAGGCTGCCCGGAGCGCTTCGCGTACATCGGCACGCGAGACCAGGTGGGCTCGATCGACGACGGAGTACCCGCCCTCGAGCCAGGCAAGTGCTTCCTTCGCATGAGCCGCCCGGTTTCCCAAGGCGATGCATCCTTCGAGCTCGTGATGCATCGCTAGCGACGATCTTCATGAATCGAGCGCGTCGATCACCTGGCGGTCATCGAATCGCCACGTGATCGGAACGCCAACCTACAACGTGCTCGAGCTGCGCCGATTGCTGATGGTCGCGCCCTCGACGATGAGCTGGGCGCAGGACGGCATGCAGCTCACGATCGATGGGCTTCACGCGATGGTCGAGCACCCGATGTCGATCCCGCTGGTCGCCGAGGGAGACTCGAGGCGCTTCGAGATCGCGGCCGGCAAGCTCGAGGTGCTGGTCGCGGGGCGGGTGCACGGGGTCCCGGTGAAAGTAGTGGCTCCCAACGTCACGCCGGTCACGGGCACCGTCTCCTCGCTGCTCGACGGCAGCCACGGGATCGCGATCGATCCGTTCCTGGTCGAGCACCACGATGCGTTCGGCACCTGGGCCTTGCACGTGGAGCTCGGCGACCTCATCGCGCTCGAGCACGCGCCGCGGGCCATGTTCGAGGTGCAGCAGGACGGGAGCTCGCAGAGGGTCGATGCGTCGGCGTCGAGCGAAGGGAATCGATGACAGCAGCGGCCGCCGGGCGCCGCGGTCGTGTCGAGACGCGCGTTGCAACGCCGTGCCGAGACCGAACCCGCGTCCGGCCGGCCCCCCTGTGCGCAAACCCTGCGCGCAGCCCCCCCTGTTCTTTGCGCGAGGGTGCAGTAGAACACCGTTGCGCCGGGCGTGCGGACCTTCACCAAGCACCCCGGATCAACGGTCCCGCGTGGCGGGACGGGAAGTACGGCAATCATGAAGACGATCGCATTCCTCTCGCTCGCATCCGCGCTCCTCATGGCCTGTGGCGGGGGCGACGACGGCAAGAGCAAGGCCGACCCGGCCGTGGTGGCCGAGGCGCAGAAGGTGTGGAAGGACAAGTGCGTCACGTGCCACGGCGACCGCGGCATGGGCGACGGCACCGGCGCGGCCGCGCTCAACCCCAAGCCCCGCAC
>WBZL01005005.1_pt1 | contig 11171 bp, 8 predicted proteins | sample 5204291 | NCBI WGS metagenome assembly WBZL01 (sample SAMN12344345, study PRJNA552823) | activated sludge metagenome | biome: Activated sludge suspended growth; feature: Nitrification reactor; material: Wastewater; isolation source: activated sludge from nitrification reactor of wastewater treatment...
GGCGCTGCTGCGAAGTAAGCCCGTTTAGCCTTATCGGCAAACCGGTTAGTGAAAGGCCGCATCCCCAAGGGGGTGCGGCCTTTCTTTTTTCTGTCAAAGATATTTGGGCCGCATTCTGGCTTTTGATGCGTTGCGTCCGTTACTCGTTTGGCTCAGCCATCTTCGGGGTGCCGTCAATAAAAAAGGGCCGGGAGTTTCCTCCCGGCCCGATTTTCCTCGAATGGAACGGCTGGATCAGAAATCCATACCGCCCATACCGCCCATGCCGCCGCCAGGCATGCCTGCCATGGCAGGCTTATCTTCTGGCACATCGGCAATGGTGGCTTCCGTGGTGATCAGCAGGCCAGCAACCGAAGCTGCATCCTGAAGCGCAGTACGCACGACCTTGGTCGGGTCAATCACGCCAGCCGAAACCAGGTTTTCATAGGTGTCGGTCGACGCGTTGAAGCCCTTGGTCTCGTCATTCTCGCGAAGCAGGTTGCCTGCAACAACGGCGCCATCAACACCCGCGTTCTGGGCGATCTGACGCAGCGGAGCTTCGATAGCCTTGCGGATGATATCGATTCCGCGAGTCTGATCGTCATTGGCACCCTTCATGCCGGCAAGCGCCTTGGTCGCATAGAGCAGAGCGGTACCGCCACCGGGGACAATGCCTTCTTCAACGGCAGCGCGGGTTGCATGGAGAGCGTCATCAACGCGATCCTTGCGTTCCTTCACTTCGACTTCAGTCGCTCCGCCGACCTTGATCACGGCAACACCGCCAGCGAGCTTGGCCAGACGCTCCTGGAGCTTCTCGCGATCATAGTCGCTGGTCGTGTTTTCGATCTGCTGGCGGATCGCTTCGACGCGGCCTTTGATGGCATCGGCATCGCCCGAACCGTCGACAATCGTCGTGTTGTCCTTGTCGATCGAAACGCGCTTGGCCTGGCCGAGCATGCCGAGCGTGACGCTCTCCAGCTTGATGCCAAGATCTTCGGAGATCATTTCGCCCTTCGTCAGGATGGCGATGTCTTCCAGCATTGCCTTGCGACGATCACCGAAACCCGGAGCCTTGACAGCCGCAACCTTCAGGCCGCCACGCAGCTTGTTGACCACAAGCGTGGCGAGCGCTTCGCCTTCGATGTCTTCTGCGATAATCAGGAGCGGACGGCCGGACTGGACGACAGCTTCGAGGATCGGCAGCATTGCCTGAAGGTTCGAGAGTTTCTTCTCGTGAATCAGGATGTAAGGGTCATTGAGTTCGACCAGCATCTTTTCCGGATTCGTGATGAAATAGGGCGAGAGATAGCCACGGTCGAACTGCATGCCTTCGACAACGTCGAGTTCGAAATCGAGGCCCTTTGCTTCCTCAACCGTGATCACGCCTTCCTTGCCGACCTTTTCCATGGCTTCGGCGATCTTTTCGCCAACCACAGTGTCGCCATTGGCGGAAATCACGCCAACCTGCGCGATTTCGCTTGAACCGGAAACCGGCTTGGAGCGGCCCTGAAGATCGGCAACAACCTTTGTTACAGCGAGGTCGATGCCGCGCTTCAGATCCATCGGGTTCATGCCTGCCGCAACCGACTTCATGCCTTCGCGCACAATCGCCTGCGCAAGCACAGTAGCCGTTGTGGTGCCGTCACCGGCCACATCGTTGGTCTTCGATGCAACTTCGCGGACCATCTGAGCGCCCATGTTCTCGAACTTGTCCTTGAGTTCGATTTCCTTGGCCACGGTCACACCATCCTTGGTGATGCGCGGAGCGCCGAAGCTCTTGTCGATCACGACGTTGCGGCCCTTCGGCCCAAGCGTCACTTTCACAGCATCTGCGAGGATGTCCACGCCGCGCAGGATGCGCTCACGCGCGTCACGCGAAAATTTTACTTCTTTTGCAGCCATGTCTGCTGTTCCTTCTGCTTAAATTGAGAAAATCCATTCGCGACAGCGATGGCTCAACCAATAATCCCGAGAATGTCGGATTCCTTCATGATCAACAGGTCTTCGCCGTTGATCTTCACTTCCGTGCCGGACCACTTCCCGAAAAGGATCTTGTCGCCCGCCTTGACGTCAAGTGGGGTCACCTTTCCATCTTCGGCCTTTGCACCGGATCCGGCGGCGACGATTTCGCCTTCCTGGGGCTTCTCCTTTGCGGTGTCTGGGATGATGATGCCGCCAGCCGTTTTTTCATCGGCTTCAATGCGGCGAACGAGCACGCGATCGTGCAGCGGACGAAATGCCATGATTATTCCCTCATTCTAGAAATCCATATTAGCACTCACCGCGGGCGAGTGCCAACAGCGGGCATATGGGTATCGCCTTTCGTTACGTCAAGCTTTTCAGGGCAAAGTTTTTTGGGCCGATTACGAGGGCGGCAGCAGCCCCAATCGCTTTCGCCAGGTCCATCGCCAGAGCATCATCACGCTTACTGCCGCAAGCCCTGCGGCCAACCCCATCCAAACGCCGACCCCCTCCATTTGGAGCTTGAACGCGAGGACTGAACCTGCGCCGATGCCAATGACCCAATAACCGAAGATGGCAAAGATCATTGGCCAGCGTGTGTCCTGAAGCCCCCGCAACATGCCGGCCCCGACGACCTGTGCTCCATCGAAGATCTGAAATGCAGCCGCGACGCCAAGAAACGAGGCGGCAAGGGCGATGACCGGTGCATTGGAGTCTGTCGGAGCCAGAAACAATGCAATCAATTCGTTCGGGAAGCTCCACATCACCAAAGCCATGCAGGTCATGAATCCGGTACCCAGTATGAAGGCCGTCCACCCCGCGCGCCTCAGAGCCTCGGCATCCTTGCGCCCGTAGCCCAGGCCGACCCGGACCGTCGCCGCCTGGCCGAGGCCAAGCGGAACCATGAATGTCACAGCTGCAATCTGGAGGGCAACCGCATGTGCTGCGACGGAAGCCTCACCGATCAGTCCCATGAGGCCAACTGCCACTGCAAAGACTGCGCCTTCGGACCAGAGTGTCAGGGCGATAGGCAGGCCCAGCCCCACGATCTTGCCAAAACGCACCCAATCGCTGCGCCAGAAGTGGCCCATGATATGAAATCGGCGAAAGGCGCGGTGGCGGACTGCCACGCAGCCAAGACCCGCTGCCATGATTGACCAGGTGATGGTTGTCGTCAGTCCGCCCCCGAAAATCCCAAGCGCAGGCAATCCGAAATGACCAAAGATCAGGGCCCAGCCCAGCACCGCGTTCAACCCAACGCCGCAGACACTTATGGCAAAAATCCAGCCTGGCCGTTCGAGGGCGGAGATAAAGCCTCTCAAGGCCTGAAAGACCAGGAAGGGCAACATGCTCCACATATATCCACTCATGAAGATCCCTGCCGTCTCGGCCAATGCGTCGTCCTGGCCGAGGGCGATCAACAGATCATCCGTATTCCAAAGGACAAGCCATGCCGGGACCACGGCCGCACAGGCGACCCACACTGACTGGCGGAACCAGCGGCGCACTTCCCGAACAGCATTGAACCGTCGTCCGAGATCAGCAGCCATCATGGGAGCCGCTGCAATGACCAGCCCCATGCAGAAGATCGTCAGGGACATGCACAAATTCAGGCCCAAAGCCGATGCAGCAAGCGCGTGTGGGCCGAGCCAGCCCATCAGGACAACGTCAGTGGCCTGAATCAGGGCCATCGTCAGGTTGGACAGGATAAGAGGCCAGGCAAGCGCCAGCGTTGCACGAAACTCGTCGCGCCATACCCGTTCAGCGGTCGCAGCAGGGCTGGGCATGTCCAACATAGCCGTTCAGGATAGCGAATTCCGTCTGGCAGTGTCATCCCCCTAAATCCGGGGGTCGCCAGGCTGTAACCTTTCGTTCTTTTCACCGAACGAGAAGGATGCGAATGTCGAGATCATGAAGACTGATGATGCAAGCCTTCAGCGCCTGATGGCACTGGCCCAACAGGGCGACGCTGCGGCGTACCGCACGGTCCTCGTTGCCTGCCAAAGATGGTTGCAGCGCTATTTTTCCGGCCGCATCCTGCCGGCACAGGTCGATGATCTGGTGCAGGAAACGCTTGCGTCGCTTCACGCAAAGCGGGCCAGCTATGATCCATCGCGGCCTTTCCTTCCGTGGCTCGCGGCAATTGCGCGCTACCGATGGGTCGACCAGCTTCGACGGACCTATCGGCAACAGGAAGATGAACTCCACGATGACCTGATGGGCGAGGACGAAGAGGAGTCGATCGCGGCGCGCATCAGCATTGATCGGTTGCTCGGTTTTCTGCCTGAACGGCAGGCCAGGGTCATCAGGCTGGTCAAGATAGACGGGCATTCCATCACAGAGGCTGCATTGCGTACCGGCCAGTCCGAACCGCTGGTGAAGGTCAACATCCATCGCGGGCTTAAGCGGCTGGCCGCGTTGATTGAGAGCGAATGACGATGACGATTGATATCGAAACGCTGGTCGCTGACCTCGAGCCGGTTCGTCCGGTTTCACCCCGGGGAGGGGTCCTCATCACGCTCGTCGCCGCTGCTGTTGTGGTCGCGATCGTCGCGGCGCTTTTCGGATTGCGACCGGATGTTGTGGCGGGTGATCCGCATCCGGTTGTCATGATGCGGGAAGGGATGCTTCTTCTGCTTGGCTTTGCATCCCTTGCTGCAGTTGTGGCCTCTGCACGCCCCGGCGTTGGGCAAAGCAGCACTGGCTGGCGCTGGGCATTGGCCGCAGCTTCGCTCTTTCCTGTCACCAGCTTGGTCCTCTCCCTTTCGGGTGACGGCTTTCCAATGGACGTCCTGTTTTCTGTGGATGGGCCCTGGTGCCTTGGCATCAGCCTGTGCGGCGGGGTGATGATCGGAGCGGGATTGACGCTCTGGCTGCGGCGCGGCGCACCGACGGCATTGAACCGCATTGGCTGGTTGGTGGGTCTTGCGTCGGGCAGCTTTGCAGCCTTTGCCTATGGCCTGCATTGCTCAAGCATATCGGTCTATTATGTTGGCCTTTGGTACACTGGCGCGATCATGCTTTGTGCTGCCCTTGGCCGCCTGGTCGTGCCGCGACTCATCCGCTGGTAGTACGTCGATCGGTTTACAGCCGACCCAAGCTCCCCTAACGCTTGATGATGGCTCCGTTTCTGTAAAAGGCGTTCTCATGAAACTTGTCAAAGGTGCCTGGGCACTGCTTGTCGGGATCAAGGACGGCCTTGTCCTGATGCTCATGCTGGGCTTCTTTGGGCTGCTGTTTGCGGCCTTGTCCTCGCAACCAAATCCGCAAGGTGGAGACGATGGGGCGCTCCTGCTCTCTCTCGATGGCCCGATTGTTGAACAGAGCGAAGCGATAGATCCGCGCGAACTGCTCCTTGGTCAGTCGCCTGTTGGCAGGCAGTACCAGCTTTCGGATATCCTTCATGCCTTGCGGGTCGCCGAGACCGACGATGATATCAAGGTCGTTGTGCTTGACCTCCAAGGATTCCAGGGGGGCGGACAGGTCGCGCTTGAGAATATTGGCGAAGCGCTTGACCGCATCAAGGCAGCCAGAAAGCCTGTTCTTGCCTTTGCCGCGGGATATTTTGACGATTCATACATGCTTGCCGCGCACGCCAGCGAAATCTGGCTTGATCCAATGGGTGCGGCGGCCTTCGCCGGGCCCGGCGGCTCTCGCCCCTATTTCAAGGGACTGTTCGAACGCCTGGGTGTCAAGGTGCACGTCTATCGTGCGGGCAAATTCAAGTCGTTCGTTGAGCCCTATACCCGCAGTGAACAGTCGCCTGAGGCGCGCGCGGCGAACGAGGCTCTAGCAGGAGCGCTCTGGACCAACTGGAAGGAAAACATTTCCAGGGCCCGACCGAAAGCGCAAATCGCAACCTTTGCCGGAGACCCGCTTGCAGGGCTTGCAGCCGCGCGGGGAAGCCTGTCGCAGGCTGCCCTGTCTGCCGGACTGGTGGACAGGCTTGGGAGCCAGATTGCCTTCGGGAAGAGGGTGGCCACGATTGTGGGTGGGGATAAGAACGGCCCGGCCGGCAATTTCCGCAATAGTGGCCTCGGCGAATATCTTGCCGCCCATCCGCCGTCGCATGGCGGCCACAAGATTGGAATTGTGACAATTGCGGGAGACATGGTTGACGGGAATGCGCCACCCGGAACGGCCGGGGGCGATACGATTGCCAACCTCGTTACCGATGCCTTGTCGAGGAATGACCTGAAGGCCCTGGTGGTGAGGATTGACTCACCGGGAGGGTCGGCCCTTGCCGCAGAACGGATCAGGCTCGCCCTTGCAGAAGCCAAGGCCAGAGGCTTGCCGGTTGTCGCATCAATGGCGAACATCGGGGCGTCCGGAGGATATTGGGTCACCGGAGCAGCGGACAAGGTCTTTGCCGAGCCGTCGACAATTACTGGGTCAATTGGGGTATTTGGAATTCTGCCCACGTTTGAAACGACACTGGCCAGATATGGTGTGACGTCTGATGGCGTCCGCACCACACCCTTGTCCGGTCAACCCGATCTGCTGGGCGGAACCAGCCCAGCAACAGATGCCTTTCTTCAAGCCGGCGTCGAAGACATTTACGCCCGCTTTCTTCGCCTTGTTTCGCATGCGCGCAAGCTTCCCATCGAAAAGGTTGCGGACCTTGCACAGGGTCGGGTCTGGGATGGCGGAACGGCCCGTCAATTGGGGCTTATCGATGCATTCGGTTCGCTTGATGATGCTGTGGCAGAAGCGGCGCGCCTGGCAAAGGTCGAGCCCGGATCCGTGTCCCTTGTCTACCTCAAACCAGAACGGAGTTTTCTGGAAAGTTTCTTTGGCGACGGGCTGGAGGTGCAAGCCAAGGGGCATGTTGACATTTACACCCAGATGGTCCGCAGGCAGCAGGCCCTTGCGCTTGCGGGACTTGCTGAGGCAAAGGCCTTGGTCGACGGTCCGGCTGTGCAGCTTCGCTGCCTTGAATGCCCTTTGACTCTGCCACAAAAGGCACGGTCCGTTGTAAATGACCTCACGCTATTTGACAGGATTGTTTCATGGTTGAACTGAGAGCCGCCACTGCTGACGATGCGGAGGCGGTCGCGGCAATATATGCTCCCTATGTTGTGACCAATGCTGTTTCCTTTGAGACGCGAGCACCGACGGTCAAGGAAATGCGATCACGTATCGTTGCTGCTGGTGACGTCCACCCCTGGATAGTGGCCAGTGAGAGTAACGTGATTCTCGGCTATGCCTTTGCCAAGCCGTTCCGGCCGGGGCCGACCCACCGTTTCGGGGTCGAAGTCGCGGTCTATGCCGCCGGCGAACTTGAAGGCAAAGGAGTGCGCAGGTTGCTGCTTTCAAGCCTGCTCATGACGCTGACGGAACAGAATTTCATTCAGGCGATCTGCACGTTGATGACGCCCAATGACAAACTGATTCAGCTCTATGAATCGTGCGGTTTCCGGCGAGCCGGTGCATACCGGGAAGTTTGTTTCAAGAATGGGCAGTGGAGCGATATCGGGCTCTGGCAGCGGGAATTGGCGGAAGCCGGAACGCCCCCAGACGAACTCAAGCCATTCAGTGCAGTGGGTGTCGTCCGCGGCTGAGGCGCCATTGCCGTATCAGATGTGAATGGGCTTCCCGGTCACTGCCATCGCCGCTTCCTTGATTGCCTCAGAATGCGTCGGATGGGCATGGCATGTGTAGGCGATGTCTTCTGACGTCGCACCGAATTCCATAGCCTGTGCTGCCTGCGCAATCATCGTACCGGCCGGCGAAGCAATGATCCAGACGCCCAGAACCCGGTCCGTCTTGGCATCGGCAATGACCTTCACAAATCCGTCAGGATCGCGGATGGCCTTGGCGCGGCTGTTGGCCATCATCGGGAACTTTCCGGTCTTGATGTCACCTCTGGTTTTCGCCTGTTCCTCGGTCAGGCCAACACCGGCAATTTCAGGGTGCGTATAAACCACCGACGGAATCACATCATGGTTCACAATGCCTGTCAGGCCGGCGATATTCTCGGCCACTGCCAGGCCTTCATCCTCCGCCTTGTGGGCAAGCATTGGCCCCGGAATCACGTCTCCAATGGCCCAGACACCGGGAACGGCAGTGCGGAAGCTATGATCAGTTTCAATCTGGCCTCGCGTGTTGAGGATCAGACCGATAGCTTCAAGGTTCAGTCCGTCCGTGTGGGGTCGACGTCCGATCGCGACAAGCACGCAATCGGCCTCGATTGTCGATATTTCGCCTCCCGCTGCCGGTTCGACGCTGACCGTTGCTTTCCGCCCTTTGACGGTGACGCCCGTCACCTTTGTTCCAGTGCGGATGTCAAAACCCTGCTTTTTGAAAATTTTGGCCGATTCCTTCCGAATTTCACCGTCCATGCCCGGAAGAATCTGGTCCAGAAATTCAACCACGGTGACCTTCGATCCAAGTCGGCGCCAGACCGAGCCCAGTTCCAGACCAATGACACCGCCGCCAATCACGACCATGTGACCGGGGACTTTTGGCAAAGCGATGGCCCCCGTTGAATCCACGATGATGCCCTTGGCATTGTCGATTGCGACGCCGGGCAAAGGCGTAACGGATGATCCGGTCGCAATGACGATATTCCTGGCTGAATATTGTGTCCCGTTCACGTCGACTGTGGTCGCATCGACAAAACGTGCGTGGCCCTTGAGCCAGTCGACCTTGTTTTTCCGGAACAGGAATTCGATGCCGCCAGTCAGGCCCTTTACGGCCTCATCCTTGTCTGCAAGCATCGCGGGCAGGTCGAGTTCAACCTTGCCGATTTTGACACCATGTCTGGCCAGGAGACCCGAATGGGCTTCTTCGAAGAGCTCGGACGCGTTGAGAAGAGCCTTTGAAGGAATGCACCCGACATTCAGGCAGGTCCCGCCGAGGGTCTCTCGACTTTCCACACATGCTGTCTTGAGGCCGAGCTGCGCTGCACGGATCGCCGCAACATAGCCACCCGGGCCAGCGCCGATGATGATCACGTCATAGTTTGTTTCGGCCATTAGGTGACTCCTCAAAGATCGATCAGCAATCGAGTGGGATCTTCAATCGCGTTCTTCACTGCAACCAGAAAGGTCACAGCTTCCCGACCGTCAATCAGCCGATGGTCATAACTCAGAGCCAGGTACATCATGGGGCGGATCACGATCTGCCCGTCACGGACGACCGGCCGGTCCTCAATGCGGTGGAGCCCGAGTACGGCGCTCTGCGGAGGATTGATGATGGGGGTCGACAGGAGGCTCCCAAAGACTCCACCGTTTGAAATGGTGAACGTGCCGCCGGCCATGTCCTCAATCGTCAGAGTGCCATCCTTGGCACGTTTGCCAAAATCACCAATGGCTCGTTCAATCTCGGCAACTGACTTTGCCTGCGCATCCCTGAGAACGGGGACAACAAGGCCATTGGGAGCCGAAACCGCAACCGAGATGTCCGCATAGTCGCGATAGACGATCTCCTCGCCCTCAATCGCCGCATTGACCGCAGGAACGTCTTTCAATGCCATGCACACAGCCTTGGCAAAGAAGCCCATGAAACCAAGCCTGACCCCGTGCTTCTTTTCGAACAGATCCTTGTACTTTGCACGCGCTGCCATGACTTCCGACATGTCGACGTCATTGAATGTCGTCAGGATTGCCGCCGTGTCCTGTGCTTCCTTCAATCGTCGGGCCACGGTCTGCCGCAAGCGTGACATTCTGACGCGCTCTTCGTGCCTTCCTGCCGGAGCGGGAGCAGCCGGAGCAGAAGCAGAAGCCTCGACAGCGGCTTGCGCTCCTCCATCCTGCCGTGCGGCCTCCAGGACATCTTCCTTGGTCAGGCGGCCATCCTTGCCGGTGCCCTTGATCTTTGAAGGATCAATTCCGAGTTCGAGAACAAGACGGCGCACGGCCGGTGAAAGGGTAAGATCGGTATGCGATTCCGCGGTTGGCGCGGGGCTCGCCTTGGCCGGTGCTGGTGGCTGCTTCTCTGTACTGACCTTGCTCGCGACCGGGCCGTCGCTACCGCCAACCGACCCGATGACAGCTCCAACGCCAACTGTGTCGCCTTCATTGACGGCATGCGGGCCCATAACACCTGCCACGGGGGCAGTGACTTCAATTGCGACCTTGTCCGTCTCCAGACTGGCCACAGGCTCGTCTGCAGCAACGGCATCGCCGGGCTGTTTGAGCCACTGTCCAAGTGTGGCTTCACTGATCGATTCACCCAAGGTGGGGACTTTGATCTCGGTACTCATGGTCAGCCTTTCCGCTGGCGTCTGATTTCGGCGCGGACGTTGTGGCCCAGCGCATCGGCAACAAGTGCGGCCTGTTCGGCCTGATGACGTTTGGCAAGTCCGGTTGCTGTCGCAGCGCTGGGCTTGCGTCCGGCATAGCGTGGGCGTTTCGGCCCGACCTTTGCCCGCGCAAGACAGTCTTCAATCAGCGCTTCCACAAAGAACCATGCCCCATTGTTGCGCGGTTCTTCCTGCGCCCAGACGACGTCTTCAAGATTGGTCATTCTCTCCAGCCGCTTGACCAGAGGATCGCCCGGGAACGGATACAGCTGTTCAATGCGGACAATCGCGGTGTTTGGATCGCCTGCTGCATTGCGGGCATCCATCAGGTCATAGGCGACCTTGCCGGAACACAGGACCAGACGCTTCACGTCCGCATCTGCTGGCGCCCATGGATCCGACAGGATTCGCATGAAATGCGCCTGATCGACAAAGTCCTCGATCCTGGAAACCGCCATCTTGTGGCGCAGGAGAGACTTGGGCGTCATTACGATCAGAGGCTTGCGGAACGAGCGGTGCATCTGCCGCCGCAGCAAGTGAAAATAATTGGCCGGCGTCGTGCAATTGGCGACTTGCAAATTGTCTTCGGCACATAATTGCAAGTACCGTTCGAGCCGGGCCGAGCTGTGTTCGGGCCCCTGGCCTTCATATCCGTGTGGCAGAAGCATGACGAGCCCGTTCGCACGCAGCCATTTCGCTTCGCCAGCGGCAATGAACTGATCGATCATGACCTGCGCGCCGTTGGCGAAGTCGCCGAACTGTCCTTCCCAAAGGACAAGCGCCTTTGGGTCTGCGCCGGCATAGCCATATTCAAAGCCCAGCACGCCAAATTCCGAAAGCGGGCTGTCCAGGACTTCAAAGCGGCCATGCGGAACAGTTGAAAGGGGTATGTATTTCGCTTCGGAGGTCTGATCGACCCAGACAGCGTGCCGCTGGCTGAAGGTCCCACGACCTGAGTCCTGTCCCGAAAGCCGGACACCGAAAC